>ERZ1034375.73-NODE-73-length-31669-cov-85.749114_pt1 | contig 31669 bp, 37 predicted proteins | sample MGYA00520585_ERZ1034375 | MGnify/ENA primary metagenome ERZ1034375 (study PRJEB33736, sample SAMEA104288463) | Azolla filiculoides | biome: Urban; feature: water surface; material: ditch water | place: Netherlands | collected 2014 ... | reverse complement strand
AAATTCATGGACCTCATAGATGAAGGTTTTAAAAACTACCCTTTATTCCAACAAACCCAAAACCTTCATGAATTCTTAACTTGCCCATCCTAGTTTCAACCAAAATTTGAATCTTTCATTCATTCATTGATCAAGCCCCAGGAGAACCTGGTAAACTCTTACCTTCCTTAGGCAATAGACCTTGATCATAATTTAGCTGAACCAAGGTTAGGTTTAGCAATGATACAACGAAAAGTTTGTGGTGGTTCTCTTTCTCTGGAGCTATTCCAACATCGTGCCAATTTATTGACGGTTATACAAACTTGTCGCCATCAAGCACTTTCTCTAATTGAGTTTTTTGACAAACCTATGAAAGCCATGGTTCACTCTGCTTTCCATACACCTTCTTTAAATCCCTCTACCTTAGACCTGAATCCTTACGTGGCAAATTGGTATTGACGAAATAAAAATATTTAGTTATAAACTGTTAATACAAACTAAATATAATAAGCAAATTCAGGAACTAAATGAAGATTACCAAACTTGCTATCATTATTGTTACATGGAATAAAATGAACCAGGTTTGTCTACTTCTAAAAGACCTTAATAAACTAGAACTACCAGATATTAATATTGATATCTATGTTGTAGATAATGCATCAACAGATGGTACTCAATCTTACATAGAAAAATATTATTCTGATCAAGTTAAGGTTTTACAAACTGGTAGTAATTTAGGTGGTTCTGGAGGATTTTCCTGCGGACTACAGTTTGTTAGTAAACTTGATTACAATTATATTTGGCTACTTGATGATGATATTCGTCTAGATTCTCTAGCACTAATACCATTAATTAATACATTACAGAATTATGAAGAAGTTGGCGTAGTAGGTTCACAAATTCGGAAGCTACAGAAACCCAATGCTATTCAGGAAATTGGTAGCTTTATTAACAATAAAAAAGCCCACTTAAAAGTCAACTTTGGCAATCAAGTAAATATATCCACAGAAGATATTCTTCAAGGTAAACCCTACGTTAATGTAGATATCTGTGCAGCAGCCTCACTATTAGTGCGGTGTAAAATTGTACAAAATATGGGAGTATTTGAAGATTACTTTTTACACTTTGATGATGTGGAATGGTGTTTACGAGTCAAACAAGCTGGATGGGTTATTGCGGTAAATCCACATTCAATAGTTTGGCACGATTCTCCTGATTTCAAATCTAGACCTTGGATGAATTATTATGATGAGCGTAATCTTTGTTACTGTTGGCAAAAACATCGACCAGAACTTTTATTAAAAAGAGTGGTTGTGAGTTTTCCCCGACTAGTTTATTACGCTGCTACAGGAAGATACTTTCTAGCTGAAATTTCTATTGCAGGTTTTCAAGACTTTATCAATGGTGTTCAGGGAAAGATGCTCAGAAAAATTAATTATACTGAGTATCCTTTAGGAGAGATTATTCATGAGCCAGCTAAAGTTTTTGTGCAATCTAGTATCTATCAAGACGAGTTTCAAAGTCAGAACCTCAAAAAGATAGAAGTTGATGAAAAAGTTACTTTTTGGCCTTTACCTAATAAATTCAGTCGCATTTGGTTATGGATAATTGCTTGGTTTTGGAAACCAATTGATATTGCCATTGTTACTTATCAACATCCGACTCTTGACGTTCTCAATCTCGCAAAATGGGTTTACTACTTTACAGGTAATGGTTATGTGCCTGTTGTCATTAATCCGTTAGTTTTGACAAAGGCAGTTATGAAGACTAGTAACGAAATGTGGCAGATATACTGGCAAATTCGCAAGCTGAAGTTATCGTCAATACCAGAAATCATGCCTACTCCCTTATCTCCTCTAGTTTCAATCATACTTTGTACAAGTAATCGCCCCAATTGTTTAGAAAAGGCTTTGCAATCACTAGAACTAATTCACTATCAAAACTTTGAAGTTATTGTGATTGATGCTTCATCAACAAATCAAACAATTGAAATGGTCAATCAAGTGTCTAGCAAAAATAATTTGAAGATAAATTTTCTACAAGTTGAACCAAAAAACATCAGTTATTCCCGAAATATGGGCATCAAATTAGCAACAGGTTCAATTGTGGCATTTTTCGATGATGATGCCATTCCACCGTCTGAATGGATTGAGAAGTTACTAGATATTTACGCCATACATGATGAAAAATGTGCAGCAGTTGGAGGTACAGTGCGTGATTTAACTCGTCCTGGTTATCCCCTACAATTCCACCGGGGAATCACCAATCTTTTCAGCGAAACTATTGCTATTCGTTCTGCTGATGCTACAAACTATAACCAAGCAAATGGCTTATGGTTTAACGGGTTAATGGGAACTAATTGTTCTTTTCGCAAAGACATTTTGGAAAAGATTAATGGCTATGATGAATTTTTTGACTACTTTCTCGATGAAACAGATGTTTGTTTACGTTTAATTCAAGCAGGATATGAAGTTCACTATGCTGATGTAGTAATAGATCATTATCCCCAACCTAGCCACAATCGGATTGATCAAAAACATCTCACCTGTTGGTATTCCTTAGCAAAAAATACAACTTACTTTGCTATCAAGCATGGATTAACAAGAGGTTTATTTCCTATATTCGTTACCCGTTTGCTTTTACTCATTACCTATCGTTGTTGGTTGAGAATTATCCGTCTGAAATTCACCCATCATATTCCTAACTCAGTTTTAATAAAGTATATTCAACAAACCATTGAAGGAATTCGGGTTGGTTGGAAAAGCGGTATGAACCTGCATCAAGTTAATTAATACCATCCTCTCTCTCTAATTGCAATTTCAACTTATTATTACAAGGAAGGATTTTAAATGTCACAAGCTTTGCTAAATTCACGACCCACCCATCAGAATGTACAAACGACTGTTAAATTGCAGAATATTATTTTGCCGAATTTAGATATATGCACTGTCGAAGAACTGTATTTTCGATTAAACTCTGAATTTTCCATGAATTATGAACAAAATATCATTGAGATTAATAAATCTGAAATTATCAGTTTTGACACTTATTTCAATTCTTTCTCAATTCAAAAATGGCAAGAACATACAAATATAAACTCTATCAATATTAACCTGAATGTAAAAGGTAAATTTAAGATTAATCTCCTTAATATCAATTATTCTTCACAGATCAAGGGATTAGTACATCAAAAAATAATAACTAACACCGAACTTAGAGAAGTATGTGTATTTAATGATATAGACACACAACCATATAAAGGATTATTGTATTTAGAACTTGAACCCTTGGAAGATAATTGTATTTTCGCTGGTGGATATTTTTATGCAAACGCGAACATTAATAACTTTTGTAAATCAAATCAGAAAATAGCTATTGTCATCTGTACATACAAGAGAGAAGCTTATGTAAATAGAAATGTGTCTTTGTTAGAAACACATTTATTCTCTCAACCAGACATAGGAAATAAATTTGAAGTATTTATTATTGATAATGGTAGAACAATCAAAGATTTTTATAATAGTAAAATCCACGTCATACCTAATAAAAATGCAGGTGGTACTGGTGGATATTGCAGAGGCATTATAGAAGTTATGAAGCGGAAGTCTGATTTTTCGCATATTGTCTTTATGGATGATGATGTAGTTATTAATCCTGAAGTATTCGAGCGTATTTATAATTTTCAAACTGTCGCTCATAATCAGAATTTATGTCTTGGTGGTAGTATGTTACGGTTAGATACAAAATATATTCAATATGAAAATGGAGCAGTTTGGAATAAAGAAGTAATTAGATTAAAACCAGATTTAGACTTGAGAACTGTAAGAAATATTTTATTAAATGAAATAGAAGAACACCTTAGTTACAATGGTTGGTGGTTATTTTGTTTTCCCATAAAAAGTATAGATGATTCCAAATTACCTTATCCATTTTTTATCAAAATGGATGATATGGAGTTTCCGATTAGGTTAAATCATAAAATTATTACCTTGAATGGTGTGTGTGTTTGGCACGAAGCATTAGAAAATAAATACTCACCCATGATGAACTATTACTTAAAAAAGAACGAGTTAATTTTAAATGTCATTGTATCTGATGACTTTAGTAAACTAGATGCAATCAAACGAATTATTAAATTTACCCTTAGAGAAGCATTTTGCTATAAATACCAAAGTGCAAATGTTATTCTTAAAGCTGCTGCTGATTTCTTGAAGGGTCCCAGACATTTAACAGAAATTGACCCAGAAGAGAAAAACATAGAAATTAGAAGCATGGGAGAAAAATGTGTTAAAGATACTGAATTACCTTTTATGTATATCAAGTATGAAGAAAGCGTAAATAAAATAGAAAGTACAATGCATCGCTGGCTGAGATTTATTACTCTAAATGGACATTTGTTACCTTCTCCATTTTTCTATCAAGATATTAAGTTAACTGGACAGGGATACAAAGTAATTCCTATGCAGGAATATAGACCTACAAATGTATTTAGAGCCAGAAAAGCTTTGTATTATAACTTAATCGATCAAGAAGGATTTGTCGTTAGCTTTTCTAGAGAAGAATTCTTTAAAGTTTTGATGAAAACATTAGCTTTATCGGTAGAAATATACTTTAAGTTCTCTAAATTGAAACAAGACTATAGAGAAACATTACCTGAACTGACTAATAGAGAGTTTTGGGAAACCTATTTAGAAACTAATAAATACTCTAAATAGATTTAAAGATAAACTCTTAGGAATTGAGAACTTACGGAAGAAGTATTTAAAAATCTCTTTTCTTCGTGGCTCGTTTTGCTATTACCTAAAATTCAGAAACTTAAAAATAAGTACTGAGAATAAAAAATGGAACCTAATTACAGTTCTACTACCGTTACTCCAGACACCTTTGAGAGAGATTTTGTATTTGATTATTTAATAGTTGGTGCCGGATTTTCTGGCAGCGTTATTGCCGAACGTTTAGCTAGTCATTCTGGAAAAAAAGTGTTGATAGTAGACAAGCGTAATCATATTGGTGGTAATACCTACGATCATTACAATGAACATGGCATACTTATTCACAAATATGGTCCTCATATCTTTCACACCAACTCCCGCGAAGTTTTTGAATACCTTTCATGCTTTACTCAATGGCGGACTTATGAACATCGTGTGTTAACCAGTGTAGACGGTCAATTAGTTCCCATACCCATCAACCTGGACACAATTAACAAACTCTATGGAATGAATCTCAATTCATTTGAGGTAGAGGAGTTTTTCAAGTCCCTTGCAGAACCAAAAGAATATATCCGCACTTCTGAAGATGTGGTAGTTAGTAAAGTTGGTCGAGATTTGTATGAAAAATTTTTCCGGGGGTACACTCGCAAACAATGGGGACTCGACCCGTCCGAGTTGGATAAATCAGTAATTGCCCGTGTTCCTACTCGTACCAACCGCGACAATAGGTATTTTACGGATACTTATCAGGCTATGCCACTCCATGGTTTTACACGGATGTTCGAGAAGATGTTAGCGCACCCTTATATTAAGGTGATGCTGAATACAGATTACCGGGAAATCCTGCGGGCTATACCTTATCGAGAGATTGTTTATACAGGTCCAATTGATGAGTTTTTTAATTATCGTCATGGCATTTTACCCTATCGCTCCCTTGATTTCCAGCACGAGACTCATGATACTCCCGTATTTCAATCAGCACCTGTTATCAATTATCCTAACGAACATTTATATACCCGTGTGACAGAGTTTAAATACTTGACTGGACAGGAACATACTAAAACTAGCATTGTTTACGAGTTTCCTAAAGCTGAGGGAGATCCTTACTACCCAGTACCACGTTCTGATAATAATGAAATTTACAAGCAATATAAAGCGCTGGCAGATGCAATGCTAGGAGTATATTTTGTTGGCAGACTGGCAACCTATAAATATTACAATATGGATCAATGTATTGCTCAGGCGCTTTCTGTGTATGGAAAAATTGCACTTAAAGTTTAAATATTATGGTAAAAACTCAATATTCAGAATTTGATTTATAGTGTAATGTAAAGAATTTTGAAGTTTATGTGACCACTTCAAGAATCTCGCACAAAAAGCCCGACAAAAAGATAAAAAATAATTAAATTCAGTTATCAATTAACTGACAAATAAGAACTGGTAACTGATCAGGACTGACGCACCCTACAAGAGGCTTGATTGTGACACTTGCCTAAGTCCTACTGATAATTGATAACTGATTTAGGAGGGTTTCAATTTCTGAAAGCTGAACTGGAGTGGAGAAATATCTTGCTATTAATGATAAAATAATGTGTGTTAGAAAGACCCAATTTATATACGAGTTGCAAGTGTTTCTGAATTGCTTTATTAGCTAAGTCCACATCAAGTTTAAACTTTGCTAAATCCAAATTCAAGTTTTTAGCAATATCTAAATAGAAGGTTTCTCCCAATTGTTGTTGATTGGTAAAGAAAGCATCATGATATGGCCAAAATTTACCTTGTTGATATGCTGCCCAAGAGGCTTTTGCTGCTGGTAATGCTTGGTCATGAATTTGAATTAGTAGAAAATTTTGGTACACTAAGGTAAATTGATTGGGATATTTTGCTAATAAGTTTTTGAGAGTTGTATGTGCTTCGGTACAATATGGATATTCAAAACCAGATAATTCGATTAATACTGTTTGTAATTGATTTGAAGCAATGGTGGTAGAATCATAAATTACAGCTTTGGGATTAGTTTTTAAATCCTGTAAAAATTTCTGTCTTAGTTGCTGTAATTTCTGTTGTTGTTCTTCTTCATAAGCTTGAATGGTTTCGATAATTACTTATGGATTTTTGCGAATAATTTGTAACACTCGCTGTTCTAGTTTTGGGTGAATTTTTTGAGCAGCCTGTGCTGGCAGTGACCAGCTAAGACTTAAACACAGTAAAGTGACGAGCGCCCAAATACGTAAAAGTGACGAGCGCCCAAATACGTCAGTTTTTAAAAATTCTGAACATGAGAAAATAATTAATTTAAGTTGCTATAGCAATTCTAAATCATATTGAGTCCGGTTGATATTGTGTTCGGTTCAAGGGGAAAGGGAAAGAAAAACCTTGCACCCTTCACCACGCTAAACTTCAAGTTCAAGATGCTGAAGCTACAGAGGTAAAGCTGTATTCCGGTCGTCTTCTGGATTTCCTTGGGTATCATGTCTAGCTTGGGTATTACCAGGTTGGGGGTCACGGGGTGGTCGGCTTTGGTCTTACCATTCGGGATTACTGGGGTAGTCTTTACTTACCCCAGAATCGCAAAATATAACTAATAGTTAACGAATTTTTCTCCCTGTTAACACTTCCCTTACTTCCAACATGGCAGAGTAAGTAGGAAGAATGTGCAGAGTTTCATTTGCTGGTGTATGTTCTAAAGCTGTGCCGATCGCACGTCGCAAATCTTCATCTACAATCAAGTTAATCTTACTCTCAACAGACTTCTCGCTATAACGCAACCTTAAAGCCATATCATATACGCGATCGCCACTTACAACCAACGTCCCACCACGTTCAACCAACTTCTCAGTATCTACATCCCAAATCCAAGATATATCAGTACCATCAGGAGTGCGATCGTTCAACACCACCAAAGTAGTTGTATCATTACTTTGAGTAACTACGCGAATAGTTTCATTTGTTCCCACAGGATTTTTAGATAACAAAATCCTCACCCGTTTACCATCAATCACCAAATCTTCTGCACGACCAAAAGCAGCTTGGAAATTATTAATGGTTTCTCTAATAGTCCCTTCATCAACTCCCAACTCTTTTGCTGCGGTGGCTGCGGCTAAGGTATTATATTTATTGTACAAACCCACCAGGATTTGTGACCATTTGCCACTTTCTAAACTTGGTCTACTCTTACTAAAACCGCAACTAGGACAAGTGAAATCTCCTAAATGGGAAAGATAAATACCTTGATAATCTAGAGAATGTCCACATCTCGGACAATATATAGAGTCAACAGCATGAGGAATCGCTTCTAAATAATGTTCTGGTTCATTTAAACCAAAAAACAACACCTTTTGATTTAACTGTTGACCCAAATATGATAAAGTCGGATCATCAGCATTGGAAATAACTACCGTATCTGCTGGTAAAGTAGAAATAACCTTTGTCCATCGTTTGCTAATAGTGTCAACTTCCCCGTATCTATCGAGTTGGTCACGGAACAAATTTAAACAAAGAATAATCCTTGGTTCCAGAGGTTTTAAAACCTTGGGAAAAATATTTTCATCAACTTCCAAAATTGCGTAATCTACATCTAAAGAACCTAATAAACCAGTATTCTCTATCAAAGCCGTTGCTAAACCATTTTCCAGATTTGCACCAGTAGAATTATGGGCAATTCTATAACCTTTGTGTTTTAAAATAGTGCATAATAACAGGGATGTGGTGGTTTTCCCATTCGTTCCCGCAATCAAAATTACCCCTTTTTTAACCTGCTGACTCAATAAGTGCAAAAGCCTGGGTTCAATGCGTCGTGCAATAGAACCTGGTAATACACTAGCAGCACCAAGACGCAGAGAACGCACCAAAAATGTGACGCTTTTAGCAATGGATACAGCTAAACCCAGTCGGACTCTATCTATAAGTTGTATTTTCTTTCCCACAGCAGTTGTTAAGTAATAGTCTTTAATTACAAAATTAATCTTGCCAGTGTAGCTAATCTTGGTAAAAAATACCAGCCATCAAGAATTTAAAATTGATGCTAGAGAGAAGACCACTACAAGTTATGGTAAAAAAATAGTGCCCAGATGTAATTATATATCTAGGCAAAAGAGTTGAATAAGGTTCCTGTTGATGAATAGCATAAAGTGGCTTTTTTTACAAACTAAAATAATTACTAACTGGCGACGGTTGGTGTCAAAATCCCTCTTATTGCTGTTTTGCATATTCATAATAAGTATGCAGCCAGCTTTCGCCGGTATGAAAGATGATAGGTATGAAGGTAATATCTTCGTGGTTTTTGCAGGTAATGGTTCCCTAGTACCTTCCAAACTAACTCTAGCTCAAACTTTAGCAGAACATAAACCCGCAATGCTAGCATTTTATGTGGATGATAGCAGAGATTGTAAACAGTATGCGGTCTTTATTTCTCAAACACAAGCATTCTATGGACGGGCTGCGGAGATTATTCCTATCGGTGTTGATACCATCCCCATGAAGGAAACCTACGACCCCACAGAACCAGGATATTACTATTCAGGAGCAGTACCACAAGTTGTCCTCTTTGACCAGTCGGGAAAAGTCATCTTGAATAAAACAGGTCAAGTACCTTTTGACGAGATAGACGATAAATTTAGAGAAGTATTTAATTTGTTACCCCGTGATCAGTCAATTGAGTTCAAGCAGCGTTCATTTAATGAATATAGCAGTGAGTTTAGTCAGTAGATACAGCAGGAGTCAGGAGTCAGGAGTCAGGAGTAAAACTCTCTTGCTGTCTAGCTTTTAATTTAGATTCTGTAGGTCATTGACCTGCAATCTGCTGTATATTTACAAATAATACACAAAGGAGTTAATTTTTGTAAAAGTCCGCCGTTGCGGACTTATTTTCTATCTTCATCATTTCTCATATCCAGGTTGAAAATTTTCGTTTGTTCTGATACTGCATTTCCATTGCTGTCAAGAGATAATAATATTTAAATTACAGCTGACCAATGACCAATAACTAATAACTAATTAGGTTTGTTCCGATGTCCAAAGTTTATACTACCCAGGAACTCATCCAAATTTTAGCAGCAGAACGCCAGGCTTGCTTGAAAGGAGAACGCCTAAAGTTAGAGCTGAAAGTTTCAGGCAATCCTATTATAGACCAGTTTATCACAACCGAAGGGCTACAGAAGTTTACAGCCTATCAAGATTTTAAAGCCTCTATTCATGAATATCAAAGAGACAATGTAGTTTCTGGAATTGTCTGGAAAAATTTGACTATTAAAACTAAAACGTTGGATTATCCAGAAGTTGACGCACAGTTAATTGCATTAAACTCCGATTTAGAAATATTGAAAACAGCGAAAGATTCCATGCTCGAATTTTGGCAGGAAATTACATCTGAAATGGAATTATATTTAAGTGTTAGTAATGGGAAACAACACGCAAAAATCAACAAATTAGATGTAGAAAGAATTGCCCAAAGAACAGAATGGGTAAGTTTGATAAAATGGGAAAATACGAACTTTCTAGAAGTGATTTTACAAATGGGTTGGGGAAAACCAGAAGAAGCTACTTATAAAAGAGGAAGACCACATTCCGGTAGTGAATTTATTCATGCGGTCAACCCTGGTAATTATCCCATTGGTTGATTTCATCCGCGTTTATCTGCTTTTAATTAATCATTATTCTCATCCGGAAAGAAAATATATCATTCCTTTGTATATAGGTATTTTGTGTTCCATTCGGTGTTTTAACTCCCATCATCAATAGGATTTAATCTTGAATTTTGAATTTTGAATTCTTATATCCTACCCATTGGGTGACTTGAGACATTCCCTTCCAACCTAAAAACTTACCAATAGGTTCTGCACGTTGAATAGAAATGCGCGTGAAATTTCCTCCAACTTTTTCATACCACTGAAATAAAGTTTGTTCTCCTTCCAAAGTGACAACATTAGCAACCATCCTCCCTCCAGGACGCAACGCATTCCAACAAACATCAAAAAGTCCAGATGCTGTCACACCACCACCGATAAAAATAGCGTCAGGAGTGGGTAAATCTGGGATAACTTCTCGTGCTTTCCCGGCAATGATTTGTAAATTGGGAGTACCCAAAGCAGCAGCATTATCGGCAATATAATTGAGTCTAGTGGAATTTTGTTCAACTGCGATCGCACGACATTTAAAATTACTCCGCATCCATTCTATAGAAATAGAACCACAACCCGCCCCAATATCCCAGAGTAACTCCCCCGGTAAAGGTGCTAAACTTGATAAAGTCACCGCCCTTACTTCCCGCTTCGTCAACTGTCCATCATGGTGAAAAGCATCATCTGGTAAACCGGGAAAAATCGATAAAGTAACTGTTTCCCCATCAGCAATACATTCCACCGCAATAGTATTTAAAGCTGCGATATCTGTTTCATTCCAACTAGCCGCAGTACCTGTTAAAATCCTCTCATGAATACCACCCATTCTTTCTAAAACAGTAAATTTACTATCACCATAACCCCGCTTCCTTAAAATTTCTGCCACAATTCTAGGTGTATTTTTCCCCTCACTCAAAATCAATAACTTCGCACCAGGATAAATATAAGATTGTAGTAAATAGGCAGGACGACCGCATAAACTTAAACATTCCACTTCCGTGAAACTCCATCCCAACCTAGAACAAGCCAAACTAAAAGCTGAAAGAGAGGGAAGAATAGAAACTTCTGCAATAGTAATATGCTTGAGAATAGTTGCACCCACTCCATAACACATAGGATCACCACTAGCTAAAATGCAAATTGATTCACCCCGACGTTGAACAATTTCTGCTATGGAATCCTGAAAAGAAGACTTCCAAATAATCTTTTCTCTAGTATCATTTGGAGACAAGATTGATAAATGACGTTCACCACCTATGATAATATGAGCTTGGTCAAGGAGAGAACGAGCCATGAGACTTAATCCCTCAATTCCGTCCTCACCTATGCCAATTATCGACAACCATTTTTTACTCAAAAAACCCTCTCTTTGCGCCTCCGCGTGAAATATTTTGTAATTCTTGCTGATTTTATGAACCAAACAATTACCCAACTTGATGCCTTCACCAACATACCATTTAAAGGAAATCCTGCGGTAGTATGCGTATTAGAAACTTCTCAACCAGACGACTGGATGTAAAAAATAGCCCAGTTACTGAACTTATCAGAAACAGCCTTTTAACTAAACAAAACGACAAATATAACTTACGTTGGTTTACTCCAAGGGTAGGAGTTCTCCTTTGTGGTCATGCCACTTTAGCCAGCGCCCATATATTATGGTCAGAAGGACATTTATAACCTGATGAAGAAGCACGATTTGCAACTAAAAGTAGCAGATTGATTGCTAAACTCCAAGGTGATTGGATAGAGTTAAATTTTCCGGTCGATGATTCCCAAGCAATTCCCACACCAGCAGAATTAAATGATATTTAAGGTGTAGAATATCAGACTGTATATTTAAATTCACTGGGTTATTTAGTAGAAGTTGCATCTGAAGATTTGGTACGAGAAATCCAACCCAATTTTCAAAAAATCAAAATGTTACCATTTGGTACGCTGATAGTTACTACTTTGACGGATTCTGGTTCAGATTATGATTTCATTTCGCGTTTTTTTGCACCAGCAGTAGGTATTAATGAAGATCCAGTCACTGGTTCAGCCCATTTCTGTTTAGCACCATTTTGGCGAAATAGGTTAAATAAAGATGAATTTTTAGCTGCTCAGGCTTCTAATCGGGGTGGTATAGTTAAGGTAAGGTATATTGGCGATGCTCGTATTTTTTGGGCTGGACAAGCTATAACTGTGATGCATGGTGAGTTAATTACAAGTTAATTTTTTTCTCAAGTAGAGACGCAAAGAGAAGGAAGAAATGATATGAGTTTAAGATTAAATACTGACTGGCCGATTGAAAATTTACCAGGATTAAATGCAACGGAACAAAACCAATTATTAGATTTTGGTATTAGTACGACTGGGGCATTATTTAAACACGGAAAAACGCCAGAAACAAGGTTAGCTTTGGCGAGTAAATTGCAACTACATCTTCAATATGTGAACAAATGGATAGCCTTAGCAGATTTAGCACGTATTCCTAGTGTGGGTACACAATATTGTGGTTTATTACTTCATACAGGTATGATTTCTGTGGCACAATTGGCGCAAACTCCTACTCATATATTACACCAACAAACTCTGCGTTTGCAGGTAGCAACACTGCAGAGACGTGATTTGTGTCCAGCTATAGAATTAGTAAAGCAGTGGAGTCAACAAGCGGGAACTTTTGTGACTGCTAATAAGTAGGTGACAGGTTAAAAGGTAAGGATTCAGGTGGTGGGGTATTAACAGGTGTGATAGGTGAGGCAGAATATAGCAGTCATGGAAAAGAAGCTGCCACCAAAACTAGACAGAGAGATATTGAAGCAGTTGGGAATAGAGCAACTGGTAGAAATCATTATTGACCAGGGGAAAAGTATAGAGAACCTAAGAAATAGAGTAGTAGAACTGGAAAAAGAAATAGAGAAACTCAAAGTCAGTAGAGATTTAGAGACCATAACATGATCCAAACCACCATCGGGAGACATCCTCAAAAAAAGCGATAACAAACAACAAGAGAAACAAGAAGAGAACCAGACACGAAAACGGAAACCAGGAGGACAACCAGGGCATAGGGGAAAAAGGAGAAAGGTGTTTGGTGGAGTAGATAGAATAGATTTGAGATAGTGGCACGGCAAGTGTGTGGGTGGTAAGGTCAGGGGCAATTGTTTGGCGAACCAATAAAAATCCAAACACAACAAGTAGGGGAGTTGGTGGACAGGCCAATCCAAATAGTAGAATATGAAAGATATACGTAGATTTCCAGTGTGTGTAGGGAAACACAAAGGGCACACTGGTCACCAGAGATAGTACCGGGACAAGATATAGGAATCACAGGACAAGCTTTTTTGGGATGGATCAATAACTAGGGCCATTGACCCTATGAAAAAGAATACTTCTTGTTGTGGGAACTGTGGGAACTGGGTCAAATAGAAATTGGAGTGGGAACATTAGTAGGTACCAATGAAGGAATAGATGGTCCAGTGGCTCAAAGTATTCATAGCCTCAAACAGTGGATAAAACAAACCCAGCCTCATATCCTTGGGGATGAAACACCCTGGGTAGTCAAAGGGGTGAAACAATGGTTATGGATTGTTACCAATAGTAACTTCCCTTGATTTCATGGGTCTGATACTCCTTATCCTGGCGAATTAGAATCTATTCTGGGTTCAAGTTACTCTGGTGTACTTAGTTCTGATGACTTTACTGCCTATAACGGTTATCCGGTCACAGCTCAACAGAAATGTCAGGCACATCTACCCTACCCCGTCACTTCAAGATACTAATCAAGATTCCTGGCTTCAATCACCAAGAAATTGGCACAAAATTCATGGACCTCATAGATGAAGGTTTTAAAAACTACCCTTTATTCCAACAAACCTAAAACCTTCATGAATTCTTGACTTGCCCATCCTAGTTTCAACCAAAAGTTGAATCTTCCATTCATTAGACCTCTTGCAGAATTAATTTTATGTTATAATCAGGGCTTGTATTTGGTTTGGCCAAAAGTTAGAGTTACAGGGGGATGTTTGAATTAGCGAGCCCAAAGAACACCAAAAATACATCAAATCTAAAACTCTCCATCATACCACAGAAGGAATTTTGCAAGAGGTCTATTCATTGATTGATAAAGCCCCAGGGGAACCTGGTAAACTTTTACCTTCCTTAGGCAATAGACCTTGATCATAATTTAGCTGAACTAAGGTTAGGTTTAGCACTGACACAAAGAAAAGTCTGTGGTGGTTCTCTTTCTCCGGAGCTATTCCAACATCCTGCCAATTTATTGACCGTTATACAAACTTATCGCCGTCAAGGGCTTTCTCTAATTGAGTTTTTTGACCAACCTATGAAAGCCATGGTTCACTCTGCTTTCCATACACCTTTTTTAATCCCTCTTCCTTAGACCTGAATCCTTACAACTTTAGAAGGTATTTTTGTCTAAGTTTTATCAATACCTATGACTTCCAACAGGGAGACACATTAATAGGTTTGGTATCTAATAAATAAACATTGGAGATATGAATTGAATTTATTAGTATTTTTTATATTTAAGTTTAGATACATCATTATCTGTAGGTATTTACCAGTAGTAAACTAGCTTAAATGCAGCACAAAAGCACATTTTAGTATCTGTTACCAAAAAATATGTTTAAAAAATCTTTACTAAATCAAAATTCTAGGCAATTTTCGCACCTAGATTAGTGGGAACTTATGATGCCCAAACAGATATGATAATTTTTATTCAATTAAAACTGGTGAGTACACACAAAAATAAGGCTTCAGTCCACTCGACTACTGCCCCATAAGTATCTCCTGTATGTCCACCTAGTTTATGATTAAACCACGCTCCTGTTAAAGTTGCGAGCGCACTCCCAGCTAAAATCATACCCACAGATAAAACTAAATTTTGGGGATTAATGAACCATATTACACCACTCAAACCCAGCATTAACAATAAGCTTGGTAATAAATCTTTCTCAGAATGAATAGCCTGTTTATGCAATGCACCTTTACCTGTCGGTTTTAGGTAAGGATATCGACAAATAGCCACCTGTTGTCCCCACCTTCCCCAGCCACAAGCAGCTATTAATACTAAGTAGCGATTTTCTGGCATATCTGTCAAAGCAGTTATTTTCAATAATACTATAGCGATCGCACTCATGGCTCCGAACGCACCCGTAGCACTATCAGCCATCACCTGTAACCGTCGTTCTGGATTCGTCACCGCTAACCCATCAGCAGTATCCATTGCTCCGTCTAAATGGAGCCCACCCGTAGTAAAGATCCAAATAATTACTACTAATGCACTACGAGTTAATATTGAGAAATTTAGATAATTAAATGTTGTATCTAATAAACCTAAAATCCCCCCAATCATCAATCCTACAAGTGGGGCAAAACAGGCTACTCTACCAAATTCTAAACTTTTGATATACGGTAGAGGAATAGCAGTATAGAATATAATAGTTGCTACCAAATCTAACAGTTGCTGTTTGCACCAATACAACATTTTATTTTTTTCATAAAAAGTATAATTAAAGCTAGATTTATGTAATTGCTTACGTAATATTCACACTATTAACATCCAGAGATATTCCAGCCTTTTGTAAAGCTTCAGCCATAAATAGAGACTTACGCTACAAAGTTTGTTATGCTAATTTTGTTATGCTAATTTAGTTAGTATACAAAGAAAAATGTCAAACTTAATACAAAAGTATTACTGAGAAAACCAGCAGAAATTAATCATGGGTGGATTCAGATGCTCTGCCTGTACTTATCTCAACTAAGTAGTTGACTTCGGATTGTTGGACGATCACCCTACTAAGTTGATATTTTGGAAATAGTAGGGGTCAAAAGCTAGGCAATTGACTTTTTAGCTGTGTTGTCACTCACCTTCCCTCAATAGCCATTTTTCTATGAGTCATCATCTACCCGACACCAGGATACCCGCTCCGTGTATTGTTAACACTGGCATTATAGTCAATAAGCTCGACATCAGACGATTACTGACTGATTTAGGTCGAGTCCACTACATCTACACCCAAGACAACAAGCTACTGAGCGAAGGTGACGGGGATGTAATGGAAGTATTTGTTCATCATCAAAGATCTACAATTGTTGCTAATCATGCCTTGTATCTGAATATTAATAGTTTTGACTGCCTGGAATTAAAACAGCCATCCGAAAAAGAATCTTTCTTTGATTTAATCCAAGAAGATATCTGTTTGCGTTTAATTCCCCTATCTACACCATTACAAGAACGATACGAGCGCCACTTTCAAGGTACCACCATAGAAGCAATGATGGATCAAGTGCTATCAGCAAGATGGGATGCAGAAATTGATGATGATTGTTCTGATTGCTTTTAAGAAAAGGGAGCGTCAACCCAATGACTAATGACTAATGACTAATTTTTCTTTTCAACTTCTAGCTACCTGTAGTCAGACGAAAGCCAGAGCCGGAGTATTTTCTACTCCTCACGGGCCTGTAGAAACTCCCAGATTTATGCCTGTAGGAACACTGGCAAATGTTAAAACCATTACCCCAGCTCAACTCAAAGATACTGGAGCGCAAATGGTTTTATCTAATACCTATCATTTGCATATTCAACCAGGAGAAGCAATTGTAGCTGCAGGTGGTGGACTGCACAAGTTTATGGGGTGGAATGGTCCCATGCTCACAGATTCCGGTGGATTTCAAGTTTTCAGTCTCAGTGAAATGCGGAACATTACAGAAGCAGGTGTAACTTTTCGCTCACCTTATAACGGACAAGTAATTGAATTAACACCAGAACGTTCCATAGAAATTCAAAATATTTTAGGGGCAGATGTCATCATGGCTTTTGATGAATGTCCTCCCTATCCCGCTACCCGTCAAGAGGTGGAAGCAGCCACAGACCGCACTTACCGCTGGTTAGAACGTTGTATAGTTGCACATCAGCGCACTGATCAAGCATTATTTCCCATCGTTCAAGGTGGTGTGTATTTAGATTTACGCGCTTGTGCTGCGGAAGCCCTAGCAAAATTAGATATGCCAGGATACGCTATTGGTGGGGTGAGCGTGGGTGAACCACCAGAGTTAATGGCAGAAATTGTGAAGACCACAGCCCCACTGTTACCACATAATAAACCCCGTTATTTGATGGGTGTGGGTACCTATCGAGAAATGGCCATAGGGATCGCTTCTGGTGTAGATTTATTTGATTGCGTCATCCCCACCAGATGGGCGCGACACGCAACAGCGATCGTATCAGGTGAAAGATGGAACTTGAAAAATGCTAAGTTTCGTGAAGATTTTACACCATTAGATGAAACTTGCCCTTGTTATGCTTGTCAAAATTTCAGTCGTGCTTACATTTCTCATTTAGTGCGAGCGCAAGAAATATTAGCTTATACATTGTTAAGCATTCACAATATCACCGAATTAGTTCGCTTCACCCAAAAGATCCGCGAGTCAATTTTGAGCGATCGTTTTATTACAGACTTCGGTCACTGGCTAAAAGATGAAGAGGTGACTGGGGACTATGGGCTGGGGACTGGGGAAGATGGGAAAATTACTTCCCCATCTTCCCCAGTCCCCAATAAGTAAAGACTAATAACTAATGACTAAACCATGTTAAGATACTTCTCAATTATGAAAGATGTGTTGGATTAGTTGGATTTAAACAAACATGGAAGCCGCACTATTATTAGCAAAACTGCCTGAAGCTTACCAAATCTTCGAGCCCTTGGTAGATGTACTCCCAGTAATTCCTGTTTTCTTCTTGTTACTTGCTTTCGTTTGGCAAGCAGCAGTTGGTTTCAGATAAATTAATTTATCTTCAATTTTGTGGACAGGTAAAATACACCTGTCCTATTTTTTGTGACCTTATTTTTTTAAAACTTTGTATATTATATATCTTAATATTTTGCAATAAAAAATTAGTATGATTAAGTAAAATAATGTAACAAGCTAGACCAAAAAAAAGCCAAAAGCCACACTTACACTCAGAGAGGAAACAGTTATGGGAAACATCAAATTCGTCAAAGAGAATAAAGAAATAGTGGCGGCAGATGGTGCCAACCTCCGACTCAAAGCCATAGAAAATGGCATTGATATCTATAAGTTCTTGGGAAAAATGACAAACTGCGGTGGTTACGGCCAGTGTGCTACCTGCATTGTCGAAGTTGTTGAAGGACTAGAAAACCTCTCACCCCGTACCGATTTTGAAAACCGCAAATTTAAGAACAAGCCCGATAACTATCGTTTAGCCTGTCAAACCATGGTTAATGGACCTGTCAGCGTTATCACCAAGCCTTAAATTTCTCTATTACCTGGAGATTAGTATTTGCAGACACAGAAAACTTGGGATAACTCTGTCATCTAAGGTGCTATTCTAAAATTAATGACTGAAAATTAATTTAAAGAGAGGCGATCTTGCCATGCAAGTTAATGACCTGGGGTTTGTAGCAAGCATTTTGTTTGTGCTTGTTCCCTCTGTTTTTTTAATAATTCTTTACATCCAAACTGCCAGCCGAGAAGGTGGAAAAAACTAAGAGTTTGGAGATGAAATAAAAACCTCTCCACCATTGGTGTAGAAGGTTTTTATTTTTGAGGACGTAAAAAGTAACAGGCAAAATGCAGAAGGTAGAAATTAAGTTTTTACCCTACACCCTTACTATTTATCCTACAGTCCGCGCCAACAATACCGGACAAGGCGCATTAACTCGCACATAATCAGATAAAGAAGCGCCAATAAGACGATCTAAATCGACAAATTTCTTAGCAATAGATGGACGACGGTCTGGAGAACCCAGCAGCAATAAGTCCACATTCAGTTCTTCAGCTAAACGGCAAATTTCTTCACCAGGTTTACCACTGCTGGTTACACAACGGACAGGAATATTTTGTTTTTCAGCTTCTGCAACGGCATTTCCCAAAACTGAATTTCTTTCTGGCTTGATATCAGTAATTCCTGACAATTTTCCGCATAAATCTGTATTGATATGTGACAGAATCAACTGACCACCTTCAACACCTTGCAACAAAAATAAAGCTATTTTCAAGCAATTTGTTGATGCTTCTGAATTATCTGAAGCAACCATGATGCGCTTAATTCTTTTGACATAAATGTCATCTTTAACCAACAACATGGGACGAGAAGACAACTGGAAAACATACTGGCTGACAGAGTTAGCTAAAATTGATTGTAGTCGCTTCAGTCCTCTTGAACCCATAATAATTAAGTCAGCATCCATTTCTTCAGCTACTTGACAAACTACATCTTTGGGATCACCTTGTCTCAAAATAGAAGAAACCCGACTAGGGTCTAAATTCAAAGACTGTATGGCATTAGCCAGAATTTTGCCACCTTCTTCCCATTTATCCGTCATTGCAGCTGCAGTGCTTTGTGGGGGTACAACGTGCAGAACTGTGACTTTTGCAGATAGGATAGATGGCATTTCTTTCAATGTCTTCATCATTTCTTCTGCGTGTCCCAGTCCAGAGACAGCCAGCAAAATTTTTCGTATCATCTTCCGTAATTGTTCTTAAGGTTTCTTTGGGTTTCCCTGCTAGTACTGAGCATCAGAACTGATGTTCTCCGCTTCACTCAAAAATCTAGTCAGTAATTAGGCGCAAATAAAGCTTAGTCATTGGTCATTGGATTTACTTATTGGTATTTAGTCATCAGTCTTTAATCATGACAACTCAAATTAACCAATGAGCAAAAAACTAATAAAAGGTTAAGTTTCTTTGCGATTAGTTACTTAAAATTGCAACTAGACTTTCCATAGATTAAGCATACTCTCAATTTAGCCTAATAAACTTTACGAAATATGATATTAGTTACTATTTTTAATCTAAATTAATTTCTCTAAATTAGACTTATTTTAACTTTTACTAAAAAAGTTAAATAAATAAAAGAATATTCTATCAATTATCCAAACAATACAGAATTTTACTTCAAAAATATAATTTTTCGTAAGCATTAAGGTGGAAGGAAACAGGGTGTAAAGAAGATAAAGAAAATGCACTAACATACCGCAGATTGCAGATAAATGAGGGACAGAATCTAAATTGAAACCTAGACAGGAAGCAATTTTTACTCCTGACTCCTGACTTCTGACTCCTGACTTCTGACTCCTGACTTCTGACTCCTGACTTCTGACTCCTGACTCCTGACTCCTGACTCCTGCTGTAATTGTGGTCCGACAAGAGGATATTTCGGATTACGAACTTGAAGGGCGGGTAAACTCCGCCCAAAACAGTTTTTAGATAGTAGGCAACAAACCATTATGTTTGAGTAAAGCCGTGGTACTCGGTTCTCGATGTCGGAAGGCTTGAAAAACTTCCATTGGGTGCATACTACCGCCCAGTGCTAATACTGTGTCTCTGTAAAGTCTACCAGTAACATAAATTGCTTCTTCATCTTCTAGTCCAGCTTCTTCAAAAGCAGCAAAAGCATCCGCACTGAGAACTTCAGCCCATTTGTAGCTGTAGTAACCGGCTGCATAACCTCCTTCAAAAATGTGACCGAATGCACATAGAAAACCATCTTCAGGTAGTGGCGGTAAAACGGTAGTGGTTTTAGCAATGCGTTGACGCACATCTATGGGAGTTTCGTCACCACTAGGACGATAGCGGTAGTGTAGTTCTAAGTCCACGCTGCTGAGGTGAATTTGACGCAACATTGCCGAACCACTCATATAATTACGTGATGCTAAGAGCTTTTGATAATAATGTTCTGGTAGAGGTTTACCTGTTTCATAATGTTTAGCCATATCAAACAAAGTGGGACGGTCATAACACCAGTTTTCCATGAATTGACTAGGTAATTCTACTGCATCCCATTCAACGTTATTGATGCCTGCAGCTCCAGTATAATTAACCTTGGTGAGCATGTGGTGTAAACCATGTCCAAATTCGTGGAATAAGGTTTCAACTTCATCAAAAGTCATTAAACTAGGCTTGTGATCAACTGGAGGAGTTTGGTTGCAAATCAAATAAGCTACAGGTAAGCGGATGCTAGTTATACCAAGTTCTGTGATTTTGCGGCGATGAATACAGGCATCCATCCAAGCACCACCACGTTTTTCAGCGGGACGGCTGTAGGGGTCTAGATAAAAGTAGGCGATCGCATTAGCATATTTATCAGAGATTTTAAAATAGCGTACATCTTCATGCCAAACAGGGGCTTGACCATCAGCTGGTGTCACCGTTACACCAAACAGGCGTTTAATTAGCCCAAATAAACCATCTAGCACCTGGGGAAGAGGGAAATAAGGACGTAATTCCTCTTCAGTAAAAGCAAATTTTTCTTCTCTTTGACGTTCAGCCCAAAAGCTGATATCCCAATGTTGTAAATTATCTGCTTCTGCTGCTCCCTTGGATTGAGCAAAAGCTTTAAGTGCTTCTAAATCTTTAACAGCCGCATCATAACTAGCTTGGCGTAGTTCTTCTAACAGCTTTTCCACTGCGGGGACATTCTTCGCCATCTTACTAGCCAAACTCAATTCAGCAAAATTATCAAAGCTAAGTAACTCTGACAATTCTTGCCGCAGTTCTAAAATACGTTCAATCAAAGGATTATTATCCAATTCCCCGAAAGAAGCACGGGTAATATAAGCCTTGTAAAGTTTTTCGCGCAAATCCCGCCTAGTGCTGTGCTGCATAAACGGGAAATAACTGGGAAAATCCAACGTAATATGCCAAGGACCTGTTTCTGGAGTCGCATATTCTTCTCCAGCAATGCGAGCAGCTTGGGCAGCTAAACTTAGTAAACTGCTAGGTAAACCCTCTATTTCTGCTTTGGTAGTGAGAATTAAGCTAAAAGCTGTAGTCGCATCCAAAAGATGATTAGAAAACTTGGTAGCCAGTTCCGCTAACTCCATCTGAATAGCATTAAAACGCTCTCGCGCTTGTCCTTCTAAGCCGACACCAGACAATTTTGCATCTCGAATAGCCGCTTCAATAATCCGCTGCTGGGCTGATTCTAAGGTTTCCCAAGTATCGCTGGCGCGGAGTGCTTTAAAAGCCTTGTATATAGGTTTACTTTGTCCAAGGGTATTAATAAACTGTACTACTAGTGGCTGAACCTTTTGATAAGCTATCCGTAGCTCTGGGCTATTTTGAACACCCATTAGATGGTTCAGGATGCCCCAACTCCAATGCAGCCTTTCTGTTAGCTTTTCTAGAGGTTCTACTAAACCATCCCAAGTAGGTTGGACATTAGCTTCTAAAATATTTAGCTGTTGTTCCAAATCTGCTAACAGATGCCTGAAAGCTGGTTCTACTTGTTCTGGTGTAATCTCTGCAAATGCAGGTAAACCAAAGCCTTGGAGTAGAGGATTTTGAGAAATAATAGCAGTTGCACTCATGGTTTTATGTTAGTAGCCGATTAATAAGCGGAACAATGGTTTTTATTTATTAACTAATAATGTACCGCTACTAAACAATTTAACCTTGCTAGAATGGCAGTCTTATGAATTGCTGAAAATCAGCCATAAAGCAGAAGTAAAATTTTTGAAGTAGGGGGTATGAGATTGCACCCGTTTTGGTTGGCTTTACGGGGATAATCAAGGGTGATGAGTGTCTTAGTATTTACAGCATCATGAAAACTCTACTTTCTGTTTTGTTTACACCTGTGGTTATATTATTTACCACTATGGATGTATTGGCAGCTATTAAGACCAAAACAATTGAATACAAGCAATGTGATACAGTATTAGGAGGGTATTTGGCTTATAATGACGCGATCAAGGGAAAGCGTCCTACTGTGTTAGTGGTTCACGACTGGACTGGCTTACAGTCTTTTACAAAAAAAAGAACTGAGCAACTAGCCAAACTGGGTTATGTTGCCTTTGCGGCTGATATTTATGGTAAAGGGATCAGACCAGAAAATATCCAAGAGTCAGGAACGCAAGCAAAAATTTATCGTGATAATAGATCATTAATGCGCGATCGCGTCAATGCTGGAGTACAAGTTTTACAAAAATATCAATTAACTGATCCCAAACGTATTGCTGCCATTGGTTACTGCTTCGGTGGTGGTACAGTCTTAGAATTAGCACGTACTGGTGCTAATATTCAAGGTGTAGCCAGTTTTCATAGCAACCTCGATACCCCCAACCCCGAAGATGCCAAAAACATCAAGTCAAAGGTTTTAGTATTACATGGAGCCAATGATCCCTTTATCCCACAAGAACAAGTCCAAGGCTTTGAAAGAGAAATGCGACAAGCCAATGTAGATTGGCAATTAATATCCTACGGTGGTGCAGTTCATTCCTTTACTAATCCAGAAGCAAAAAACGGTCCCAAGGGCTCACTTTATAACCCAACTGTAGAGCAGCGTTCTTGGAAAGCAATGCGACAATTTTTTGCAGAAATATTTCGTTAAGGAGAGAGCAAAATTGTAAATTTTAGCTAAGACTTCAGAAGTCAGGAGTCAGGAGTCAGAATGTTTGAGAAATTGGTTAATTATGAAACAGGTATTTTTGGTGTTAGCCTGAAAAAGTGGACTGCTGATGGCTGTTCGCGTAGCGTGCCGTTAGGCATTAGCTGAATGATTACGATTTTAGATTTGGGATTAAACAATCTAAAACTTAAAATATTACCTGCCGTGCCTCTGGTTCTCCAATACCAATCCAAAATTAAAATGGCAGGAGACAGAAGAGAAGAAAGTAGGCTGAATCAGCTTTTTGGGCTTATTAGATTCTTTCACTTCATATATTTTGATATTTGTGAAAATATCCTGGGCCTTGCACTGAAAAACTCCCTACACCCCTGCCTCTCTACTTTCCTGCCCACGCAAGCTATCAAAAATCACATCAAATTGCTATAATAAAAACCCCTTAGTCAAAATTAATCCAAAGACCAACAAAATGCACAGAAATTCATCTGACTTTGAAAAAGTCTTACTTGGCAATTTTGAAGTGCACCAATATTTGTTAAAAATGTCGGAAGTTGTCAGAAAGTATTTCCCTGAAAATACAAGTGAAGCGGAATTATGGTGCGAAAAAATGTTTGAAGGATTTAAAATGTTCATACCTAATGCAGAGTCATTAATAGATGGGATGTTGAAAGTATGTTTTTGGCAACAATCATCTGAAGATGGTACTTTTAGTTTTAGCGCCCCCTACAAATTAGATCACATAGAATTTCATTCAATTTGGGACGAAATAACTCAAGTAGATGCTTATTATAGCTATTGTGGAAATTGGGCTTACAGCGGCTGGGCGACAGAATATAAAATATCACCTGATATAGTTAAAGATATTTGTGTAGAGCTTTTTACCTTGTTTCAGGATTTAACAATATCTGTATAGGCTAAAATGTTGAAAACTTTTGCAGACAGAGGTGGCACATTTACAGATATTGTTGCTGTCACCAAGAATCAGACAATAATAAAGAGACTCCTAAGTTATACAGAACGTTTTTTAATTGTCCCTCTACCTAACCATCAATGGGTAATAGTCTATAAATTATTATCAGACAATCCTGAACAATATGAAAATGCAGTTATCCAAGGAATTCGGGATATTATCGGAATGTCTGCTAAAGAGTCTATTCCCAGCAAAGGTATAGAAATAGTTAAAATGGGAACAACAGTAGCTAGAAGTGCGCTCTTAGAAAGACATGGAGATAGAGTAACTTTGGTCATTACTAAAGGATTTAAAGATCCCTTGAGAATTGCTTATCAAAATCGCCCCAATATATTTGCCAGACAAATTATTTTACCTAGCATAATTTATGAGAAAGTAATTGAGGTAGATGAGAGATATGATGGTAATGGACATGAATTAACACCTGTAAATATTGAACAATTTAAAGAAGATTTACAAACAGTTTACAACACAGGAATTAGAAGTTGTGCAATTGTATTTATGCACAGTGATCGCTATGCTAAACATGAACAATAAGTAGCTACAATTACCCAAGAAATCGGATTTATACAAATCTCTATATCCCCTCAAATAAGTCCATTAATAAAACTCATCAGCAGAGGAGATACAATCGTTGTTGATGGTTATTTAACTCCTATTCTCCGTCGCTATGTTAAGCAAGTAGCTAGTCACTTACCCAACGTAAAATTAATGTTTATGAAATCCGATGGAGGGTTAACCAACGCACAAAAATTTCAAGGGAAAGATAGCATTTTAACTGGTCCTGCTGGTGGTATTGTCGGTGCAGTTCAAAGTAGGAAAAGAGCAGGTTCTGATTTAATTATTACCTTTGATATGGGAGGAACAAGTACAGATGTTGCTCACTTTAAAGGAGAATATGAAAGACAACTAGATTCAGAAATTGCAGGTGCGCAGATGCGAGTTCCCGTATTAGCAATTAATACCATTGCTGCGGGTGGCGTTCAATTTTAGATTTTGATGGTTCTAGTTATCGTGTAGGAGCAGAATCTGCTGGATCAAATCCTGGACCAGCTTCTTACCGACGTGGAGGACTATTAACAGTCACAGATGCTAAGGTCATGTTAGGCAAAATTCAGCCTGCATATTTCCCTGCAGTTTTTGGTAGTGAAGGTAATTTACCCCTAGATAAAGAAATTGTCATTCACAAATTTACCCAAGTAGCTGAAGATATCGCATGTGTGACAGGAAATAGTCGTACTCCTTAACAAGTTGCATCGGGTTTTATTAGCATTGCTCTTGAAAATATGGCAAATGCTATTAAAAAAATCCACCTCCAACGTGGTTATGATGTCAGTCAATATGTACTGTGTTATTTTGGTGGTGGAGGTGGACAAGTTACTTGTTTAATTGCTGATACTTTAGGAATACAAAAGATATTTTTGCACCATTTTGCTGGAGTTCTTTCTGCTTATGGAATGGGGTTAGCTGACGTGATAACTACCAGAGTACCCAGAGTAGAACAGCCTTTAAAGCAAGCACTAATTCCTCAACTACAGCAATTAATAGCATGTTTATAAATCGAATTCCGTAGCGGATTAAACCACCAAGAAGAAATCAAACTAGAAGAAGAAGTAATCGAAAAAGTTAATTTAAAGTATGAGGGTAATAATTCAATTTTCACAGTTGACTTTACCTCAGATGTGACCTTAATACAACATCGTCTTGAAACTGAAGATAAATCAAGATATGGTTTTATTCAAACTGAAAAACTATTAATTATTGAATCTATTTTTGTAGAAGTAATCCAAAAAATGGATACTCCTGAAGAACCAGTCATCATTCGTAAACGCCCTGGAGAGGAAACACCCCAGCCTGTAGAAATAGTAAAAATATTTACTCGTGACGTGAAAAATAGGATGATACACCAGTTTATCTACGAGAAGATTTACAACCAGAAGATTCTATAAACAGTACTGCATGCAATCATTGTTGAAAAAACCAGCACCATTGTAGTTGAACCTAACTGGCAAGCCATATTAACTAAGCGTAATCATTTAATTTTGCAACGTCTTGTTTAATTAGATTTATAGCTACTGTAATTAATGCTAAAATCAACACATAACTACTTGCTATCATATCATGATGATTACTCAAGAATTAGTAGATGAACAAAATATCTCTGAAGATGTAATTTTTCCTCCCAGTGGTTTATCACTATATAAACCACCAGTGGAAACAGAACTACATTTAGAGCCAGTTATGGTCTTAATTAAATGTCTTAAATGGTTATGGAAGGATAGAACTGATTTCGATGCTGCGGGAAATTTAAGTATTTATTATAGTCCTAACTAGAGAAAAACCGAAAACTTTCGGGGACCTGATTTTTTTGTAGTCTTAGGAACTGAACGCAAAACCCGTAAAAGTTGGGTAGTGTGGGAACAAGACGGTAAATATCCTCATGTAATTGTCGAAATTCTCTCACCAACAATAGCTAAAACTGTTAGAGAATCTAAAAAGGAACTTTATCAAGATACTTTCCGCACACCAGAATATTTTTGGTTTGACCCTTATACATTATAATTTGTAGGTTCTCAGTTAATAAATGGCAAATATCAACCAATAGGAACCAATAAGAAGGACATTTATGGAGTGAATAATTGAGTTTGTATTTAGGAATTAATTCATGAGGGTTTATTACGTTATTTCACATCTGAAGGGAATTTAGTAAGCACACCTGAAGAAACCGCATAATTAGGAATTCTAGAATTAGAAATTACGGAATTAGAAACTAAAAGAGCAGAACGTGAAGCATCAAAATTGCGGGAATTAAGTATTAAGCTAGATACGATTTAGAAACATCTGATAAAGTAGACTAGATTGATGCAAAGAAAGCCACCCTAACGTTTATTTTGAAGTTGGAAATAGGGTTAAAGATGTACACCACATCTCAACCAGATCCAGTCCGTTTAGAAATATCTAAAAATCTCTATCAGTTCATCTCATCTTAGAACAAATGGGAATTATTTTGCAATATACAGCAGCATCAGTATCAGTCAATATTAAAGAGCGTCTAGATTTTTCCTGTGCTATTTTTGATGTTTCTGGTTTATTAGTTGCTAATGCTCTTCATATTCCTGTACACTTAGGCTCAATGAGTGAAAGTGTCCGCAGTTTAATAAATGCTTAAGGCCACAATATCAAACCAGGAAATGTGTATTTATCAAATAACCCCTATAACGGTGGAACACATTTACCTCATGTCACAGCCATTACCCCCGTCTTTTTAGAGAGACGCCAAAATATTTTTTTCCGTTGCTTCCCGTGGGCACTAAGCGGATATTGGTGGTATTACTCCCGGTTCTATGGCTCCTCACAGTACCACAGTAGAAGAAGAAGGAATGATTTTTGATAATTTTCTCTTAGTTGCAGAGGAAGAATTTCAAGAAGCAGCAGTAAGAGAATTCTTATTAAATCATCCTTATCCTAGTCGTAATTCTGAGCAAAACATTGCCGATTTAAAAGCCCAAATTGCTGCTAATAAATAAAAGGGGAGTTCAAGAACTTGTGAAAATGGTCAATCAATATCAACTAGAAACAGTTAATCCTTATATGCAGTTTGTCCAAGATAATGCGGAGGAGTCAGTCACACGCGCAGTTGATATTTTGAAAGATGGTTCATCTATTTATGAAATCGATAGCGGTGCAATAATCCAAGTAGTGATAACAATTGACCGGTATAATCGTCGTGCAAAAGTTGATTTTATAGGGACATCTGCACAATTAAATAGTAACTTCAATACCCCCAAAGCTGTAACTCAAGCTGCCGTTTTATATGTATTTCGGACTTTAGCTGATGATAATATTTCTCTCAATGCAGGTTGTCTCAAACCTTTGTAAATCATTATCCCTAAAGGAAGGTTGTATGTTAAAACCAACTTATCCAGCAGCAGTATTAGCAGGTAATATAGAAACTTCGCAAACTATTGTTGATGCTTTATATGGTGCTTTGGGTGTGATGGCCGCTTCCCAAGGAACAATGAATAATTTCATTTTTGGTAATCAACAATATCAATATTATGAAACTATTTGTGCCGGTTCTGGTGCAGGAATTAATTTTGATGGTAGCGATGGGGTTCATACCCACATGACTAATTCTCGTTTAACTGATCCTGAAGTTTTAGAAACCCGTCATCCTGTGCAGGTGGAAAGTTTTAGTTTACGTCCTCATAGTCGAGGAAAAGGAAAATATTCGGGTGGAAGTAGGGTAATTCGCCGTATTAAATTTTTAGAAAAGATGACTGCAAATATTCTCTCTAGCCATCGTTTACTTCCTCCCTTTGGATTAAATGGTGCAGCAGGGAGACAGGTAGGACACAACTGGGTACAACGTCAAAATGGCACTGAGGAAATCTTAGGTAGTACAGCAACTGTAGAGATGCAACTAGGGGATATTTTTGTGATCGAAACTCCAGGAGGTGGGGGTTGTGATTGATTGATTAGTGGGAAAAAGCAAAGTGTAGCTTCTTCTGGTTATGTTTCTTGGTTGTAACCAATAAATCTTCTAGCATTTTTCTAAAATGATAGAATCAAGCCTGTCTTTAGAAATCTATCTAGGTAGTAAAATTTTTTTTGCTTTTATGCAATTAGTTGACAACTGATCACTGACAAACTTTAACTTGCTTATGTCTAACCTACCACCACTCAACACACAAACAATTTGGGCAATCATCAATGATACAATTGACGATTCTACTGTCAACCAATTAGTATGGCATTACTTAGGCTATCGCTACGATTCCATATCTGAAAAATGGGATAGTAGTTCTGTAGCAGTAGAATGGCAACATGAATACCCAGAACCACCTAATTTTCTAGGATCTCGACGCGGAACTATGAAATTAACTCGCTCTATTCCTCAAGAAAATAAACAAATACTCAAACAAAAGTTAGGTTTTAAAGGTTACAAGATTGGTGAATTTGGACCTCGACAAACTCGGAGAGCAACAGCAGCAAATTGGTTATTAAGCTATATGCAATTAAACTCATTATTCAGCTAATAACGTAAATTGCTAGTTACAGCAGATTGAAGATCAATGAGGTACAGAATATAAATTGAAACCTAGACACCAAGAGAGTTTTACTCCTGACTTCTGACTCCTGCTATATACCCAGTCCATAAGAGATTGCACAGAATCATAAAATCAATTAATTCATCTATCTTCATCTGCATTTATCTGCCGTAATTGTCATGAAAATATAATTTTATGATTCTATGCAACTTCATCTGAATTTTGAATTTACGGCGTTACTAGCAATTGAGGCTAAAAATTTATGTCCAATGATAAATTTACTAGAGTGAGCAATTAATTTTATTTATTATTTAAATACACTAATTATAATTATTGGCTTACTGATATTTTTCGTTTATACTGTATATAGTATTCATCTACACACAAAATAAGATTACATAAGCCAGGCTAGAGATTTACACCATGATCAACAAATTAATTAACACTAACATTAAAAGTTCGCACGTTCTCTTAACTCCCAATGAAGTCAAAGCAAAATTACCTCTAACGAAATATGCTGAAAACACAATTTTGAAATTCAGACAACAAATAGAAGATATTCTTGATTTTCAAGATATCAGAAAATTTATTGTAGTTGGTCCATGTTCAATCCACGATCCAAAAGCTGCTATAGAATATGCTGAAAAATTGAAAGTTCTAGCAGAGAAAGTTCAAGATAAACTGGTGCTGATTATGCGGGTCTATTTTGAAAAACCAAGAACAACTGTAGGCTGGAAGGGTTTAATTAATGATCCAGAGATGGATGATTCTTTCCATGTAGAACACGGTATATTAATCGCCAGGAATCTGTTATTAACATTAGCGGAATTAGGTTTACCAACTGCCACAGAAGCACTTGATCCCATCATCCCTCAATATATTAGTGAATTGGTTGCTTGGTCAGCAATTGGAGCTAGGACAACTGAATCACAAACTCACAGAGAAATGGCTAGTGGTCTTTCTATGCCAGTGGGTTTTAAAAATGGTACCGATGGTAATATTCATGTAGCTTTAAATGCTTTAAAATCAGCGAAAACTCCACATAATTTCTTAGGAATTAATCAAAAAGGACAGGTCAGTGTATTTCAAACTAGAGGAAATGCTCATGGTCATGTAATTTTACGTGGTGGAAATCAGCCTAACTTTGATCCAGAAAGTATCAGACTAGTTGAGGAACAATTGAAAGCAGAAAATTTACCCCCGAGAATAGTGATTGATTGTAGTCATGGTAATACGAATAAGGACTACAGATTACAATCTCTTGTGTTAGAAAATGTAATTCAGCAAATCGTCGATGGTAATACCTCAATTGTAGGAATGATGCTGGAATCAAATTTATATGAAGGTAGTCAACCAATTACAGGGAAACGTGAAGAATTACAATATGGTGTTTCAGTAACTGACAAATGTATTAGTTGGAAGGAAACAGAAAAAATTATTTTGGCTGCTCATTCCAAACTGAAGTACATTTAATAATGTAGCAGAGACGCAGACTAATTTTTCTGCAAGAATATGTCTTGAAAAGTTGAGCCACTGCGGTGGAAGGGTTTCCCTGCTTCGAGTAACTTTTCAGGTTCTTCAGTACCTGTTATGCCAAACTATTAATTAAATATAAAAATTTCGTCCAAAAATAAAGGCAAAAAAGGCAAAAAGCTAGAATCTACGACCAACCTCTAAAATGTTAATAAATAATGCCAGTTTTTATTGCATGATAAGGTTTTCCTTGTTTTTGTGAACGAAATTTAGCATCATATGTAATGAAGAGCCACTTTCCTTTGTAATCGAAGGTAAAGGTTTGAGAGGTTCTGTTTTCGGAGCCAGAATCACAGCAGGTTGAGACGAAACTACTGTGTTTTTTTGTGGTTGCGGTAGAACTCCGCTCGGAGAGGAATCAGAATGATTATTTGTACTGGTGAAAATCTGTGAATTATCAACAACTTTAGGTTTTATGTCTTCTTCTGGTTGTTGTATAGGTT
>ERZ1034375.69-NODE-69-length-32518-cov-3.357110_pt1 | contig 32518 bp, 36 predicted proteins | sample MGYA00520585_ERZ1034375 | MGnify/ENA primary metagenome ERZ1034375 (study PRJEB33736, sample SAMEA104288463) | Azolla filiculoides | biome: Urban; feature: water surface; material: ditch water | place: Netherlands | collected 2014 ... | reverse complement strand
TTTCGAGAATGATCTTGTCGACATAGGCGGCAACCCCCGCCGATGCCCAGTTCATTTCCGCAATCGAGACTTCGCCGCAATCTGCAGCCTGAGCAGAACCGGCAGCAGCATAGAGACCTGCGGCGAGGATAGTGGAAGCGAGGAGCTTCTTCATGGAGTTAAGACCTCCCAGTCTTATCAGCAGCGTTCATCGGGAAGGGCATGGACGGTTACTGCTGAGCCGGCCTGCCAATGGTTCCTGTCGTGGAGTGCGGGCACGATACGCGCCGATCAGACACCAACACCCCGCATACGAAGCGGCCTTGTCTTTGGGGCAGGAAAAATACCCGGTCGGCCTGTTTCGTAACAGCAGCCTACGTCTTCCGATGAGGAAATCAACCTCCCGAAACGGGTCACGCCGGCGGGCGGCCTTGGAACAACCCATTGGAGCGACTTATTTTGCCGCATTTTACGAAGGAGGGAAGGAAGTTTCGCACAATGCGCAGGCAGAGACACCAGACGGATCGCAAAGCCACCCGCACCGCCCCTCCAGTTAAGACCTCAGCTATTCTGGTTGCGGCACAACTGGGCCTTCCGGCGGTCAGCGCAAAAAGTCAAAAAATGTCGAAAAAAAATCGAAGCCCGGACAAAAATAACCATCCGGTAACGGTTAAGCCGATAGATGGAAGGGCTGGCGCGTTTATGCCAGCTGCGCCCCGGATCCTGTTTTGCGTCCCGGGGCGTTTGTTTTTTCAGGCCATGGCTGAACATGAGCGCCGACCGGTGAACGATCGGTCGCCCAAGCCATGAGTGCCAGTCTCAGCGCTTGGCGACGACCGGAACGCGCGGGTCGCGAACTTCCCAGCGAGCAACCGTTTCCAGCTGCGGCGCGCGGCCGTTCCAAGCGATGGCGAGACTATTGTGGTTGCGCAGGATATAGAGCATGGAGTGTTTCCTTCAGGGGCCGCGCTTCTCTTGCGGAGCGCTGGTTTCGACGGTCAGATAATCACTCAAAATGGTTCGCGCAACGACATTTCTCGTCATGCGATGTCGCATTTGAGCGATTTATGAAGAAAGGCACGCGGCAGGCTGTCGCAGTGTCGCATTTCTGGTAATGCGGCCCGGTGAAATGCGGCACAAGCGCGGCAAAATGGCGGTTTTTAGGACGGCGCAGACAGGACAGGATGCAATGACCAGGGCGATCATGCTGCAGGGAACCGGCTCTGATGTCGGAAAGACGATACTCGTCGCCGGGCTCTGCCGGCTGGCTTCCAATCGCGGATTGAAGGTCGCGCCGTTCAAGCCGCAGAACATGTCGAACAATGCAGCGGTGGCCGATGACGGCGGCGAGATCGGCCGGGCGCAATGGTTGCAGGCGCTGGCGGCGCGCACGCCGTCGTCCGTGCACATGAACCCGGTGCTGCTCAAACCGCAGAGCGAGACCGGCAGCCAGATCATCGTGCAGGGCAAGGTGTTCGGCCAGGCGAAGGGCCGCGACTACCAGCGACTGAAGCCGCAGTTGATGTCAGCGGTGCTCGACAGTTTCGCGCAGGTGAAGGCTGGCCGCGACCTGGTGATCATCGAAGGCGCCGGATCGCCGGCCGAAATCAACCTCCGGGCCGGCGACATCGCCAATATGGGCTTTGCGACGCGGGCAGGGGTGCCGGTGGTGCTGGTCGGCGACATCGATCGCGGCGGGGTGATCGCCTCGCTGGTCGGCACGCATACGATCCTGAGCGAGGAGGATCGCGGACAGATAGCCGGCTATATCATCAACAAGTTCCGCGGTGACGTCACGCTGTTTACCGACGGCATCGAAGCGATCGGCAAATTCACCGGCTGGCCCTGCTTTGGCGTCATTCCCTGGCTGAAGGCCGCGGGACGGCTCCCGGCGGAAGACAGCGTTGCACTTGAGCGGCTGGTGCGGGGCAGTGGCGGCGCACTAAAGGTGGCGGTGCCGGTCCTGTCGCGGATTGCCAATTTCGACGATCTCGACCCGCTCAGCGCCGAAGCCGAGATCGATCTAGTCTATGTGCGGCCCGGCGATGCGCTGCCGGCCGATGCCGGGCTGGTCATCCTGCCCGGATCAAAATCGACGATTGCCGATCTCGAGGAGTTTCGCAGCCATGGCTGGGACCGCGATCTGGCCACGCATGTGAAGCGCGGCGGACGGGTGATCGGGATTTGCGGCGGCTACCAGATGCTCGGGCGGACCGTTTCCGATCCGCTCGGGCTCGAAGGCGCCCCGAGACAGGTCGACGGCCTCGGGCTGCTGGATATCGACACGCAGATGGCGCCGGAAAAGACCGTGCGCAACAGCGCGGCGCGGTCTGTCGCCTATGGTGTTGCGCTGTCAGGCTACGAGATTCATCTTGGCGTGACGGCCGGGCCGGACTGCGACCGGCCGATGGTGGCCATCGAGGGACGGCCAGACGGCGCAAGCTCGGCCGACGGGCGGATCAGCGGCACCTATCTGCATGGGCTGTTTTCAAGCGACGACTATCGTCGGCATCTGCTGGAAAGTTTCGGCATCAACGGCGGCGGGGTGAACTACCGGCACAGCGTCGATGCGGCGCTGGATGACGTGGCGGGCGAGCTTGAGAGCCGATTGTCGCCGGAATGGCTGGACAGCTTCATCGGCTAGTTCTGGCCACCACTTTGGCCCTGGCTTTCGCCTTATTTATTGTCCGGCGTCAGCTTTGCGCCGCGGCACCATCGACGGGCGACGCCATCAATTGGCCGGTGCCGAGCGAGTTGTCGGAATATTTGAAGGCCAGAATGCTGAGCACGCTCGCGATCAGCAGGATGAAGATGTATCTCATGACGTGTCCCTGTGTGTCCGGGTAACAACGACACTAAGGCACAAGCAGTTCCGGCCCGGCTAAACCGGACGTTAAAATCTTAAGCATTGCGGCAAATCTGCCACATTTTACCCGCCGATGCACCGGTGCGCCGCCAAAAAGCGCACTGGCGGCCTCACCAGATACAAATCGTCACTGAGATTGACAGGCGGATGTTCCAGTCGCGGGTCAGAAGACCCCGACGACGCGCCACTTGCCGCTGACCATCTCGACGGCGGCGCGATGATGGTGGCCGTGCGGGGATTCCAGCACGATCTCGTGCTGCTCCACGGCGTGGATCAGGGTATCCGGGTCGCCCTCAATATGGCTGGGCGACAGCCGCTTTGTGCCACGCACGGTTTCGAAATGAATCTCACCCGAAATGCCGTGCCGCGTTCCGTCCTTCAGAAGTATCTTCCAGGTCATAATGTCTCCTCCCATGGTCGCCGAGTCCGTTCTCCCAAACGGCCTGCGGTTGGTGAAAAGGTGACATGGCAGGCGCAGGAGTCAAGATGGGGGCAGATTAGACGTCTAAGTAGGTCAAAATGACGTCCCAAAGCGACAACGCTCATTCAGAGCGGGGACCGGCTGGACATGCTGTCACTGGCAGCAAGTCAGCGTCAGTACCGGTTAGGAGTTGGGACCATTCGCTCTCCGCTAGCAACTCCAAAAGCTGCCAGTCATCTTTTGGCCAATTGATCAGTGAAGCGTGTGCAGCATTATTGACCTGAGGGTCGTGGACAATCCGCAATCTCCGGGCATTTGGCCTACCTTCTGCACAAGCTCTCACGCGGACCACTTCGCCGACCGCAAAACGAGACTTCGTGCTTACCTTCATGCTTCCTCGAATAGCTTCCACCGCGCATCGAAGTTGCTCATCGGCGGCACCTGCGAAATATTCGCACCAAGTCACTGATAGACTTTGCTCGCCGTCCCTCAGTGCAAACGCGTCAGGCAGGACACCGAGCACATTGTCATCTTCGTCTTTGCGGAGCTTGCCCCATGCTACGAAACGTATAATTCGCTCTTCATCCAGCAGATACTTAGTCGGCATATTCAAACCATACAGCAGGAGTGTAAGGTCCCAATATCTCCCGCAGTCGTTCGATTTTGCCGTCGCCAGCAGCTCGTTCGGTCTCGCCGTCCGTGACCCTCGCCAAGACCCAACGTACCCGATCATTGGGCAGGCATTCAACGGTCAATCGGTTGGGGCCAGCCGTCCACGCAGCTACAATATTTCCTGAATTTGAAACACCCAAGCCTGGTCTTCGAGAAACCTTCATTGCAAGAAGCAACCGTATGAAGGTTCGTGCCGTTTCGGTGTTCGGTACAGGGTCGGAAGCGTCCCACTCATCCACATCCAACAGGCTATCGATTTGCGCGAACAGCTTTTCGAGCCAAGACACCCCTAGATGCATAGAGACGCGTGAAACCAACACTTTGAAGGAAGTACGCGAGCCCTTGAGAGCAATCTCGAGATCAGCCTCGCCGCTCAATGTAGAGAGCTTTCTGGCCATCCCCGCTGGCTTTGTTACGCGTTGGGAGGTGCGTATGGCCTCAAAGATGTCGGTCAGAGATCGAGATGCTGGACCACCCGTGCCCTGCTGTGCCCCGGCCTGCCGTAGATCAGTTATGGTTCGGCTTTGATTGAAGAGAGCCAACGCGTTCATGAGAAAAGCCTTCTAGCTTCGGCGGTGATGGACCGCTCGAAAATTTCATTCTTTACGTTTCTCATGTGATCCAACTTACCTTCCCACATGTCGTATCTCATAGGCAGATCTGTTGCGGCGAAGACGTCAATATCTATGACCAGAGATGTACATCTGGGCACCGGAGACTCAACGGTTGCACTTTGCAGCGTAACGCCCAAGCCCTGCTCCGCAAGCTCAAATGTTGACGTCATAGCGAAAGTACCAGTATTCGACGCCCCAAAATCAGGCAAGTGTGGGTATACATTGATGAATTTTCGCTCATCTGAAGCGCCTAACGGTACATCGAGCCTATTGATGTAGCGCATCCCAGCTCGGGTGAAAGATCTTCGACCGAAAAGCTCAGTGAACAGATCGAAGTCACGATGGAAGCGGGCCGAAAATTTGTTCCAGCCTGGATAAGGGGCGAGATGGGACACCATAAGAGAGTTCTTATTGATGGAAAGGACTTCCAGTTCATCCTTTGAGCTCAGGCGCAAGCCAACCTCCACGGATTTTCCAAAGACCCCCTTCTCCGAAAATTCGCCCACAACGTCGAAATTTTTTAGCTCATTTGGATAGTTTCGCTTAAACTTGATAGAGCGCTTCACAATGGTTTCGAAGTCTATTTCCTCTGAAAATCGAAGTTCGATCACACTCTCGGTGATAGGCGGCCTTGAGTAATCCATCTGATGCGCTCCCATTCGCGAATGGGTTACCATCGGGAGTGATTTGAGTCGATGGTTCCCAGATCAAGTTCGGAGCGGCCTCTAAGGGTCAATACAGCCACCACTTTGCGGTGCGCTAGTTGGCAAATACCTATAGACTGTCGCTCACGGATACGTCGCCTTCGCTTGCAAAAGACACCGACACCGCGCAAACCCCACTGATTAAACACAAACCACGCGCAGGTCCGCTAGGTATCCATTCCACCGTGCAGGATTGCCCTCAATCCGGTCGCCGGACCGCCACAACGCGCCAGCGATAAATACTAAATGAAACGGCGAAAAAAGGCCCAATGGCGGAAGAGGTGTCCGCGCATTTACAACATTTAGTGAAAATACGGCAATCAGGCACTACAATTTGTGCTTCTTCTGCTTACATTGGCCTATGCATTTAGGCCAAATTTTATGGCACGGGGGAGCGAATGGCGCGACACAAGCTGAATGAGAAGCGGTGCAAGGATCTTACGGAAACCGGAATCTACTCTGACGGCGATGGCCTGTACTTGCGCGTTCGGCCAGGCGGTTCGAAGCAATGGCTCTTTGTGTATCGTTGGGAAGGCAAGCGGGCCGAGATCGGATTGGGTGGTTACGGTAGCGGCACCGCGCCCGTTTCTCTCGTGTTGGCACGCCGTAAGGCGGAGTCCATCCGCGTCCAGCTGGCCGGCGGCGAAGATCCGAAGGCGGACAGGAAAGCCGGCGTCACGTTCTTCGAAGTGATGGAAGACGTCATCAAGGTCAAGACAAAGTCCGGAAAGAACGAAAAGCATCGCCAGCAATGGGCGATGACTCTGCGCGAATATGCCAAGCCACTACACGACCTCGAGGTGGCCAAGGTAACCATTGACGACGTGCTGCGGACACTGACCCCGATGTGGGAAACGACGCCCGAGACTGCGGACCGCACTAGAATGCGCATTGCCGCCGTTATGGATGCCGCGAAGGCGAGGGGGCTGTACAAGGGCGATAACCCTGCCGCATGGCGTGGCGGATTGGAAACGCTCCTGCCGGCCCGCAAGAAGCTTTCGCGCGGCCACCATGCCGCCCTAGACTACAAAGACGTGCCTGCCACCATGAAGGCGCTGCGCGAGTCCGCCGCTGTGTCGGCGCGTGCTGTGGAGTTTGCGTGTTTGACGGCGTGCCGTTCTGGCGAGGTTCGTGGCGCGAATTGGTCGGAAATTGACATTGCGGCGAAGGTCTGGACGATCCCGGCCGAACGGATGAAGGCGGCGGCAGAACATCGCGTTCCGCTGACCGATCGAGCCCTAACCATCCTTGCCGGACAAAAGCAGCGCGCCACGTCGCAGCTGGTATTCGAGGGCGGAAAGACAGGTGCCGCCATATCGGACACGGCTATGGTCAAGAGCCTACGTGCCGCATCTTCCGACAAGACGGTGACGCTGCACGGACTGCGAAGCTCGTTTCGAGATTGGGCAGGTGATGAAACGCACCATCCTCGTGATGTCATCGAGATGGCGTTGGCCCATACCGTCAAGGACAAGACGGAAGCCGCCTACCGTCGACAAGACGCGCTAGAAAAAAGGCGGGTTCTGATGGATGATTGGGGAGGGTTCTGCGGCTAAACGCGGGATTTTCTGTATTGACATTGAAGTCAATATCACCTATGCAGGACGACTTTGATAATAAAGTTCGCCAAATATAGCATTCGCGTCAATCTACCACCTTCTGAAAACCTGTCAACCCCGGAGGAGAACATAAATGGAAAAAGCCGCAAACGACAATAAACCCCGCCTGATGGCTCCCAAAGAGGCAGCTGAGGCGACAAGTCTTTCACGTACCCTGCTGACGCTGATGGCGGGCGAGGGTGCCTTTCCGCAGCCCGTCCGTCTCGGAGAGCGACGCATCGCATTCGTCCGCGCCGAAGTCGAATCTTGGATTGACCAGCGTATCGCGGCGCGGGCGGTGGCAGCATGAAGATCACACTCATCACAGAAACCAAACCGCAAGGCTTCGAAGTCGAGTGGCCTTGCGCGCCTGGAACTGGCGACTGGGTCGGCTTTCGATACCCCGGTGGCTTGGAGGGGCATCAAGTTGCTACCGTTGAATATGTTGCGGATAGGGACCACGCCTTGGTCGAGGTCAGGGTTACTCTAGAGCGAACCTAACCAGAAGGAACCCCCATGCAAATCATATCAATCCGCCCCGAATCCGGGGGCGGAAACGTAGTCGCACGTTTCGACGTTCAGATGGACGGCATGCGCCTGTTCAACCTCTCACTGAAACGGACCGGCGCTGGTTTGCGAGTTTTCGCGCCGTCGGCCTTTGGTTCGGCCGCAGCCACGTTCAGCCACGAAACCGCCGCCGCGCTGATTGCGCTTGCATCTGGAGAGATCGACCGACATGACCGCAGCGCAGCTTGAGCAGACGCCACCTAATCCGGAAGTGCTTCTTTTTGGAATTTACGACCGCCTGCTCGCGCACGATCGGGCAACCGTAAATGTCGTTCTAGTCCCTGCGGATGCAGACGGCCAGCCCGATTGGGCAAAGGCCGACCCCGCGAACGTGGAGAACCTGCCAGCTGATGAGTGGCCTGCGGATCCGAAACAAGCCTCGCGCGCCGCGGTAATTGTCGACCAAATCGACGGTTGCGACCCGGAAACCTCCCTACTGGTGTTCCTCCGCAAAGACGGCCAGCCCTCAGTGGAGCAGATCGCCGGCCCGCCCGCAGACGCCGAAATCGCCATGCTGATGATTGGCCGCGATATCGGCGCGAAACCGCCTAAGCGAAAGCCGTCCGCGCTATCCGAGTCATTGGCGAAGCTGACCGCTGACCTGTTCCCGCCGCCTGCAGCCAACGATAACAAGCCGCAAGCCATGACCGCAGCCACGGACGGACTGGATTTCATCGATCCTACACAATGGCACGGCAAGCCAATTCCATCGCGTGAGTGGTATGTTGAAGACCTGATTCCGATGCGCCAGGTCACAATTCTTAACGGCGACGGTGGTGTGGGCAAATCCCTCCTGGCGCTCCAGATTGCTGCCTCTGGTGCCATGGCGGTGGGTGCGATCGGCATTGAGCCGGCCGCTGGCCGTACGGTCTATATCGGCGCTGAGGATGAGGCAGCTGAGTTTCAGCGGCGATTGGCTGACATCGCTTGTGCAAATGGGAAGGACTTCACCGACCTTGGCGATTTCCGCCTGCTCTCTCTCGCCGATTGTGATGCCCTCATCTCGGTTCCAGACAGTCGCGGAAACATGCAAGCGACTCCGCTATTTGGGAAGATTATCGCGTTCATTCGCGAATTCCGGCCGCGTCTTCTTGTTCTCGATACAGCTGCGGACCTGTTCGGTGGCGACGAGATCAAGCGCGGCCAGGTGCGGCAATTCATTGCCGATCTCCGCAAGGTGGCAATCGGTCTGGATTTGGCAATTATCCTGCTAGCCCATCCGTCCGTCCAAGGCATGCAATCCGGTACCGGCTCTTCTGGCAGCACTGCTTGGAACAACTCCGTGCGGTCGCGCCTGTACCTGACTAAAGGCGATAAAGATGCAGACCCAGACGTCCGCATTCTGAAGACTATGAAATCGAACTACGGCAAAACGGGTGATGAAATCCGACTTCGCTGGAAAGACGGCACCTTCGTTATTGATGACGGCCGGCCAACAATTGGCGCGGCTATCGTAAACAACAAGGCTGATCGCGTATTCCGCGATTTGCTTTCCGCTATCAACCGAACCGGCGAGCGGGTGGCCAAGACAAGGGGCGTGAACTATGCGCCCAAGGTTATGGCGGAGCGACCCGATGCCGAAGGTCTAAGCGTGAAATTGCTGGAAGGTGCCATGCAGCGGCTGATGGCGGCAGGTGAACTGAAGGTCGTGATGGAAGGGCCGCCAACAAAGCTGAGGCAGCGTCTTGTGCTCGCATCCGAGTTTTTTGGCGCGCGGGAAGGCTAGTTTTTGGTGGCTACCACCCCAGCTACCACCCCCCTTCCACCCCTGTACCACCCCCCTGTACCTACCACCCCCCATACCCCCCATCGGGGTGGAACACCCCTGGTAGGGTGGAAACCCTACCGGTTGTCCCACTCCCTTTTTAGAAAGCCAACAATGTCCCTGATCTCCCTTTCCCAGCCCATCAAAGCCAAACACCCAGACACGGGCAAGCCTGTGACGCTGGTCGGTATCGACCTGACGTCCGCGTTCGGCCCGAAGTTCGTCGCCATCGTCAGCGCCGAGCACGGCATAACGGTCGAGCTGCTGGAGTACGCCGACGAGTTGACGCGGTGATGGTAGTTGTCGATGACTACCATCTTCACGACATCGCCGATCGCCTTGCCCGGCTTGGACCTGATCACCGCGACCCGCATCGGTACTTTGAAGAGAAGAGCGAGCTGGTCGCGGAGCTGAGGCGGTTGGCCGGTAGCCGCCATAAAGTCGCAGCTAACGACAACCACCCGAAGAGGAGATCCGCGTGAACGGCCAAGCAAAGAAAAACATCAGACAGGCGTTCCCGGTCATCACCTTCGGCTCGGCCGAATGGGAGGCCACCCAGGCAGCGGCACGGTGGGTGGAGAGTGAAACCAATTGTTCCACTTTTCTCGCCGACCTTGACCTGCTCGCAATCGCGCAGCGTGCCCTCGTCGACGGCGACACCTTGGAGGACATTGGCTCGGCTGGACCATACGGCACAGCGGCACAGAGGCGCGCGTGGGCGGCAGGGCAGCTTGCTGCGGCCTGCTACTCCATCCGCTGGGCAGAGACGCTACAGGAGGAACGTCGAGCGACCACGGCCCGCATTGCATACCTAGAGAAGAAGGTCGAATTGCTGCGCGCCGAAACCAGGGCGGCGGCCAGGTTCAAAGACATCGTGGTGCCTTTCCGGCAGAAGCCGCCGAAGTCGGTGAACTGGGATGCGGTGTAGAGACGTGGCGAAGCGGCCCCCGCCACGTCTCAATTCGCTAGTTCTATCGTCGGCGCGGCCGCAGATAAGCCCGCAGCTTTAACAGAGAGACAACGATAGATAGAAGAGCAGCCGTGATCGCCACGACTATCCGAAGATCGTCCATGCGAAGTTCCGTCTGGCTTGCGTGAGTGGAGAAGTGGCGCTACAAGCGAAGGTGTTCAGACTGCGTCGTAGCGGTAGACGTGTCGTCCTCGGCAAGCCTAACCGCGAAGACACTCTACAACGGCTCCCGATTCGTCTGGAGCCGTTTCTGTTTTCGCACTTGTCGAAAATTAGTAAAAGCAGAAAATGGCCGCTATCCACAGCTTTCCACATAGTAAATATTAAGCTTTTCGAAGCTGGTAGAAAGTTATCCACAGGCCTTGACTACGATAGAATTTGAATAAAGAGGAATTTTCGGATCTCGGAGAGTTTCTCGCTCTGTTTCTGCCGCACCGAAATCATTCAACAATTCGTGCCAGCATCGATAGTTTTCGGCAAAAGCGTACTTTTGTGCGATCTCGTGGGGTATATATGTAGAGGGTAGTCGCTTCGACGCATGCGTCGATTGCGTGCAGCGTTCCTATGTGGGGGAGCCTGTCGCCCCACGCCGTATCAAGTCCCTCATGATTGACGCATGCGCCGAACGGCCTGCCGTCCGGTAGGTATGGGGACACTCTGCCATCCCTTTCCCCGATTTCGCCGGGTGTAATAGCGAGAACCATTCCAAGAATTGCTGACCGCGGAAGTACCGGCAGCAATACCATCCCGACTGCATGAGAGACTCTGCAATCGGTTGATCGAGCCGCACGCTGGAGCGTCTTCTCCGGCGTGCGGCTTTCGTTTTGCCCATCTGAAAATCTAACCATTGTAGGAGGCCCGAATGGCCTGGACTTCACGCGACCTGACAGTCGCCGAGGCCGCGCGGGTCGTTGGCCTGCATCGCTCTCATCTCGACGTGATCATCAGCCGCAACCGCGCGATCGACGTTCTTTTCTCCGAAAGGCGAAAGGGCCGCCGCTGGTTTTCCCCGAAAGACATCGCCGTTCTTCGCATCGGTCATGAACTCGAACGCGCCGGCCGTAACTGGTCGACAGCACTCGCCATGGCGTTCGAGCACTTGGAGTGGCCACCACCGCCAGACGCATTGCTGGTCGTCCCTGTGGCGTCTGTGTCGGCCCGTAGCGGGCGATTGCTGACAGGCCTGGCCGACACCCCGGCAACATCGTCTTACATCTCGATTCCGATCGGTCGCCTCGTCGCCGAAATTCTGGAGGCTACCGATGCTTTGGTTTAAAAAGGCGCCCGTCGATATCACTGTTCCGGATGTCGAGGAAAAATCCCTTGGCGATCCGACTGCGGAACTACTGGAATTGTTCGGCGCCATTCCAGCGGGCACATCGATCAGCAACGCTGAGGCGCTGTCAGTGCCTGCCGTGTCGGCTGCCGTTCGCATCATCAGTGAAGCGGCGGCCAGCCTCGACATCACCCTCAAGCGGAAAGTCGGCGCCACGGAAACCGACGTCGTCGACCATCCCGCATTGAAGCTGCTGACCGGCCAGGCGAATGGCTGGACATCGGGTTTCGAGCTCATTCGCGATCTCGTCGCCAGTGCGCTGACGAAAGACCAGGGCGGCGTTGCATACGTCACCAAGGTTCGCGGCGAGGTGCGGGAAGTCATCCAGTACCAAGACGGCGTGTTCACCGTAGACTACGACGACAAGACCGGCGAGCCCAAGTACCGGCTGGACGGCAAGGCCTTCCCATCTGGGAACGTCTTGCACGTCCGCGGCCCGTTCACAAAATGCCCCCTGACCATGGCCCGCAGCGCAATTGCCACGGCCAGTGCGATGGAAGGTTATGCCAACGGACTTTGGACCAACGGTGCCCGGCCAGGTGGCGTCATCCAGACGCCGAACAAACTTGGCACGGAAGGCGTCAAGGCGATGCTGGCTGGGTGGAAGGCTGCCTTCTCCGGAAAGGCGAACGCCGGCAAAACTGCGGTGCTCTACGAGGGCGCCACCTATCAGCAAATGGCGCTGACGTCCGTCGACGGCGAGTTCACGGCCAGCCGCACCTTCCAGATCTTGGAAATCGCAAGAGCCTTCCGCGTCCCGCCTGGGATGCTGTACGAGCTCGCCAGAAACACGTGGTCGAACTCAGAGCAACAGGCGAAAGAGTTCATTCAATACACGCTGATCCCATGGCTGCGGATCCTCGAGGGCGCATTCAATCGCGCGCTGCTAACCGATGCCGAGCGCGGTGAATATCGATTCGCCTTCGACATCGACGACACCAGCCAGGCCGATCTGACGGCCCGCGCAACGGCAATCTCGACTCTCATCACGGCCCGCGTGCTCAATCCCAATGAGGCGCGAGACTGGCTCGGCATGCAGCCGCGCGCTGGTGGCGAAGAGTTCGCTAACCCAGCGATCGATACTGCGCAGCCGGCCAACGACAACACACCACCACCGAAGGAGGCCGCGAGTGCAGCCTGATCGAATTGAATTCAAGGCCGCGTTTACGGCTGACGATACCGGACTGGTCGAGGGCAAGGCTTGGGACTTCTCCGGCGCTGATCGCGTTGGCGACGTAATCACGCCAGAGGCTTTCGCCAGTGCAATCGGCAAGTCGCTGCCCATGCTCTTCGCCCACGACCAAGCGCAGCCGGTTGGCACATGGGACAGCGTTTCTGTCGAGCCCGACGGCCTGAAGGTCAAGGGCCGGCTGCTTGTCGACGACGTGATCCGAGCCAAAGAAGTCCGCGCGCTCGTGCGGGCAAAATCGGTCACGGGGCTGTCGGTTGGCTTCATGACCAAGAAAGCCGCTCCTCGAAGAGGTGGCGGACGGACGATCACCGACTTGGACCTGATCGAAATCAGCCTCGTCGCCATTCCAGCGCACCCCGGCGCGCAAATCTCCCAAATTAAGGAACTACCCATGACCGCAGCGACAGAGAACACCAAGACCGTCGAAGATCTGGCCCTCGAACTGAAGGCCGCAAACGACAACATCGCGCTCGTAACCAAGCGTCTCGAGACTGCAGAAACCGCGCTTGCCCGCCCGGCAATCATCGGCAAGGCAACCAACGACAACGAGCCATCGCTCGAGCGAAAGGCCTTCGAAGGCTTCATTCGTCACGGCGCCGAGCGCATGCCTGCGGAAGAGGTCAAGTCGCTTGTTGTGTCCGATGACACTCGCGGCGGCTACCTTGCCCCGGCTGAATTCTCCACCGAGATCCTGAAGGGCATTGTCGAATACAGCCCGGTTCGCATGGCGGCCCGCGTGGGCTCGACGTCTGCCTCGTCCGTCATCTTGCCGAAACGGACCGGTACGCCGACGGCCGCATGGGTTGGCGAAACCGAGACCCGGACCGGCACGGAATCGGCATACGGCCAGCTTGAAATTCCGGTTCATGAGATGGCTGCATACGTCGACGTATCGGTCCAGCTGCTCGAAGATTCTGCCGTCAACGTCGAGGCAGAAGTCGCCAGCGACCTGGCTGAAGAGTTCGGCCGGCTCGAAGGCGTCGCGCTGGTGAATGGGAATGGCTTCAAGAAACCCATGGGCTTCATGTCCGCCACCGGCATCACTGAAGTAAACTCCGGTTCAGCCTCGGCCATCATTGGCGATAGCCTGATTTCGATCATGTACGATTTGCCGGCGGTTTACCGCAACAATGGCGTCTGGCTGATGAACGGCACAACTCTTGCCGCGGTGATGAAGCTGAAGGAGTCCGGCACAGGCGCGTACCTTTGGCAGCCATCTCTTCAGGCTGGCCAGCCGTCCACGCTACTTGGCCGCCCGATCATCGAGGCCGTCGACATGCCCGACGTCGCTGGCGACGCTTTCCCGATCGCGTTCGGTGACTTCAATCGCGCGTACCGGATTTACGACCGTGTCGCCATGTCGATGCTGCGCGACCCGTACACCCAGGCAACAACCGGCAAGGTTCGCTTCCATGCCCGCCGCCGCGTAGGTGCTGACGTGGTCATGGCTGAAGCGATCCGCAAGCTCAAGATCGCGTCTTAATCGCGCATCCATCAACGGGCGGCCATAGCGCCGCCCTACTTCCCTTTTGAAAGGATATTCCATGCGCGATATCGCACACAATCTCGGCGTCGTTCAGGCGCTCGTTCCTCAGGTTCTTGCTGCCACTGACACCAGCGCCGCCATTGACCTGCTCGGCTTCAACTCGGCCATGGTGGTGATCAATACCGGCGCCATCGTTTCGAGCGGCAACTTCACCGCAAAGCTGCAGGAAAGCGACACGACGACCAGCGGTGACTTCACCGACGTTGCGGCCGCTGACCTGATCGGCACGCTGCCTGCGGTGCTGCTGGCGTCTAGCGTGGCGAAGCAGTCTTATATCGGAAACAAGCGTTATTTGCGCCTCGTGACCACCAAGAATTCAGGCACCAGCATTGCGGCTGGCGCCGTCATCATCAAGGGCGACGCGGCTTCAAAGCCCGTAGCCTAACAGCTAAGGCGGGGGGACCTCCAAGGCTGATGCACTGACGCCTAACAGCATGCAAGCGCCCGCCGCATATCCTGTAATCGCGAGCATGCACAGTGAAGTGTGGGAGTTGTGACCCATGCGCAACGCGGTCTTGCACACCGCCTTGGCGGCCAGCGTGACGCTGGTCGCCGTTAGTATTTAAGTGCGCAATTATTCAAAATACTCGAAAATAAAACCAACTATAAATCTAATCAAAATGTGCTTACAAAAATCTTTAAGTAACTTGTTCATTATTTCATTTATTCTCCTTATTCTGACCAAGAGATATTCCTGATCTACTGTTTAAGTATACCACAAAACATCAAGAATAGGAAGAAGTATTATGGTCAACGTCATATGCCCTTGCGGCTTTGCCGTGCCCAAAGGCACGCGCTGCGACTGTCAGGTGCGCAATGCAGCAGCAAGGCAGAAGGACAACGACGCTGCACGCGGGAGCGCTGCCAGCCGTGGTTACGACGGCAAGTGGGCCAAGGAGTCCAAGGCGTGGCTGGCAGCGCTAGGCGCTCCGCTGTGTGCCTGTGGCTGCGGTCGTGAGGCCAACATGGTCGACCACGCCATCGCGCCGAAAGGTGACAAGCGATTGTTCTGGTCGCGCTCCAACTGGCAGCCGTATCACGACAGCTGCAATCGTCGGAAGGCTATCAAGAGCGAGGGTGCGTTCGGGCGTTAGGATTGGTCTTTACCCTCGACCCTCTCGGCTCGCTTGGCTTCTGCGATGGCCTCAAGTTCCTTACGCGTCTGATCGCTGTGACTCTGTACCATGTGTATTGGCAACGTGCGAATGTCGCCAATACCAAACACGATAATCAATTCAGACTCCGCACGCCGACCCGGCAGTACGTGATGTGTGAACCCGCCTTGAGAGAGAACTCCATCGCGGCGCTCCCATACGCTCCTGACTTCGAGGCTATCCATGTGGATGCCGTAGTGCACCCGAACGTACTCTTCCCTGTAGGCTTTAGTGTTCTTTTTCGGCGGCACTTCAACAACTCCTCGTTGGAACATTACGCACCTTCACACAACCGGGCTCGGGTCGCAACTTCCCACCGCTCGGCTTGGACCAGCGTGGGTCAACAACGAGCAATTCAATCTAATTGGAGATTTCAACTATGACGATTCTGGTGCTTGCCGACGTCAAGGAACATCTGCGCGTCTATCACGGCGATGAAGACGATTTGATCGTCGCGAAGATGGATGCGGCCGAGGCCCACCTTGAATCGCTCCTCGGCTATTCGATTACCGAAGAATTCGAAACCGTGCCGGCCGATATCAAAGAGGCGATCATGACCCTGGTAGGCCATTGGTTCGAGAACCGCGAAGCGACTAACAGCGGCGGCTTTGAGGATACTCCATTCACCGTTTGGGATGTTGTCAGGGAGCGTCGCAGCTATGCATTCGAATGACATCATTATCGAAAAGTTCTGGCTGAAGCATATGCCCGGGGCGCAATCGGACGGCATCGCGATCTTTAACGCGCGGGTCGGCGATTTCCGAGTTGTCGGTGGCAAGATCCGCCGAATGCATGCCGACGGCGATCTGTATATCGCAGTGCCAGGTCGTCCGGTCGGTGTCCGCGGCGCGATTTCGCTGCCACGCGAAAGCAAGACACGGCGCGCCCTAGAGGTGGCGGTCTTCGAAAAGCTGAAGGACGCAGCATATGGCGCGCGGTAGAAAGGCGGCGGTCACCGCCCTCGACGGCGCGCTGGCATCGGCGCCCAATCCGCCGTCCTGGCTTCCATCACACGCCAAATCCGAGTGGCGGCGCGTCTTGCCGCAGCTGGTAGCTGATCGGAAGATTGCCGCGCACGAGCTCGGAACAGTCGAAGCCTACTGTCTTGCTGTGGCGAACATGCGCCAGGCTGAGGCGATCGTGGCACGAGACGGCCCGACATACATCTCACCCACAGGCGAACTCAAGCGCCACCCCGCAACGACGCTGGTCAAGGAGGCGGTCGAAGCTAGCCGCCGTTTGGCCGCAGAGCTTGGACTGACCCCGGCAAGCCGCATGAAGAATAAGGGAGGCGCCGCAGGTAATGACGATGACGACGCCCTCGGCGACATCTAGCTTCCCCTCATGGGTATTCGACGACAGCCCGATTCCGGATCCGCATGGCAAGGGTGAAGCCGCAGTTCGCTTTCTGCGAGCCCTGAAGCATCCCAAATCCAAGGCGCCGGGTCGCGCATTCCAGCTCGATCGGTGGCAAGAGCGGATCATTCGCAAGGTTTATGGTGACACAAAGCCAGACGGCACGCGCCGGATCAAGACAGTGTTCGCCCTCATTCCCCGCGGCAACCGCAAGACCAGCCTCGGCGCGGCCATGGCGATGCTGCATCTCGGACCTGAGCGCATTCCTCGTTCGCAGGTCATGTCTGCAGCCGTCGACCGCGACCAGGCTCGCATCGCCTTTGAAGAGATGACGGGCATTGTCGAGGCGCATCCTCGATTGGAGGAAGCGTTTCAGATCCACACGGCGAACGACAAAAGCCGCATCACGCACAAGAAGAGCGGCACGTTTTACCGCTCAATGTCGGCCGATGCAGCCACTGCGCACGGGCGCACGCCTGTTTTCGCCCTCGTCGACGAGCTCCATATTTGGAAAAAGCGCGATCTGTGGGACGCGATCAAGACCGGGCTCGTCAAGACTCCCGGCTCTCTGCTGGTGGTCACGACCACGGCCGGCATCGGTCACGAGAACATCGCCTATGAGACCTATAAATACGCCAAGTCTGTAGCCACCGGCCAGATCGATAACGCCGCCTTTCTGCCGATTCTTTTCGAAGCAGACCCGGACGAGGATTACCGTGACGAAGCGGTTTGGCATCGTGTAAACCCCGGCCTTTCCTGCGATCCACCATACCCCGACATCGATGGCCTTCGCCAGATGGTGAAAGAAGCCGAGCATCGGCCGTCTGATCGCGAGATGTTCCGGCAGTTGCACCTTAACGTCTGGCTGGACGGCGCGGCGAATCCGGAGTGGTCGCTTGACGTCTGGGACGAAAACGCCGGGGAGTTGGATCTTACGGCACTCGAAGGCCGGCCGGCTTGGATCGGCGTTGACCTTGCCAAACGTATCGACCTGGCCGCCGTGTCCGTTGCCATTCCGATGGGTGATGGCCGCATGGCGATCCACGTTCAATCGTTCTGCCCTGAAGGCGCTATCCGCCGCCGTACGGACGGCGTGCCCTATGCGCTGTGGGTGGAGCAAGGTTGGCTTACTGCATGTCCTGGCGACACGATCGACCTCGAGATGATCGAGGACTATATTCGAGGCCTTTGCGATCGGTTCCAAGTCGAGGAGGTAGCCTTTGACCGCTGGCATGCGCAGGACGTCATGAAATCCCTTGAGGAAGACGGCCTGCCGGTTGCCGAGTTTCCGCAAAACATCGCGACATTCGCGCGGCCTGTCATAGATTTTGAAGCGGCGATGTTCGAGCGCCGGCTCGTGCACGGCGGCAATCCGATGCTGCGGTGGGCCGTCGGCAACGTCGTTCTGTATTCCGACGCCAGCGGCAATCGACGCCCGCTGAAAGAGAAATCAATCGACAAGATCGACCCCGCCGTTGCGGCGATCATTAGCGCAGGACGAGCCGCGCAAGGCGCGTCTGGCCGGTCCTCTTACGACGATGCGGATCTAAGCGACCTGTCGCTGTTCGCCGTTTAACCCCAAAGGAAACCACTATGACCCAAACGAACGCCCATCGCGGCGCGCGAGGCCTTGCCCATGGCTGACAATAGCGAAGACCTGATTATCTCGATATCGACCGATCAGGCAACGCTTCGTCGGTCCATTCAGAGGATCGAACGCGACCTTGCCGGCCTGTCCGGGACAGTTCAGAAGCAGTTTACGGCCGTCGGCAAGTCGATCGACAATTCGATTTCCACCACCATGCAGACGCGCATCAACGCCATGGTTGGCATTGGCACGAAGGCGTCGAAAGAGTGGACCGGCGCGCTGGCCGACCAAGGCAAAGAGCTGGAGCGCCTTCGCGCTCGCTATTCGCCGCTGTTCAATACGATCAATGGCTACAAGGCCGCCGTCGCTGACATCAAGCGCGCGCACGCCATAGGCGCCATATCCGCGAATGAGATGACCGCCGCAATCAGCCGCGAGCGGCAGGCGGCTCTTGCGTCTACAGCGGCCATCAAGGGGCGCAACGCGGCTCTGGCAGATACGCCGTCAAGCCGCGGTGGTGGGGGATCGTTCAACACCGCCAATCTTGCCGCGCAGTTTCAGGACATCGCCGTAACATCTGCGATGGGCATGAGCCCGCTACAGATCGCCCTCCAGCAGGGTACGCAGATTTCAGCGGTACTTGGCCCCATGGGCGCCGCGGGCGCGGTGAAGAGCCTTAGTGCCGCCTTTCTATCTGTCATCAATCCTGTCTCTCTTGCGACCATTGGCCTTGTTGCTGCTGGCGCCGCCGCGATTCAGTATTTCGGGTCGTTTGACTTTGGTGGCAAGTCGGAGGAAGTGCTCAAGAAGGAAGCCGAACTTATTCAGCGAATCGCTGATAAGTGGGGCGACGTCCTTCCCGAACTCAAGAAATACACCGACGAACTAAACAGGGTGCAGGAGAACACAGACCTTCGCGAAGGCCTGGCAATCTTCAATTCGATTGCGCTTTCCGACGTTGTCAGTGAGATCACAACTACGCGCGAATCCATCGCCGCGCTTGTGCAGGATCTACGCGCGGCCGGCGACGAAGACGAAGTCATCATAAACCTGCAAAAAGCGTTTGAGCAGTTCTCTGAGTCCGCTGCGGACGGCAAGCTTGAGATTGAAGACGTAAACCGCGTCCAGCAGGCTCTTGCGGCGATCGTTCAGGGAACTGGCGTTCCGGCGCTTGAAGACTTCTCTGCCGCCTTCGACAGGCTGGCGAAAGCCGCCACAGTCGCCAACGACAAGGTCAAGAGCGCTACCGGCTCCGCGTCGCGGGCAATCCCCGAACGCGCATGGCGTAGTTTCGACCCGGCTACGGGTGGAATGCGCGACTCTAGCGGCAACCCTTGGGGTGGCGCGGATGGCCCGATACAGGGTTCAGGCTTCAACACTCCGGAGTCCGGCCCCACACCGCGCTCCCGCCCCAACATCGAGCTTGAGGGCTTGCCGGGGCAAGAAACCGCCAGCAAAAAAGCGGAAACTGCAGCGCAGAAGGCCGCAAACGCCTACCGAGACCTGCTCAAGACGGCAAGCGACAGAATCGGCCAAGTCCAGCAGGAAATAGAACTGCTTGGCAAGTACGGCATTGAGGCTGACGCCGCACGGTTCTCGTTGGATCTGTTTCAGGCCGCCGAAGACAAGGGGCGGTCACTTAGCGCTGCGCAGCGCAAGGAAATCGAGCAGAAGGTCGAGCTTTACAAGCAATATTCGACAGTGCTTTCGAAGGCGAAGCTACAGCAAGACCTGCTTATGGACTTGCGGTTTAACTCGCTATCCGAACAGGACAAGCAAATCACGACCACGCTACGACAGTACGGCCTGTCGGAAGATCTGGGAAGCGCTGAAGCCGGTAAAATCAGGCAGTCGCTACAAACGGAAGAGCTTCGGGGAGACCTGAAGAATTTCGCGTCCGACTTCAGGTCCGAGCTGCTGAACAACGGCGGCGATATTGGTGCCGCATTCGCTGACTCGATTGGCAATGCGCTGTGCGGCCGTGAACGGTCATACGATTTCGGAGGTTTCTTTAAATGAGTGCATATTTCGGAATCGAAAATGACGGGCGGTCATACTTGTTCACCGATGCGGCTGCGTATTCGCCAGACGGCATCGTCCGGCAGTTCGTCCGCAAGGTTGAGCTCAGCGAGCGAGTCCCGTTCGCAATTACGACGCACGGCGACGCCGATCTCGGCGCAAGAGCTGCCAAGTTCCTTGCTGCTCAAGCAGACAAGCATGGCATCGACGTTTTCGTCGACGAGTTCCTGCCGCTGTTTCTGCACGATATGGCGGAAACGTACCGCGACGCACCGGCTGAACGCAAGGACGTCATGGCGTACATGGCCGTGTGGTCCGAGACCCGCGGGATCATGCACCTTGGTTTTCAGACTGTTCCTGAACCTGAGACCGCGACGCATGCCGGGGTCGTCCCGTTTACCGTCGAGCAGTTCGGGAAGACGTCATTCCGCGGCAGCGATTTTCCGATCACACGCATGGCTTCGATCAGGCCGCCTTTGCCGGGCGAAAGCCAGGAGGATTTCGTGCGCAACCTTGGCGTCACCGTTCTCGGCTTCATGCGTGAACAACCAAGCGTCACCATCAACCGCCAAGGCAAGGGCGACGTGCCCAAGCATCGCGTAGGCGGATGGATCGACATGACGATCGTCGACGCCAGTGGTGCCCGCTGCGACCGAGTCCACACGTGGGACGATAAAATCGGCGAGTACATCCAGCCGTTTGCCGCTCATTCGACAGTGATTCCGTTCGCCGGCAACCGCGCCGCTCGCCGTGCAGCTGGACGTCTAGCCGCCTAACCACCCCAAAATCGGCGCCAAGCGCCATCCTCAACAAGCCCGCCGGCATGCCGCGCGGGGCGATTTCGCATGGAGATTTCATGACACAAGCACCAACTTGGAGCGTGCCGCTGGTCGGCCCGTCCAATCCTACTGACTATTCGCAGCGCATTGATGAAAGCATGGATGCGCTGCTGACCGCCCATTCAGGTTCTGCGCGGCCGTCGTATGCTGTCGCCGGCACGATCTGGCAGGACTCAAGTGTCGCTGGCACTGTGTCGTTCTACCTGTACATCGGTGGATCTGACCGGCTGTTGTATTCGGTGGACACATCGACTGGAGCGTTGACGCTCCCCGATGTCGCCACTGGCTCCATCAATATGGGCGGCAACGCCCTGACGAATCCGGCTGGCGAGTTCCTCCGCAACCACATCAGCGGCCTGACGATATCGAACAACGTCACAGACGCGACAAACGACATCGACGTGGCAGCCGGGTCGGCAGGAAGTGATGGCGCAACGCCGGTTCTGATGACGCTGGCCTCGGCCATCACAAAGCGCACGGACGCTGCGTGGGCAGTCGGCACGGGCAATGGCGGGTGGCTGGACGGCGCTTCAATGCCGAACGGCGGCGGGCACGTCTTCCTGATTGAGCGCTCTGATACAGGCGTGAAGGACATCGGGATTTCCGCGTCGCTTTCCCCGACTCTGCCGACCAACTATGACCGCAAGCACCGCATTGGCTGGATACAGCGGGCGGCGGCAACAATTACGCCGTTCATCCAAGTTGAAAACAGGTTTTTGCTGAAGGCCGTCCAGGCTCAGTACGCAGGCTCCGGCGTTGTGAACGTCACGCAGCTTATCGGAACGGTTGGCCCTGTTGGGATTAGGTATAAACCAATCTTGCAGTCAACTCTCGTCACTTCTGCAGCGAGTACGGCTGTTATCGCTCTGGGAGATGGTGACGCAGCTGCTGTGGTGTCAAACATCCAGTGGGTCACAGGATCCGCAAATGATATCACTGTGGTTGACGCGTTCTGCACGAATACCAGCGGGCAGTTGCGGCATACCGTCACAACGTCAGCGGGGACGATCTCACAGTATTCGCTCAATAGCGTCGGGTGGTGGGATAATCGCATATGATCTACGTCAGCCCTGAGGCATATGGAGCGCCGGCCTTGTGACCAGCGTTTTCGCCTAACTCCGTAGGCAGTTCACGCAAAGCCGACCAAGGCAACGCCTGACAACCTCGTCGCCGCATCAAAAGAAAGCCCCGCCTGATTGAGGCGGGGCTAGGGGAGGTCCGCCGCATTGGCGTAATGGCAGACTGGCTTGATTTGCTAATTTTCGGAAGCCTTAGAAATCACCTGCAATTAGGGGGTGTGGATGGCGCCTCTACCACGTTAACAAACAAAACAACCACCTTCACAAATTTGTTAAAAAACAATGACTTAGATGTAATTTTCTCTTGCCGAAAGTAGCGTTCTCTGGCACCTTGTGGACATCAAGAGCGAGAGGGGCGAAAGTCATGAATGAACTTCAGCGCATGGCCGGACTGGCGATCGAGGTCTATCGGCTGCAACACGAATTCCAGCCGATGCCGGACGAGACAATGGACTCTTTATCGGATGTCCGCTTTGGCTTGGCCGAAGAGGTGATGACCATGCCGTCAACCTCCATGAGCGATCTCGCCGCGAAAATGCGGATGTTGGCTGCCACAAACGGCGACGACAGTAGTTTCGACCCCGCATTGCCGGCATATCTGGCCGTCCTTCAGGCAGAGGCGCTGGCGTTTTTGGGGGAATGTATCGGAGCGCCGAGCAGCGATATGGGGGCTTCGGCATGAGCAACCTCAACGAAATCCAGATAAATGTCCGCGATGTTTGCCATCTGCTGCGTGCAATCGACGATCAAATTTTTCACATGAGGTCGCTCAACGAGGAAGTACGCGAACCAATCTTCCGGATTAACGCTGTCCTGCGCGCTGCGATAACTCTGGCAGAAAAATCCGATGCTGATATTTCCACCTTGCCGGGTAAGATGTTTCACGAGGAATAACCATTCGCCCCTGTATCCGTTCGGGCCTTCTATCCCGGCTACGGTAGTAGGATGACGCCAGTTCGAATCTGGCCAGGGGCTCCATATCCACGCTGGCACCAACCGGCGCACCACGAGGAGACCACAAAGGCCGTCGGCAGAGATGTCAGCGGTCTTTTCCCTATCTAATTGTGCAGGGAGGGCGCACAGTTCCGTTGGAAGGAACGGGAGCCTTCCGGTGGTGCCAGATACTGGCTTGCGCAGGCGGCGCCTCGACGGGCGCTGCCTCCCATCGCCACACCCGGCTCGGTCGCACCCCATTGCCGCAGCGCTGGTGGGGCGATTCTGGGGTAGGGCAGGGCGACCTATCCACAAAAAACTGATGTTATGGCATATTATATGCCAAGGTATTTATACCATTGAATTCATTGTATTTTTCTGAATTATGGCGGAAGAGGTGGGATTCGAACCCACGGTACGGTTTCCCGCACGCCGGTTTTCAAGACCGGTTCCTTAAACCGCTCGGACACTCTTCCGGACGTCTGCCTTATGCGCAAAGACGGTGATCTTTGCAAGATGGTTTGTGTTCGACCGTTGGGCGTCGGCAAGGGCCGGCAGGTGGCGCGGTCGAGGGTGAACTCACGTTAGGTGAGTTAACGCCTTGCTAACCATAAACAAATTTGCCCTGCGGCAAAGTTGTGACTTTTCCCATTTTGGCCATTTTTCACAGGCTTCCTTGCTCCGAAGTGAGACAGTTGCGGGTTTCTCGCGCGTGACCGGGTTCGTGGCTGGGGATGCCGCGGCCGAGATGGACAAAAGTGGGACGCATGGAAGTCAAGGTGAGCGGCCGTTTGATCAGCGGTGCCAAGTGGGTCGGGATTGCGGTTCTCTGCAGCCTGGCCGCATCGTGTTCGACAACCAAGGACACGGCGTCCAGCAAGAAGCGTTCGAAGGAATATTTCGCCGAGTCGGAATATGGCGTGAAGGCCAGTCCGCGCATCGTGGCGAGCGGCCCGGTGCCGAAGGGCGGCGGGCGGGCCATGGTCGGCAAGCCCTATACGGTCAAGGGCAAGGTCTATGTGCCGAAGGACAATCCCGGCTATGACAAGACCGGGATCGCCTCCTGGTACGGCTCGGCCTTCCATGGCCGGCAGACGGCCAATGGCGAACTCTACGACCAGCACTACCTTTCGGCTGCCCATCCGACGCTGCCGCTGCCAAGCTATGCGCGGGTGACCAATCTCACCAATGGCAGCTCGGTGGTGGTGCGGATCAACGATCGCGGGCCGTTCCATGCCGGCCGGATCATCGACCTGTCCAACAAGACCGCCGACATGCTCGACATGGCCCATAGCGGCACCGGCAAGGTGCGGGTACAATATGTCGGCCCGGCGCGTATGGACGGCCATGACATGCCGTTCCTGATGGCCTCCTATGTGAAGAAGGGCGACCGCACGCCGCATGTCGATCCACAGGGCCAGATCGCCTCGGGCGTGATGGTCGCCTCCAACGATGCGGCGATCCCGCAATATCGTCCGGGCAATGCAAACGATGCGATGCCGAGTTACCAGACGGCGCTGGCCGGCCCGACGCCAAGCGGTGGTGCGGCGGCCAATACGCTGCAGGCGCAGTTGATGGCGCAGCCGGGCATGGTGCCTTCTGCCGGTTCCGGCATCCTGGAACAGTTCGCGCTTCTGCCCGATTTCGGGCCTGTACTGGCCGAGCGTCCGGCGCATGAGCCGGGTCTGGACGGCTCCGGCTATGCGGCGGCCTACGCCGAAACCGCAGCCGTGCCGCAGGCGGCGCTTGCCTTCGACGCGGTTATGGTGCGCAATGACGGTCTCACCGAGGCCTCGATTCTGTCGTCGGTCGCGCATGGCAAGACCCGGATTTCCGCCGGGGGCTGAGCGCGGCATCCGGCGCCCGGGACCTCGACGCCGACCTCGACACCGCCATAGACCTCGGCGGGACAAGAAGCCGAAGTAAGTTCATGCAAAATCGCCTTGTCTCGAGGATCGTCCTCGTTTTCCTGCTGATCGGTCTCCTTGTCTCGCGTCCGTTTGCGACCGAGGGCATGGCGCAGACGACGCCGTCGCCCGCCCTGTTCGAAACCAAGGCGGCCCAAGTCTATCTGATCGAAGCCTCGACCGGCACGGTGCTGCTCGCCAAGGGCGAGCGCCAGCCTTTTGCGCCGGCATCGCTGGCCAAGCTGATGACGCTGGACGTGGTGTTCGATGCGCTGACGCGCGGGGAAATCCGGCTCGACACGATCTATCCGGTTTCGGAATATGCCTGGCGGACCGGCGGCGCGCCGTCGCGGACCTCGACGATGTTTGCCGCCGTCAAGAGCCAGGTGCCGGTGGGTGACCTGGTCAAGGGCGTCGCGGTGCAGACCGCCAATGACGGCTGCCTGATCCTGGCCGAAGGCATGGCCGGTTCGGAGGCGAAATTCGTCGAGCGGATGAATGCGCGCGCCAAGGCGCTGGGGCTGAAGGATACCGTGTTCGGCAATGCGACCGGGCTGCCGCATCCGGACAATGTCTCGACGCTGGTCGACCTGGTGACGCTGGCGCAGCATCTGCAGGCGACCTATCCGGAACTCTACCTGACCTTCAAGCTGCCGGAATTCGAATGGAACAAGATCCTGCAGCGCAACCGCAATCCGTTGCTGGGGATCGGCGCGGACGGATTGGGCACGGGCTATGCCGAAGGCAGCGGCTTTGCCATTGTCGCCTCGGCGGAACGCGACGGACGGCGGCTTTTTCTCGGCATGAACGGGCTTGCCACCGACAAGGAGCGCACGGACGAGGCCAGGCGCGTGCTCGACTGGGGTTTTGGCGCCTTCGAGATGCGCGAACTGTTCAAGGCCGGCGAGGTGATCAGCGAGGCGAGCGTCTATGGCGGCGCGCGCTCGACGGTGCCCCTGGTCGCCGCACAACCGGTGCTGGTCTATGTGCCGGTCAACAATCCCGACCGGCTGCAGGCGAAGGTGGTCTATCGCTGGCCGCTGGATCCGCCGGTGGCCGAAGGGGCGCAGATCGCGTCGCTGTCGGTGTTTTCCGGCGAGCGGCTGCTGCGGAATGTGCCGCTGCAGAGTGCGTCCAGCGTCGAGGTCGGAACGCTGCGCCAGCGGGCGACCGACGCCTTTATCGAAATGCTGTTCTTCTGGTTATAGGTGCGAAAGCAGGGATGCGGACAAGAGCCGGGTTTCACTGGTCACATTCTTGCGCTAGAGCCGTAGTAGAGCCATGTATGGCACCTTGAGAAAACCGCCTGCGGGCGCAAGATTAGCGGGAAGTGGGCAGGCATTGGCAACCGGACGCGGATTGTTCGTCAGTTTCGAAGGAGGCGAGGGGGCCGGGAAATCGACCCAGATCCGCCGCCTTGCCGAAAGCTTGCGACAGAAGGGCCATCAGGTGCTGCTGACGCGCGAACCGGGCGGATCGCCGGGTGCCGAAGCGCTGCGGCATGTGCTGTTGTCCGGAGCCGCCGAAGCCTTCGGCGTGCGCATGGAGGCGATGCTGTTTGCGGCGGCGCGGGCGGACCATCTCGCAACCGTCATCCGGCCAGCGCTGGCGAATGGCCAGATCGTGCTGTGCGACCGGTTTGTCGATTCCTCGCGGGTCTATCAGGGTGTGACCGGCAATCTCGAGCCGGCGCTGATGGCGGCGCTGGAGCGGGTGGCGGTCGGCAAGACCATGCCGGACCTCACCCTGATCCTCGACCTTGCGGCCGATGTCGGACTGGCGCGGGCGCACCGGCGGGCAGGCGCGCAGAACCAAACGGCTACGCCCGACCGGTTCGAGCGCGAAGAGATCGACGTGCATGAGAAGCGCCGCCAGGCATTTCTCGACATTGCCCAGCGCGAGCCGGGGCGCTGCCGCGTCGTCGATGCAAGCTTCGATGTCGACCGGATCGCCAAGGACATCCTCGCCGAGGTGACGCTGGTCCTCGTGCAACGTGGGTCCGGCGGCGGGTCGGGTGGCGTCTCCAACGCAAGCCACGAGACGGCGGCGGCGCGATGAGCGAGGAACGGGCAGGCCTGCTGGACGGCGCCATCGCGCCGATGCTGAATACCCGGCTGTTCGGCCACCGGGAAGCCGAGGATTTTCTGGCGCGGGGATACCGGTCGGGCAAGGGCCATCATGCGATCCTGATCGAAGGCCCCGAAGGCATCGGCAAGGCGACGCTGGCCTTCCGCTTTGCCAATCACATCCTGCGCCATCCCGATCCGCCGACGGCGCCCGACACGATCAGCGATCCCGATCCTGAGCACATGATCAGCCGGCAGATCGCCTCCGGCGCCAGCCACAATCTGTTGCATCTGTCGCGGCCGGTGGACGACAAGACGGGTCGGGTGAAATCGGCGATCACCGTCGATGAAGTGCGCCGCGCCGGACATTTCTTCAGCCAGACCTCGGGCACCGGAAATTGGCGCATCGTGATCATCGATCCGGCCGACGACCTCAACCGCAATGCGGCCAATGCCATCTTGAAGATCCTCGAGGAACCGCCGAAGCGGGCGATGTTCCTGGTGCTTTCCCATGCGCCAGGCAAGCTTCTGCCGACCATCCGGTCACGTTGCCTGCCGCTCCGGCTCGATCAGCTTTCGCCAGATGCCATGGACCTGGCGCTCGGGCAGCTCGGCCTTGCCATACCGACAGAGCAGCGCGAGGCGGTGCTGGCGCTTGCCAAGGGCAGTGTGGCACGGGCACTGAAGCTGGTGAATTATGGCGGCGCCGACATCCTGGCGGCCTTCGACGAGATGCTGGCGGCGCAAGGGCCGGGACAGCGCCGGATGATGTTCAAGATCGCCGATGCACTTTCCGGCAAGGACAGCGAGGTCGCGTTCGGCTTCTTTACCGAGCATCTCGGCGATCACCTGGCCGATCTGGCGCGAAGCCTGGCATTGTCGGGCGATCTGCATGCGGCCGAACACTATGCGCGGCTCACCTCGACGATCAACGAACAGCTGTCGATCGCCGCCGGCTACAATCTCGACCGCAAGCAGACGATCCTCGACGTGCTGGCATCGGTGACCCGCTGACGAAGGCATTTCGGGATGGCAGCGGGCCTTGACCCGCTACCGTCCGTTCGACCGTTTGGGGTCGGCGCAATCAGTGTCTCGTTCCAAGCGCGAGACGGCAGGCAAGGCCGGCAAAGACCGTCGCGAGCAAGTATTGGGGCAGCTTCCTGAATCGGCCCAGACCTGTCATCCGGTGTCGGATATGGCCACTCAGCAGGATGACCGCTCCGTTGACGCCGAAACCTATCAGGTTCAGGACCGCCGCCTGAACGAGGATCTGCAGGATCAGGGAGCCCTTTGCCGGATCGAGAAACTGCGGGAACAGGGCGAGGACAAACAGCGCCATCTTCGGATTGAGCAGGTTCGTCGCCAAGCCTTCGCCGAGAATTCGCTGCATGGAATAGCGCTGCAGGCCGGCGCTCGGGGCAAATTGTGTCGCTTGGGACCGCAGCGTCTTCCAGGCGAGATAGAGCAGATAGGCGCAGCCGGCCCAGCGGACTATCTCGTAGGCGGTCGGAACAGCGAGAAAGAGCTGTGACAGTCCCAAAGCTGCGGCAAGTGCGTGAATATATGTGCCGAGCGCGATGCCGACATAGGTCAGAAAGCCTGCAGCACGTCCCTGGCTGATGCTGCGCGAGGCAATCAGCAACATGTCGGGCCCCGGCGTCGCAGTGAGAACAACGCAGGCTGCAGAAAAAAGCATGAGAGTGGAGAGATCCGGCATATCGGTTTCCTTCGAGTTGGCCGGAATTCCCGTTTATCAGGATCGGCGACCTTCGCAAGCCCCGTATTGCTGGCACACAGCTCCTGTCGCCCGGCATCGTCTGGCGATGTCCCAGCGCGAATCTTCGTGGCGCTGCAGCAAAACGGATGTTCCTAAAGGCCGTGGAATGTTTTAAGAGCGTTCGACCCCATTTGTCGTCGCCGTTCCTGGCAGGCCTTCACGCGCCGCCATTGTCCGGCCCCAAGACAATCGCAACCGACGAAAAGACACCAAGAAACCATGAGCGATCCGTATTACATCACTACCGCCATTTCCTACCCGAACGGCAAGCCGCATATCGGCCATGCCTATGAGCTGATCGCCACCGATGCCATGGCGCGGTTCCAGCGGCTCGACGGACGGGATGTGTTCTTCCTGACCGGCACGGACGAACATGGCCAGAAGATGCAGCAGACGGCGCGCAACGAAGGTATTTCGCCGGAAGAGCTGGCTGAGCGCAATTCGAACGAATTCCGCGCCATGGGCAAGTTGCTGAATGCCTCCAATGACGACTTCATCCGCACCACCGAGCAGCGTCATCACCAGACCGTGCAGGAAGTCTGGCGGCGGATGGAAAAGAACGGCGACATCTACAAGGGTGGCTATGCCGGCTGGTATTCGGTTCGCGACGAGGCTTACTATCAGGAAGACGAGACTGAATTGCGCAGCGACGGCGTTCGCTACGGGCCGCAGGGCACGCCGGTCGAATGGGTCGAGGAGGAGAGCTACTTCTTCAAGCTTTCGGCCTATGAAGACAAGCTCTTGAAACTCTATGAAGACCAGCCGGATTTCATCGGCCCGAACGAGCGCCGCAACGAAGTGATCTCCTTCGTCAAGTCGGGGCTCAAGGACCTGTCGATCTCGCGCACGACCTTCGACTGGGGCATCAAGGTGCCCGGCGACGACAAACATGTGATGTATGTCTGGGTCGACGCCTTGACCAACTACATCACCGCGACGGGCTATGTCGAAGACCAGAACGGTCCGCGGGCGAAATACTGGCCGGCCGATGTGCACATCATCGGCAAGGACATCATCCGTTTCCATGCGGTCTACTGGCCGGCCTTTCTGATGTCGGCAGGCCTGCCTTTGCCGAAGCGCGTCTATGCGCATGGCTTCCTGCTCAACAAGGGCGAGAAGATGTCAAAGTCGCTCGGCAACGTCGTCGATCCGGTCAATCTGGTCAACCACTTCGGCCTCGACCAAGTGCGTTACTTCTTCATGCGCGAAGTGTCGTTCGGCCAGGACGGCAGCTATTCGGAAGAGGGGATCGCCACCCGCATCAATGCCGATCTCGCCAATGGCATCGGCAACCTTGCCAGCCGTTCGCTGTCGATGATCGGGAAGAATTGCGACGGCCGTATCCCGACACCCGGCCCGCTGACCGAGGCTGACGAGGCGATCCTGAAGATTGCCGACGACGCCATCACCGTCTGCCGCGAGGAGATGGACAAGCAACAGGTTCACAAGGCGGTTGCCGCGATCATCAACATCGTCAACGAGGCCGACCGCTATTTCGCTGCCCAGGCGCCGTGGGTGCTGAAAAAGACCGACGAAGCGCGCATGGGCACCGTGCTCTATGTCACAGCGGACGTGGTGCGCCAGATTGCCATCCTGTTCCAGCCGATCATGCCGGATTCGTCAGCGAAGCTGCTCGATCTGGTGGCTGTGTCGGCCGAAGACCGGGTGTTTTCCAAGCTCGGTGCGGCCGGCCGTCTGACGCCCGGTACTGTACTCGAGGCACCGTCGCCGGTGTTTCCGCGCTATGTCGCACCGGAAGCGGACAAGGCCTGAACGCATGCTGATCGATACGCATTGCCATCTTGATTTTGCCGATTTCGACGCCGAGCGCGACGAACTGGTGACGCGCGCGCATCAGGCGGGCGTCAAACAGATGGTGACGATCTCGACCCGGGTGAAGAAGCTCGACACCTTGCTCAAGCTCACCGAGCGTTACCCCAGCGTGTTCTGCTCGGTCGGCACGCATCCGAACAATGCCGGTGACGAGCTCGACGTGTCTGCGGACGAACTGGTGCGGCTGGCGGAAAGCAATGAGAAGATCGTTGCGATCGGCGAGGCGGGTCTCGACTATTTCTACGACACGCAGACGCCGGAGGACCAGAAGACCGGCTTCCTGCGCCATATCGAGGCGGCTCGGCGCACGCAGTTGCCGCTGGTGATCCACAGCCGCAGCGCCGACGAAGACATGGCGGCGATCCTGACGGACGAAACAGGGAAGGGCGCCTTCCCGTTCATCCTGCACTGCTTTTCGGCCGGTCAGGCGCTGGCCGATACCGGCGTGGCGCTTGGCGGCTATGTGTCGTTTTCCGGCATCGTGACGTTTCCGAAGTCGCAGGAACTGCGCGACATTGCCCAAAGCGTGCCGATGGACCGGCTGCTGGTCGAGACGGACGCGCCGTATCTGGCGCCGAAACGCTGGCGCGGAAAGCGCAACGAGCCGTCCTATGTGATCAACACGGCCGAGGTGCTGGCGGAGGTCAAGGGTGTGTCCTATGCCGAGATGGCCGATATCACCACCGCCAACGCGCTGCGCTGCTTTTCGAAAATGCCGAGGCTTGCATGAGTTTTCGTCGCCGGTTCACGCTTCTCGGCTGCTCTTCGTCGCCCGGCGTACCGCGGATCAACGGCGATTGGGGCGATTGCGACCCTACTGAGCCGAAGAACCGCCGCACGCGCGCGTCCTTCCTGATCGAGCAGATCGAGCCGGATGGCGGCACGACGACCGTGGTGGTCGATACCGGGCCTGACTTTCGCGAACAGATGATCCGCGCCAGGGTCGAGCGTATCGATGCGGTGATCTACACGCATGCCCATGCCGATCACCTGCATGGCATCGACGACCTGCGCGGCTATTTCCACATCCAGCACCACCGTATTCCGATCTATGCCGATGCGTTCACCATGGAGCGCATCGAGATGGGCTTCGGCTACTGCCTGAAGACGCCGCCCGGCAGCAATTATCCGCCGATCGTCGCGCCGAAGATCCTGACCGACCTCGACACGCCGATCGAAATCTCCGGCGCCGGTGGCACGATCTCGCTTATGCCGCTGGTGCAGCAGCACGGCGACATCACGTCGCTCGGCCTCAGGATCGGCAATGTGGCCTATTGCTGCGACATCAGCGATTTTCCGATGGCGACCGTCGACAAGCTGGCGGGGCTCGACATGCTGTTCATCGACGCGCTGCAGTATCGGCCGCATCCGAGCCATCTGTCGCTCGAGGAAGCGCTTGCCTGGATCGACCGGCTGAAACCGGGTCGAGCGATCCTGACGCATATGCATATCCCGCTGGACTACCAGACGGTGATGGCCGAAACGCCGGCGCATGTCGAGCCGGGTTACGACCAGTTTTCGTTTGAAATTCAGCTGGATGCGCCAGAGGCCTGACAGATCTGTGGAAGCCCAGGGGGACCTCGGGACACGCCGGAGATTGGAACGACTGGCTTGCGGGCATATCATGTAGTTCCATAATCTATCTTATGCGATACTAATGTGTAGGAGCTATTTAGTAATGCGACAGTTGGGCCAGTTAGAGATGCGACAGTCTCGCCTCTTGATGCACTGGTCAAT
>ERZ1034375.67-NODE-67-length-33417-cov-74.565357_pt1 | contig 33417 bp, 42 predicted proteins | sample MGYA00520585_ERZ1034375 | MGnify/ENA primary metagenome ERZ1034375 (study PRJEB33736, sample SAMEA104288463) | Azolla filiculoides | biome: Urban; feature: water surface; material: ditch water | place: Netherlands | collected 2014 ... | reverse complement strand
TATGACTGGCAGCCATTTTTGTTGCTCAAATTTCAACTGTTTTGGTATACAATCTGTTGAAGATAGGGTCATGGTTTCCAACTGCTAAAATGCCTGCTATATATACATTTCCGCAGTCTTTGACCCCTTTTTTTTATCTTCTTGTGACAAATCCGGGTTAGTTGCTCAAACCCGATTCTTCCTGACCAAATTGGTAGATTAGCCTGTTTAGTTTGTAATTTTACGAGTTGTGATTATTAAATCATTAGCAATTTCATATTCACCTGTGTCTACATTAATTTAAATAATTTTGCCAATGTTCTCTGTTTTCTCTACTAAAAGACGGATTTTATTTTCGTAGAGTTCTTTACCACGTTTGGTAATTTCTTCACAACTTATTTTAGGGTAAGGCATAGGGGCAACCTTGAATTTCAAGTTAATAGACCTATGGTGTTATTCTAATATATTGAGTTATACTAACCCTTCCACTTCAACAAGCTGTGGGAGCTCTTTCATTTATCCATTCTTTCTAATTCCTCTCGCAATACCCGCCGTAGTGTTGCTTATAAGGGTTCACGGCGTTTTTGAATATACTCAAGCAAGGCATCATTAATTAGGGTTTGGTAATTTCCCACACCTGCTTGATGTACTTGTACTTGTTGACGAAACCATGCCAGTATTTCATCATCTAGGCGAATTGTAATCCGAGTTTTTCCAGGTGATGTTGGTTCAATTGCACCCCGATTACCTTGACTAAAAACAAAGATTGCGTGGGTGGGTGGGTGTTAAAAAAGCTATTACCGAAGAAATACCTGAAATTCATTCTGCACAAGACTTGTCAGTCTTTTTGTTCTTTAGACACCCGCGTACCTTACACAGTTAGGTTTTTAGCCATTTTATCCATTGACAAGATTTCTGAAATGGAGTAAGAGTAGACCATCCAGGCAACTGAACCTTGAAAACCAAATACAGATAGGCTTTCAGCACGCCGCTATTGCAATTTCACTTAATCCCTAATAGGGATTGAAACTCTTTCCCAAATTCAAATTATTTTTTTGAACATATTATTAGTACGAATATACTCAACTTAGCGCCAATTATTCACCTTACAGAGGAGCAATTTTACCAACTCTGTATGGTGGATGATTTAAACCTAGAACTCACCGCAACAGGACAACTGATAATTCTCCCAGGTTCAGGAGGAGAAAGTGACCGTAGAGAAGCTAATTTAAATTTTAAAGTAGGTCTTTGGAATCACCAAACCCAATTAGGAATAGTATTTAGTTCCTCAACCATATTCCGACTTCCCAATGGTGCAAAACTGTCACCTGATGTTCCTTGGATAAAATTAGAACACTGGGAAGCATTAACTGAAGAAGAACAGGAAAAATTTCCCCCACTCACACCAGATTTTATTATTAGACCTGTCAGGAAAATTAGCTTGGTGTGAAAAAAATGGTAGAAGGGAATGTTGAGGGTGTAGGAAAAGGAAAAATCCACTAAATTAACTATATTCAAGAATATCCACATCGTAGAAAACAAATACTGGGAATAACTAACCATCAGTTTCAAGACTTGTTAGCCCAAGGTGAAATGCAGCATAAAAAACTTCAAGGTGACATAGAAAGTAAAAACATAGGTATAAATCAGAAAGGAGGAGGGGGGAAAGGGAAACTAGAGATAAAAGAACAGGTATGTCTATGCTTGTTCTATTGGATGACAATGCCAACATTTGAGGTTTTAGGTTTGCATTTCGGTATATCCAAAACGGAAGCAAAGGACACATTTCATTACTGGCTAGAGATATTACGAAATGTTTTCCCTGCTAGTCTCCTTGAACAGCTAGAAAAATATGATAGTGATTATGCCATGGCGACTCAGAACAAAAGGCAGGAAACAAAGAGTTTTCTACCAAGGGTATTCTTGTTGAACAGGTCATTAGACTTGTAAAAATATTCCGGGTACCTCAACAAAGATTTCCCCTGAATTCCTGAATTTACTCACAAGTAATTATTACTATTTGTGGTTTAGTCACATTAGGAATCGGTTCATGAGTTTTGCCAATTTCATAAATGTTATGGATATGAGGTCAGTTATGAATTTGTCATCAACATCTTCATGGATAGTCCCTATCATTGACTATTCCCAACCCTGATTCTTTCCTTCGCTCTTTCCTGATCTTAACACTGTGGAAAGCCAGACACCGAATCCTTTGTAAATTTTCAGCCCTCTCTATTAGGAGAGATCACCCTTGGCCTGATACTTTTGATATCTCTGCATTCCATCACACACAATCAGTAAAGGCCCAAGTACCTACATTACCGTAGGTAACTGTCCAAGCTACTTCTTGGCAGGGTAACTCTCAACGCAAAATTGAATTAATTGCAGATAAATCTCCTTCTCAGGTACAACCATCATTGACTTGTGCGGTTGTTAATAAAACTTAAGTACGTTATTAATCATACGTTTGGGGGAACTTGAACTTTAAGTAGTTTATTCAACTAAGGTATTGGTGATGAGAGCAATCGACAAAGGGACAAGTCTGTGGTTTGGCGTAATTCTCATAGCAGTTCAATAACCTTAGCCAAAAAAAGAGTATGAAAAGAGGGCTGATGTAGTAGAATAGTCTTCCAAAACAACAACTCAAAATCTTCTACATTGCCTATGTTCGATATCCTAACACTCTTGCAAAGCCTGCTACCAGAAATAAAAGTGACGACGATGCGGCAATTGAGCTCCTTCGTCATGGCCATGTTAGTGATGAGTGGCAGAGTCACAATGTTGGGAATCTCTCGTTGGGCAGGCATAGGTGGTAGTTATCGGACAGTGATGAGATTCTTTCAAACCTTCATACTGTGGGGGATGATAGTACTCGATGAATAACCAAGATAATAATTATTGCCAGCAGATAACTGGGAAAACTAAACTTTTGGGAGTTATTGGACATCCTGTAGAACATTCTCTTTCACCAGTGATGCACAATGCTGCACTGACTAAATTGGGGTTAGATTATGTTTATTTACCTTTTCCTATTGCACCGGAAAATCTAGAAATTGCGATCGCAGGTTTTGCGGCTATTGGGGTTGTGGGTCTCAGTGTGACAATTCCCCATAAACAGGCTATAATACCTATATTAACAGAAATTTCCCCTATTGCTCAAGCTATTGGCGCAGTCAACACTGTTACTCATCAAGGTAACAAATGGGTAGGGACAAACACAGATGTAGAAGGATTTATAGCCCCTTTGCAAACCACATATCAGCAAGATTGGAGTCACAAGAGGGCAGTCATTTTAGGCAATGGTGGTGCAGCTAGGGCAATTGTGGCTGGTTGTGTGCAGCTAGGGTTGGCAGAAATTCACCTTGTGGGCAGAAATATGTATAAATTGAAGGAATTTCGCCACAGTTGGCAATATTCACCTTATGTGGATAAATTTCAAGTCCATGCCTGGGAAGAATTACCAAAGCTAATTCCCCTAGCTAATTTGCTAGTAAATACAACTCCGATAGGGATGTATCCCCAGGTAGATGAATCTCCTTTGAGTGCTGAAGATATGGCAAATTTACCTTCAGGTGCTATTGCTTATGATTTAATCTACATCCCCAAACCCACGAAATTTCTAAAATTAGCAGAAACACAAGGTGCGATCGCTATAGATGGTTTAGAAATGCTAGTTCAACAAGGTGCAGCAGCATTAAAAATTTGGTTGCAACAGGAAACAGTCCCTGTAGCCGAAATGCGTCAAACACTGCAAAATCACCTGGGATCATGAGTAATTTTGAGTAGGTTTTATATAACGATTGTAGGCAGAAGATGATAGGTGATAGAAGGTATATTTATACTCCCCCAACACCCCCAACACCCCCATCACCCTATTGCGGCATCTTCATATACCTTTCCTGTCCTTGGGAATTATAGAGAAATACGGGTAGGTTAGAATTTTCACTGATGACTCCTAAAGCCTCTTGCAAGGCTTGTAAATGACTTTGGACACCAGGGTTACTTTGTAATGCTTGGTCATACTCTGGGGTTAAACGGACAACAATACCCCTAGTTTCGATGTTAAAAATGCAAAACCGCATCTTATTAACACAGGTTTTTCCCAAATCAGCGCGAGTTTGTGCCAAATTACCATCGAGTTGTTGTTTTTCTTTTGCCTGTGCTTGAGCAGTGGAATAGGGTTGAATGAGGGATTGTGCTTGACTGTAGAAAGAACTATCTTGAGAAACCTGTTTAGCTATCTGTACAGCTTGCTCCCAAGATGCTATTGCTGCCTGCCATTTATTTTGTGTTTCATAAACTTTAGCTTGATTAGCCATGTTGACGGCTTGTTTGAAGTTGAGAGCCGCAGCAGCTTGTTTCTTAGCGCGGTTGCGTGCTAACCTAAGTTTAGGCTGATAATCCGTTAAAAGGTTTTTTGCTTCCTGGTGTGTTGTGCTGTTTGAGGGAATACTTTTCAAATCATTAACAACTTCTTGCCAAGCAAACTGTACCCTTTGCCAGTCATTATCCGATTTAGCATTAGCTTCACGCTTGAGGGCTGATTCAGCTACAGTTTTGGCTGTGGTGAGTTTTTTCAGCCATGATTCTTCACTGAGCAATTGCTGATTGAGAGTCTGTAAATTGCTTTGATACTTGGACAAATTTCCCCGCACTAGTCCATATAGTTCGTTACCAGGTTTAATAGACTCTAGTGGTATGATTGCTTGTCGCCATAAACTTTGTCTAGCACGTAGCTCTTCCAGGCTAGTTGGAGGGGTTTTGGTTTTTTTCTCTGCTATATTTGCAGACTCTAAAGCTTTTAGTACCTGGGTAATTTTTGCTGATTGGTCAGAAAAACTTAAATTGATTTCCTGGGCTGATTGATAACGAGGCGACCATTGAGGAATTACTTTGAGATCAGAAATAACTGTATCTATTTGTTGTTGTACTGCTACTAGTTCTTTTTGAGACTTAGCCTGACGGATCAATTCTTGGGTATTGCTTTTGAATTGCTGGGCTATTTGTAATTCTTTACACTCACCAATCACACAAGCACGAATCAGAAAAAAATTACCACCACCAAAAATAACTGCCACTCCCAATACCCCACCTAAGAGGATGGGTAAGGATGAAACAGATAGGTGTTTGGTTTTCGATAAATTTTTTCCATCTCCGAAGGGGTCAAACTTTTCTGCTTCTCCTGGGCTATCCTTACTCTCCTCAAGCAATGAATGATCTGAGCCGAATAAAGTATCTGAGCTATATGAACTATCTGAGATATTGTCATCTACTAGTAAGTTAAATGGATTATCCGACATATGGTCGTCTACTAGTAAGTTAAATGGATTATCCGAGATATTGTCTTCTGTGGTAGGAGATGGAGAGGGAGGGTTGAGAATATTGAGTGGAGGAAAAATCAATTGGTGATTTGCTGTACTGTAATCTGAGCCTGTGCTGGCTTCTTCTCCGATAATTCTTGAATCCTCTTGTATCTTTTTAGGCTTAACAATTATGGAATTCTTAGTGTAAGGTACTTTTTCTCCAGAAACTCTCACGTAAAATTTCACCCTTTGCTCATGATATTGAGATTGCGACTGGAGTGTTTCCTCAAGTACCGCAAATATTTTTTGCGTCTCAAGAGATACATTTACAGGGTGTTGAATTAAAACCATCAGTTCGTCATTTTGGATGGCACATCGAACCTGAAAAACTTTGTCAGGTGGAAGTTCCATCTGTAGTTGTTCTTCTAAAATACTGGCTATAAGCTGCATATCTTCTTTTTTCAATGTGACTTTAATCATGGTCTTACTGCTAATGTTCTATATAGTTTTATAGTTTTTATGCTCTTTGACCATGTGGAATAAAGTATTTATGTTTGTTACATACATATAGATACATACAGCAGATTGCAGATGAATGATGTACAGAATCTAAATTGAAACCTAGACAGCAAGAGAGTTTTACTGGTGACTCGTGACTCCTGCTGTATTTTCTTGACCCCAGTTTTACATCAAACAGAAGAACTTTTTTGCACTAAGTTATATCTGTTACCAGATAGTAACAAACTAGTGATAGTTGAGGGTTCTACTTCTTTATACTGCTAGATGATAAATTAGACAATCCAAATGGGAGTATAAATTATTTAAGGAAAAATATACAAGGATAGCCCAGTAATTATTAGAGACTGGCAAGTTGGTCGAGAGGGTGGGTGGTTTAGGTGTGATTAACCAAATTACAGCGGGTGGAGTTCTGGAAACGAACTTGCTACGCTTGACGAATTCGATAAAATTAATTCGTGTTAAATAAATTTTCTAGCCAAGCAAAGCGTAATTATGTAATCTAAGTGCTGTACAAACGATCAGATAAAACTAAAAAGCTGCTTTGGAATTATTAATACAAGGTGTGTGTCAATGGATTTATTGGAGTACCAAGTTAAAGAATGGTTTGGCAAGATGGGCATTCCCGTATTACCATCCCAAAGAATTGACCATCCTACAGATTTGAAACGCTTAAAAATTCGTTATCCGATTGTACTAAAATCGCAAGTACACGCAGATGAAAGAGCTAAAGCTGGTGGAGTCAGGATTGTGGAAACCACGATTGATGCGATCGCAGCGGCTCAGAATATCTTCAATTTGCCGATTTGGGGGGAATTGCCAGAGGTTTTGCTGGCAGAATCTAAGTATGATGCCAAGGATGAGTTTTATTTGGCTGTTGTTTTAGATACAGCCCTGTGTCGTCCGGTACTTTTGGGTTGCAAAGAATCAGATATTGATTGGGAATCTCCAGGGGAGAAAATGCAATATGTGGTTGTAGAACAGGAATTTTCGCCATTTTATGCCAGACGGTTGGGATTGAAAATGGGGTTGCAGGGTGCGCTGATGCAGTCAGTCAGCGACATTGTAGAAAAAATGTATCAGTTATTTGTGCAGAAAGACCTGGATTTAGTTGAGATAAATCCTCTAGCGGTCAGTGCTGCGGGACAAGTGATGGCTCTCAATGGTAAAATTAGAGTCAACCCCAGGGCAATTAACCGTCATCCAGAAATCGCCCAAATGGCAGCCAAAATAGCAAATAGAAATAAAATAAGCAGGACTAACAATATTTTGGGTGATGGCAATGGGTTAGGAGTTTATGGGAAAATCGGTATTTTAGCCAATGGGACTGGTTCATTGTTGACTACCTTGGATGCAGTTTTTAATGCGGGTGGTAAACCTGGTCTGTCTTTCAATTTACGGCATTCTTTTTTAACTGATACTACACCAAATACTTTTTGCGATCGCTTGGCCACAAGTCTGAGAAATTTAGCCAGCGACAAAAGTATTCAAGTGATTCTGATTAATTTTCTGGGGACTATTCCTGATCTCTCCCAAATGCCAAAGGTTGTTGCTAACTTTATACAAGTGGACCCGCAAGAACTGAAATCTCCTTTATCAACTACTAGTAAAAATAAGTCCAGACATTTACCCAGGATGGTTTTCCGTCTTGCTGGTACTGATTTTCAGGATACCAAGAAACATTTAACTGCACTCAACCCTGAAAGTGACACGCTGATAATAGTAGAAAATTTAAATGAAGCTGTGGCACAAGCAGTCCGTTTAGCTAAACTACCTGCGTACAAAAAGTAGTATCCATTAACAGTTAACAGTTATCAGTTGAGTGACTAATAACTAATGACCAATGATCTACGATTAATAACTAATGACTAAATTTTATGAACTTAAGAGCAGACAGCAGAATTTTAATACAAGGCTTTAGTGAATTTATATCAGCAACTCATATTGCTCAAATGAAAGCTTATGGCACTAATTTGATAGCTGGTGTTCAGCCTGGATGTGGTGGACAGATGAAGTATGATCTGCCAGTGTTTGATTTAGTAGAGGAAGCAATATCAAAATTGGGGGCAATTGATACGACAATTATTTGTGTCCACCCTTATCAAGTTTTAGATGCGGCATTGGAAGCGAGTGCATCTAATATTAGACAGATAATTATTATTTCTCCTGGTGTGCCACCGTTGCATATGGTGACATTACTCCGCAAAACTGAGACTCGTGAAATATTGGTGGTAGGGCCGAATAGTCCGGGAATTATTGTTCCTGGTAAAATCCTCTTAGGGACTCAACCGAGTGAATTTTATACACCTGGTTCAGTGGGAATTGTTAGCCGTAGCAGCACTCTAACTTATGAAGTGGCTTGGGAATTAACCCAAGCTGGTTTGGGTCAATCAATTAGTGTGAGTATTGGTAGTGATGCTATTGTCGGTTCATCGTTCCTGCAATGGTTGCAAATTCTAGATGAAGATGAAACTACCGATGCGATCGTTTTAGTCGGTCAACCAGGAGGAGGGAGTGAAGAAGCTGCTGCACGATACATAGCTGAAGCTATTGATAAGCCTGTTATTGCTTATATTGCAGGTAGACACGCACCACAAAGTAAATATTGGCATCAGACAGGAAATATAGCAACTGTTGTCAGACGTGATCCCAATTTTGGCACTACACAAAATAAATTAGCGGCTTTCCAAGCAGCACAAGTTCCTGTGGCTGAATATCCTGCACAGATTCCCGAATTTTTGAAGAAGGTAATGGGGAATACGTGATTGGTGATTGGTGATTGGTGATTGGTGATTGGTGATGTTCACCAACATTAGACATCTGGTGACAAGAATGTAGAGGCGGTTTCTGAAAGTCTTGACAAGGGTTTTGGATAACGCGCTGTTTAAAGTGGATTTTTCTAGATAGTTCTTCCTGATCAACTTAATTTCGATCACGTTTTGGGGTTGAAGTCAACGCCCTTGCTTAATTATTTTGGGGCATTGGGAATTACTTTCTTATCCTTCTCACTCCTGAACTACGAATTCTGATACATTTGTGACAAGTTAAGCCTGAAAGTCTTGTGTCAAGAGGCTTTTGCATAAATATGGGAAAAAACTGGTCAGTCCCACTTTGAAGATCAGGAAAAGGAGCGACAATTGACTTAAAATTTGGTTTTGGCTTCTGTTTGATAATACCTAAATCTCGATTTTGAGGGTCAGTAAAATATTTAACAGGATCTGTTGCCTTACCTTTTTGATGAGCCATAGTAGAATGATCAAGACCAAGATAAATCATTTCTAATGAAATCTCATCAAAAGGCAGAGAAAGTTGATCTGCTACGGTATCACCTAAATCTACTAAAACACCATAAAATAACCACGTTGCCCAAATTTGCAATTTAATTCCATTGATTGAACCTGTTCATAAATAACTTAAACCCAAGAGTCTTTTGACCGTATTAAAAGCATCTTAACTTTGCCTTGACTAAGTTTTGTGGGATTACACCACAGAAAACCATCTCTGGCTAACATTGCTTGTCACTTCTCTGACTCCTGCTATATCTCACTACAGTAAGGTCAACACCGCAGCCATGATCAACGGTAAATTCAGTATCCGTTGTCTGAGTCCTAGTTTTCGGTAGTAATTTTCTTGATTTGTAATGGCTGGTGTCAGTAATATTTCCAATTGCTGGGCTATTACTTCATCTTCCACCATTGGTCTCTGTTTCCTTTTGCCGTGGTCTCGATTGGTTTTTTGGCTGCCTGTCATGGCTTGTTTCAATCGCTCAATTACTTGTCTACACTGAGTTGATCACGGTTTTTAACCTATCCAAATACCATCCTTGACAATTTCCTTTTTTCCTTCATTTGTCACTAATGATTCTGATATGTGTTCAATAATTGAGGAATATAATCATAACCGTCTACACCGATAACGGAGATGATTTTAGGACGATTGTGTTGAAGCAAGACTTGGAATTTATCTGTACCGAGTTGTCCTTTGATTATGGTCAATAAACCAGCGGTTTGTCTCCATTCTTGGGAAGAAATTTGTTCTAGTAGAGACATTCCCAGACCACCCGTATAAATAGCTTTTTCGTAATTTTGCAGCTGATAATAAGCTTCTGCTAAATAGGATAAATTTTGTCCTTGAAGATATAAGTCACCGGAAATTTGGGAGGTTTTGAAACCAATTTCTAAATATTTAATGGCGTTTTCGTGTTGTGCGGTGACTAAATAGGCAATTCCTAAGCTGCTAAAACATAAGGACTGAGTTTGCAAATCACCTAATTTTTCGGCTAACTTGAAACCTTGTTCTAAATAATTAATTGCTGATTCATAAACTTCAGGTCCAATGTTTTCTAATTGTTGTGCTTGCATAACTTCGCTGTAACCCAAATTTACCAGCGCGTTAGTTTCTCCGGTTTTGTCACCTGCTTGTCTACTTAATATTAATGCTCTTTGACTGTAATTTATGGCTTCGGGATAATTTTTTTCTTGGACGTAGGTACGACTGAGGTGGTTAAGATTAGCAATTTCACAAACGCTGTCTTTAGCACTTCTGGCTATTTCCAACGCTTGCTGATGGAAACTTATTGAGCGTGGATATCGGCCTAAAGCTCGTTGAGAATAACCTAATAATGTTAAAATTCGCGCTTTCTCTTGTGTTCCTTCCACAGAACGCAGAGGTTCATCTAAATAATCGAGGGCATCACACAAAGAACTACCAGAAAAAGAAGCGAAAATCCCACCATAGAGTGGAAAATAAGGACGTTGGGCAAAGGTTCGTAAAATCTGGAGCATAATTAGAGAAGCTCCATTGCTGTATGCTATTGCTTGAGTTTGAAAACCGGATGCTAATTGACTCCAAATAACTGCAAAGGTCAAGAATGTGGAAATTGATAATTTTGGGCCTGCTTGAATATCATAAGCTTGTTGATCAAACCAGGTAACTAAACCACGTTGTAAGAATTGTAAAACTATTGCTAATTCTACCCAATCACTGAGGGTAATGTTTTGTTGTTTTTGGGTAAATTCAATTGCAGATTGTTCTAATGCTAAGGTGCGGAAAAATGTTTGTGGTATTTCGCTTTTAACTAATTTTGCCCAACTTGCCCAAGGATCTCTTTCACCAGGTACACCACCAAATCCTAGAGAATTTTTTTCTTCATACATCGAACTGAGGAGGTTTTCTTGGATGCGTTGCCAAGCTGCTACACCACGAATTATACCTGTAGAGATTGCCATTAAATCAGAAATAGCTGCACCAAATTGTTGTAAGGATTTGCCTAATTGCTGTAATTGGGATAAATTTAACGGATATTTTTGATTGGGGTCAAGGAAGCGCAAAAATACAGCTAAACGCTGTTCATTGCTGGCAATGGTAATTTCTCGAACTACTAAAGCTATGACTTCTGTGGCTTTGTTTTGTTCTTGCCAGCGTTGCCATTGAGATTCTATGGTTCTAATTGCTCTTAAGCTGCGTGTGCCTTTTGACTTTTTTAGTTCGTCTTTTTCACTATCTACTTGAGTTTGCAGGGTTGTCAAGCGATCACTCAAAGCTAATTCAAATATTTCCCCTGTACCGGAAGCGATACCTTTGAGTAACATTTGGTATACCTGCTCTACAGAGCTAATCTTACCCTTGAGAGTGGTTTCGACAATTTCATCAATTAAGGCGAGGTAGCGATCTTGCAAAGGTAGGGATTCTGACACTTTAGCTAACAAAGAAAACATCACAACAATTCTAATTGTAGTAGGACTGAGGGTGATACAGATTAGCAGCTGAAAGGGGACTTTGGGTTAAAAAACTAGATGCGTGACAGCTTACTCTTGCTGAATTGAATATTTAACCCACATTCTGCACTTCATTCTGTAGTACAGATACAGGTGTAATGAGTACCAAGAATCGCTTAAATAGAGACAATACTGATGTTAATGGCATTATGTCTTTTGCTTTATAATCTAGGTAAAAGACAATTACGGTTTGCTGAAAAAGTCATGAAAAGCCAAGAGAAGAATTGACTAAATAGTCAGATAGGGGAAAAGATAAGTTTTTGTGGGCTGGGGATTATCCAAAACATAATTTTCATTAATAAAAGAAGTGAAAAAAGATGTGGTTTTGAAAAATTGCCATAAAAAGACACAAAAAAGCCGTAAGATAAGAGTAGAAAGATTCATAACTAAAAAAGAAATAGCAATTGCAGTTAAAGAAGTATGAGAAAGTTTAGCCATCACTCTCCCAAGGCTGAATCTTCGTTTAGCTTGTCCGAATTTACCCTCAATATAGTTAGGAATTCTCTCATCCTTCAAAGCTTGTTTCTTTTTTTATTTACTAACATTTTTAGATGGTCTTACCAAAGGAAGTTCACTGATTCTAATACCTCTTTCTTTACACCAAGCACGGTTGTCTCTGTCTTTTATTTCTAACCACTATTTAACAACTTCTTGATTCAATTTGTTGACTAATTTTATATCTATTCTTTCTCGAAAGTGAACTAGCATTAAAGCATCAAATGGAGCTTCGTTACTATACCAACAGAATCCCCTACTTTGCGTTGGATACTTCAGAACCAGTGCGTTCGTTGGGCGGGTTTCCCGACTTGTTAGGGAAGCTCCTCTGAAAGAGGCAGAAACTGGCGTATGCTTCCAAGGGATTCATCTTCTGATTACACAAGGAGTTCAACGAATTTTTAACTTAATTGAGTAACATTATCGTTCTGCTAATTCACCTACGTATACTTATCCATTTCCTAAGAGGAGTGAAAGTATTAAGCAGGAGATTAACAGTGTTTTCACCAAAAAAGCAAACAAGACAAAGGATAAATTATTATCCCCGAAATATTGGATAATTCGAGGATTTTTGATTGGGAAAGTTACAAAGTTTCAATTGGTAAAGGTTGCCAAATTTCACCATATTTTTCCCGTAAGTTTTGCCATCCTTCTACTTGCCCTGGTTCATATTCTCCGGGTTTACCCCATTGTAAAAATATGCTTAAAGCAGGTTCTTGTTGATCATCTAAAAATCGGATTGTATAGGTTGTAAAATTACCTCTTTTTGCCTCACCTGTTTCAAATTTCACTTGAGTAATTTTGTCCATATTCAAATGGAATTCAAATCCTTCGGTATGCATATTGGCATATTTGCCTTTGAGTAGTTCTGCGTAAAATAGCTTTTCTATTTTCCCACGTGCTTCTAAAACTGCGGCGCTGCTAGTGACAATTAAACGTAAAGTTCCTAAATTTTCACAAGCTTCCAAAAATTCTCTCAATGTTGTACTCATAACTCAATACTGCTTGGTTAACTTTTGATCTCCCCAACCCCCCTTAAAAAGGGAGGCTAAGAATGGCTTTATTTCCCCCTTTTCAAAGGTAGCCACCGCGGTGGACGGGTCTCCCGGCATCAAGCAAGTGGCGTGGATTAAGAGGGATCTCCAAGGTTTGAGCATTTTAACTGAGTAGTATTGACTCATAACTTAGTTTTTTACTAATGACTAATTGACTATCTTTCGTGATCTTCGTAAGCGGCGACAATACTCTGTACTAAAGGATGACGAACTACATCTTTTTGGGTAAATTCACAAAAAGCAATGTCTTCTACGTGCTTCAAAATTTGTAAAGCTACTATTAATCCTGATTGTTGATGAAGTGGTAAATCTGTTTGTGTGATGTCACCTGTAATTACCATTCGTGAACCAAAACCCAGACGGGTTAAAACCATTTTCATCTGTGCTGGTGTGGTATTTTGGGCTTCATCAACAATTACAAAGGCATTATCTAATGTGCGGCCACGCATATAAGCGAGTGGTGCAACTTCAATTACTCCACGTTCCATTAAATTGGGGACTTTTTCAGGGTCGATGAATTCATTGATGGCATCATAAAGGGGACGAAGATAGGGATTAACTTTTTGTTGTAGGTCTCCTGGCAAAAATCCCAATTTTTCTCCTGCTTCTACCGCAGGACGGGTTAAGATTAATCGTTCAAATTGATGAGATAGAAGTTCTTGGACAGCAACGACGACAGCAAGATAGGTTTTACCGGTTCCAGCAGGACCGATACCAAAGGTGAGGTCGCGTTTGCGAATGGCTTCAATATATTGTCTTTGACGAAAGGTTTTAGCGCGGATTTCTTGATTACGACGACTTTTGGCGAGGATGTCTCGGTGTAGGTCTTGGAATTCTCCTTGACGATCGGTCTCTATGGCTTGACGGGCTGTTAAAATATCCGCAGTTGATATATTATTGCCTTTACTCCACAGGTTTTCTAGAGATTGCACTAATCGCGCTGCCAGATCAACCTGCTTCTCTGTACCAGCAATTAGGAGTTCCTGTCCACGTAAAACTAAGCTGGCTCCTGTTTGTTGAGATAGAAATTTGAGATTTGCTTCCCCATATCCCCCTAGAGCAATCACACTGGGAATATTAGGCAGCTGAATTGTTAAAGCACCTGCCATAGTTTTTTAGTTATAAGTTCAGGAGCAATTCTTGACGAAGATGATATTTTCCCAAAAAATTGGGCTAAATAATTTTTTGAATTTTTTTAATCTTTATAAGAATTCACAATATTCTAACCTGGAATATGATGAAAAATTCAGCCATCCCAAAATCCTTCAACCCAATAATAAGCACAAACGCTGTCTAAATCAGTCTTTGCTAATCTAAAATCTAAAATCTAAATTTTAATTAATTCTGAGAATAGGCTGGCAACAGATGTCTATACTTTATTGGTAACTCCGTCAGACTAACGAGAGATGCCGAAAAGATTTGACAATCTTGTTGCCACCTGTCTCCATTTTTTTCCAGAACGGATTACTGGGTAAGTCCGTTTAAATTTACCAGTTTAGACCTACTGGAAACGGGGTTTCGCAACAGGTCTGGGGATATTTCCAGTTCTTTCTCTTGATCTTGGTGGGGGTATTCTTTCTTCCTGTTCTTCATCGAAAGACATACCATCCCGACTTTGGGAACTGCTGCCGTAGATCTCCAGGTATACTGACTGCCCAGCCAATTCTGCTGCTGCTGCAACCACTGTGCGAATCGCCTGAATATTGCGCCCCCCCCGACCAAAAACTTTTCCTTTGTCTGCCGGGTCAAAAGCAATGCGAATCCAAGCCCGTTTGAGGATGTGAGACATTTCACAATCGACCCTTAAAGACTCTGGAGATTCTAAAAACGGCTGCACAAGAAATTTTACCAGCCCAATATAGTTAGGACTGGCTGTTGATGATTTCATCTGCAGATTACGATGCGGCTGTTGCACTGACTTGTTCAAAAACGTTAGCTTTTACTAGAATGCGACGAACTGTATCCGTAGGTTGAGCGCCTTGTTGTAGTCGCTTAACTATACCGGGAACATCCAATCGGACTTCATCAGTTCTGGGGTTATAAAATCCTAGTTCTTCTAGGGGACGACCATCACGGCGAGACAGGTCGTTAATAGCAATAATGCGGTAACTTGCCTCCCGCTTTTTACCAAATCGCTTTAAGCGCAGTTTGATCATGTTGAGAACTCGTTGTCCTGTTTGTAAGTTGTGATTTTGTGACTGTTGTCATGAAGAAGTGACTAGGCTAAACGGCCTCTGTTCAAAACTTCCAATACTAAAATGACAATTTTAGCACTTGCTAGGCATTATTGGGGAAAGGTGGCAGGAAACAGGTGACAGGTAGAAGGCAAGAAAGGGAGAAGAAAGAGAATTGCAGTCCCTTCCTTATCTCCGCGCTGTCACCTGTTCCCTATTCCCTGTTTTTAAAGAGTGCCAAAGCCCTTTTTCTTTTTCTCTTTCTTTTTCTTTTTGGTTGGTGGTACGCCACCGGGATAACCACGCCAACCGGGTGCAGGTCGATTTCCTGCCACTAGGGGGTTGCCCATAACGCCTCCACCAAACATTCCTGGCATACCGGGGAATTTACCTTGACCCATTTGTTGCATGAGCGAGCGCATTTTTTGGAAATCTCCCACTAACTTGCTGACATCTGACTCTCTATAGCCAGCACCAGAAGCAATGCGTCGCCGCCGACTGGGAGAACTCGCCAATAAATCCGGGTTGCGGCGTTCTTGCTTGGTCATGGAATTAATCATGGCTTCACAGCGTTTTAGCTGGGTTTCCCCCTGCTTCAACTGGTCATCTGAAAGCTTGCCCATACCCGGAATCAACTTCATGATTCCACCCAAAGACCCCATATTTTTCATGAGGCGTAACTGTTTGAGAAAGTCTGTAAAGTCAAACTTCGCTGACAGGATTTTCTCCTGCATTTGCTCGGCATCTGCCAAGTCAATTTCTTCTTGGGCTTTCTCTACTAAGGTGAGAACGTCACCCATCCCCAAAATCCGCGAAGCCATCCGTTCAGGATAAAACGGTTGTAGCGCCTCGACTTTTTCACCCACACCAACAAACTTAATCGGCGCACCAGAAATTTGTCTTACTGACAGGGCCGCACCACCCCGGCTATCCCCGTCTAACTTAGTGAGAATTGCCCCAGTAATACCTATTTGGTCGTGAAACGTACGAGTCAGATTTGCGGCTTCTTGACCCGTCATTGAGTCCACTACTAGCAAAGTTTCGTCAGGTTCTATAGTTGACTTAATGCGGGATAATTCCGCCATCATATCCTGGTCAATTTGTAAGCGTCCAGCTGTATCAACAATAACTGTATTAATGCCTTCTGCTCTAGCGTGTTCCACACCTTGACGGGCAATTTCTACGGGATCAGCATCGCTGCCTAATTCAAACACAGGTACGTCAATTTGCTTACCCAGTGTCAAAAGCTGCTCAATAGCTGCGGGACGATATACGTCTGTGGCGACTAACAAGCAACTACGATTTAATTTCCGTAAGTGTAAGGCTAATTTGGCAGTAGCAGTGGTTTTACCAGTACCCTGTAAACCTGCCATTAACACGATGGTAGTTTTACCCTCAACTTCTGCTAGGGGAATATTTTCTTCCCCCATCACCTGCACAAGTTCATCGTAAACAATTTTGATAAACTGTTGATCAGGGCGCACGCCAGTGATTACCTCGGCTCCCTGAGCTTTGGTTTCGACTTCAGAAATAAAATCTTTGACTACTTGGAGGTTAACATCTGCTTCTAACAAGGCGCGACGCACCTCGCGCAAAGCATCTTGAATGTTGGATTGAGAGATTTTATCTTGTCCGCGCAGTTTTTTCCAGGCAGATTCTAAACGATCAGATAGTGCATCAAACATAATGTAGTTACAACGTAAGTTAGTCAGTGAGAAAGTCGGAATTAGTTGTATCGCGCTCCAGGATGTCCGGTAAAGTTTGAACGTGCTATCTTACCAGCTTAGTAGTTTTTGCTCCAAACTGTAGCATATAGAGGATTGGAGAGTCGGGACACTTCAAAAAGCTCAGTGAATTGCTGGGGATTGGGAAAGAGTTTTTCCGACAACTAACTGGTAACTTCTTTTTAATTGAAGATTAAATCTAAGAGTTGCTGGGCTGCTTTCAGGGCTTCATCTGGGGAACTTTTACCTAAAAATACTACTTCAACTGCCCTTTCTAAAGGGTCGGAAATGCGAGTATAACCAGGAAAGATGGGACGTGATCGCCCGTGTTTTGCCTGTTGTAAAAATACCTTGATTTGTGGTTGTTCTTTCAGGAATTCTTGATATTTAGGACTTTGAAGCAATTTGATATTTACAGGTAAATAACATGTTCCCAAAGCTAATTCTGTTTGGAAAGGTGCACTCAAAGCATACTCAGCAAATTTAAAGTCGGCTTTTTCTAGTTCTGGACTGGTTTTGAACAAAAACAGATTCTCTCCACCTATTACGGTAGCAGGTTCTTGAGCAACAGGAATGGGAAAAACATCAAAATGTAGACCACTCTGTTTCAATTCTGCTAAACTCCACAGGATTGTTACCTACATGGCTACCTTCCCATTAAGCAGGCTTTCTATCTCATAACCCCTTTCTAAACTGGATAATATAGCAGAACCATCTTTGATTAAATTTTGCCAAAGTTGGAAAGCTGTGATCGCTCCTTGATTATCTGCCAAAACAACATCTGCTGCACTTTGAGAATCACCCTTTACTAATATTACTGCCACGACTCCACATAAACAGCAACCAGGTAAAAACTGTAAGTTCTCCCTTTCCCGCAGGTAGCAGTATTCCATATTGATTTATCTGCCCATTTCCATTAGTATCAAGAGTGAATTTTTTAGCAACTTGTCGTAAGTCTTCCCACGTCTGCGGTAACTGAGTAATTCCTACAGCTTTAAATAAACTTGGGCGGTAATAAACATTAACGTTATTTGTAGCAAATGGGACTGACCAAATTTTACCTTTGTATTCCATTGATGTATACAAAGTTGGATTAATATTTTAACTGGAGATTTAGCTAACTTGTCATCTCAAGCTATGATTGCCCCCAGTTCGACTAATTGTCCTGGAATTGTGGGATTCTACCACAATAAATCAGGTAGTGTATTTCCTACCAGTGCTGTCAATTGGGTATTTCTTGATCTTGTTGCCCCACATACAGTGATTCTAGCTGGATATTTGAGTGAGTTTGATTAAATTTGTCTACCAGTTTTTGTAAAATATCCGGATTTGGTGGTGGATTTACACCATGCCACAGAGTTATATGAGTTACTTTATGAGGATGTATAGCTTGATAACCACCCAAAGCCAAGATACCTACAAACAGCACTAGCAGTAAACTACTAAGGTAATATTGTACTTTCTTCGATTTGCGTCGGAAATTGTGGGGAACTAAAAGTTGATCCACATGATTGACAAATTTAAGCAGTTTCATCATCAAAACTTGAGAACTTGCACAATCAATGATCTTCTAGCAGGGAATCAGGACTGGGGAGATGAGGGAGATGGGGAAGATGGGGAAGTGATTTTTCTAATGCCCACCAATCACCAATCACCAATCACCAATGACGTTATATTCTATGTTTGAATAGACTGTTAACATTTTTCTTTCTTTATGGCAGGACATAGTAAATGGGCAAATATTAAGCATCAGAAGGCGATAGTAGATGCAAAAAGGGGAAATGTCTTTACGCAGCTATCGCGGGCGATAATAGTTGCTGCGAGAAATGGTGTACCAGATGCGGCGGGAAATTTTCAACTGCGGACGGCGATTGATAAGGCGAAGGCGGCGGGAATTCCCAATGATAATATTGAAAGAGCGATTGCCAAGGGTGCTGGTACTTTTGGGGGCGATAACTCCAGTTTAGAAGAAATTCGCTATGAAGGTTATGGTCCTGGTGGTGTGGCGATTTTAATTGAAGCCCTCACAGATAATCGTAATCGCACAGCCGCAGATTTGCGGGTTTCTTTTAGCAAAAATGGCGGGAATTTGGGTGAAACTGGTTGTGTGAGTTGGATATTTGCCCAAAAATGGGTGTGTATAGTTGAGGGTCGGGTTAATGAAGAACAGCTTTTAGAAGCTTCATTGGAAGGTGATGCTGAGTCCTATGAAATGATTGCTGAGGAAATGGTTGAGGTTTTTACTGAGCTGGTAAATTTAGAAAAACTTAGTCACACATTGAAAACAAAGGGTTTTAATGTTACAGATATAGAGTTGCGTTGGATTCCTGGGAATCAGGTGGAAGTTACAGATCCTGATCAGGCTAAATCTCTTCTTAAATTAATTGATACTTTAGAAGGGTTAGATGATGTGCAGAATGTCACGGCTAATTTTGAAATGGCTGAGAATTTAATGGCTGCAATGGCTTAGTATTCTGCACGGTTAACCGACTGCGATCCCTTGCTCTCTTAGGGAACTTGCGTAAAAATAATAGGTAAAACGCCGTGATCTATCTTAACAATGTCACTTACCCAGCTTACTCAAATTCTTCCCTCTTCTCACACACCCACAAACCAACGGGGATATGATTATGATTTGGTAATTGTCGGTGGTGGGATTGTTGGTTTAACTCTGGCTGCTGCTTTAAAAGACTCTGGCTTAAGTATACTGCTAATTGAAGCCAAGGTGACATCTGCCGCAGTAGCTAAAGGCCAAACTTATGCTGTACATCTGCTGTCAGCCCGAATTTTTCAAGGAATTGGAATTTGGGATAAAATACTGCCTAATATAGCTAAATATAGACAGGTGCGTTTATCTGACGCAGACTATTCTGAGGTGGTGAAATTTCAAGATTCTGATTTAGGGTTACAAGAATTAGGTTATGTGGGAGAACATTATGCACTGTTACAACCTTTACAGGAATTTTTGGCAGGTTGTAAAGATGTAACTTATCTATGTCCTGCAGAAGTAGTAAGTACGCAGAATGAGCAAGATATAGTTACCATTAATATCAAATTTGAAGGTGAGAATCGGTCAATTCGGAGTAAATTATTAGCAGCGGCTGATGGTTCAAAGTCGCCAATTCGTCAAGCAGCGGGAATTAAAACAAAAGGCTGGAAATATTGGCAGTCTTGTATTGTGGCTTTTGTGAAACCAGAAAAATCACATAATTATACAGCCTACGAAAAATTTTGGTCTAGTGGACCTTTTGCAATTTTACCTTTACCGGGGAATCGTTGCCGCATTGTTTGGACTGCACCCCATGAAGAAGCAAAAGCCTTGTGTGCTCTGAGTGATGAGGAATTTTTGGCTGAACTCACCAAGTATTATGGTGATCAGATGGGTAAATTGGAATTATTAGGTGATCGCTTTATTTTTCAGGTACAGTTGATGCAGAGTGATCGCTATGTTCTCCCCCGTTTGGCTTTAGTCGGTGACGCAGCACACAACTGTCATCCTGTCGGTGGACAAGGTTTGAATTTAGGGATTCGTGACGCAGCAGCATTAGCGGAAGTTATCCAAACAGCAAACCAAGCTGGTGAAGATATCGGTAAAATTGAGATTCTCAAAAAATATGAAAGTTGGCGAAAAAAAGAAAACCTGACAATTTTAGGTTTTACTGATTTGTTAGATAGAGTGTTTTCTAATAATTTTTTCCCAGTGGTAATTTTACGACGCCTAGGTTTATACTTGATGGAGCGAGTACCCATGCTCAAAATATTTACACTCAAATTGATGATTGGCTTGAAGGGAAAAACTCCAGAATTGGGAAAAAAGATAAAATGCTGACAAGATAGCAAATGGCTACTATTCATGGCACTAGTACAGTACCGCGTAAATAAACCAACCATTCCAAATCTCTGAAAAGCTTACACCATATAAATTTTGAATTTTGTTGGCTTAGCTGTTCTGAAAGAAGCATTTTGAATTCACGGCGGTACTAGTTCCAATGACAACGGTACTTTTCAAGGTACTCGTATCTAATATTTTACCCTATACTTGCAGGTATAAATTTGGCAGACACCATCTATGGCTATGGTGGTAATGATATTCTCAACGGTGGTGCTGGGTTAACGGCATTTTTCTTGCTGTATTTCTATATTTGCAACAAAATCCGTAACAGAAATTGTAACAAGAATATTATTTAGCCCTATTCTCGTCTAAATTGATGGAAAGTTAGAGGAAATCCCCGCATCAAGGGGTAATGTTTAAAGATATTAGAGATTGTCAAATTCTATTTCTGAGTCTATTCCTGATTTTAGGGATTGGCACACGACACTGGACATTGCGGCCTGAATTAATTTTAATAGCGATCACAACTTGTCTATCAACCCAATGGATATTGTCATGAGTAATTAGCAAACACGCAAATGATCAACCACCATCCTTTAATCTCCGCAGCGCCTTAATTACCTCTCTCGGAGTCAGTTTATTACTAAGGGCTGACCATTCATTCATTGGACAACCATGGCTTTAACTGCAGGCACCACAATAGGTAGGAAATTTGTCTTCCAAACAGGTGATAAGCGTTTTTTCAAACCCCCCAACTTTGGCATTATTTCCGCCTTAGCCCTTACCACTGATGCTTGAGGTTCCCCTGGACAGTGGCGAGAAGAATGGTGGTATGTGTTGCGGCTCACAAACATAAATAAATGCTCCAGCTTGCAAACAAGACAATTTGTGGCTCAAATTAATTGCAAATAAGATGATTGCAGTTCAGATCGAATTAATTGCAAACCGACTGAAAATAATTGCAAGCTGGTTGCAATCATCCAGTTCGGCTCAAGTTAATTGCAAATAAGCATCCTGCTTATTTGCAAAAGGTTTTGGAGTCATCTCAATAGTAAAAGAACTTGGGTAACATGGCGAAGAGATGATTTAGCCCTTAGACCTGTCACGAAAATTAACTTGGTGTCAAAAAAATAGTAGAAGGGAATTTTGAGGGTGTAGCAAAAGGAAAAATCCACTAAATTAACTATATTCAAGAATATCCACATGGTAGAAAACAAATACTGGGAATAACTAACCATCAGTTTCAGGACTTGTTAGCCAAAGGTGAAATGCACCAGAGAAAACTTCAAGGTGACATAGAAAGTAAAAAGATAGGTATAAATTCAGAAAGGAGCAGGGGGGAAAAGGAAACTAGAGATAAAAGAACAGGTATGTCTATGCTTGTTCTATTTGACGAAAATGCCAACATTTGAGGTTTTAAGTTTGCATTTCGGTATATGGAAAACGGAAGCAAAGGACACATTTCATTACTGGCTAGAGATATTACGAGATGTTTTCCCTCCTAGTCTCCTTGAACAGGTAGAAAAGCATGATAGCGATTATGCATGCCATGGCCATAGAACTATTGACGGAGTTTCACTTAATAGTGGACAGCATGGAACACCCATGAGGAAGACCTTCAGATAATCAGGACCAAGAAAAGTATTTTCCAGGTAAGAACAAGCAGCACAGATTTAAAAATCAGTTTGTCAACTTACCAGAAGGAAAAGATATTGTCGATGTAGAAGTAGGAGAAAAAGGCCCAAGCAGTGATATTAGCTTATTTCGAGAGCAACAAGAAGAGTTCCATAACAACCAAATATTTGAAGGAGATAAAGCATATCAAGGAGGAAAGAATATTAGCACAGCTTATAAGAAACCACGTAAAGCAGAATTAACCTCAGAACAAAAGGCAGGAAACAAGGAGTTTTTCACCAAGGGTATTGTTGTTGAACAGGTCATTAGACTTGTAACAATATTCCGGGTACCTCAACAAAGATTTCCCCTGGATTCCCCAATTTACTCACAAGTAATTCTTACTATTTGTGGTTTAGTCACATTAGGAATTGGTTCATTAGTTTTGCCAATTTCATAAATGTTATGGATATGAGGTCAGTTATGAATTTGTCATCAACATCTTCATGGATAGGAACTATCAGTTACTATTCCCAACCCTGATTCTTTCCTTGGCTCTTTCCTCATCTTAACACTATGGAAAGCCAGACACAGACTCCTTTCTAAATTTTCGGACCTCTCTAATGAGTTGGGTTGTTGAGTTTCATCAGGATTTTGAGCCAGAATTTGATGCTCTACCAGAAGAAGTGCAGAATAGGTTACTTGCTCGTGCTGGTCTATTAGAAGCTTTCGGTTCGGAATTAGGACGACCTCATGTTGACACGCCTAATGGTTCACGACATAGCAACATGAAGGAACTAAGGTTTAAAGCAGGAGATGGTTTTTGGCGCACCTCAGTAATAACTTCCAGGAGATTAAGACCATGTTTAGAAGCAGTAGAAAGAAAATAAAGGATATTAGCGAATGAAACCACTTTCATCGAATGAGCGAAAACCACTAGAAATTCTCTGCTTGCACTTCATCATCCGCAAATCACGTTCTGCTTGATTTTTGGTAAAAAGAACATCAGGTTCGGTTTGGTTAAAGGATAGAAAGTTTTCCACTGTGAATCTGATTAACATATTGCTTGAATTTGAACTATCTAACTAATAGCCTTAATCATACTTGTAAACCAAATCTCACGTTAAATTATTTTGTCAATGTTGCTTGCTGATTAGCTGTTAATTCTACATCCACTTCTTCCAAAGATGGACGCGCACACAAATAAATCAACGCACCAAATAAAGGAACTACAGAAAATAGCCAAAATAATGGATTATCCTTCCGATCCCGTCCCGTTATATTATCTACGAATAAGGTACGCAATAATAAACTCAACATACAAAAATCCAGACTCATGACATGAATAAATCTGCTAGTTTGCCATTGTTGAGCAAAATTAACCCAGTCTCCTTACAAACTATATACAACTAAAGGACCTGCACCTAAAGTTAGTAAAACACCAGTGATGCGAGAATCAAATATTTTGATCAATAGATTTTTTTCGACCTACAAATTCTGGATTCGGTCCTCTTAAAGCTAAATACGGTAAAAGTGCAAAAGCACCAACTGCAAAGGAACCTTTAGCAAACGGCCAAGCGTGGATTTTTGCTTTCTCCCATCAATACGCACCGTAGATTAAAGGCCAGATACCCATAATGTAATATCAGGTAATTATGACAGTATTAATCCCTTGGAAATTACCTGTAGAAAGATTTTTAATTAACTCCAAAGTATGTGGTTGATCAGGAGGAGCAAGTAAAAAGGCATAGGAAATAAATCCTAGCCATAATAAACCAAAAGAAATTTTTCTCAGCATAAACTTATGAAGTTTAACTAAAAGCTTCCGATAGATAATCTGCTGCGGCTGCCACAACTGCGATCGCACCTTCATAGTCTAACCGAGTTGGACCCAAAACACCTACACTTCCCACAGGGATAGAACCCCGACGATAAGTAGACGAAATTAATGAACAAGTCCGAATCGGTTCTAGTGGATTTTCTGTCCCAATTCTCACTGTCACCCTTGGCTTACCCATTTCCTCAACATCTGATTCTTCACAAATTAACCGCCATAATTGCTCTTGTTCTTCTTCTAAAAGATGGATGATAGTTTGTACTTGTTGTACTTGAGAAAACTCTGGTTGACGTAACACCTCACCCACACCCCTCACCATAATTTGTGTTGCATTTGGTACCACGGTCCGACGCGCTAATTCTGCAACTGAATTTTTCAAGAATTCTCCATAGCGTTGAAACTCTTGATCTAATTCACTCCAATCCAGTTTGGCTAATTCTAATAAACTTCGTCCTCGTAAATGGCTATTCAAAAAGTTAGAAACAATCTGTAATTCGTGATCAATTACTGCTGGATCAGGTTTAGTTTCTGACGACGCAGTGAACAAATCCATCACCTTAGAATGTGTCTCATAACTATCTGTCACCACAATCAGCATAATTCTATCACCTTCAATTTGCACTAATTGCAAATGTATTAACTGCACTGTAGTTGTTTGTGGCATAGTAATCAAGGTAATACAGCCACTCAAAGTTGCCAAAATTTGAGCCGCACCTTGTAAAAAAGCTTCCAAACTCCAATCTTCCCAATGGAGACGTTGTTGTAAAGCATTTTCCACTTCTTTAGTTAAAGCTTCTGTTCGTGTAGGGTCTCGCAGAGAAGGTGTAATAAGTTGATCAACATAAATCCGATAACCAGAATCAGAAGGTATTCTACCCGCAGAAGTATGTGGTTGGTAAAGTAATCCTGATTTTTCTAAAACGCCCATGACATTGCGGATGGTTGCGGAACTAACACCAAGGTCAAATTCTTCAATTAGGGCTTTAGAACCAACAGGTTCTGCTGTAGCAATATAGTGGCGCACAGTTGCCCAAAGTATATGCTGTTGTCGATTTGTCAGCTGGACTTGCATAGGAGGATATTTTACTGAAGGCAAATTTTAACCAAGGTTTGAAAAAATCCGTGGTGTTCACCACACAAAAAAAGATTAATTATTAATTAAGTCAAGATTACAAATTATATACTTATACTATATTAATTTAGTGCAAAGCTTCTAGTGCAAAGCTTCCCTTCAGCATTTATTTTATGCGTATTCACTCATACAGCCTCACCTATAGCACAAAAAAAGATAAACTCAGCTCTACTTAATCATATTATTTCATCACATCCCTTGAATAAGCTGTAGTTGAATATACAAAAGATCCATTTGGGTTCTGTTACATGGCTAGTTGTGAGCAAATAAAGGGGGAAGAAGGCAGTTAACAGCAATAACTTATAACTGACCTATTTCCTAATACTGAGGAATTGCTGAATCAACTAATATGGAGTAGGCAGAAATACCGCCCGTAATATTTTTAACATTTGTAAAACCTTGAGCTACTAACCATTGACACATTTGAGCAGAACGAACACCGTGATGACACAGAACAATAGTTTCTGCATTAGGGTCAAAACGATTAGGTACTTCTTCACCCCATTGTGCAAATTCACTCAGAGGCAGGTTGACAAAGCCCTCAATACTGGCTATTTCCACTTCTTTAGGTTCGCGCACGTCTATCAACTGCAAACCAGGCTCACTGTCAGCAAGACGTTTTGCTAGTTCTTCCACGCTAATCTGGGTCAAGGATTGACCAAAATATTTACCTGTCATGTAGTTTTCCTAAAGAATCCTATACTATTTCATGGTGGCAGAAAAGTGAGAAAATAGGTTGAATGTGAATAATCAACGTTCCTTTTTTGGTTTCATAATAGCTGGTGTCATTGCTGTGCTACTAATTGCGGTTGCTGGCTTTTACTGGTTTTTCGGCAGAATTCCCGTGAAATTCAGCACCCTTATCTCTCAACCAGGGGCTGCTATATTTGTGTCGAAGTTCTCACCTGTAATGGTGTCATTGCTGGTTAATCCTGACCGTTTGCAAGCAATAGAACAACAAGGGGAAATTTCTAAATTCAAAAACAGTTTATTAGCAAAAAGTAATATAAATTACCAGGACGATATTAAACCTTGGCTCAATAATGAAATTACATTGGCTGTTACTAGCCAAGATATAGACCGTGATCCAGAAAATGGACTACAGCCAGGGTATTTCATGGCACTTTCTACTGATAACCCAGAAAAAAGCCGCGAGTTTGTGGAAGTGTTGTTTTCTAAGCGGGCTTTAACTGGAACAAATTTAGAAGTAGAACAATATAATGGTGTGAAATTACTTTATGACTATCCCGAAATAGCAAGACTCACAGAAATCCAAAATCCAAAGTCCAAAATCCAAAATAGTTTAGCTGGTGCGGTTATTGATAATTTTGTCCTGTTTGCTAATGATATTAAGGTGCTGCGAGAAGCAATTAATAATGTTCAAGCTCCAGATTTAAATTTGAGCAGTTATCCCGAATATGAGCAAGCTATTAAAGAATTACCTAAAGGTGCTGTAGCTGTAAGTTTCCTAAATTTGCCACTGGTTGCACAATGGCAAGGTCTAGAACTGCGAGAATCAACCTATAACAGCCAATTCATTTCTTTGGTATTAAATTCCCAAGGACTTTTGGCTGAAAGTACATTTTTCACTGCGTCCGAAGTTGTACCTGTATCTGTTCCACTGTCTAAACCTGTGGGTGCATTGCAGTATATTCCAAAATCGGTAGGTTTGGCGATCACAGGTGCAAATTTAACCAATCTGGGTGAGAGTAATTTAGCAAAACTCTGGCAACAAGGAACAGCAACAATCTATGGTTCACCGGAAGAGGCTATTTCTCGTTGGCTCAAAGCTGTGGTTGATGTAAAAAATCACTGGGGTTTAAACTTGAATGAGGATATTTTTAGTTGGGTAGTAGGAGAATATGCAATTGGTCTTTTACCCAATCCAGCAAATAGAAACCCTGATTGGGTGTTTGTCGTGGAAAAAACACCGCAATTAGAATCAGGTATAGCGCGATTAGATCAGGTTGCTAAGAACAAGGGTTTTAATGTCAGTTCCCTCACCCTCAACCAGCAAACAGTCTCCGCTTGGACAGAGTTAACTGCTACTACTCAAGATCAAGCAGATGTCAACTTCGAAGCAAAAATCCGGGGAGCCCATACAACCATTGATAATTATGAAATTTTCACCTCTGATTTGGGAACCTTGGAGAAAATTCTCTCCAGTCGGGAAAATTCTTTCCTTGATAATCCCAATTTTCAGGATGATGTAGCTGTCTTCCCTAAATCAAACCAAGGTTATGTATATATTGACTGGAAAAAGAGCCAAGATATTCTGGAACGTCAGCTACCGATTCTCAAATTTGTAGAGGTGTTGGCTAAACCACTATTTAACAATTTGCGATCACTTACAGTTAGTACTTACAGGAGTGAATCAAGAACTCTGAAAGGCGGTATATTTTTCAACCTCGGGTTATGAATTATTCCTGAAAAGGTAGAACCTCGGCTTTTTTTCAGAAGGCGGGGATCTCAACATCGTTAATTTTATGTTTGTGTCAGATTCAAATGTCACATAGCGACTCCCAATTGATCATGTTCTTACCTAAAATTAGTATCTACAGTTAGAGAAAATTATTTGGGAGGGCTAATATGAGAGAGAGTCACTTTTGGCTTCAATTTTGTCAAGCTAGCTGGCTATTAGCGTCCATTATCACTATCATGGCTACACCTGTATTAGCCCAAAAAGCCAACTTTGGAACCCTGAAACTGTCACCAGGGTTTGAAGCGCAAAAAGGAATTGTGACTGGTTTTACAGGTGGTTCTTACTCCTTCTCTGCAATGAGTAACCGTGATCGCGATCAAAAAGTGTGTATTGGTTTTGGTGATCCTAATCCTGATCACATCCTGGTTCTAGAAAAAGACTTTGATAACCTAAAAATATTAATTAACAGCGGTGGTAAAGATACCACTATATTCATCAAAGGGCCAGATGATGGAACAATTCGCTGTGGTGATGATATTGGTAAAAGTAAAGAGGCTAGTGTGAGCGATCGCAACTGGAAAAAAGGTATTTATCAGCTTTGGGTAGGTACATTTAACCCCGGAGTTCAAGATAACTACACCTTAACAATAGAGCAATAGGGAATAGGTGACAGGTGACAGGTGACAGTAGGAAGAGAATAGGTAACCTGTGACAGGTAACAGGTGGCAGGTGACAGGTGACAACAGGAAGGTAATAGTTAAGAGGTAAGAGTTGATTAATTTTTTCCAGTCCCCACTCCCCATTCCCCAGTCCCCAATCACCGATGACCAAGTAACGATAAAATGGGAAAGTAGCTCGTTATGCTTTTTGGGTATTATCTCGATGCTCTCTACACTTAGTACCGATTTTCGCATCATCTTTGAACGTGACCCAGCAGCCCGGAATTGGTTAGAAGTCCTGTTTTGCTATCCAGGCTTACAAGCCTTAATATTCCATCGGCTGGCTCACTGGCTGCGTGCTATCGGTATTCCCTTTATCCCCCGTTTAATTTCTCACATAGCTCGGTTTTTAACTGGCATTGAAATTCACCCAGGGGCTTTAATTGGTAAAGGAGTATTTATAGATCACGGTATGGGCGTTGTCATTGGTGAAACAGCCATCGTGGGAGACTACGCACTCATTTATCAAGGAGTCACCCTTGGAGGTACTGGTAAAGAAAGCGGCAAACGTCACCCCACATTAGGCGAAAATGTCGTCGTTGGTGCAGGTGCAAAAGTTTTGGGGAATCTGCAAATTGGTAATAACGTCCGCATTGGAGCAGGTTCAGTCGTATTAAGAGATGTTCCTTCTAACTGCACTGTTGTGGGTATACCAGGACGCATCATCTACCGTTCTGGTGTCCGGGTTGCTCCTCTAGAACACAACAACTTACCAGACTCAGAAGCTGAAGTAATTCGCGCCTTAGTCAATCGGCTAGAAGCACTAGAAGAACAAATTCAACAACTTCAAGATATGCCTTCCCACTTCAAAACTCCTGTTTTAGCAAGCGTAGGGGCTGTAAATTTTGAAAGAGAAAAATTCACAACAGAAGCACCTATTTGTAATATCAGAGATAAAGCCATACAAGAATTTTTAGACGGAGCAGGGATCTAAAACATAGATGTGGGCTTTTATTTGTCCATCAGACAATTGAGACATTTAGGAAATTTTAAAATATGCCAAAAATGAATACAGAAGCATTGATGAAAAATATCAGGCAACATAGGAGAACATTAAGTATTCCTTTATTTTTTATAGCTGGTTCTGTATTTATCTTTGGCTGCTACGAAGAATAGGTTTAAATAGATAGATTATTAAATTCATGAATCTCATCTATCACCAGCATATCTGTTAAGTTATCAAAGTCGATATGATTGACTTTTCTTGTGGATGCTATTACCTTGTTGATTTTACGTTTTGTTGATAGTTACCACAAGAATGAACTTTCTCCTGAGATTTGTAGCCTACTCGACCCCACTCAACAGTTAAATTTCCTTGCCCAACCTTAGCACTCCAGAATTTATTATTGTTCTGAGCAGCATCTATAAATACTAAATATATTTCCATTATTGTCCTAGTGATACTTCATGGTGGTTATACGCTAAATACTTGAAGAAGACTTACCCAAAAAAGTAGCGGTAATACCGAGAAACATATGGCTATACCACGCCAACTATCGGTTATATGAATTGGTGTTGTTGATGAATAGGATGATTTTTTCGCACAAAGTCGTAAAGTTGCGAAAAATCTAAATTTATACTTGTCCAATAATCTCAATTCATCTCCATGTAACGGAGGTGAATTACCGCTATGCAAGAATAAGGTTTTCAGTCACATCTTCCGTAAGTCTTATCAAATTCATGATGAAATAGCGATCTGTCCTCGATTTTAGACTTGAGGGGGCGGGTACAGTGATGGAATACTCACCATAGGCCATTGGGTGTACTTACCTGTCTAGTAGGTAATCGCTTTTGTCCTTTGTATTAATTTGTACGGAACCTAGAAGTACGAAGACTTCTCTTAGAAACCTGAACTAGAAGCTAGTCGCGCCACCTTTGACTAAGACTACATTCGCTCAACAGCAGCAGCATCTTGAACAGCTAAAGGCTTATGCGCTGGCAATTTTCTAAGTTAGCTAGTGTCAGCTGCTGCGATCTTTCTTCATCAAAAGCCAGTAGTGCAGCTTCTGATGTCAGAGTTTCTAATTCAGCACCGCTAAACTTCCTGGTGCTAGGGGCGATTGCTTCCAAATACAAATACTCTTGGGGAACTTTTATACCGTATCTTTCCAGATGAATCTTGAGAATTTGAGAACGTTCTGGTTCTGTAGGTAGGTCAACAAAGAAATTTTCATCAAACCGCCCTTTCCGCTTGAACTCAATTGGTAAAGCAGTTGGGTCATTACAGCTTACTACCACAAACACCCCTGTCGTACACTCAGACATGAAGGTGAGGATATTCCCCAGAATACTTTGTGAAACTCCAGAAGTATCACCATTAGCTGAAAGTGCTTTCTCTACTTCATCGATCCACAAAACACAGGGTGCGATCGCTTCGGCTGTACTGAGTCCGCGGCGGACATTACTTTCAGATTCTTCTACCAAGCTACCAAGCATTGAGGCAATGTCTAGTTGCAACAATGGAAGATTGAGGATGGTTGCAATGTTTTTCGCTACTATTTATTGATTTACCTGTCCCGGGTAGACGTGCTAGTAGCACTCCTTTAGGTTGAGGCAGATTTAGCGATCACACTTCTTGCGAAAATAACCGACGACAGCGTTGCAGCCAATCCCGGAGTAAATCCAGACCCACAAAAATACCTATTTGAGCCAATAGCCGGGTTTTGTATTCTACAACTAAGGGAATGACTGTAGCATTAATAATAATGCCTTGGAAAGTTAGGCGTTCTTTCACAGTTAGCCACAGGGTACCAAAAATCCGGGGAAAGAGATTGCTTCCCGATCGTTGTAATGACGGGAATACGTTAATCTTGTATAAGTCATAAATTGATTGTAGGTACTACAATTTTGCCTTTGTAACCTGTATATTTGTATTCTTCAACTACTTTTGTGGCAATCTCTCTTCCTTGAGGTGATGTAACTAAAGCAACGCAAGCCCCACGAAAACCAGCACCTGTAAGCCTAGCACCAAATACTCCTGGGGTGGGCTGCAAGATTTCTACCAAAATATCTAGGGCAGGTACAGAAACTTCATAATCATCCGGTAAACTAGCATGGGATGCGTTCATAAACTCTCCAAACCGCTCAGGTGTAATTCCCTGTAAAGCTTCTAAAACGCGGTAATTTTCTGTAAGCACATGACGGGCATGATCGCGGAAAGGTTTGGGTAATATTTACGCTGCTTTAGTCTCAGTAATATCTTTTAGGGCTGTCACTCCTATTTTAGCATCGGTAGTATCTCTTAGGGCTGGCACTCCTAACAAATGGGCTGCTTCCTCACACTTAGCCCGACGTTGGTTATAACCACTACTGCCAAGGATACGCGGCACACCGCTATCTATAACTACAATCTCTGCTCCAGGGGGAAAAGGCACAAGCTGGCGTTCTAGCCTACGAGTATCTAGAAACAAAAGATGTTTGGCATCAGCTAGATTAGCAGCCATTTGATCTATAATGCCGCATTGCACACCAGCATAGTGAATTTCTGCTTGTTGGGTGAGTTGGGCAATTTCTACGTCCTCAAGAGGGAGGTCAAGAAGTTGATGTATTCCTCTGAGGCTTGCTACTTCCAAAGCCGCACTGCTAGATCAACCCGAACGCATAGGCACGGAGGAGTTTACATAGAGTACCATCTCTGGTAGTGTGTAGCCTGCGGTTTTCAAAACTTCAATTTCCCGGACATAGCTATGCAATTTGGCATTTTCATTGGAAAGGTTGCCAAAACTCACAAATCTCGTGAGATTAGTATATAAACGATAACCTCTAGGGCAAAATACCAGCATTGCTTGTCTTCCAATTTGTTCCCCTGTGGGTGTGGCATGACGGTATAGTCGCAAACACCTCTCCCCAGCTACCAGTGTCACTGCTGGATGTAGTCCCCTTGCCCATAATGCTTCTACACCTGCACCTGCGTTATTCTGTCCAAGTTGGCTCGGCTGCTGTGAGTACCTCTGTCATCCCTTGGCTGGATTTTTGCCCTATTTGGCGATATCGCTCTAACTCGCTTGGCATCAGTATCCGCTTTCGGTTTTGTAAAGATGCTGGTAATGCTTGCACCTTCAAAACAGGTCTATCACGGAGAACCTTTCCGCCATCTGTAACGTCAGGGACAAAAGTCTCACGCTCGATACCCTCAGCCCAAGGACTGATGTGTAGATGTGTAATTGAAAATTTCGTGGTAATTCTTCATCTTTAAGGCGTTGCGCTTCAATTTCATCAGTTACTTGGGCAGTTACTAATACTTCTGCTACGCCAGTTTCGGCAGTTACTAAGACAGTATGAGAAGCGCCCGCAGTTGCCCAACTAAACCAATCTGTACCACGTAGACGTATAGCCTGTACCCCATTTTCAGTGAGGGTGTATCTCATTAGTTCCAACTTCGCGGAGACTTCTTCGTTCAGAGGGGATAAACACAGATAGTTAGCGGGAATTGAACAAAAATTAACAGTAAAAAGGAGTATAATCCAACTTTGGTATAGCTTTCACGTTAAAAGAAGGTGACGAAAGAAACCACTACCGCAGCAATGGCACCATGGTTTAAAAGATGGTGTCATTTGATGATCTATTTACTCATCAAGGGGAAAGAAGAGAGTTTAGACCTTATTTAGGGGGATGATTGGGTGAAAGTGAGAGAAAAAACCTATTTGAAATGGTAGAGAATACCCTAGGGGTGACCTACCACCGATTACACCACCTTTGAACTGAAGCACCTTGGTCCAGTTCCCAAGTCAATGAGCGTCGGTTAGAGATTATGAACAAGTATAGTCAGAGGAGAATCACCAGAGGATTTAGCTTAATAATTGATGATTCTGTCCATAGAAAAAGCGGGAATTTTAGGG
>ERZ1034375.59-NODE-59-length-37233-cov-76.479653_pt1 | contig 37233 bp, 37 predicted proteins | sample MGYA00520585_ERZ1034375 | MGnify/ENA primary metagenome ERZ1034375 (study PRJEB33736, sample SAMEA104288463) | Azolla filiculoides | biome: Urban; feature: water surface; material: ditch water | place: Netherlands | collected 2014 ... | reverse complement strand
CTTCTTGGCTTCAAACCCAGTCTCTGCAACTGTTTAGCTTTTAGTTTTAGTTCTCCTACCAAGGTTTTGACTTTCCTAGTTTTACCTACTTTCCTTCCGCTTGTTTCTTCGATAAAAAAATGGCTACTTCTGGACTTACCACTTCTAATATTTGACTCCTCACTGTTTTTCCTATGCCTTCTAAGTCTTTTATCTGACTTTTGTCTGCTTCTTCATATAACAATTTTGCCATTTCTTATAAGCACGCTTTGGGCAGTTCTTTTCTAGACTCGTTTATGGTTGCTAATCCACACTTATTTATCCTTAAATTCTCCTAAAACTTGTATATCTTCCAATAGTGGATGCTCGCGATTTTCTTCCCATCTAAATTGTGGAATGTAACAGTTAATAATTCTGTTTTTCCACCAATTTTCACAGTCCTGAAAAATTGAAATCCTGAACTGGGTGGTTGATTTAATTTGATATCAACAGATGCAGTTTTAAACTTCACTTATAGTCCAAAAGTATTATCTAAAGGATTTCCGAACTCATGATATTTTTGCACAACTATACGCTAAAACTGAATATCATCAGTGTGTAATTAACCTGATGAAGTTTGCACAACCAGTTTGGAATGACCTTAAATATCAGTTGCAGGATGGTTCTATACTAGATATATATTGGACTAATATCTACCTTCCCAATGGTCAAATTCTCGGTATTGGTAAAGATATTACAGCACACAAACAAAGTGAACAGCTGCTAAATGCTCAAATTGAACGAGAGAAATTGATGCGAACTATTGCATAACGTATTCGAAATTAATAATTTGGTTTCGGGTCTGCTCATTTCCTATCATATAGTTCCCGGTCAGATCAGCCTCCAAACTAATATAGATGCAGTCAGCTTAAATGTTGATGAAGCTCTTGCTTGTGGTTTAGTGGTTAATGAATTAATCTCCAATGCTCTCAAGCACGCTTTCCCTAATAAACAAAAAGGTATGACTAATATTAGTTAACATAATATAAATAACTATATTCAATTAGGTGTTCAAGATAATGGTATCGGCTTGCTAAATGGCTTAGGTTGGAAAAATAATAATTTTTCGGGGCTGTCATTAGTTTATGATTTGGTTACAGAACAACTAGAACGTAATATTCTTGTAGAAGGTAATCACGGAACATTATTCCACATTCAATTTCCACAATTAACTTTGCATAACTTAATAGCAAATGGAGCAAGCTAAAATTTTAGTGGTTGAAGACGAAATCATTGTGGCTAGAACTATTTCTAACCAATTACATCAATTAGGTTATATTGTTACAGGTACAGCTTCTTCTGGTAAAGCTGCCATTTCTAAAGCATTAGAAAGTCAGCCAGGATTAGTCTTAATGGATATTATCCTCAAAGGAGAAATGGATGGAATTACTGCTGCTCTTAATATTCGTGAAAACTTAGATATACCGATAATTTTTCTCACTGCTTATGGAGATGACCAGACTTTAAAACGTGCTAAAATTACTCAGCCCTTTGGTTATATTGTCAAACCATTCACCATTACAGACTTACGTATAGCTATTGAAATAGCTCTGTCACAACACAAATTAAAACGTGAATTACGGGAAAATAGAGACCAGTTAGCAACCCTATTAAATTGCATGAATGATGCGGTAGTTGCTATAAATGAGCAGGGAGTGGTGACATTTATGAATCCTGTAGCAGAGAACTTAACTGGTTGGAAACAGGAAGAAGCTTTGGGATATAATATCTCAGATATTCTCAAAATTATTGATGATGTGACTGAAGAAATCACAGCAAATCCTATTGCTAATGTTTTACAGCAGCAAGAGGTTGTTTATTTAGGGGAATTTAATTCTTTAATTAATAAAAATGGACAAAGAATACCAATCGGCCATAGTGCTTTACCATTCAAACTAAATAATGAAATTAGTGGTGCAGTAGTGGTTTTTTGGGATCTCAGCGAACGCCGTCAAAAAGAATATCTGGAACAAGCTTTAAAGAAAGAACAAGAACTAAATCGTCTCAACTCTCTATTTATTTCTACAGTTTCCCATGAATTTCGTAATCCTTTGGCAATGATTCAAACAGCAGTAGAACTAATAGAGATTCAAGGCAAGAATTTAACTGAAACTAAAAAAAATACTTATTTTACCCGCATTTATGATGCTGTACAATCAATGGAAAAACTCATGGAAGATGTATTATTCATGGGTAAAGCTGAGGCAGATTACCTGGGTCATAATCCTGTATCAATTAAATTAGATAACTTTTGCCGAGATTTAATTGAGGAATTTACTTTTATTAAAAATAGCTCTCATAAGATTATTTTTAATTGTAATAGTCATCATACAGATGCTATGATGAATGAAAGATTATTACATTATTTATTCATAAATTTACTTTCTAACGCTGTTAAATATTCTCATCCTGGTAGTGAAATTCAATTTAACCTCTCTTGTGATTTAACAACAGGAGTAGCAATTTTTGAGATTCAAGACCAAGGAATTGGCATTCCCAAATTAGACCAAAATCGAATTTTTGATTCTTTTTTTCGAGCCTCAAATGTCCAATCAATTCATGGTAACGGACTCGGCCTGGTAGTTGTAAAAAGATGTGTGGATGCTCACAATGGTGAAATTAATATCAGCAGTCAAGAGGGTATGGGAACGACATTTACTGTCACCTTACCGTTAAATTCAGTTATCAGTTAACAGTTATTACTGTCGCCTATCGCTTAACTATCCTGACGCACACCACCCACAACTGGCTTAACTTCGTCTGAAGAAAATGGATCAGTACCACCTGTCCAGTTAAAATCACTAATACGGATGGTAAGTCCTCCTAATTCCAACACTGGATTGTAACGCAAAATAATTCCGTAGGTGCGGCGATTATACTCTACAGTGTAGTCTGTGCTGCTTTCTTTTCCTGTATCGAGGTTAATAGATGTTTGCAACCCTAAGCGAAATGGGCCATATATTTGCTGTGAAATCCCAGCACTTATAACTTTATTATCTACGGAGCGATCAAATAAAAAGGGTGATAATCCGCTGTTGAAGCCTTGGGAATAACTAATATTAAAAGCTGTGTAATCTAAAAATGGTCGAGAAAAATGACCAAGCTGCCCAACTAAACCGATTGTACCAATTAAGGTACTTTGATTATCGCCACTAGTGTAATAACTTGTAGTACAAGTTACACCTGCGAGCGCTTGGAAATAAGGTACAACTGGATTAGATGAATATTTTAATCCTTCCGTGGGAGTTGGTGGTAATGGTTTTCCTTGCCACAGTAAAAAACCCTTACTCACAGACGCACTTCCTTGTAAGCGACCTAGAGAAATGCGATCATTCTGGCGCTCAGGGTCTAGTAAATCTTGGCGATCCGTATTAGCATCTATATACTGAGTGCCTGCTTGATAGCTGAGATTAATCCCACTTTTACCCAAGGGAATAATTGGGGAAGTAATCACTCCACCGAAACTACTCTGAACAGTTTGAAAGCCGAGAGTACCATTGTAAAGGCGATCGCGGTAACTATATTCTAGATTCAATGTGTGGGGATTTACTTCACCTAAAGCCTGACGCAACCGCAAACTCCCCCGTAAATTATTTTCTAGTTTGTTAAAATCGAGACTTGTTAAGTCTCCCTTGCCTTCAACAGTAGTTTTGGGACCTAAAACAGAATTCAACTTAGTTTTTACACCAAACAAATCTGCAACATTACCACTACCCTCAAAAGCCTTCTGTACAAAAAACTGACGTGTAATGCTCCAGTGAGTCTGATCATTATTTATAGCTGAAAAATTACGTTCAACAAAAAAACCACCCCGCTTGCTACCATCAAATCCTGGAGAGACAATGAATGGACTCACATCCCGTTCACGACGGTCAATTTTTTGGTTATCAATGGGAATCGGTAAAGTAAAATTTTGGTCAAATACTAAACTTTGATCCTGCGTATTAACACGGTCTAAGAAAGGTGCTTCTCGTGTCATAGTCACCTTAGAAGCCCGTAATTCTAATTCAGGTGGTGAGAAAGGATCATTAGTAATTCGTACATCCTCAGCTTGCCAACCATTGGGATAAAAGTCAATGCCTTGGGCTTCGAATCGCAACCGTTTGAGAACACCACCTGTTTTTGGTGGGGGAATATTTCTCGCATCTGCTTGACCACCAATAGTAACATCAATCCCTCCGGAACTTTTGATATTACTTACAGGTTGATTAGCGCGAATACGGTCACTCGGTGGGCTACTAGGCACACCACCAGCAGTAATATCTGTGGTTGCAGAGGGTGAAAAAACCAAATCTGTTTGAGTTGTGGGAACGTAAATTTCTCCCCTGCCATTTTCCAAATCCCCATTGTCTTGGATAAAATTATAGGTAAAACGTTGTCCCCTTAATACCTGATTCCCCCTAGTTAAAGCAACATTACCTTCTCCCACCGCAATCAAATTATCCAAATTTACCTGCAGTCTATCAGCATCTACTACCGCCCCATCAAATCGCACCACCACATTACCTTCAGCAGTAATAATTCGTCTTTGTTCATCATATTCTTGGCGATCGGCAATCACCTGCACAACTCGTTGTCTGACTTGTGGAGTATTTCCAGAGGGTTGATTATTTGGAGAAATAGGTCCTGGGCCTGGTGTAAATTCTACAGTAGTAGAAGTTGACGGTTGGTTATTAGCATTACGCAGCTTCAACTCAATAATATTTTGAACTGGCACAGGACTTGGGGGATTTTGTGCCGTTTCTGTCTCACCAGTAAGATTAATTTTATCCCCTGGTTTGTGTAAATTTACATAAGTTTTGTGTGGTACTGGGGCTGATGTTTTAATAACAACTGGCGACTCAGACAACCATACATTGTTTAAATTATTTGTATTGACAACTTCTCCAGAAAGTGATGCTGAACTAGCATCTGGTATTTTTTCAGCCACAACATATTTTGTCTGGGGATAACCAACTTCTAAACCCGTTACCAAAACAGCGGCATTCCCCCCAGTGTGTTGAGGAGAAAATTCTGGAGGTATATTCTCCGACTGAGGTGACAAAGATAAGGGTTCAGCAACTCCTGAGTCATTTTCATTAGCCTTTTTAGCAGCTTTTGTAGGAGTTGGTAGACCTTGAGAAATATCAATATTTCTTGAATTTCCCAGTTTTTGCATAGCAGTTCCCCCCTCTACAACTGAAGCAGAAGAAAGAGACTGGGCTAGTTTTATATATTCAACAATCGGGGGTGAGTCAGGCGGCAAAACTGGATGAAGCATATCTTAGGAAAATCAAGCTAACGAAAAGGCAGATATTCAGCTGGAAGGACTTGATTAGACATTTGCCTTCCGACTTTCGCCTTCTGCTAATTTGCAGTAAGCCGCCAAGAGGAGGACACTCACTCTATCATTGTTCCAGATTAGTCGCCAGGTTTCGGGGGTTTAGTGTCTTCCGCCTTCCAGCAGTGGCAGATAATGTCTTGTATTCTTATTCTAGATCCCGACGGCCAGGGTTGCGAGCCGGGTCATTTGATAGAAATCCAAACACAAAAATTCCTACGAAGAAAGCAACAACAATATAAACAGCGATTTTCAAAGTCACCATAGAAATATCTCCCAGGGGTATGACAAAAAAGTTCTCAGCAAACAGCTACGCAGAAAAGATAGCTTTTCTATCTTACCCACATCTGGTTCTTTTGTGGAGGGATGTTTCAAGGCAGGAGTTCAGGACTTTTGTAGAAGAAAATATTTCCTTTATCTTCCTCATCTTCCTCATCTCCCCTACCCCTTTTATCTCCCCTCCCTACACCCTAATTTTTTCCACCAAATCCTTAGCGTTTCGGTTTTTGATCACTCTTGCGGGTGTACCCACTGCAACAGAGTAAGGAGGAATATCTTTATTGACAACCGCTCCTGCACCAACGACACTACCCTGACCAATATGTACACCATCTAATACAGTTACTCCATGTCCTAACCAACAATCATCTTCAATAACAATTCCTTGACAAGTTACACCTTGATGTCTTATCGGTAATAATGGGTCTGCGAAAATATGACTGTTAGCATATATACCTGTATGAGATCCAATCATACATTGCTTGCCAATTCTGATATCCCCTGGACCTGCAATACAGACGTTAGGAGCAATGAAAGTATTATCATCAATATAGATGCAAGTATGATCCATAGCGCCTATATCAACATTGCGTTCAATAGCCACTCCATTTCCTAGATAAATTCTATTGCTTGGGTGTCCTTTGGCATCTAGACGGACATTTTTAAATATGTGTACCCCATTACCTATTTCAATATAAGCAGTACAGATAAATTCCGCACCATGCTGAATGTAGACTTTTTCACCTATAGAAGCAAAAATACGCCGATATAGCAACCTTCTCAAATGGGGACCTAAACCAATGGTAGGAATATCTCCTAATAAGGTAGTTATGAAAAGTTCTTGAAATCGTTCTAATTTGGCTGAATATTGCTGGCTAATCATGGCTCAAAATATCTCCAATAAATTGTTTTGGACAAGGTTGAAAACTGATCTAACTTTGTATCTTTGCTTGTAGTCTCTTCCCTAAGATGCAGTTAATTAGTTAGCATTCAGCATGAAGCCAATAGGCTAGTTCAACGACAGTCCTAAGTCGTCTCAATCCCTGAAATAAATAATTTTCCCAGCCTTTATTTAATAGCCATTAACCTGTGTTAAATAACTCTTGTATCCATTCCAAAAGCTCTATCTACACCAAGCTGAAAGCAAAGAAATCCAGCCAGAATGCACTGGTTTCTCTTTTTCAAAGAGTTGAGGAAGCCAGATACGTAATATCAAGTCCAGCTAATTACTTATAAGACAGGTGTAATGGCTACTAATTGATTTTTCCCCATTATCAGACCTGATAGATATGATAAGTATCCAAACAGACATGACATACAGCAGAAGTCATAAGTCAGGAGTCAGGAGTAAAACTCTCTTAATGTCTAGGTTTCAATTTAGATTCTGTACCTCATTGATCTGCAATCTGCTTTAACTACTAGTAGAGATTGGCGTAAATAAACCAACCATTCCAAATCTGTGATTCCAAATCTCTGAAAAGCTCACACCGTAGTGATTTTGACTTTCACCCTGCGGTACTACCCTAGTAATGGTCAGCAAGCATGAAACGATAAGAGTACATCGACAAAACTTGACAAGCTTTCTATGCAACTTATGCAACTATTGATACAGTTATGTTTCCGTTAAATACTTTCTATCAGACGGTTTTGGTACTTTTGCAACCAACTGATATCAATAGGCTATGTAACAACAAAAATACATTTAGTAATTAAGGTCTTCTAGAACTATATTCACCTTTTTACTTAACGTGCCATGTAATTTTTGTTGAATGATAATTTAGTATTTCTAAGTATAAAAACTAGGGTGGAGTGTCACCAACTTCTGCCATGATATTAAAGTTTACCATAGGTGCAAACAAGTAAGGACTTCCCCGACAGCTATGACGGCTTTCTGACAACGAATTTCTAGAGTAAGTGGCTCTAATCATGTCGCAGACAAATGACTTACAGGCTAACAAAATCACGCTTTTAATAACATTAGCGGCTTATAGTTAATAATTTAGTTTAACCATAACATACTTTATTTTTAATAGACAACTTTCTCGAAAAAATCCGTCTATTCTCTAGGATTTGTATCTGTAACAATTGATATAAGCTAAGTTTTCATATATGTCTAATTTCTGTAAGTAGCCATCATGAACTCCGTATCCTATAACCCATGAAAATAAATACTTTCTTAAGCATTCAGCTATCAGCTAATGACTTCGCTCCTGCTAGATATGGCCATCTGGGAAAATCGCTTAACCACTGACAGGCAGATTTCCAAATTCGTTCGTTTTCTTAGTTAGAAAATTTTACAAGACAAAAACGAACTTACAGAGTAAAATATGCCTTTTAACTGACACACAGGGTTGGCTTATGATGGCAATTACAGAAATTGTGCAGCAAGCTTTAACTACTGGCTATTTGAGCGTTATGGCACAAAACCAGCTCCGTAAACTTCTGCAAACTAATTATGACTCAGAAGACTTAGATGCTTTGATTATTCTACACCGTTCTATTGTGGCAGGTGAGGTCAAAAAAGAGTCACTCGGACAGAAAAATTACCGTTCTGTTAAACATAAGGACGCTTCATCAAATATCAAACTTGCTTATCAAGTCGCTGCTGAGATGGCCTTTGCCGCTGCGCTGGCTCTAACTATGTCACATAATCCCCATGATCGGCCTTCTGTAGGTGCATAATTGATGGCATTTTAATTTGTTTTTGAGCATAATATTAATTTTTGGTGAATTTTTGCAAGCCTGAGTGTAATAGCGCAAGCACTGATCTCCCTCTCCTAAACGTTAGTTGTGAAAATTGCTTTCTCAACTGTTGAATTGGACAAACTTTAGCTGTTTATGCCCATATAAATAGCAATGACAGAATTTTTTCCTTCCTAACTAGATATAATAATTAATTTATTAAGAAATAATTAAATTTTTTATATTAAGAAATAATTAAATTTTTTATAGTAAAAGATGTAGATAGCATCATAATGTGCGCTAATAGCCGTCACTAGTCACTAGTAAAATTCTCTTTTTGTATATCTTTAGCACTAAATTTTGTACTCCCTTGATTACTCATGGTAGGAAATTAGTGAAAGAAACCCATAGACCGATCACTTTTTTTGGTGTAAAGTCTAGCAAAGAGTGAGAGAATTATTCTCAATGCTTAACAAAGTCATCAAAAACTCACAAACTTAGTATAAAGAATTGGCAACATTGGGTAAAGACAGTAAACAATAACCATATCTGAATTTGAACTTTTGTCAAACTATGCAGCCAATTCGCACTTTTAACGTTTCTCCTTCCATACCCCAAAGACTAGAACCACTGCGGAAACTAGCATACAATCTGCACTTTGATTGGAATGTTGAGAGTAAAGACTTATTTCGTCGATTAGACCCTGATTTATGGGAATCTAGCCATCATAACCCGGTGTTAATGCTGGGTACTATTAGCCAAGGGCGGTTATTGGAAGTTGTAGAAGATGAAGGCTTCCTGGCACAAATGGATCGTGCTGCTCGTCAATTAGAGGATTATTTGCAAGAGCGCACTTGGTATCACAAACAACGCGGTCAGAAACAAAAGGAATGTTATGCTTATTTTTCTGCTGAGTTTGGACTGGTAGATTGTCTACCTGTTTATTCAGGTGGTCTAGGTGTACTAGCGGGGGATCACCTCAAATCTGCTAGTGATTTGGGATTACCTCTAGTTGGTGTGGGCTTGTTGTATCAACAAGGTTACTTTGCCCAGTATCTTAATGCTGATGGTTGGCAACAGGAACGCTACCCCATCAACGATTTTTATAATATGCCCTTGCATTTGGAGCGTAATCCTGATGGCTCTGAGCTGCGGATTGCGGTAGATTATCCAGGACGCAAGGTATACGCTAGGGTGTGGCGTGTGCAGGTGGGAACAGTGCCACTATATATGCTGGACACCAACATTGAACCAAACAAGGCTTACGACCACGACATCACTGATCAGTTGTATGGTGGTGATATTGATATGCGTATCCACCAGGAAATTATGCTGGGTATTGGTGGTGTCCAGATGTTGAAAGCCTTGGGGTATGAGGTTACTGCTTACCACATAAATGAAGGTCATGCAGCTTTCTCGGCTTTAGAACGCATCCGTATTCTGATTCAGGAAGAGGGTTTGAGTTATGCTCAAGCTAGACAGGTAGTGGCTTCTAGTAATATTTTTACTACCCACACTCCTGTACCAGCAGGTATTGATTTGTTTGCTCCTGATAAGATTTTGTATTATCTGGCTTACTACGCAGATATCTTTAGTTTGCCTAAAGAACAATTCTTGGGACTGGGACGAGAAAATACAGGGGATTTATCTGGTCCTTTCAGTATGGCGGTGCTGGCTCTGAAGATGGCAACATTTTCTAATGGTGTGGCACAATTGCACGGTGTGGTATCGCGGCAAATGTTCCAGGGTTTGTGGCAGAAGGTACCAGTTGAGGAAGTACCAATTGCGGCAATTACCAATGGTGTTCATGCTCGCAGTTGTGTGGCTAAATCAACTCAAGAGTTGTACGATCGCTATCTTGGACCCAACTGGTCATCAGCACCACCAGATAGTCAGTTATGGGAACGGATGGATTCTATTCCTGATGAAGAGTTATGGCGTAATCACGAACGCTGCCGATTAGATATGATCCTATATGTCCGGGAGCATTTGGTGAAGCATTTGCGCGCTCGCGGTGCTTCTGCTTCTGAGATTGCCCAAGCTCGAGAAGTTCTCGATCCCAATGTTTTGACCATTGGTTTTGCCCGTCGTTTTGCTACCTACAAACGTGCTACTTTATGGATGCGTGATTTGGAGAGAATTAAGCGGATTTTATTGGGTAATAAACACCGCAAGGTGCAATTTGTAATTGCTGGAAAAGCACACCCTAAAGATATTCCCGGTAAAGAATTGATTCGGGATATCAATCATTTTATCCACGAACAAAACTTGGAAAAACAGGTGGTGTTTGTTCCTAATTACGATATTCACATTGCCCGTCTGATGGTAGCAGGTTGTGATATCTGGTTAAATACTCCCCGTCGTCCCCGTGAAGCTTCTGGTACTAGTGGCATGAAGGCAGCTATGAATGGACTGCCTAATTTAAGCGTACTCGATGGCTGGTGGGATGAAGCTGATTATGTCCGCACTGGTTGGGCTATAGGACATGGTGAGAATTACGAAGATCCTAATTATCAGGATGAGGTAGAAGCTAACGCTCTCTATGAGTTACTAGAGAAGGAAGTTGTACCCCTATTCTATGATCACCGTGATGGGGATGGTTTACCTCGTCAATGGGTGGATAAAATGAAAGATGCAATTCGTTTGAATTGTCCTTTCTTTAACACAGCCCGTATGGTGCGGGAATATGCACAGAGGGCTTATTTCCCAGCGAGCGATCGGTATCGTACTCTCACACTTGATAACTACGGCCCAGCTAAAGAATTAGCGGCGTGGAAAGCAAAATTAGGTGAACACTGGTTTAACATCAAAATCAAAGATATTGATGTATCCGCAGCCTCAGAAATTGAGGTTAATCAAACTGTGGCAGTGAAAGCTAAGGTTGATTTAGCCACTTTAATAAATGATGATGTACGCGTGGAATTATATCAGGGTTCCATTGATGCTAATGGCGAAATTGTTAACGCTGTACCTGTGGTGATGGATTATCAAGGACAGGATAGCCAAGGTTTAAGTGTTTATACAGCCGATATCACTTACACCACCTCTGGTTTGCAAGGTTTATCTTTGCGAGTCTTACCACAAAACCAATACCTTTCTACTCCTTATGAACCCAGGTTAATCGCTTGGGCTGAGTAGTTAATTCCTTAAAATTAGGCGTTGCTGATTGAAGTTGGCAACGCCTTTTATTATGGTGGTTTTAACCATGCTGGACGTTTAAGTCTTGTGAAAATGACTTTTAAGGTTATTCAAGGTAGAGAAGATGCCCAGAAGTAAGCCTTTATAAGCTGTTACGCATTTACTTTTTTTGCCCAAAAAGATTTCTACAAGGACTATAGGCTACTAAATATAATATTAAATTTAGCTGCGTAATAGCTTACTATTAAAACTCCAAGACTCTTTCAGGTTCGATATTATAGATAATGAATTCAAAAATCCAGATATTTTCAGATGCTCTGCGATTTAAAATCTGAAGGTGATAATTGAGAGCAATAAATCTTTCAAATTTTATCTTGACAGCAATGTCTAATCTTTGCCGAGAAAATCTTACTTCCTGTTGCAGTTATATTTTAGCTTGGCAAAATGTTATAAGTCTTTATGTAGCTTGTGAAAAATCTAGAAAAACAGAATTTATGAAGGCTAATTACGACAAATTATTGACCCAAATCGCTGGGATACTAGGAGTAACTAGCGTCAGTCTCTTGATTACTTTACCATGTCAAGCAAAAGAAGTCCTCAATCCTCATCCCCATATTTTCCAAGAAGCTCCCTATAATCGGGATCAAGGTATTCAACCAAATTCTCATTCCATCTCTGGTGAACAGGCTTTAACAACAGAAAAGGGCAACAATAAAACTAAAACACAGGTAGCACAATCCAGTGGCAGTAGCAAAATTAACCCTAAACCAAGTATTTTCAACGAACCTCCCTATAACAGACGCACTGTACCCAGCGAAACCCTACCCGTTAAGCCACCAACAAAAACACCAAGCACTCCAGGAAATCAAAAACCAACAGCACCTGAACTAACACAACCACCCGCAGGGGCAACATCAAGCAAAAACGTCATAGAAGTAGCTGAATCAGCAGGTTCTTTTAAAACCCTCATCAAAGCCTTAGAAGCAGCTGGACTTACAGAAGTTTTGCAAGGAAATGGACCGTTCACAGTTTTTGCTCCCACTGATGCAGCTTTTGCCAAATTACCCCAAGATGCAGTGCAAGATTTGTTAAAGCCAGAAAACAAAGAAGTATTGGTCAAAGTTTTCACTTATCATGTAGTAGCTGGTAAAGTCTTTTCCCGTGATTTAAAATCTGGTCAAGTCACTAGTCTGCAAGGTGATCCAATTAGTGTTAAAGTCAATCCATCTGAAGGTGTATTAGTCAATGATGCTAAAGTAATTAAGGCAGATATTCCAGCGAGCAACGGCGTTATTCATGAAATTGATAATTTGATTTTGCCACCTAGTTTGTAGAACTAACCCCAATACCATTCAGTTAGGGAAAATTATCTGTTTAGGCAGGCAGAGGAAGTAGAGGAAGAGAAAGAGGCTCATCGGAACCATATTGGAACTAACCCCTTGCAAATTAGCTTTGCAAGGGGTTTACCGGAAGATTGGGTTTAAAGCCGCAACCTTAGAGGACGGTTTTTTATTTGTTTATGATTTTATCTGCAATACTTCTTGATAAAATACAGGCATGATAATTAGAGAAGCCAAACTATTAAACGGAACAAAAGAGCAATATTTGGTATCGGCTCAATAAGTAGGGGTAACAGAGGGAAATAACTGAAGCGAGGTACACAAAGTGTCATAAGATAGAACACATGATACAAGAGCTTATTTCAAATGACTTTTCAGTGTCTAATTTGCTCCAAACCATCGAGCCAAAAGGGATTGCAGAAGAGTCCATGCATCATACAGTAGAGGTATTACTGAACTTAATAGAGCAATTACAATCACAAGTTAAAGAATGACGGGCATAAAATCATTTTCTCTGAGCTAACAAGGTATTCAAGCTTGTCTGTATAATATTCCTTTCTGAAAACCTATAAATTTATAGGTTTGAAGCAAGTTCGACGGATAGAAACGAATAGTTTTGATGTTGTAGCAAAAATTTTTCATTTGCCTTTATCAAAATAAAACTAATTTCTTAGTTAACCTTTATAGTATAATCATTCCTCTAAAAATTTTTAATTATTAATATTGATTTACTTATCCAAGTATAAATAAATACTAGTTATTTGAACTTAATTAAAATATACTACTGGCTAGTATGGGTAGAAGATCATGAATTTAGAAAAAATAAGGGAACTTTCAATAAAGCAATTGAATCAAGTGATGCCAACCTCTTGAGAGAATGCTTTTATTTCCTTAAAACTACCTTATAAGATGCTCAAATTTATGCAGAACATTTTGATTTTCTTGCTGACTTAGTCAATCAAGACAAGTTTTTAGAATCAGGAGGAGAATGGTATTTCCTCATGCTCTTACAAGAAATGGTGTTAAATGTATGTAGCCGCTAATGAACAGCAGATTTTATTACCAGCGATACAAATAACAAACGAAGCATTTGATAATGTCAATCCAAAGATTATTGAAGAAGCTATTGAACAAGCTATAATTGCGGGTGAAGAAATACAGATGCAAGAATATGCTAATACCATAATATTGGCCTCTATGTCGATGAAGAATTATTTTCCCGAATATTACTTTGACCTAATTATTACTTTACTTAAACAGGAAGAATTTAGCTTCAAAGATTTCATGGCATTTCCTTAAAGTGATATAATTTAACTTTAGACTTTTATCTGATGCTCAAAAAGACAACCTGTTTCCATTACTAGAAACTTTAGATCCAGCTTTTACTGATTGGATGTCCTATTTTATCATTTCCGAAGTTTTAGGACAATGTTTTGCTGATGAATGGGCGTTTGAAATTTTATGCTCCTTCAGGAATTTGGCAGCAGAAGAACCACGCGTATATACAGAACTTATCTGGGCAAGAAATTATTCATCTAGCAGGAAGTAATAAATAGTATGATTCACCAGGGAGTGCAAAAGGCCGCAGCTTGGAATCATCAACATGATACGCCAATCAAGAAGCAGCAGCAGAAAATTCAACCCAAATCTGCTTCGTCATCAGGACTTTCAGCACAAGAAAGGATAGATTTTTTACCAAATGTCCCAGCTATACTCTAAATGGCTAAGACCTGGACTTTTTTAAATGTCTGAAAATTGAGAGTCAATAAGCTATCTAGCTTTTCTTGTTTGTCAGTGTTTGCAGTGATAATACAGTTAGAAATCGCTGCTTTGAAATCAGCCGAATTAGCATAGTATGTAGAGTATAAATATTCATCTATAACCCACATTTTTTTGCACTTCAAAGTGAAGTAAACTAAAACTACACTCAAGGAAAATTCAATATGATAATTTGGACAGCTAAGTAATATTTAAAATAATAAATCATAATTATGCAGTTAAAAATCACCAGCTTTAACAATATTTCTATGAAAAATCCAGTTCAACAGGAATATTTAATCTCAAGTTCTTATATTCTTAAAAATTCAAGAATATCTAATACATAATTAGATATTCTTAGGTGACTGAAGAATACTCTTCTTGACAAGAAATAGGACTAAATTGCAATATTTGACAACGTTCATTAATCGAGTTAATAATTCATTTGACTCTTTATGTAATCAGAAAATGAATTCCTTAGAAACATACGCCAGTTGTTACCTCCTTCAGAGGAGCTTCCCTAACAATTTGGGGAACCAGCCCAATGCACTGGCTCTGAAATATGCAAAGCAAAGTAGGAGGTTCTGTGAGTTTATTTACTTGATTTTTAACTGTAGATTTTTCAGTTTTCAAAGAGCTTCTTAGTTGCCTCTGTCCTAGATTATAAACCAAAAGAAACAATGGCATTAATATCATCATTGTCTCTACTCTTTCGGGATTTCTTACCAAATAACTATCTGCAATAAATAAAGGGTCTTTGATAAATCTAAATCCTCGTTCTGAAGATTGCTGCTGTTTATAGATTTTCAGTGTTTCTAGGGCTTCTAACTCTCTAGTATCTAAAATATTAGTTGCTAAAACAAATCTACCAGAAGAGTCTTGATAATTTGTAATTAACTCCTAATTTTCCATCAATTCACCTCTAACTTGATAAACTATGAGTCTGTTAATACCTTACGGATCTATGGTTATAGCTTGCGTGACGACGTAGGAGTCTTACACCAAGCTGCACATCAGCCCTTAGCAATTTTTCTAAGAATGCCTGTATTAATTACCAAGGTAATTAACTATGTTTATTTAAGTTCTATAGGTACTTTTAGTAGCAGTATATATATACTACAAAATGAAGTGGAGAATATGGGTTCTATAAACCATGAACAAGAATCCCCATCCGTTTTACGGCGGGGAGTATGTCAATTCCATGCAATAGGCTATAAGTTAGCGAGATTTCGCAGTAGTTTTACCATCTCCAGATTTTATTTCCTGAAGCAACTGTGGTAGCAACTGCTCTAATTTCTGTGCTGTCTGTTCTTCTTGTTGCAGGTTTTGTTGTAGCAACTGCACTACTTCTCGTTGTCCCATCTGTTCAGCACCTTTGATCAAGCCACGATAGCAGGCAATCTCGAAATGCTCAACTTTTGACTGTCCTCCTATTAAACCCAATTCCAAAATTGTGGGATTATCAGGAGCTAGTAGCATGAGTTTTTGACCATCGCTAATCACACCAGCAGCAGCATTACAAGTTACCCGTTGTGGCTGTTGTCCCAAGGTACTAAAAACCTTCTCTAAGTTCCTAATTTGCTGCTCAGTTTCCCCGATGTGTGTCTCAATTAAAGACTGAAATTGATTGTTTTGACAACATTGCCACATCACTTGCTGTGCTTCTAAAAATCGATTTTCTGCATCGTACATTGCACCAACTTCATAGATGAATTTATCTTGGAAGCTGGTGATTTTTTTAACCCCTGGACGTTCGCTAAGTTGAACCATTGTGATTCTCCTGAAGGTTTGACCCTGTAATCTAAATTCGTACCTTTTAACCCTACGTTTAGCCTTCAGTGTTCTCGTCATCCCTGAGATACAGTTTCAATGTTACGTTTGGCTACAACTTGAATACATAGCTATGAGACTTAAGACAGATATCAATAAATCACTTTTTTGTTTGTTGAGTCTGGGTGTGAGATATGGCGTGTAGGACTTACTGTGAATTACTTAAAGTAAACATAAGTAAAGAATATGATTTAAAATATAATGATTGCTCCCAGCTTAGAGGCAATTTCTACTCAGTTAGAAAGTCCAAATTTAGGCGATCATATGGTAGCTCTTGCCAGCTTACACCATATAATATCAGCAGAAGAGGCAAGTACCTTTGATTAAAAAGGTCTTAAATAATGATAAATCTCTGCAACTAAGTTCCATGGCCATATTTGCTCTAGGTATCAAACAAACATCAGAATGTTATCTGAACTTAGTGAGAATTCTGGAAACAGACCCAGATTATGACATCTGTGCTGGTGCATGCTGCCTGTACTTTAGGATATTTGGGTGATAACAGAGCAGTTGAAGCACTATCACGAGGTTTTTTTTTATTGAGATACTGGCTAGTTAGATTTAGTGCGGCTGTTTCTTTAGGCAATATTAAAGACTCTCGTGCATACAATATCCTCATCCAAGCACTGGATAGCAAAGAAGTAGTCATCCAACAGGCAGCTATTTCAGCTTTAGGAGAAATTAAATCCATTGAATCTGTAGATTCTATCCTGCGCTTTGCCCAAGCAAAGGATTGGTTAGTGCGCCAACGTCTTGCAGAAGCCTTGGGTAATCTCCCCACACGCAAAACCATCTCAGCGTTGAAATACCTAGAAAAAGACAGTCATCCTCACGTTGCTGAATCCGCGAGTATTTCTCTTCAGAGACTTGAGGAAATAGGTAATCAAATTTAAGATAAACGCTTCTTGTTACCTTTTAATAATAAAAGTGGGATTTTTGTGTATTTCGATCCAGGATAATTTGATTCATGAATATTGAAGAATTTTTTGAGTTAAGTGCTGGTAAATGGTTTTCACACCGTACAAGTCACCATTTAGCCTTTAAGCAATCGGAAGATGGTAAATCAGACATCGTAATTGAGACGCTGACCGCAGATCATCCAGAAGTAGTGAAACTGTGTGAACAGTATGAAGTTGATCCTAGTGCGGCTTCCTGTAGTGCGAGAGTTACCTGGAAGGGAACAATGGAATGGGACGAAGAAAAACACGAAGGTTGTACTGTGTTGGTAACAGTACCGGATGCAAATAAACCCGGTGAAGGTAAGTTACTGCGAGAAATGGGTTATGCAGAAAAAGCACCCGTAGCAGGAACCTACAAAATTGGTGAAGATGGGGCTTTAACTCTTATTACTGAGTATGAAACCATGTGGTCTGAGGAAAGACTATGGTTTGCTAGTCCCAACTTGCGGATGCGAGTAAGCCTACTAAAGCGATTTGGTGGCTTTAGTATGGCTTCCTTTACCTCTGAAATTCGTATAGGTAACACTACTGCATCAACAGAATCTACTGAAGCGGCTAATGCAGTTCAAGCAACCGCAGGTTAAACGCTTTTTAATTTGCAAAGTAGGGGTTTAGCATTGTTAAACCCTTACCAGTTTGTTCCAAAATACATATAGAGAAAAAGATTTAGGAATACCAAGTTTTTTAGAATATCCAATCCTTAATCCTTCCTGTTTATCCCATCTTTACTACCAACTAACCGAGGTAAATAATCCTTCTCAACTTGATTTTTAATCAAATGTACTAGCAGCACCTTTAGAAAAGACTTAACTTGCCGTAGGATCGCCTTTTCGCTCATTCCCTCCAACTCATCTACAATAGCTAAAGCATCTGCACAACGCTTTTCTAAAATACTATTTTTGAGGTCTATTAATTCCTATGTCATTTTGATTAACCTCAAATCAATTTAACTAATCTGAATCTAATTCACAATTTTAGATAGATAGAAATGAAATGGGGAAGATGAAAAAAATAAACTCCCCTTAGCTTTTAAATCTGTAATACGCGAGCGATCGCTTCAGGAAGTGGCAATACAATTAACAATAACACTGCTATTGCTAGTAAACCTAAAACATCCCGTTTATTGTCTAGTTCTGTCACATCGTTGAGAGTGGGTTCATCAATTAAGGGAATAAATAATAACAAAATTGCCCACAACAAAAGTTCCTGCCGGACAAAAGACAATAATAGTAACAACAAGCGAGCAATGTGACCAATAACAACTGCGGTGCGTTGTCCAAACATGGCATGAACTATATGACCACCATCTAGTTGTCCTACTGGCATCAAATTTAATGCTGTCACAATCAAACCCAAAAATCCAGCTATTGCCAGGGGATGCAAATCAAGAGCGGATTTTGCGGTTAATTCACTACCCAGGGCTAACTTTGAAAGTAAAGCTAATAAAATTGAATATTTAGGATTAAGGGCATTGGGATTTAACATTCCCATTTTGTCGTTTAAAGAGACTACTTCAGAATGGGATAAACCCCATAAAAGTAACGGCAAAGTAGCAATAAAACCAGCAGTTGGCCCCGCAATACTCACATCAAATAAAGCTTTGCGGTTGGGTATTGGACTTCGTATTTGGATAAATGCACCAAAAGTTCCTAAGAAAAAAGGTACAGGAATAAAATATGGCAAGGTCGAGCTAATTTTATGGAATCTGGCTGTAAAATAGTGACCAAGTTCATGGATTCCCAAAATAGTAATTAACCCTAAAGCGTAGGGTAAACCATTTGCAAGCAGAGTGAAGTCAGATGTCAGTTTCGTTAATTCCACTCCCTCAATTTGCGAACCGATCAAAGTAGTAGTGATTAAAGTCAGGAACAGCAGAAAAAGTGCCGTTCCTACTTGAGTCAAGTTTTCTAGACCGCGTCTTGTATTTTGTTTACTCGCTTGAGTATTAGGAACGAGGACAAAGAATGGTTTACCATCCATACCTTCTTGAAATATCACCAAGAAGCGATCACCAAATTGCCCTTCAATATTAGTTTTAATTTGCTGGTAAGCCTGACTAGCACCAGTTCTTAACTGACCCCGACAGATCACAGCTTGGGGTCGATATTCAATATTTTGAATATAGTATACAGACCAAGGGAAACAACTTCGCAGATTAGTTTCTTCTATTGGTTCAATGGGACGAACAGGTAATAGTTCTGCGTGAGAATGATTAGCCAATTGAGATCCTGTAGCTTGGGGTTGAGTCTGGGTATCTCTTGGTATTTGACGACCCGACTGAAATAATATCCAGTATAACAGCAGACAGATAAATAAAGGCCAAATAATCAGTGCTGGTGGGGGTGGTTGTTTTGCACCATAGATCAGCGTCCAACCAATCAAGATAAATGCTGGTGTCATTAATACCAGCCACAGTAACCAAACTGGTGTTCTGGTAATGTGAGAAACACTAAGCTGAACTATGAGATAAGTAAGCCCCATAAAGAGGAGAAACCAAAGTGCCATGTTATGTTCACTAATGTTGACCGAAAATAGGGTGTATGGTGTAGGGAAAGACTGTTAAACCGTAAAGGTTTTTCTTTCTTCCGGAAAATTCTTTGTGGTTGAGTGATGTCTTAGCTCCTCAACTCCTTTTCTCTGATGGATATGGGTTATTCTGGACATTGAAAACGCTTTCCACCCAAAAATTCTCTTCAGATAGCGGTACTTCTGTTAAAGAGACCTACGACGAAATAAGAATTCTTGATTTTGAAATCCTTTGATTTATGTCTCCTTTACCTCAACAACCAAGTTATACAATTAAGCCCCCACAGATTGTACTTTCTAGTGAAATGCCAGTACGAGAAATTCTTCCTACTTGGACGGCAACAGAAGCACCATCTACCGACTTGAGCATCAGTAAAATTTTTGCCTTTCCACCAAATCGAGATACATTAGGAGGGACTTCTTATCTTATTGTAAGAAGTGAAGCTAATATTCTCATCGACTGCCCAGCCCCAGAGCAAATAAATGAGGATTTTTGGGAATGCCTGCAACATACTAACCCAAAGCAAGTCGGTGTGCGTTGGTTGTTTATTACTCATCGTGGTGCTATTGGTAAAGCAGCAGAAATTCAGCAAGCTCTTGGTTGTGAGATTTTGATTCAAGAGCAAGAAGCTTATTTATTACCTGGCTTAACTGTCACTGCCTTTGGTCAAGAATTCGCTCTTGATGCCACCACACAAATTATCTGGACACCAGGCCATTCTCCAGGCTCCTCATGTCTATACTATCGTGAATTTGGGGGAGTTCTTTTTTCAGGACGGCATTTAGTCCCCAACCTCCAAGGGGAACCCATGCCATTACGCACTGCAAAAACTTTTCACTGGCCAAGACAAATTAAAAGCACTCAAGCTTTGTGCGATCGCTTTACACCAGAAACCCTACAATACATTTGCCCTGGCGCTAATATAGGTTTACTCCGAAGCAAACACACCATAGACCAAGCTTATCAACGATTAGTCATGAATCAAACCATTAGTCATGAATCAAACCATTAGTTAGTTATTAGTTATTAGTTATTAGTTATTGGTCATTAGTTATTTAACTTATACTCCCTTCCCACTAAAAGAATAAGGTCATACTAATAGGGTAGAGGGATAATACTTCTGCGTAAGGTGGAATCCCACACCCCTAATTTCATACTGGGAAGGGAGTAACTGACTACGAACCAGCTACAACCAAATCTTTGGTTAGCAGTTCCATTGCAGCTTGATATTGACTATCCCCTTCCGTCCCAATTTGCTCCCGTGTAATTGGTTGTTGGGGAATTAGTTTGTCTGGTTTAATACCTAACTTGTTAATGTCTCTGTGCTTGGGAGTTTCATACTTGGCAATTGTCACTGCTAAACCTGAACCATCTGATAATTCAAACAAAGATTGAATTAGACCTTTACCAAAGGTCGTTTCACCTACTAACTGGGCGCGTTTATTGTCTTGTAGGGCACCAGCAAGGATTTCACTAGCACTAGCAGTTCCTTCATTCACCAAAATCACCAAGGGATCTTGTGTTAACGCTGGGCCAAGGGCTTCAAAATTGCCCTGAATACCTTGACGATTGACAGTGTAGACAATTGTGCCTGAATCTAACCACTGACGGGCAACTTCAATTCCGGCTTGTAATAGCCCACCAGGATTATTTCGCAAATCAAGAATGTAGGCAACTGCGCCTTTTTTTTCTAGGCTATTAAGAGCGTCTGCCAACCTGATTACCACATTAGCATTAAATTGAGTTAGGCGTAAGTAGCCAATGGGTTTTCCTTCGGGGGATAAACGCAATTCAGCTACTACAGGATTAAGTTCTATGCGATCGCGCACTAATATCACTTCTTTGTATTCCTTTCCCTCTCGTGCAATCAAGAGAGTTACAACACTACCAACGGGACCGCGCATCCGTTTAGCAGCTTCATCAAGAGTCAGATTTTCTGTAGATAATCCTTCGATTTTCAAGATGCGATCGCGAGGTCTTAACCCTGCTTTCTCAGCCGGTGAACCCTCTATAGGTGTAATTACCTCCAATCCACCCGTCTGGGGATTGAGCGCAATTTGTAAACCCACTCCGGTCAGTTCTCCAGAAGTATTAACTTGCAAACTGCGGTATTGCTCTGGGTCTAAAAACCTGGTAAAAGGGTCATCAAGGCTTTTTAGCATCTTCTGAATAGCCCTGTATGCTGCTTGGTCATTTGGCAGTGGTTTCCTTAGCGCCTGTTGACGTACATCAGCCCAGTTTTGATGATTAAATGTTTCATCCAGATAAGAGCGATTAACAATTCGCCAAACCTCAGAAACTAGCTTTTGCTCCTGTGTTAAAGCCATTGCAGGTGAAACAAGCGAGCCAAAACCCAAACAAAAAGCCAAAAGTAATGAAAATCCCAACCGAAAAACCTGTTTGTTCATGAACCCCATTTTCCATTCCATGTCAACCCAAACTACCTAGAACTGACCATTTACCACGTTTTTGATGAAATCTATCTCTCGATTATGTTACTTTTTTTATAGAAGAGGTCATTGCTCTCATTAAGTTGTTAAGCAACAGGTGCTTAGTATATCCCTCCTCAAAAACGATAAAATCTACTTTGTCACCAACATTTTCAGCGTTGGCTTGCAAAGAGATCGCAATATATTCCATATTTACAGAATGTTAAGTTTCTGAAAACCTTAACCATTCTTCGACAAAGCTACTCTTTGTGAAAATCCCAAAATTTCTATTGGGAGATATATCAACCGCAACTGATTTTTAGGAACTTGAGATTGTATGGCCAACGTTTATGACTGGTTTGAGGAACGCTTAGACCTTGAAGCGATCGCTGAAGATGTAACCAGTAAGTACGTACCTCCCCACGTCAATATTTTTTACTGCTTGGGTGGAATTACCCTAGTTTGCTTCCTGATCCAGTTTGCCACTGGATTTGCAATGACATTCTACTACAAGCCCACAGTAGCGGAAGCTTATTCCTCGGTACAGTACATCATGAATGAAGTCAACTTCGGTTGGCTGATTCGCTCCATTCACCGCTGGTCTGCCAGCATGATGGTGCTAATGATGATTCTGCACGTCTTCCGAGTTTATCTAACCGGTGGTTTCAAAAAGCCCCGTGAACTAACTTGGGTCAGCGGTGTCATTCTCGCTGTCATCACAGTTTCCTTTGGTGTTACTGGCTACTCCCTGCCTTGGGATCAAGTTGGTTATTGGGCTGTGAAAATTGTTAGTGGTGTACCAGAAGCAATTCCAGTAGTTGGTGTTCTGATTTCTGACTTACTACGTGGTGGTTCTAGTGTCGGTCAAGCTACACTAACTCGCTATTATAGCGCCCACACTTTCGTTCTACCTTGGCTGATTGCAGTATTCATGCTGTTCCACTTCTTGATGATCCGCAAGCAAGGTATTTCTGGACCTTTGTAATCTAAAGTTATCAGTGAATAGGTAAAAACTGTTTCCAGATCAAAGTAGTTTGTTTTAAACTTAGAACTAGTAATATTTAATTTAAGTTAAAAACAGACACTATTCTCTGAAAGCTTTAAGCCCTAAACACTATAGACACTTACTTCAACCAACAAAGCAAAACTTAGTGTCATACTAAATTTGTGGCTTACCACCAAACGGCAAAGCGTGGGGCTTACCTAAATAGCTGATAGCTTTCACAAATGCTTTAACGTAACCTAAGCAGGAGAGCGCATTTAAAAATGTCAACGCAAAAAAAACCGGATCTGAGCGATCCTCAGTTAAGAGCTAAACTAGCTAAAGGCATGGGTCACAACTACTATGGTGAACCTGCTTGGCCCAATGATTTGCTCTATGTATTCCCCATCGTGATTATGGGTTCATTCGCTTGTATTGTGGCTCTAGCTGTGCTAGATCCCTCAATGACCGGTGAACCTGCTAATCCTTTTGCTACTCCTTTAGAAATTCTGCCGGAGTGGTATCTTTATCCGGTTTTCCAAATTTTACGCTCACTTCCTAACAAACTGTTAGGAGTGTTGGCTATGGCTTCTGTCCCCTTGGGGCTGATTGTAGTTCCCTTCATTGAGAACGTTAATAAGTTCCAAAACCCCTTCCGCCGTCCAGTAGCAACAACAGTATTTTTGTTTGGTACTCTTGTCACTATCTGGTTAGGTATTGGCGCTGCGTTGCCATTGGATAAATCTCTAACTTTGGGACTGTTCTAATTCAGTTTCCACAACGTGCTGTAATGCCTGTGAGTTTCAAGAGCATATAGCAAAGTTAGCTGTATAATGATGACTAGCCGTAAAATCTATACAGCCCATTAGCTGCTTATACTTCTGACTCTGACTTATATGCTCTTGAAAATCAAGGCGTTAGCTTTTATGAGAAAATAGGGAGAAATTAAAATCCAGACTTTATCTTAAATTTTCAGTTTTGGATGTAAAATAAAATCTATTCCAGAATCTCAACCCACCAAAAAAGAAAGAACAGCGATATTTCTCACTTACTTAATATTCTAGTCAAGGTCAATGCTTACCATAGTGCAGCAAGACCATCTGACGGTGAAGAGCGATCTTAAGTTCTTCAACCAAGTGCAACAATGGTTTGAAAAATTTTCTCTGCAATATTTAATTCAACGAGGCTGGTCAAAAAGTCAACTTTATCGCCTCAACCTAGCATTGGTAGAAGGATTTACCAACGCCGTTCGTCATGCTCATTTGTCTTTACCCCCAGAAACAACTATAGAGATTGAATTGAGTCTGTGGATGGATAGACTAGAGATGAGAATTTGGGATTATGGGAAACCATTTGATCCGAATGAGGTTCCTGAACCAAAACCAGATAATCTACAAGATCATGGGTACGGATGGGTAATCATTCGGCGTGTAGCAGATCATTTTGTTTATGAACGTGATTCTGACAGCAGAAATTGTCTGTTAATTGTCAAATATTTTCTGGAAGGACAACATTAACTTCTAGCAGGTAACAGGGAACAGGTTTGAAAGTCCTTTTGTGTTTTTATGTAAATTCTGTACCTTGGGCAAGAGCATACGGTTATCAATCACCAGTCCGTTAATCAAACATTGGGACTGCGATTAATTTCTTTTTAAGCCAAGTCAAAGGGAACAGGTTTGAAAGTCCTTTTGTGTTTTTATGTAAATTCTGTACCTTGGGCAAGAGCATACGGTTATCAATCACCAGTCCGTTAATCAAACATTGGGACTGCGATTAATTTCTTTTTAAGCCAAGTCAAAAAGCAAAATTTCTGCTTTGAGATTTGCACTAATTTGTAACTTCTCTTCTCCAGTAATTTCTACTCCGTCACCTGCTATGACTTCCTGACCATTTAAGGTTGCTTCACCTGTGGCTATTTGCAACCAGCCATAACGATGGGTTTGGATATGATAAGTTATCATCACCCTTGTCTAAAATAGATGTGTATAAATCAACGTCTTGCTGAATAGTTACAGCACCATGGCGTCCGTCTTTAGCAGCAATTAAACGCAGTTTCCCCTGTTTTTCTTCTACAGGAAAAGTTTTTTGGTCATATCTTGGTGTTAATCCCTGTTGATCTACCAAAATCCATATTTGTAGCATTTGTAGCAAGTGCAATGCTTCCGTTTGCGAGTGATTAAATTCGCTATGCATGATACCAGTACCAGCACTCATAATCTGTGCTTCACCAGGACAAATTACTGAACCTGTACCGAAACTATCTTTATGTTTGACTGCATCTGATAGAACATAGGTGAATATTTCCATATCCCGATGTCCATGAGTAGCGAATCCTCCTCCTGGTGCAATACGATCATCATTCATTACTCTGAGAGAACCAAATCCCATCCCTTTGGGATCATAAAAATGACTGCAGGAAAAAAGTATAGTAACTATCAAGCCAGTCAACTTGACTATGACCCCGTGAATTTCGGTTATGAATGATATGCTTAATGGTATTAAGAGACATAATTTCACCTCATGAGGTATTTGTATTTAATTTGTATACTAAAAACGGTTTAAAAGTGTCATTTTGAACGTTCACGGAGCGTCTCTGAAAGAGATAGTGAAGAATCTCTGAGATACTAGAGCCTAAGGCAAGCTCCGCGTTTACCCAGTGTCCCGAAGGGATACACTGCACTACGTTAGCTATTGCTTACGACAGCCATGGCTTAAGACACGCTGCGCTATTCAGTATAACATCAGTCCAAGTCTCACCATTTTGCAGTATAAATAATCTATTTTGTTGTTATTTCCCAATTAAAAAGGCAATGAATGATCCAAATTTTACCCTATAAGAGTTTGCTAAAAGTCAAAGTAGATATAAGGTAAGCCACCTTCAGGTGCTAGTATCCAAACGGCGTAGAAACATAAAGGGACAAAAACAAGTTTAATAGGCCAACTGAACTCTAACTTCATGAGCCGTTTAAAGGCGTAAATTATACTCATGATTATAGCGAGTCCCAGGAGTAAATAGGAGAGTTGATATTGACTGATATTTAGGGCTTCTACATAGACTTTTTCCGCAAACTGGGCATCAGCAGTATGAGCCCAAAGGTGTTTTATAACTAAAGCAGAATCTTGGACTTTAGGGAGACGAAACCAAATCCAAGATGTGAAAACCATGATTTGAGTTAACAACCAAGCGAAAATTATACCGATAGGGTTTTGCCAAAATAGGGTTAAAATTTTTGATCGATTGCAGATGGCATGTGTAAGACGATGAACTACTAAAGCTACTCCATGCAATATTCCCCAAATGATAAAACCCCAGGCAGAACCATGCCAGATACCAGCTACCAACATCACTATCAATAAGTTTCCGCAGGTACGCATCAAACCCTGACGAGAACCACCCAAAGGAAAGTATAGATAATTACGCAACCAATCACCCAGAGTTATATGCCAACGTCGCCAAAAATCTGCAATGCTGGTACTAAAGTAAGGAAAATCAAAATTTTCTGGTAAAACTAAACCGAATAGTAAAGCACTACCACGAGCAATATCTACGTAACCATTAAAATCTAAATATAATTCTAAGCCATAAGCAAAGGTAGCTAACCACAAATCTGTACTACCTGCTCTTTGCAAATTACCAAAACATAAATCTACAAAAATTCCCAGGTTGTCTGCGAGAATCCCTTTTTTAACTGCACCAATGGCAATGAACCACAACCCTTCTGCGAATCTATCAACATTGGGAAATTCACGTGTATTGAATTGAACTGCTAAATTATGGTACCGAGTAATTGGACCAGAGATTAGTTTAGCGAAAAATAATTTATAGGTGGCGAATTTCAAAAATTTCTCAGTTGCTGGCGCACCACGGTAGACATCTATTAAATAAGCTATGCACTCAAATGTAAAAAAAGAAATTCCCAAGGGAGTAACTAATTTAAAAGGAGTATCTGGTGAGTTTACAGATATGTTAAATATCCATTTAATGATTAGAGGAAAATATTTAAAACTTAATAAAAGTCCCACATTTAAAATTACACCGAACCATAAAATCTTCAAACGGTTAAGATTCCAGTCAGATTGAGCGATTTGCCAATCTTCATTGGAAATTTTCCAGTCTTGAGTGTGTTTCCCTGGCGAGGTATTTCTACCAATTTCTAAACCTATACGAAAATTAATAAAAGTCAGCACTAATAGTAATGGCAAATATTGAATATGCCAGGAAGAATAAAATACAATACTGGCTAGCAGCAGAATCCATAATCGTAGATTTTGTTCGGCTACAGTCCAGTAAATTCCGAAAATGCTCAGTAAGAAAATCCCGTAAAAAATTGATATAAACTTCATTTTATAGTCATTGCTCATTGGTCATTGGGTATTGGAAAATTACTTCCCCATCACCCTCATCATCCCCAGTCCCCAATCCCTAGTCCTCATTTATTTAAGAGTCCAGGGAATCATGGGATCAATAGCCAGCTTTTTGGAGATTTCATAAGCTCCATAGCGGTTAAGATGACTAGGATCAGAAAAGTATTCATGTCCTTTGAGCCAGATTTGGCTTAAGTCTCGGTAGATAAACTTGGCATTAGTAGTGGAAAAATTTAACATATATTGTTGAAATTGCTGTTCATATTTCGTCCGCGCTGGATCTAGATAATCTGTGGTGAGGGGCATATTCACAAACACGATTGGTATTTGTTGAGTCTTTGTAAACTCAATTACTGATCTGAAAGCAACGTCTTGGTTTCCTATTAATTGAAAAGATTTATAATCGTTGTCGTAACCTCCAGATACTTTGGGATGTTTTTGATAATATGTGGTCGGATTGAAACGAATAGTTAGGGGTAAAAAGCCATCAAAATCAACTGATAATTGAGTATTATCTTCTTGTGGATCGTTTCTTAATTTGTTGTTTGATTTAACTGGCTGAAAGTCTTTACTAAATGGAAGATAGTGTAATTGTTTTTGCAATAGAGTTTTAATGTGATCACGGTTTCTGTAGGTAGCAGATCTACCGACTAAAATTTGATTTAACCATTCATTAGCAGCTTCGTAGCTATTAATATCTGGTGTTTTGTTGGTGAGTTTTTTATCTTCTGTTTTATTGTTTGTTGTTGCTTGGGATAATTTATTGTTATTTTCTGGTTCTGTAGCTCTTTTTAAAAGTTCTTGATAGCCTTTTGATGCGGCAATAGAGTTAAAGGTGATATCTTCACGACCACTGTTAAAAGCCCTAGAACCATCTGCCCAAATAATAATTCTTGGTAATTCTGATGGTTGTAAAACTTGGCGAATAATCAAGTCTACAACTTGGGCTGTAGCACCATTAATACCAAAGTTAAAGACATCAATTTCGCCATAACCTTGAGTTGACAAGGATTTACAAAGGGCAACAGGATCAACTCCTCGCAAGGCACGAGATGAACCAATAATTAAAATATCTGGTGGTTTGCCTGTTGTTGCTAAACGTTTTTTATAAAGTGCTAATTGTTCGTCTAGTTGCCTTGCTCCAAAGCTTGGCATTTGAGAGCGTGCTGCTAAAAGAATAGCAGTGGAATTAGCTTTTTGTTTCAATGGTGCATCTGGTAAATTTCCAGCCCTATCATTTTGGGTAAAACCAGAAGCATTAAAGGCAGAATTACTGGACTCAGAAGACTTTATATTGTTACTACTGGTGAAAAATGCGGTGCTTTTCGGTTCTGCTCCTAATGTCAAAGATACCTGGGTCTGTGAGGATGATCGGGATAAAATACTAGCACCTTTGGGTGAATTCTGAATACTAGTAATGACGTAACCCAACATCCAATCACTTTGGAGTGTGAGCATTAATCCCAAAGCTACCCAAATTAAACTTCCCGCTACTCCTTGTTCATTAGGGTTTTGTTCAATTGATTGGTTAGTTTCTGCAAACAGTTGAGTTCCCACTAACAAATTTTTGACTTGTTTGTGAGCCCTTTCTACCCAATGTTGTGCAGCTTCAGTCACGAAACTTTGAACTTCTTGGGTTGTTAAATCAGGGCGCACAATTGGTTCGTCGGTTTCGTTGGTGAGCAAATCATCAACATATTGAGCAGTAGCGGCAAATTCTGGTGTTGCTTCTGGCACTAAGCGGTGGCGTTGTTCAAAATCGAGTCCGTGATGCCAAACAGGTTCATTATCACCGGCACGACGACCGTAAACTCTCACACCAACAATACCAATAATGTTAAGTTGGCGAATAAATTCGCTGACTTTGGTGGCTACTTGCTGGCGTGTGGGACAATTGGGTGCATCACACATGACCTGGAGTAAATCACCTTTGCGAAGTAGTAAAACGCGAATACCACCTGTTTTTAACCGCCAATTCATGTCATGATTGAGCAAACGTTCTAGTAAGAAAATTAGGGCTGGTTCGTCACCAGAACTACCTAATGCTAGTGTCGATGTTGCTAAAGCCGGATGTATTGAAGCAGGTAGAGATGCCCAATCTACCCAAGCGGGTTGTAAATCACCTGTTTTTTGTCCATAGATAGCAGCGGCGAGAATACCTTGAGGTGCGATCGCTTCTAGCTGAGACAGAATAACTGGTAAACAAGTTTCCTTGTCAGGATCAGGACCAGTTTTTAACAAGTCAACTGCTGGGGTGCAAAAAATGTGCAGAGTAAATTCTTTAAGAGTAGCTTGGACGGAAATTTGAAAATCAGACAAGACCTCAGTTAATAATAGAGTGATCGCTTGCACATCTCCCCAACGCGCCCATTCTTTGAGCATTGTTTCTGGTGGTGTCAAATCCACGCGCAACCGCCAATCAGGATCATGCTCACCCCGGACTTGAGAAACAATGACTGCATCCTCATAGCCAAAAAGCTTGAGATGTCTCAACTGTTGGGCTATTGGTTCTGCTAATAAGGTCGCATCAGGGCTATAACTGGACTGACAAAAAATCCACAGACGATTACCTATTTTTTGAGAGTTAGCTTTGGAATCATAGGGTCGATTCTTAACTTGGACTGCCACACCTAATTGACTGAGGTTTTCGCTAAGATAGCGGGCAATAGCATCCGGGTTGCCCTGACGTGCCAAACTTTCATTAGAGACAATCAGAGCTCCACTTACCCCAATGGGTTTAGATTTGGCTGCTTCTGTTAACAGTGCCTGCTGTAGTTGCTCTAGATGCCGATCTAACTGATTCAAGTAGACCCGATGACACCATTGAGGACGATGTTCTCCTTTTTTTCGCCCGTAAACCAATACTTGGTATATTGGGGATTGTTCTTCACTGGTTAAGCTATCCAAATCTGTTTGCTGTAGTGCTTGTAGCAAGTCAGACAGAGTTAGCCAACGTTGTGGACAGTCGGTATCTTCACAAAGGATATGTAGGTCATTTCCCAACAACCGGACTTTCACCCCGAAAGTGTTGATTCCTGTTGCTTGGCTTACCCATTGTACTAAGGTGTGCTGGCTATCTAGTAATAATGTTTTCATTATGAAGTCAACTTTAACAGGAAGCGAGTATTGGGCAATTTTCCCTGTACTTGTAAACTAGAAACATAGATTTATCACATTTTGCAGTTTTTTTTAACAATTTTGTTACCTTTGGAGCTTGCAAAATGGGCAAAGATAGTCTTATGAGCCTAAATGGGGTGTAGGGTGTGGGGCGATTTATTATTCTTACTCCTGTAATTTCTGTAACTTTTGATAGCATACCCTACGAAAAGCAAGCTACACGCATTGAGGCGTAGGCATAGCGTGGCGATACCCATACTCCTGTAACTCCTAAACTCGTACCTTCTGCTTCCTCCTATTCTACTCATCTGCCAATTATCAAGAATTAGCAATGTCACTTGTCACACAAAACCATTCACCAACCAACGGATTAAATCTGGTTTTATTGGGGATTCCCCAATCATGTCTCCTGCAAATAGGTACTGCGTCTATGCTACTTCTACTGATAGCAGAGAAAGCAACTAGTAAGGGATTGATAGCTTTAGGGGAAGCCAGTGAAGAAGTATTTAGAGGTGATCGCCTTCCTATTCTCCACTTTCCAGATCCACAAGATCAACAGGAATTAAATCAAAGCTAACCTTTATATATAACCATTTATTTATTGGCTTTGGTTAATCCTATAGAGCTACGAGTAAAACACTAGAATTGTCAACAGTAATTGGCTTTATAAGAGCGAAGAATATGGGTTCCCTTTTATACTCTTCATCCCCAGCAGTGAATCTTTACCCCTCGGAATTATTCTTGCGTCATCGTCTACAGGTAGTAGAGGAATTGTGGGAGTCAGTTCTTCGGCAAGAATGTGGTCAAAAGATGGTAGATCTATTGGGACAATTGCGCGATTTGTGTTCCCCAGAAGGACAAGCTACTCATGACCAAACCGCCTCTGCTGTGGAGTTAATTGAACAACTGAATATCAACGAGGCTATTCGTGCTGCTCGTGCTTTTGCTCTTTATTTTCAGTTGATTAATATCATAGAGCAGGAATACGAACAAAAGCAGCAGTTAACTCGCTATTCTGATTCAGGCACAATCAATCAGGAACATCTCGCCAATATTATTTATTCCACTAACCAAAGAGAAGACGATTTACCTGTAACTAAGGAACTAGGAGCAGATTCCCTATCACAAAGTTGGACAGACACTACGCCAATTAAACAAAAAGGCACATTTGCGGCATTATTTCCCCTGTTGTTTAAACTGAATGTACCACCCCAGCAAATTCAACGGTTGATTTCTCAACTAGATATTCGCTTGGTTTTCACGGCGCACCCCACGGAAATTGTCCGTCATACGATCCGAGATAAACAGCGACAGGTAGTAGACCTCTTGCAACATCTGGATAGCTTGCAAAATCGTTCTGGTGGCTATCCTTGGGAAGCTCAAGAAGTGAAAGAGCGTTTATTGGAAGAAATCCGCCTGTGGTGGCGTACAGATGAACTGCACCAGTTCAAACCAACGGTGCTGGATGAAGTAGATTATGCTCTGCACTATTTCCAAGAAGTCTTATTTGATGGTATTCCCCAACTGTATAAACGTCTCAAATATTCCCTAGAACAAACATTTCCTTGGTTAGAACCACCAAGTAAAAATTTCTGTTCCTTTGGTTCTTGGGTAGGTTCAGATAGGGATGGAAATCCGTCAGTGACACCAGAAGTTACATGGAAAACAGCTTGTTATCAGCGGAAAATGGTGTTGGGAAGATATATTCAGTCGGTGAAGCAGCTGATTGAATTATTAAGTGTGTCCATGCAGTGGAGTGATGTGTTGCCAGATTTGCTGGAGTCACTGGAGTTAGATCAGTCTACGATGAGTGATGTATATGATGCTCTGGCGTTGCGCTATCGTCAAGAACCATATCGCTTAAAGTTGGCCTATGTGCTGAGAAGATTGGAAAATACACGCGATCACAATCTGGCTTTATATAGTCGAGAAAGACCAGCAAATGAAGATTCCCCCATGTATCGTTCAGGGGCTGAATTTTTATCAGAACTGCGGTTGGTTCAACGCAATTTGACAGAAACGGGTTTAAGCTGTCGAGAGTTAGAAAATCTCATATGTCAAGTGGAAATTTTTGACTTTAACCTGACTCAGCTAGATATTAGGCAAGAATCATCTCGTCATTGTGATGCACTGAATGAGATTCTCGAATACCTGCAAGTTTTACCCCTATCTTATAACCAACTATCAGAAGCTCAAAGAGTGTCTTGGTTAACTGGGGAACTGCAAACAAGACGGCCGTTAATTCCTGGAGAGTTGCCATTTTCAGAAAAAACCAATGATGTAATTGAAACCTTCCGAGTTGTGCGATCACTACAACAAGAATTTGGCATCAACATCTGTCAAACTTACATTATCAGTATGTGCCGGGAAGTCAGCGATGTTTTGGAAGTTCTGCTCTTAGCCAAAGAAGCCAGACTATTTGATCCAGCGATCGCTGTAGGTTCAATTAGAGTCGTCCCACTATTTGAGACTGTAGAAGACTTACAACGCTCTAGAAGCGTGATGAAAAAACTTTTTGAACTCCCCCTATATCGCGCCTTCTTAGCTGGTGGCTATGAAGCACTTAACTCCGAAAATACTCCCCCAGATACCCAACCACCCAACTCTCCATCTTCACCCACCCTGAACCCCAACTTGCAAGAAGTGATGCTGGGGTATTCTGACAGTAATAAGGATTCTGGTTTCTTAAGCAGCAACTGGGAAATTCACAAAGCCCAAAAATCACTCCAGAAAATTGCCGAACAATATGGCTTACACCTGCGGATTTTCCACGGACGCGGCGGTTCTGTAGGTCGGGGTGGTGGCCCTGCTTATGAAGCGATTTTGGCTCAACCTGGTAACAGTATTAATGGACGCATCAAGATTACTGAACAAGGAGAAGTTTTAGCTTCTAAATATTCCTTGCTGGACTTGGCTTTATATCATGTAGAAACCATCACAACTGCGGTAGTTCAAGCTAGTTTGTTGCGGACAGGGTTTGATGATATTGAACCATGGAATGAGATCATGGAAGAATTGTCAATGCGATCGCGCCAACATTATCGCGGTCTAATTTACGAACAACCCGATTTTATCGACTTCTTCCACCAAGTCACCCCCATTGAAGAAATCAGCCAACTGCAAATTAGTTCGCGTCCAGCGCGACGACCATCGGGTAAAAAAGATTTAAGCAGTTTGCGCGCTATTCCTTGGGTATTCAGCTGGACACAAACCCGATTCTTGTTACCTTCTTGGTATGGCTTAGGTACAGCTTTACAAGAGTTCTTGAACGAACAGCCAGAAGAACACCTGAAATTGCTGCGCTATTTTTATGTTAAATGGCCTTTCTTCAAAATGGCAATTTCTAAAGCGGAAATGACCTTGGCAAAAGTAGACATTGAAATGGCACATCATTACGTCCAGGAACTATCCAACCCAGAAGACAAAGCCCAGTTTGATAAAGTATTTGAGCAAATTGCTAGTGAATTTTATCTAACTAGAGATTTGGTCTTAAATATCACTGGACACCAACGACTTTTAGACGGTGATCCCATCTTGCAACGTTCCGTACAATTACGTAATGGGACAATTGTGCCATTAGGATTTATACAAGTTTCTATCCTGAAGCGTTTGAGACAGTACAAAAACACCACGACCTCTGGAGTAATTAACTCCCGTTACAGCAAAGGAGAGTTGCTTAGAGGAGCATTATTAACCATTAACGGTATTGCTGCAGGAATGAGAAATACAGGTTGAAGAAGGTGACAGGTGACAGAAAGAAAGGGTGTAAGAGAAGATATTGTTATTTCTCCCCATGTCTCCATATCACGAATCATCAACGATCAGTCCCCAATCACCATGACTAAGAAACGCATTCTAATTTGTACTTTTGTGGCATTGTTATCTGGATGTTTTGGTGGTTTGATGGGTGTACAAATGACCTCAATGCTTCACAGTGAGAAATGCCAAAACCAAGCTTGGGGCTTCCAAAAGATGTGTAATACTTGAATGACACCAGGATCAATCTGGCAAGGTAGCATAGCTGGAGTTTGGACAGGCACAATATTAGGGGCGTTTGTTGGTGGTTCAATCACACACAAATCTAGTCATTGGTGATTGGGCATTGGATATTGGGCATTGGGCATTAGGAAAATTACTTCCCCATCTTCCGCAGTCCCCAGTCCCTATTCACTTGGCGTAATAGATGACTGTAAATCACTCAGGTATTCCCAGGTATTTGTGCTGGTATCAAAACAGCGCCATTTTCCTTTAGGTTCATCTTTATAGCAAAATAAGCTGCGATCGCGATCATCAAAATTATCAGTTAAAAAGTACACCATTCCTCGAAACGGATAAGTTTTACGACTAAGGCGCTTTGCTACGGCTTGATTCGGACATTCGACGATAAACACGGATTCTCCATTAATTTTAGCGAGGGAGAAAATACACATCCGCAAAATTGCTCTCAGCCAACTTTCAGAATTCTCGAAATAATCGTCGATAATTTTGTTAGTTAGAGCTTGTTCCAGGTTGCGGTCTTTATTACGAGGAGTGTGGGGGTCAGACATAGCATCACCTAAATTGCTATACCGCTGGTTCGAGATTAAACCAAAATTTCCAAAAGTGGCAAGTCTGAATAGGGAAATGGGGACTACTGATTTTTCTTCTCTTCTGTACCCTGCACCCCTGCTCACCCGCCCTCCTGCTTCTTATACCCCCTCCCTAACTGATAAAATATACCTAATAACCTTAAGAATAGATCGCCATGACCACTAAAATTAATGTAGGGAATCAAACTAGCACAGGTGCTGATGCTATTGATGTTGCGATCACACAGTGGATAGACTTTGACGGTTCTCCTATTCCTCCAGCTAAATTAGAATTGTATAACCAAGTCATGGGATTAGAAGCAGGTAGACAACGTAGGGGTGTATCTAACACCATACGTTCTCCCATTGTTGGCATTGGTGCCAAGCATATACCGTAATCAGAACTAGACCAAAAGCTTGCAGACGCTGGTTTTGCACCTTTAAAAGAAAAAGAAGTCGCCTTTTTCTACGGCGGTAAATAATACAATTTTAGAATGTGGATTTTAGGTTTTAGAATTGTATAGACAGCGTAACCCAACAAAAACTTTGGGAATGTTAGGTTTCCTTTTGTCAACTATAACCTTTTCCCTGTCACCTATTCCCTGTCATGTACTTTCAATTTCCAAAGTTCTTACCGTGACTACTTGCAGGGGTGTAGAATCAGGTGGGTAAATTACATCTAGCTGCACCATGCGTTTAGTTCCCGGTTTTAACACCACTTTCACTAAAGGATCTAAAACCTGACCAGTACGATGGCGTAAATGTACGTACTGTGTTTGTTGCTTCCCATTATCATCAGTGTATTTTAGCCGCACTGTACCGCGGAAAAATGGAGAATCTACAGATGGTTTTCGGAAACGCACACTGTTTTAAGCTAATTTGTCTTCCTTTAATAGTGTTCCTAAGGTGACAGTTATAGCCTGGTTTATAATGGTGTTATTACTTAAAGGCAAACTGAGTTATATTCAACTCCATAATTTCCATGTGCTTTATCAGCCGTGTCTGGATAACGTACCACCATTTTCGCAGTTTGGCTTTGTTGTGTACTTAATCTACCACTTCCTAAAGTTGTGATCGCATAAGAAATAGCTTTACCCGGTTGGGGAATAGTCAAACTTTGACTTTTGGTATTATCTATCAGATTTACTTTCCAAGTCGCACCTTCAGATACACCAGCTACCCTTCCATAAATTAATTGACCTCCTTTCACATTATTCGCTGTGCGAATTATATCCCTGAAAAGTGTAAAATTACCGTTATTTAATAAATCTTCCCATTCGGCTCAAGTTGTTGTACAGTAATTACAATCAGCATTTTTTTAGCAAACATGGCTAAACTAGCCCTATAAACTTTACTACTACTACTACGCAAATGGAAAAAGCTAGACCGACCATTTACAGGCGTGTCTAAATTTCGCACTAGTAGTCTGCCAAGGCAATTTTGCTAGGTTAAATGCTCGGATATAAACGCTGCATTTTTTTACGTGCATCCTTGGTTTTAAAACCCCAATAAACACTGGGTTTTTGTTGATTACGCTGTGACTCCCAAGTAGCAATTTCAGAAGATAATATTTCTACATTAGGAATACGTCGTTCTAAGCATTGGCGAGATAAAATTGATAATTCAATTCCTACTTGATTCAACCAATAAGCGTGTTTAGGAGTATAGTGAAACTCTAATTTTTCAATAATGCGGCGTGCTTCTTGTGGAGAGAAAACTCCATATGAAACACTTGGAGTATGAATGTTTAGGTTATCAACAAGTAAAGGTATCACATCAGCTTGGGGGTAATAAACATCTACTAAATCTTTTAATTGTTTAGCAAAATCAGCTTTTGTCCGACTTTGTGTAACTTCAATATGCCTCCACCCGGCTATTGGTTCAAAAAAGCCAAATAAATTTACAACACCATTGTGTTTAT
>ERZ1034375.56-NODE-56-length-38041-cov-76.931619_pt1 | contig 38041 bp, 41 predicted proteins | sample MGYA00520585_ERZ1034375 | MGnify/ENA primary metagenome ERZ1034375 (study PRJEB33736, sample SAMEA104288463) | Azolla filiculoides | biome: Urban; feature: water surface; material: ditch water | place: Netherlands | collected 2014 ... | reverse complement strand
GGCTTTCGCTAATCTTGGAAACATTGTGCAAACTGTGATGTGATTTGCAATTTTCTGTCTATTTCAGCAATTAAGCTGAATCCTGCATCTGCTCTTACTTGTCCACCCTGGAAATTGACTATGACTGGCAGCCATTTTTGTTGCTCAAATTTCAACTGTTTTGGTATACAATCTGTTGAAGATAGGGTCATGGTTTACAACTGCTGAAATGCCTGCTATATATAAATTTCCGCAGTCCTTGACCCCTTTTTTTATCTTTTTGTGAGAAATCCGGGTTTTGCCACGCAACTGTTCCAGAGTCGCTTTAGCTGAATGTTTACTTTTAAGTTGGCTATTTGCAGGGACAACAAATATAGATTTATAGGTGTATCTGCCCGAATAATTGGGACGAACTTCAGCCAAGAACAAACGAGCATTTGCTAATTGTTCAGTGTTTAAAGCCGGATGACTGCTCAAAAAAGCAACATCAGCCCGATTTGCTCGCGAAGCTTCTACAGCAGCCGTATCATCACCTATCTGAGTTTTGACAGGAATTACCAATTCTTTGGACAAAAAGCTTCCCACCGCATTGGCTTTGGTTTGTAAATCTATAGAATCAGAACGATTAGGAAAAACAATTGTTAAGGCTTTTAACTTTTGGGTAAATAAGGTAGGTATTTGTTGATTAGGATTAGGTTTAACTCCAGTTGCTTGCTGACCAATCACCCATGACCCATTACCAATCACCAATCACCAATGCCCTGAGTTACAATCCTGATATCTTCATCACAACCCAGAAAGTTAGCACCGCAAGGCATCTACCATGCTTAAGTATCCCCAACTAGAAAAAGCCTTAAAATATCACTTTGGTTATGATCAATTTCGTCCTGGACAAAGGCAAATTATCGAGGATGCGCTGCAAAATCGGGATTTAATGGTAGTGATGCCGACTGGTGGGGGTAAATCTTTGTGCTTTCAATTACCTGCACTGTTGAAATCAGGTTTAACTGTGGTCGTGTCACCATTGATAGCATTGATGCAAGACCAAGTCGAAGCACTGCGAAATAATAACATTTCTGCCACATTTCTCAATAGTAGTCTTAACTTCTATAAAGTTCGATCTCGTGAAGAGGCGATTATGAATGGTAAAGTTAGGTTGCTCTATATCGCCCCAGAACGTCTAATTAGTGATAAATTTCTTCCACTTTTAGATGTAGTTAAAGAAAAAATTGGTATCGCTAACTTTGCTATTGATGAAGCCCATTGTGTTTCCGAATGGGGACATGACTTTCGTCCAGAATATCGTCAGTTAATTTTATTAAAAAAACGCTATCCTGATGTTACCACTACTGCCCTCACTGCCACAGCGACAGACCGGGTGCGTGTTGATATTATTCAACAATTAGGATTAAAACAACCCAGTGTTCACATTGCCAGCTTTAACCGCCATAATCTTTATTATGAAGTCAGATCTAAAAATCAACGTGCTTATGCTGAATTATTAGAAATAGTTAGAGAAAATAAAGGTTCAGGAATTATTTATTGTTTAACTAGAAAAAAAGTTGATGAACTAACTTTTAAACTGCAAAATGACAAGATTGCAGCCTTGCCTTATCATGCGGGATTAAGTGATGATGAACGTTCCAAAAATCAAACTCGATTTATTCGGGATGATATACGGGTAATGGTAGCGACAATTGCTTTTGGTATGGGAATTAATAAACCTGATGTGCGGTTTGTTGTTCACTTTGATTTACCCCGTAATTTAGAAAGTTATTATCAAGAATCTGGTCGTGCTGGTAGAGATAGTGAACCTTCACGATGTACGCTATTTTTTAGCTTTGGCGATGTTAAAACTATTGAATGGAGTATTAATCAAAAAACAGATCTCCAAGAAAAGTTAATTGCTAAACAACAGCTGCGTCAAGTAATTGATTATGCAGAAGGCACAGATTGTAGACGCACAATTCAATTAGCATATTTTGGAGAAAGATTTCCTGCTAATTGTGGAAATTGTGATAATTGTCTTTATCCCAAACCTGTACAAAATTGGACAATTGAAGCGATGAAGTTTTTATCTTGTGTTGCACGGTGTAAAGAAAGATATGGAATGTTGTATATTATTGATGTGTTGCGGGGTGCGAAAAATCAGAAGATTACCCTCAATAAACATGATCAACTTTCTACCTATGGAATAGGTAAAGATAAAACATTAGATGAGTGGAGAATATTGGGGCGCTCACTTTTACATCAAGGTTTATTAGAACAAACCACAGACGGTTACTCTGTTTTGAAACTTAACGCCTTGAGTTGGGAAGTAATGCGAAAACAGCGTTCAGTTTCCATTGCTGTTCCCATCGCCCAAAAGATTAGTTTAGAAGAAGGAAATGCCAAAGCTGCGGAGGTAGAAGTTCTCATGCACAGGTTGCGATCACTCCGTAAACAACTCGCTGATGAACAAGCTGTTCCACCTTACGTCATCTTCCATGATTCTACCCTAAAACTAATGGCGCAAATACAACCAAAAACCTTACATGAATTTGGTAAGCTTTCTGGTGTAGGTAGTCATAAATTAGCCCAATACGGTGATAGATTCTTGGCAGAAATTCAAGCCTATTGTCAACAACAAAGTTTACAGCCACAAAAAACCAATCCAGTGTATTATGCACCAGTTGATAACTTTCCCTCTGATACTGAATCAACCACATTAAAACTATATGAACAAGGCTTCAATATTCAAGAAATCGCCCAAAAACGTAATGTTAAGACTTCCACAATTATCCAGCATTTATCAGACCTAATTGAAAAAAATCAATCTATAGATTTAAATCAATTAATACCTTTAGAACGACAGAAAAAAATCTGGCAAGTCTTAGATGTATTAGGTGATATTGCCCTCAAACCCATTAAAGATTATTTAGGTGAAAGTTATAGTTTTAATGAAATTCGTTTAGTGAAAGCCAAATGGCAACGGGAAAACCGCAAAACTTAGTTATAAGAGAAAAGGCTGAAAACCTAAGTTTTGGGCTTTAGCCCAGATTCCCAGTTCGTCTAGGACATTTTGCTTGATCTCTTCAGGCAGGTTAATACCCCCTAAACCTGGTTTCTTTTGCCAATTATCTAGAGATTCTTGTGGTGTACTAGTAACTTTCCACTCTTGAACTATTACTGATTCCATTTTCCTTCCCCCATACTGCACACATAATTCCACACATAATTCCATCAGCGTTAGCTGATTTTTTCTCCCCGTTTTCCTGACAAACCGTGATGTTGCAGTTGTTGTTGCATCTGTTGTCTGATTTGTTCTCTCACACTTTGTTTGTGTCTTTGGATACGTCGCACCATGAAAAGTGTGTGATCGCTTGCCACTCGGTACAATTCATTGACGGTATGTTTTATATCCAAGAGGTGGATGGCCGTGGAACTAAAAATCACACGAGCTGTAGCATCGGCAACTGGCCACTGTTGGTTGCCATAAAATCAGTTAAGTGCAGCCATTCAATCATTAATAGATAGGGGCGATCACACTAGTGAAGAAACAGTTTTTCTCCCCAAGTCAAACAAAGTCGGAAAACAAACCGACATCTCTAAGAATTCGGGGTTCCCAGCACACCTACTCCAGAAAATCAATAGGGCAGAGGTTCAGGAATGGGTTAAGCCTAAGGAATGGGTACAGGTTCAGGAAATCAGCTTGGTAGAAACCTCTAGCTTAAGCGAAGCCAGCTAAGTAGGTGGGCGGGAAAATTTATAACTATGTCATGGCGAATACAGCAACGGGGAATCAAACCATCGGAAGGGTTGCCAGTAATTTACATTTTGTTACATAGTTATGTGTATTTGTGTCTACCTACTTAGAGATAGTTGATTGTATTGCTGAATCAATTGTATTGCTGAATCAAAGGATGAATTGATGTGTAGAGGTGTTCCATTGGAACATCTCTACAAAATTTTTAGACAAAATAAACCAATAACTCAAAATATTTAAAAAGCTGAGGCTGTACTCATTTTTAATTTTTAATTCTGCCCTGTGGTACTAGCTAGTTTTCTATCAACCAGCCAAAGATTAGCTACAGCATATTTAACAACCAATGATTCTTGTGTCGCATGACAAGAACTCTTTAACACTTGAGTTTTCACTGCATCTTTTACAAGTTTAGCTTGGTAAGTATAGAGAGAACCAGCAGGGTTTTCATAGGTTAGATCTGCCAACATTGTATTATTATCCATACTTTGCTCTAAGATTTTACCTGCTACTTTATAGTTCAACCAATCCCATCCTTGACGGAGAATTATTTCTCTTTCCAAAATCTGTAATGTTGATGCTAAAAGTCCCCAACCACGATAAACTTTATGCAAAAATCCAATATCACCTGTTCTGGTTAAAATTGATCTAAAGGAATCCTGATCCAGGACACCATAATATCTTGCTTCTGGCAAATCTATAGCTGTGGGTGCAAACCGATGTCCTCCAAAATGGCTGGATCTCCAAACTCTTACATCATCCAATTGCAAATCAGAAATAGTACTTTTAGCATAAAAGTAAAAAGGATTGCCATATCTTGCACAACACTGATCATGGCTACCATGTGTACAAACTAAAATATCTCTGGTGATACTTGTTTCTATTTGATAATCAGGTTTTCCACCTGATAACCATTTCCTCACAACTCCAGCTGCTTGTTCAATATTTGGTAATTTAAATTCTTGCTTGTGGTAGCCATTGCTTAAACCCTCTTGTTTTTGATAAATCAATAATGTAGTTTGTTCTAGTTTATGTGATTGATCATTAGCAATTAATAGAAACCTGATGGATAATTTACTCCGCTGTACTTCTTCAACTAACACCCGCAAGTTATCGGGAACCAATTTTGACTGAAATGCTTCTGACATCCAAGGTTGTAGAGATTCTACTAAAATGTAAGTTTGGTAGTTTGTAGCACTACCAATAATATCTTCTCCTAGTTGCCGGGAATAGTCACAGCAGAAAAAATGATTCATATAAATTTACTCAAGAATTGATTTTATACACAAAGGTAAGGGAAATATAAAATTGTGTTTCTAGCTACCAGTTTTAGTTTTAATGGGCTTAACAACTAAAAACTGATGCCATTTTATAATTTTCCGGTTTTTTAAAGTCTTTCCGGGTAATAAATTTTCCATCTCTAAAACTCTATAGACCTCTTGCAGAATTAATGTTATATTGTAAAAGCGGATTGTGTTTGTTTGAGCCAGAAGTTAGAGTTACAGGGTTATGTTTGAATTAGCGAGCCCAAAGAACACCAAGAATACATGAAGTCTAAAACTCCCTATCATACTACAGAAACAATTTTGCAAGAGGTCTAATCCATCTAAGTAGGTGGGCGGAAAAATCTATAACTATGTCATGGCGGATGCAGCAAAGCGGAATCAAGCAATGCCAAGGGTTTCAAGTAATTTACATTTTGTTACATAGTTATATTTCTTTGTGTCTACCACTTATAAAAAGCATTACCGTAAAAGATAAATTAATTTGGTATCTAATTTTAGTCAACAATTCAGAAAATTTTACCTGCTGCAATTTTGTGGTGATCAAATCAAATTTGACGCTTTTAGCAAAAAAATTAACCTTTGTTAGAGTGGGGTAAACGCAATTAGTCTGAGGCTTACTAAATGTTTGAATATACTTAAAAATAGAATTAGTATTATTTTCAACCGCATATAAATTATCCATATTTTTACCAAGACTCTTTACTGATATAGATAAAGACATACATTCATCGTCTGGATTTGTATCCGTTTTGTTCTCTATATTACTAAGATTCTCAATAAGATTTAAAAAAATATAGCCTGTAAAGCCTTTATAAGGATAAACAACTAGGAAATGTAACTTATGGATTCAATGTTAGACCGTTTAACTTACTCTAACTACAACATATCTATCTATTTGATGCTATAAATCAGGGCAAACGTATAAAAAAACAGAAATATGAGGTTTGCTCTATTTTGCTGTACTCAACAATCTCTAGGAGACTTAAAGTCTGAATATACTTTTATTTTGATTGTCTGTATCAAGATTAACAGAATTTAATTGTAAAAGCAAGTATTTAATAAATTTTCTCATTTTGCTAATTTTTGTCAGTATCTTTAGTTTAAATAAGTTTAACCAATAAGGTTTTCAATACAAAAAATAGCCTTTTACCTATGTTACAAAATCTTGCAAAGAATTGAAAAATTCCCATTATGGTTACCACTATCTAAGCAAGGTACAGGAATGAAGAATTAACGCAGATAAATCTGTACTTCTTTATGAGGAAAGGGTCACATTATGCACGACTATAAAATTGTATTGACGAGATAATGAGAATGGGTCATGGGTAATCAATCGGTGATGAGTCAGACTGATTTCCTATCACCAATTACTAATTACCAATTACCGATTATGACATTAATATTAGCTCTTGATTTTGGTGGGACTAAACTAGCAGCAGCCACAGTGGAAGCTGGCTCTAGGGAATGGTTGGACTATGAAAATCGCCTTTCACCTGCAAATGCAGATGCTTTGAGTGATATCGAAATTATGCGATCCCTCATTGATTCTGTGCTAGGTAGATGTAAACCCGATGCTATTGGTGTGAGTTTTGGGGGACCAGTAGACGCAGCCACCGGACTTGTCCGACTTTCTCATCATGTTCCTGGTTGGGAAAATATTCCCCTTAAACAACTGCTAGAAGAAGAATATAACGTTCCTGTCAGTGTGGATAATGATGCTAATGTCGCTGCTGTCGGTGAACATCGCTTTGGGGCTGGACAGGGATACGACAGCTTATTTTACATCACTATCAGTACAGGTGTGGGTGGTGGTTGGATACTCAATGGTAAACCTTGGCAGGGTGCAGGTGGCATGGCGGGGGAAATTGGACATATAGTTGTAGATCCCACTGGGCCAGTATGTCTGTGTGGAAAGCGGGGATGTGTAGAACGTTTAGCCTCCGGTCCTTATATGGCACAAAATGCAAGGGAACTTTTGGAGAAAGAAGCTCATAATTCCCCAACCAGCACCAGAGGAGAAATACTTAAATATTTAGTAGGTAACGATTTAGACTTAATTACCGGGCAAATAGTGAGTGCAGCAGCAGCACATGGCGACGAATTAGCCAGAGAAGTATTATATAAAGCCGCTTGGGCATTAGGTGTAGGTATTGGTAATGTGGCTAACTTGATGAATCCCCAACGCTTTGTTTTAGGTGGTGGTGTCACCAAAGCCGGGGATAGTTTTTGGGCTACAGTACGCAAGGTAGCACAGGAAACCGCATTACCAGAAGTAAATTTTGAGGTAGTGCGCGCATTATTGGGGGATGATGCCCCGTTGTGGGGGGCTGTGGCCTTGGGTTTGGATGTTGTGAAGTAAAATATCTTAGCGATCAAGTTGTGGAGAATGACGTTATGAAGACGTACTATGACCAAACTTTTTGCCACCTGTAGCAGGTGGTGCAGCCTTACGTTTACCTGATGCTTGTGATGAAGGTTTGGGTTTAGCACCAGAACGAGTTGTTTCCTGATGACGACTAGGCTTGGGTTTTTGTTTGCGTTCATGGGAAGCAGAGGAACTAGCACCAGACTTTCTACCATCTGTAGAAGATAGTGCAGCCTTACGTTTACCCAATGTCTGTGGTGACAGTTTAGGTTTACTACCAGAACCAACCATCTCCTGATCAGGTCCAGGCTTGGGTTTTTGCCTACGTCCATTTTGAATTGGTTCCGGCTTAATTTCTGGGTTAATTCCAAAGCCTGTAATAACTTCCAATGGCAACTTCTGCTGAATCAGTTTTTCAATATCTGCCAACAGATGGTATTCATCAACACACACTAAAGATATAGCTTCACCTCTTGCACCAGCGCGGCCTGTGCGACCAATACGATGCACATAATCCTCCGGTACATAGGGCAAATCGTAATTCACAACATGGGGTAATTCACTGATATCAAGACCCCTAGCAGCAATATCCGTTGCTACCAGTACCTGTAAACTACCATTTTTGAACTTTGCTAAAGCGTGGGTACGCGCCCCCTGACTTTTATTACCGTGAATTGCCAGTGCTTGAATACGGTCATCGTTTAACTGCTTCACCAGACGGTCAGCACCGTATTTAGTCCGAGTAAACACCAGCACTTGATACCAATCATCTTGTTTAATTAAGTGAGCAAGTAATTGAGGCTTCTTGTCACGGTCTACCTGATAGGCTCTCTGTGCGATCGTATCAGCAGTAACATTACGGCGTGCGACCTCAATCATCGTCGGGCGATTCAGCAACCCTGCGGCTAGTTCCTTGATTTTATCAGAAAACGTAGCAAAGAATAACAAATTTTGGCGTTTTTTAGGCAAAATCGACATAATACGGCGAATATCACGAATAAAGCCCATATCCAGCATCCTATCTGCTTCATCCAGCACCAAAACTTCAATGCGTGATAGGTTCACCGTTCCCTGTTCCACATGGTCTAACAGCCGACCTGGGGTAGAAACCACAATATCTACACCACTCTTCAAGAGCCGTTTCTGCGGATTGATACTAACACCACCAAACATCGCCATTGATTTCAGCTTCAGGTACTTGCCATAATCATGGACGCTTTCCTCTACCTGTGCAGCGAGTTCCCGTGTGGGAGTAAGAATCAACGCCCGGATTGGCACCCATCCAGTAGAATTGCTTTTAACATTCTTATTTGATGACAACTGATGCAGAAGTGGCAGGGTAAAACTTGCGGTTTTTCCAGTACCAGTTTGAGCGCCCGCTAGTAAATCCCCACCCGACAATACCGCCGGAATGGCCTGCATTTGAATTGGCGTGGGTTTGGTGTATCCTCGCTCTGTAACTGCGCGAATAATTTCAGGGGATAAGGCGAGATTAGAAAAAGACATAAAACTCCATAAATAACATCGGCCTGTCGCTCATCACAGCGTCAGTCTTAGGCGGATGAATGGTTTGAAGGGCTGCATGGGCAAATCCGCCCCAAGACTGAGACCAAATGCCGCAGCACTGAATTTTAACAGACTTTGACTATTTATTGACAATAAGTTTGTCAAATTAACCAGAAGTTATACTAAAACTCAGCCTTTCGAGTTCATAACTTGGGTCTAGAACACCGATTCATTAATCCCAAAAACCTCGTTTATGTAAGGGGTAAGCTTGATATTTGATTGGTTATCTCTTCTTTAAGTGTGAATAAGAACCAATTTGTAGAGATATTTTAAATACCTCTAACGTTACAATTAATTAATTTCGGTTACTGGTTTCAATGGTGTAGGTTGGTTGAGACTACGGAAATATAAACCACTAATGAGCAACCAAAATAGTATATATCCTAAAGCTTGTGCTAAATAAAATTTCTGCTTATAAGCAAACAGGGTTTTTAGCAAAATTCCAGGAAATTGTTTATCAGGTAAGATTTCAGAAAAATCCCAAATTTGCAAACCTAAAATACAAGCATTACTTCCTTGTTGACAAATCTTAATAGCATTAATTTGCTTATAAGCCATGACGGCGGCATCAAGATGACGGAGAGCAGAAATTACTAAACCAGAGACTATTATTAATAGTAATATCCCCATCAATTGGAAAAATTGGCTGACGTTAATGCGGATAATCCATTTAAATAAGAGCATTCCGATTAATACTGCTATAGTTAGTCCTCCTATTGCTCCCAATACAGGTATTAAGCCAGATTGAAATTGGGCAACAATAAGTATGTCTCTAAACCTTCTCAGAAGACTGCAATAAATATTAAGCTAAAAATTGCCCAAGCTGCTTTTTTGTCCTCATCCAAAGCACTAGTTACAGAACTTTGGATTCCAGCTTTTAGTAATTTTGCTTGTTGTGTCATCCAAATTAATATCCAACTCAGCATAGAAGTTGCTATTAACCCTAATCCCATTTAAATCAACTTCTTGAAAACTGGTGCATAGCGCAAATCAGAGGTTTGTAATCCTTGGATGGTTAAGTTAAGAATTAACCCCACAAAAAAACTAGCTATTACTCCACTGATAACACCTAAATATACCTAGCGATGTGTAAACAAGCAAAGACAATTCCCACCACTAAAGGAGCTTCTACACCTTCGCGTAAAGTAATGAAAAAAGTTGGTAATGCAGCACTCCAACTCATAAGATATTCATTAGCTATCATTTTTACATAATTTACAATTGCTGCAAACATTACAGATTTAAGCAAGACATAATGGATGCAAGAAAGGTTGTGCGGGAGATACAAACCCCACATAATATCTGAAGCGGGGCTAGACAAACCTTTAAGAGAACTAATTATTTGGGATATTGAAGGCTTCGGAGGATACTCCAACAAAACATGAATATAGGGCATAGCCACGACCTTAAATGGACAGGGAGTGACTGTCAGACTACAAAGAGAGTAAGTTAGTATGAACTCTCAAGAATCTCCGCACCTTCAGGTCGGTGAGTATGTCAACGTTTCACAAACAAAGCCCGATACACAGGTTCAGCCTTCTTTTGTGTTGCTATTTCGCGTTCTGTGGGAACTGGAAGGGGATTTTCTGCTAACCATTCCTCTGTACCCATTTTCGCAAATGCCGGATTTTCACTAAAGTGCTCGCACATCTCTACAGCAATAAATTTCTGATCAGATTGCAAAAATACAATCCCACCCACAGCCAAATAATTAGCTAATTCTGTCACTAATTCCGGTTGCACTACACGTCGTTTTGCCTGACGAGTTTTAAACCAAGGATCAGGAAATTGAATTGTTACCCGCTGTAAAATTCCTGATGCCAAAGTAGATAAAATTGGTGCTAAAGAATTATTTACATTGCAAAACAAATAATGCAAATTGCTTAAACCCAACTCAGAACGCAACCTATTCGCTTCCTCTACCAAAGGTTCACGAATTTCCAAACCCAAAAAATTCCAGTTCGGTTCTATTGGTGCCATCTGTAGTAAAAACCTGCCTCTGGCACACCCAATATCTAAATGTAGGGGTTGATTTGGCTGTGTATAAACTTTTCCCCATTCTAGGGGATCAACTGGGGTTTGAAACTTTCTCGCTAGTGGGTTAACGTGCTGACGCACTCGAATCAAAGGCAAAATTAACTCTCCTTTAGGTTAACAAAATTAAACATAAATGTGTATAAATATTAAGTCTGACTGCTGCTACGCAGTCAGACAAAGCAAGAGGTATACTTTTGAGAAAAGAGTATTTGCACTTCTGCTTTTAACATTTTCTTAAATCTAATGGATATCAACTTTCGCTTTGCCATAGTTAGTGACCTACACATTGGTCTTCCCCACACAATATGGGAGCATCCCAGCCGATTTCATTTAGTGGAAGTTAGTATCCCAGCCTTTGAAAGTGTACTAGAACATTTAACACAACTTGATTTAGATTTTCTTTTGATCCCCGGAGACTTAACCCAACATGGTGAACCAGAAAACCATGCCTGGTTACAAACAAGGTTATCTCAACTACCTTTTCCAGTCTATGTTGTTCCTGGTAATCATGATGTTCCGGTATTAATAGCAAATGAACAATCTATTGCTTTTGGAGATTTTCCCCATTATTACCGTCAGTTTGGTTATAAAAATCCAGATCAATGTTACTACAATCATCAAATCCTACCAGGAGTAAGACTGATTGGGTTAAATTCTAATTCCTATGATCAGAAAGGTAAGCAGATAGGCAGATTGGATGGTAACCAATTCAGATGGTTAGAAGCAGAGTTAGCAGCAGTTACTGATGAATTAGTTTTGGTAATCATACATCATAATATAGTTGAGCACCTGCCTAATCAATCAGATCATCCCATGGCAAGTCGCTATATGCTAGGAAATGCACTAGAACTTCTCGATTTGTTGTGTAAGTATGGAGTGAGATTAGTATTCACCGGGCATTTGCACGTTCAGGACGTAGCTTGTGCAGATGGAGTTTATGATATTACCACCGGTTCATTAGTAAGCTATCCCCATCCTTATCGGGTTCTGGAGTTTCAGCGAGATCATATCGGTAGGGAATGGTTACAGATTGTATCTCATCGTGTTGAATCAGTACCAGATTTCCCTGATTTACAACAGTCATCAAGACAATGGATGGGCGATCGCTCATATCCCTTCCTGATCAAATTACTCACCCTACCACCCTTAAACCTGCCATTAGCCCAAGCACAAGAACTAGCTCCCGATTTGCGTGACTTTTGGGCTACCATTGCCGATGGCGATGGAGTCTTAGATTATCCTGAACTTCCCCTAGAAGTACGTCGCTACATTCAGAAATATGGGGCAATCACTCAAACTGGTCATACTACCCCCATTGATAACAATAGTAGATTGGTGATTGGTGATTGGTGATTGGGGAGCAGAGGAGCAGAGGAGCAGAGGAGAAAATTACGTATCCCTCACGGGAGCCAGAGGCATTATTACGAATTACGCTGTCGGCAAATTGCAAAAACTGAAGTATAACCATGAAGGAAAGTTCTGCCACTCACAGGGCCAATTTCACCAGCGCAGAAATAACCACCCATGGGGATATCGTGAAAGTAACGCTTAAATAACTCAGAATCAAAATTTGCTTTACCGTAGAGTCCTGCACCACGTCCGACACAACTAAACATAAGTGCAGCCAAAGGAGAAGAGCCACTAGTGCTTTGTTCTTGATATTCTTGTAAAATCAATTCTAGGTCTTCAGCCGAGGCTTGAGCATCACGGAGGTGGAATTGTAACCTTTGACCAGGACGCACGCGATCACCAATAGCGATCGCTCCAGCGGATGGATCTACTCCCAGTAAATTGCGAATTAAAAAATCACCTTGCTTTAAAGAAAGTTGAAACTCATTCATTGCCAAACCCACAAACAAAGAATGCTGTGTTAGCATCTTCTCCTCTTCACTGAGACTACTGATCAAATTCCGCAGCACCACCAAAGGTACTTGTTCATCCAACTCCAAAATAATATTGCGTTCAGCTTTAGTCACCTGTAATAGTTCACCAATTGGTCGGCATCCTTGAGCAACAATAGTTTCCAGGACAATATCACCGCTTAAAGCCAAACCCACCGTACCCTGACGATACAGGCGATCATTACAAAATAGAGCAATGCGATCGCTCACAAAACCACCGCTGGCCTGTCCCCCCACAATCACCGAACTAGGATAAGCAAAATCCAACCCCTGCAACAGATCATTAGTTCCTGACGAAAAAGCACTAGACAACAAAATAAACTGGGGTGCAGATGATGGCAGCACACCAACTAAATCAATCCAAGCATCCGGTGAACAATCCAAATCAGGCAACTGATCACCCAGAATATGAAAAGCTCGAATATCCACACCGGGTAAATGAGCTAAAGTCAAGCTGATAGCTGGTTCAGACTCGATTTCTTGAGTTTTATTCCCTGATTTTGTACCAACTACACCCGCAGCACTACAGCCAATCAGCATAGGTACTGATAGTTTTTCAGTCAGCAACGGTAAAAGTCGGGAATACTCACTTGTAAAAGCAGACGAAATGAACACCAGCCCTAAATCAGCAGGTGCTGTTAAAGATGAAACAGCTTGTTGTACCACATCTGTAACAGCTGTTTCCAAAGAATGATGGGTTGATAGGGCATTTGCCCACTGCATTTTATCTGCCATGAGTTTTGGAATTCTCTTTATGTTGAGGCTGGAAATGTATCTTATTCAGGACTGTACGGTGTGGAGTTTAGTTATCAGGACAAGGGTTAAGGATGTGGGGTTTAGGGTTTATGGTTTGAGGAAATGGGGATAAAAATGTATTATCTCCAGCATAGCTGCCTTCTGGCTACAGTAGAAACGTTCCGACGAAACGTTTCTACTGACTCCTGACTTCTGATGAATCTAAATATATTATTGTATGATTCCTTTTCTGTAGACCTGTCACCATAAAATCTTAAAACATTAACAGAAACACGGTACAAATGAAGTAATTTGCTGTATTACTTATTGATTATGAGGGTGAAATACGAACTGAACGGCTCAGTGGTTAGAATAGTAAGCGAGTAATAGAGCAAAAATAGCAATTTTTGTTTTCTTGACACTGGTATAAACAATACATAGCGAGATTAACGTAATGACCAATATTACAGAAAAAACAAACAACATCCAAGAACAGATTCAAGAAGAAATTGAACAAGCCCGTGCTGTCTGTGATGTTTCAGGTGGCAACTCCGGAGAATGTGCTGCTGCTTGGGATGCCGTCGAAGAGTTGCAAGCGGAAGCTTCCCATCAGCGTCAAAGCAAGCCCAAAAACTCCCTAGAAAAATACTGTGATGCTAACCCAGACGCAGATGAATGCCGGGTTTACGAAGACTAATAGAAATTGAGCTAACGGCTTTTCTTTTTAGTCTAGTCGGCAAGCAATCAATATCTATAATCTGAACATCTTGCGCTTCCAGTAGATTCCCCTATAAATCTCGCATTTTTCCTAGATAATCTGTGAATCTGGGCAAAAAGCAAGTTTATAGAGGGAAAAAGCAACCAAAATCCCATAAAGGCTGCAAAAATCTACCTGAATCTGGGTATGCTCAATTCTCAGCAGATCAGGGTAAATCTAAATTCACCCTGATAGTATTTAGAGACAAGAGCAGAATATCAGCTACAAACGTAAATGTTGCTTACTTTTTTTCCCAAAATATAGGAGTAAACTATAAAATTTACCCACCCACTTACTTATTCAAAGCTAGTACCGCCGTGAATTAAAAATGCTTCTTTCAGAAGAGCTAAGCTAACAAAATAGTGCTTCCAGCAGGCTGAGCCAACAAAGTTCAAAATGTATAGGGCGTTAGCTTTTCAGAGATTTAAATGGTTGGTTTATTTACGCCGTACTATACTATATCAGCAGCAAACTCTATTGAAAGATTTTATCAATCAAGTAACAAATAAGTAAAGCAGATTCTAGGTAAATGAAGTACAAAATTTAAATTAAAAAGTGGCTCTAGCCTAAGGTTAGCCATACACTACGTTGCTCTATCAAGAATAAGAGGGTGGTTGAAAATTTATGCTGTAGCTTGCTTCCCGCACGGTACATAGCGCAGCGAAGTGAAGCATCTCAGAGTGATCCGGTCAACCCCTAGATTCTAGAACCTCCGCCACGCTTCACCTTCACTCAGTGTCCCGAAGGGATACAGAACGACAAATTATACCTTTTCTAACTTTTCAAAGATCCTCTAAAAGGGGTTTGACTCCTTAGTTCTGAATTCTGCTGTAAATTTATCATTGATCAACTGACAGAAATTATGCCACAAATTTGGTTTCGCCCTTACGTCTGGATGGATTATAGATTAACGTTATTATTTGCCTTAATTATTCCCCTAATTCTCCTAATTTGGGCATTCGTGCAACAATCAGAAGGAATACATCGCTTGTTAATGATTTACTGGCGAGTAGCGAGTCTATTAGCAATCACAGCTTACTTGATGATTGGCGGCATGGCAGTAAGTTTTATCTCTGGCTTAATAGCTCGTTTTCTGATTCCCATATCCCTATGGTTTTGGGTGGATCTCAATGATGAAATCGAGTATCAACCAAATAGTCTATTAAAATTTGTGTTCACATCTTGGCGCTGGGCAATGACTCTTTACTGCGCTTTAGGTATAATAGGCTTTGCACCTTTTGTGGGTTGTGGTTTTTCAGGAAATGCCCTCAAAACCCCCTATTGTAGCGTTTGGCTAGAAGCACCATTAATGTTTAAAGACTATTTTCATCATAATAGTAAACCAGCCCTTTTAGGTTTTCTGGGAATAATAGCTTTAATAGTTTATGTGGCTTACTTAAGCTATTTTGTAATGATAAAGCTAGGGAAAAAGGGACGTTCCGCAACACAATAAAAAAAAGATAAAGTATACAGGTTAATTGTCGAGTTAATGATAATACTGCAAATAATCAACTAACTTGTACTTTATTTTTTTGATGGATAATTCAATCGGTAAAAGGCTGGAACAATATACTGTCAAACGACCTCAAGAAGTTCTACTAGTGTCTATAAGTATTGCTGATGACCAAGATAAAATTGCAGTTTTTAAGGGCTTTTCTAGTTCTTTAATGCAATCAACGGCATTTGATCCAGATGTACCTGTATTACCAGATGAAGCAAAAATTATCAGCATTGACCGCATAGCTAGTCCTTATAATCCTGAATCACCCCGTTATATTCAACAAGGCATTTCTTGGGAAGCAATGGAAGCTTTGTTATTAGAAGTAGGAATTTAAGAGGCAGGAGGTAGAAGGCGGATCAGAAGAAGGGGAAGGGGAAGGCGAGGAGGGGATAAAATCTAATAACCCTTTTGAATTTTGTTGGCTCAGCCTGCTGGAAGCACTATTTTGTTAGCTTAGCTCTTCTGAAAGAAGCATTTTGAATTTTTATGTCCAGATCTGGATACACTCTGCCGGTTTTCGCTTGTGCTGCGGCTGTTGCTGCTTTACATTGGTTACGTTATCGTCAACCTCTGAACATAACTACTGTTGATTTGATTTTACCAGCCGAAATAGCAGAAATACCAATTGAACAGGTAGCAGGAATATCTGAAAATTCGGCTTTGGCTATTACTCGAAGTGATCCTGGTGATAACTTGGATTTGACTAAAAATACACCGATTTGGGCGATGGTGGGATGGTATGAGGGATATGGGGAGTCAGTAATTATTCAGGGGGGAGAGGGGATTGGCAAGCAACTTAATGGTGAAGGGAAAGCAGCAATTTATGGTTATGCTCAGAGATTATTAACAGAAAATTTGCAACGGCTGTTAGCACCTAGGGAAAAAATCACAGTCACAATTATTTTACCCGAAGGGCGCTCCCTCGCTGTCAGAACTTCTAATTCTGCTTTTGGTGTAGTCGAAGGTCTTTCTTTGTTGGGAACAACAGGTATTTCTCAACCTTTGAGTACACCAAATCAATTAACAGCTTTTCGTGCTGATTTACAAACTAAAGCCAGTCGGTTTGAGAGTTTAGTTTTCTGTATTGGTGAAAATGGCTTGGATTTCGCAGCAAGATTGGGCATTAACCCTGAAAGGTTGGTAAAAACTGCTAACTGGTTAGGACCAATGTTAGTGGAAGCTCATATTTTAGGGGTTAAGGAAATTTTATTGTTTGGTTATCACGGTAAGCTGATGAAACTGGCAGGAGGGATTTTTCACACCCATCATCACTTAGCTGATGGCCGACGGGAAATTCTAGCAGCCCATTGTGCGATCGCAGGTTTACAACCTTCAAATGTAGAAGTAGTATTTTACAGCGCCACTGCTGAAGCTGCATTAAAACACCTCCATTCGCTAGACAGTAATACTGGCAGTAATTGGGTAAATCAAGTTTATAGCACCATTGCCGAAACCATTGATATCCGTTGCCAAGAATATCTTAAAAGCCACAGTGAGAGGGTTACAGTCACAACACTTTGTGGTTCAGTTCTTTTTGATCGCGATCGAGAAATTATCGTCAAGAGTAAAATTGGTTGTATTTTAATGGAAAAATTGTGTTAACTTATTATGAATTATCATAAATAAACCAAATAAATAATCTTTTTCAGTAGATCATTATAGCTTTTAATACAAGCCAAATTTGTCGGATCAACGGACGCGGTAGCAGTCGCGTCTATATATTAGGTAGGATATTAGGGTTTTTTGACCATTACTAGCCTAGCCTAAAAAGCCAGAAGTGCTAATCACGTTTTATCTTTAAAGACACACTCTCGACATAATGAATACAGCGGTGACTCTACCAACCAAACAAGCACCTCAAGTACAAGAAAATTTGGGGGCTATTAATCGCCAAATAATTGTTATTTTAGACTTTGGTTCTCAATATTCTGAACTAATCGCTCGGCGTATCCGTGAGACTCAAGTATATTCTGAAGTTCTCTCCTATCGCACCACAGCAGAACATTTACGCCAATTAAATCCCAAGGGAATTATCTTGTCTGGTGGGCCAAATTCAGTATATAGCGATTATGCGCCCCATTGTGACCCAGAAATCTGGAATTTGGGAATGCCCATCTTAGGTGTATGCTATGGAATGCAGTTGATGGTGAACCAACTAGGTGGGGAAGTCACCAAAGCTGAGCGAGGTGAATACGGCAAAGCACCATTATATATAGATGATCCCACCGATTTGCTAACTAATGTTGAAGATGGCACAACAATGTGGATGAGTCATGGCGATTCAGTCACAAAAATGCCATCTGGATTTGAACTATTGGCACATACAGAAAATACTCCCTGTGCTGCTATTGCTGACCATGACAAGAAACTTTATGGTGTACAGTTCCATCCAGAAGTGGTGCATTCCCTTGGTGGAATAGCATTAATTCGTAACTTTGTTTACCACATCTGCGACTGTGAACCCACCTGGACAACAGCAGCTTTTGTGGAAGAATCAATTCGGGAAATTCGCGCTAGAGTTGGTGAGAAGCGCGTATTATTGGCTCTTTCTGGGGGTGTAGATTCTTCCACTCTGGCATTTTTGCTGTATAAAGCCATTGGTGAACAGCTAACTTGTGTCTTTATCGACCAAGGCTTCATGCGTAAGTTAGAGCCTGAAAGATTACTCAAACTATTCCAAGAACAGTTTCATATTCCGGTGGAATATGTCAATGCTCGCGATCGCTTTATTAAAGCTATTGCTGATATCATAGACCCCGAAGAAAAACGCCGTCGCATCGGCCATGAATTTATACGCGTATTTGAAGAAACCTCCAAAAAACTCGGTCACTTTGACTATTTAGCTCAAGGTACTCTCTATCCTGATGTGATTGAATCTGCTGATACTAATGTTGACCCCAAAACCGGCGAACGAGTAGCAGTAAAAATTAAGAGTCATCACAATGTTGGTGGTTTACCCAAAGACCTCAGATTTAAACTCGTTGAACCCTTGCGCAAACTTTTTAAAGATGAAGTCCGTAAAGTAGGTCGTTCCATTGGTTTACCAGAAGAAATTGTCCAAAGACAACCCTTCCCCGGCCCCGGTTTAGCAATTCGTATCTTAGGCAAAGTCACAGCCGAAGGGTTAAATATTTTACGCGATGCTGATTTAATTGTCCGCCAAGAAATCAATCAGTGCGGCTTGTATCATGACTATTGGCAAGCATTTGCCGTATTATTACCAATTCGGAGTGTAGGCGTAATGGGTGATAAGCGTACCTACGCTTACCCCATAGTTTTACGGATTGTCACCAGTGAAGATGGGATGACAGCAGACTGGGCCCGTGTACCTTACGATGTCCTAGAAGGAATTTCTAACAGAATCGTCAATGAGGTAAAAGGCGTTAACCGTGTGGTTTATGACATCACTTCCAAGCCACCGGGAACTATCGAGTGGGAATAGGTGACAGGTGACAGGTCACAGGTAAGAGAGCAGGGGGAAAGATTAATTCTTTCTTGTTTCTTCTAATCGTGGAACGTGGCGATATCCTGACTCCTGACTCCTGCTCCATATAGTTCATTTTTTTGGCGATAAGTCCTAAAAAAATCGCCAATTATCAATATTTATCTAATTTAGGAAACCCTGATGAATAATCCTAGTTTTTACCACTAGATTAAGAAAATTAATTAACGGTAATAAATCTCATTTAACGCAGTAAAATTACCATTGGTATGGTGGCTGAGGATAGCAAGAAAAGTTGATGTAAAATTCTTCTTTCTAATTCCCAACACCTATGGAGATCTTATGCAAAATAATCTCCGTCTGATTGGATTACGCATTCTGGTAGTTGATGATGATGATGATAGTTGCTTTTACCTGACTATCGTCTTAGAAGCAGATGGAGCCATAGTTAGAACAGTTCCATCAGCAGCATTAGCTCTAGAAATACTACCCAGATTTAAACCTGATGCTTTGATCTGCGATATTGCACTACCTGGTGAAGATGGCTACACTTTAATTCGGAAAGTGCGATCTCGCAAAGCCTATGAAGGCGGCAGAATTCCGGCTGTTGCTTTAACTGGTTATGCAGATAGTGACGATCGTAGCCGTGCCTTAGAAGCTGGCTTTCAAACTCATGTAGCTAAACCTGTTGATCCTGGTGAATTAGTAGAAATTATCGCCAATTTAGTCACATTTTCTAAGTGTTAACTTGGAAATGGGAGTAAATCAAAATCTACTACCTTACTCGATTTTCAAAACTAATGCTTTCAGACTTATAAGCTGGTGGCTCAACGTGAGTTAAAATCCTGACAGGACTAAAGCGTTCTTCTAATTGACGTTCTAGTTCTTCAGTAATTCGATGAGCAGTTTCTACATCTGGTGCATCTACTATTAAATGCATTTCTATAAAAACTTGGCGACCCAAAACGCCACGGGAAGCAATGTCATGACAGTTAATTACGCCTGGGACAGAAACTGTGATCGCATGAATGGCTTCGGGAGCGATCGCCATTTCATCTACCAACCAAGGTAAGTTCTCTTTTAACACTGACCAACCACTCCAAAATACTAACAAAGCTACCGGAAAAGCCAACACCACATCTAGCCATTGAAAATTTAGCCACCAAATACCTATTAACCCTCCCAGCACAGAGATAGTCACCCAAATATCACTCATTGTATGTGTGGCATCAGCCATTAAAATTGAACTACCTACCCGTTTACTAACACTACGTTCATAAAAAGCGACAGAAATATTTATTCCTAGGACAATTAATAATAACCACAACTCAGAACCTGATATTTTCACAGGTGAACCACCTTTGAGAATTTGTTCTATTGCTCCTTGGAGAATTTCAAAACAAGCTATCCCTAAAAAAGCCGCTATCCCCAAAGCACCCACAGCTTCAAATTTATGGTGTCCATAGGGATGTTCTCGATCTGGTAACGGAGAAGAAAACTTACTAGCAATCAATCCTAAAACGTTATTGGCGCTATCTGTCACACTATGTAATGCGTCAGCCAACAAGCTTAAAGAACCTGTTGAATACCCTACCACTACTTTTAATGCCATCACAAATAAGTTGAGCAGGAGAGTAATAATTAAAACCCTTCTTACCTCAGCGCGATTATCGTAACTCATAAACAATTTATAACATCATGTTCTATCACTTCTACTGTAAAACCTAAAGCAAAAATAAAAACAAAAGAAATGTATCAAAGTCCTACAGTATAACGAATAAAACTCTCTATAAAATCTAAATTTTTTACAGAACTATTGAGATTAATTATAGTTAAATTTCATTGCAATGCAGTAATAGATAGCTACTATTCTTGTTGATAACAGACTATTATTATCATGAATAACTAATCCCACTTTGAAAAATAATTGTGCCAAATTGATTTATAGACCTATAAGCAGAAAAAGATTTCTAATCCAGAATCTAAAATAGTCACAGAACTTACGTAAGTAGGAAGGCACAAAAAAACCTTAGACGCGCAGCGGCTTCTCGGAGAGAAGTATCTAACGAAAAGTAAAATTAACCACAACCTCTTCCCTATTGCATGAGTGCCCTTCGGTTTCTCCAGTCGCACCCTGGGGGAAGGCTAAGCGCCCCTACATGGGGGAAACCACGCCAATTGCTGTATCCCCGGAAACCCGTCCACCGCAGCGGCTCCCCAAGACCGCGTTGGTTCACCTCTTGCCTTGTTATAACGACAATTTTTAACACCCACCTACTTAACTGGCATATTAGTATGGTGTGTCAGACCTATAAATTGGTTAACGGGACGTAAACAGAAATCAAGCCCAAATGTAGCCCAGACTGGCTTGGTAAGGAGGAAACACGTTCGGATTTAAGTTGAACCAATCAATAAATAGAAAAGATATGGCTGTTCTAAACGCTTCTAAAGCTGCAGTAAAATTATTCAGAGGTTTCTTGGCCCACCTTGGTCTTCATCCTCCAGTCCACTGATGGCAAAGAATAAAAGTGTAGGCACAGAAAACCAAAATAAAATGGCGCAGTCAACTGCTGTTATCTCCAACTTGATATTCTTTGAGTCCTAACCATCCCTTGGCTTCCCTGTAAACAACTTATACCCAATTTCTTTGACAATATGTATCAACTATCCAGGTGTGATAATTGATGAAGAAACATTGGTCATAAAGTAGTCAATATCAGTGGCTTGAGAGAAAGTAGAAGCCTTGATGACGATAGCAATATTCCCCTTTCCACTTAAGGCTGATATTTCTACTTCTTTAGTTACTACCCATAATATTTTGGATTTATCTAACTCCAGTTGAATTTTTGTAAAAGCCTCTTGGGGTAAATTTTGTGCTAATTCATCTAACCGAATTATTTGTGGACTATCCTCTTGGTCACTGGCAAGGACTTTGGGATTTTTAGCTAATCCTCCCCAATACTTTCAATTCCGATTTTCTATCTTTAATAAGAAAGATGTATTGTGGCCATATCCAGCATCTATAATTACTATTCCTGGTTGATAACCACGGCTTAAGGTCAGATCTATTAATTTAATTCCTAACTCAGGTTTATTCTCAAATAGAGGGTCTTGTTTCCCTTTGGGTCAAGAATCACCGTGGTGATATAAATCATATATCTAATGGTAAGCTTTTACTGCCATATAGATGTGTTGTTACTACTACTATTCCAGTATCCCTTTTCCCAACTTCTCCAATATATTCTCTTCCTACTCCATCCCTAAAATTCCCCCTTTTTCTATGGTCATAATCATGAATTATTAAGCTAAGTCCTCTGGTGATTCTCCTCTGACTACACTTGTTCATAATCTCTAACCGACGGTAATTGACTTGGGAACTGGACCAAGGTGCTTCAGTTAAAACGTGGTGTAATCGGTGGTAGGTCACCCCTAGGGCATTCTCTGCCATTTGAAATAGGTTTTTTCTCTCACTTTCACCCAATCATCCCCCTAAATAATGTCTAAACTCTGTTCTTTCCCCTTTATGAGTAAATACATCATCAAACCTTTAACACCATCTTTCAAACCATGGTGCCATTGCTGGGGCAGTGGTTTCTTTCATCAGCTTCTTGGAACGTGAAAGCTACACCGAAACCGCACTATACTCCTTTTTACTCTTAACTTTTGTTTAAGTTCCATTAATATCAATAGATTTTCGGCATCTGACGCACCCTACAATAGATTTGATTGTCACACTTGCATAAGTCCTCAGTCAGTTTTGTCATTGGTGATTTTTCCTCTCCTCCCCCACATCCCAGACTCAATCACTCTATCCTGCTAAGATATGTAATTACCAAGAAGTTTGAATCAAAAAAGTCTATGTCTTCTAACCCGATGACACTGAACCTCGGTGAAGGTTCTGTATCCTTCAGTTTTTCACCCCAAGCAGCACGAGAATTAAAAGCAGCAATCAATGAATTAATAGTAAGCCTAAAAGCTGTTGCCGCTAAACCTACCCCTGGAGGTGGTAAAGTGACTCCCCAAGCTCCTTTAGAGTATCGCTATACTGGTGAGGTATTTTTAGAAGTTTTCTGCAATCCCAATATTTGGCCTACCCCCTTTGCAGCCAAAGTCCTGCTAACTATCCGCAATATCAACATTCGCTTAACTACAGAAGCTGAACTCACTCGCATGATTGAGGATATTAACCAGTATATAGAACAAGTAGACTAACCCTATCACAGCTAACACCGTCATATCCGACACATTTGGCTATCAAGCATCAGGTATACTGCACAATGTCATCAGAACACTAAATTTGGGGATCGCTTGCACTATTGTCCACAATTTGTTACAAAAGTACAAATAACTTCTAGAGAGCCAGAACCTAATGTTAGGCGGACTTACTGGTTTCACAGATCCCAAAGACACAGACTGGGGAGAGCGAATGCTCAACAGAGTCGCCAGCCAAACAATTCGCCACCTGTTTACCCAAAGCGAGTCAGTAGAAGTCTTTGTGCGCTGCTATCCCTCCAGCAAACTGTTGCAAGGCAGCATTGATAGCTTTAAAATGAGCGGTCGTGGTTTAGTAATTCGTAAAGACTTCGCAGTTGAGGAAATGTCCTTTGAAACCGATGCAGTGTCAATTGACTTCAGCTCGATTTTGAGTGGCAAACTAAGCCTTAAGCAACCCACCCAAGCGGTAGCGCAAGTAATATTATCGGAAACAGGTATAAATCAAGCTTTTCAGGCAGAATTGGTTAAAAAGCGTCTGCTCAACCTTTCTGAAGCAAGTTTAACGGCGATATCTGGTGGTGAACCAGTTTCGTTTACGGAAGTTCAAATAAAGCTATTACCGGGAAACCGCTTGCATCTGTTAGCTAAAGCCGATTTAAATAACGGCGAACTCATATCGCTGAGTATGACTCTTGGTATCGGTATTGAAAGACGGAGACGGGTTTCTTTTAAAGACCCAAAAATTGAACTTGAGCAAATTCCAGAAGCACAGCGAGAAGTTTCTCAAACTTTAAGCACCGTACTGGTGGAAATTTTAGATAAGATGGTCGATTTAGATCGCTTTGACTTAGATGGGGTAAAAATGCGACTTAATCGTTTAGAAACTGAAGGACAGAGGTTAATTTTTAGCGGTTATGCGGAAATAGAACGTATTCCTAGCAATTCTTAAATCCATATTTTGTAACTCTAATTGTCAAAAAAAAATTAGTTGATTATCCAAAGCAAAAATCCCCCATCTGAGTGGGGGATTTTTTTAAAAATTGACATATAGATTGCAGATCAATGAGGTACAGAATCTAAATTGAAACCTAGACAGCAAGAGAGTTTTATTCCTGACTCCTGACTCCTGCTGTATTCAAAGTTAGTCCTTTTCAATCTTTATATTGCTAAAACTTTAGCTGGTTCAGGTTTCAACAAGCGATTGAGTAAAGATGCAGGACCTTGACTATGAGGCCAAGTAAAAGCATGGCGAAAAGCGGCATCTTGACAAGCTTGTAGCTGTTGGAAATTAATGATGTCGTAAGTCAATAGATTTTCATACTCAAACGGTAGCCGCACGTTATGTAAGCCAGCGTTGTCTGTACAAATTGCAATATCAACCCCTGCTTCAAAACAGCGGTCAAATACTAACTTCAGTTGATGGATATCCTGTAAAGTTCCTGTTTTTAGGTAGGTTGTGGGACAAACTTCTAAACATTGTCCACGTTTGGCTAAATCTGGCAATAATTCAGGATAAAGTAATGGAATTTGGATACCGTGACCAATTCGCATTAAATAAGGTAGTAGTTGAGGATAACAACCTGCTGTAGTTTCATAAAGATGTCCGGTAGTGTTCAAGCCTAAAGAACGGGCATAATTATATAAACTTACCCATTCATCCATACGTTCAGCATAATACTGATCGCCACCAGCTATATCTACTGCACAAACATATTCCCTATTCCCTGCTGCTAAATCAACAATTGCCTTATTGACTTGATAGGGTAAACCAGAGTGCATACAGAGAATTTGACTATTAACAATTGGATATTCTGAGGAATGGCTGACTTTTCCCACAATCTCAACAATTTCCGTCATCTTGTCAATTCTTTCATTTTGACCCAGATGTTCAGGTGTCCGCAAATAGGGAGTATAGCGGAGTTCTAAATAAGCCAAATTTTCAAATATATACGCACCCCGTAGCAACCGATAGATAAAGTAAGGCAAAGTTTCTACAGTTTGCACACTTTCTACCAAGGTATGTAGTTCTAGATATTTATCTAGAGTGTTACGAGGACGGGTATAAAAATCTTCAAATTCTGAATATTCAGCAAAACGAGAAATTAAGTCTGTAGCATGGCGCTCAAAATATCGCCACAACACACGAGGGACAACAGAACCCCCCAAGTGTCGATGTAATTCAGCGTATAACGCCATAATGGTATTTTTTGGATAAAAATTTCATTAATTGTAACAAAGGCTAGAAATAAAACTATACATATCTAAAGAAGAATTCTTTTTTGTTTTTTGAATAAGGACAATGCTCGCTAGATATTTGCTGGTTTGGTAAAGTTACAAACTAATTTGGATAGGATGTTAAAAATAAGTAGATGCATTTTTTAGGTAAATAGTAAATAGATGAAAGCAGTAAATACACGAAATGCTTTGTAATATATATATATTATTATTACTGTATTTCTGTATCCTGATTAGGGATTTGAGCTTGTTCAAACAAGCGAGATATCGTAGGATATAGAGATGAAAATCCCTGCTAAAACTTATAAAAATACAGAAATTCTAAAAATTTTATCACGGGGAATTTCTAGCACGCCACGTAAAATTACTTCTCGCAAAGCAGAAACAATTGTAATTTCTACTGCTGCACCTACAGAAATACTATGTTCGTGGATATAATCAACTAATAATCTAAATAATTCGACCAGTATCAAGATAAACAAAATATCGGATGTGACTAGCCGCAAATCTAGTGGATGCAAAAAGGAGAGGAACATATCTCCTAATCTGATTAGCATGACACACAATAAACCTACGCACAAAGAAATAACAATAATGTCTTGAAAAATCTCTAAGTTACGGATAATTCTATGTTTCTTAAAACAACTATTTAGTTCTGTAAGAATACACTTTGGCATAATATCTCCAGGATATCTAGATTCGTCTATTTCTATTATTGATTGGTAATGAAAAATGTTAAATTAGAATTCAAGTTCACAATGTTTACTGTAAGCAATAAACAAATTAAAAATTAAAAATTCACAGTGAGTATCTCAACTTTAAATAATATAGGACTATGGGGATTTTTATGTAACAAGGTGCTTTAGGCTAAAGCCTAAAGCACCCTACTGAAGATTTACTTTATCTAACAACCACATCACTGCACTTTCTATATCTGGGACTTCTTCTCCTGGTGGTATGGGTGGACGGTTTACCATCACTACTTTTATTCCCATTTCTCGCGCTGCAATAATTTTGGGATATGTGGCATTACCGCCACTATTTTTGCTGACAATGGTATCTATTTGATGGTGAGTTAAAATTTCCCTTTCGTTTTCTAAGTTAAAGGGACCGCGATCACACAAAACAAATCCAGGTGGAGTAATAACATTAGCAGGAGGCGGATCTATCATTCGCATTAAAAACCACATTTCTTGCAAATGGGTAAAAGCAGAAATTTCTTGTCTACCAATAGTCAAAAAGACCCGTTTTGCTTGATGTTCTAAAGCTGCTGCTGCATTAGTAATATTTTCTACTTCTATCCAATGATCGCCTAAGAGTTTTTCCCAAGGGGGACGATTTACTAATAATCGAGGAATACCTGCTTCTGTTGCTGCTATCGCTCCATTCCAGGAGATATGATTGGCGAAGGGATGAGTAGCGTCAATTAATACATCTATTTGCTGATGCTGTAAATACTCAACCAAACCTGTCACACCGCCAAAACCACCAACGCGAACATTACCAGTCGGTAAAACAGGTTCACGGGTACGACCGGCTAATGATGTGATCGCCTCAATTCCACTAATATCATTTATTCTTGACACTAGTTGTGCTACATCACTTGTTCCACCTAGAATTAAAACACGCAACATAGAAATCTTGGATTTTAGATTTTGGAATTTTATCCATTCTCCAAACCTCTCTCCTCGCAGGAGAGAGGTTTGGAGATAGGTCAATTAATTAAGTGATAAAGACGGAATTCTTGCCAAAATACCCTTTTCCAAAGGTTCTGGGCGTTCTGACCAAGGTAGGAGGCCATCAGGGTGAGAGTAGTATTTACTGGCACATTCCAGCACTGCTTCAGCACAACCCTCAATCGGCAAATCACCGAATAGATAAGTTAATTTACCTTGACCAGCAAAAGCGATGACACAGGAACGGTTACAAGCACTCATGCATTCAACTTCTTTGATGGGGAATTCATCCCGTAAATCCCAATTTTGCGCGACTTGCTGAATTTCTTGTAAAAGTTTTTGACCGCCACTTTCACCGATACGCTTACCATCTTGCCAAGCACTGGCACAGGTTTTACACACAAATAAACTATGAGAAGCTAGACCAGTGTCACTGGTAGGGGAAATTGGAGAAATATTAGCAGCAGTCATCTGTATCCTCGCAGATTTGCACAATTTATAATTATACTGCAAGCATTTTGACTTACACAGTTTTTGATGATATCGGCTGTTGTCACACGGTGCTGGAATCTGTGTCTGTATTCAAATTCGTTAAGTCTTTACCTTCCAGAATACTACCTCTCAGATCTGCCTCCTCAAGATTTGTCCATAGAAGATCCGCCCCTAGAAGATTCGCTGTATAAACATCTTGATGAATCAGAATACAATTCTGTAAATTTAAATGACTCAAATAATTTAAGCAGAAAATCTTACTAATATAATCTAATCTTTGTCCACGTAATCGATAAATCCACACACCAAAATTTTCACAAGAATGCCATTTAATTTCGGAAACTTTCTTTGTCACTTTAGCAAAAGCATTTAAGACAACTAATAATGCTTCTTCTGCATGTCGCGCTTGCCGATTTTCTTCATAAAAGTTAGTTAAGTTTAATTCTTCTATCGGCATCCCATCAGGTAACATAAAACTAGTGAAATTAGATAAAGTCTGCTGCTATTTCTCAATATTTCCTAGTTCTTGCAACCGCATTTCATCACAAATAAAGCTAAATAGATACTCATTCAGCAGAGATGTCCCACACAATATAGCCCATTGTTTTATTGCACAAATTCATAACAGCGGCTTTTGCTCCAGCTTTGGTTGGTGCTGTGAAGACACTCCCAAAGTTAACGTTCAACTTTTTATTGAAAATAGAAACTGGCTTTGTGATGAAAATCCCTAATATGTTACTCATAATATTATGTTTACTTAATTACTTCTAAAGTAGGTTGGATAGAGGAAAGAAACCCAATATTAGAAATCGTTGGTTGTGTTGGGCTTCCCAAGGTCTCAACCCAACGCACACATCATATTGGTATATTCCCAAATTTAGAAGAAATTTGGGGATCTTTTTTCTGATATTTTTACTATTTAAAATCTTAAACCCACACCAGCTTGGAAAGATAAAGCCGTACCTCCACCATTGCAATAAGCATCAAACGTAATAATCGTGTGAACAAAAACCATTCCTTGTATTGCTATTAGGAACAACATAATCAGTTCCCGGTTGCAAAGTAAAACTGATTTTATTACCTACAGGACAAGCACTATCACAACTAGTTAATACCATTCCAGCACCTAGGTAAACATCAGTTTGCCAGTTGAGGGGCAGATCATAAGAAACTGTAGGTACTATTGCTGTACCTTTCCCAATTAAGGCTTGAGTGCGGAAAGAAACCGGGGTTTCTAGTAATTTGTAGCGAAAAGCCAAAATCCCACCCAGTTGAGTATCATAACTTAAGCAGCAGGACCAAAACCTATATAGATACCTACCATAAGCGACTTGAGCTTGTACTGGTTGATTATTGATAGCCAAACTTAAAACCACAGCAGTTCCTAGAACAGAAACTAAATATTGAAGATACTTCATTACCGTACTGCTCCTAACACCATTTATATAAATATGTTATCTATATTACTCTTAACGGTGATTGGTGATTGGAAAAGAAGGGAACAGGGAATAGGCGAAAAGCAAAAGATAGGAAGTAATATATCCCCCTATTACCCCATATCCTCTATCACCTGTCACCTAAATACTATGGACAACGGGAATGAATACCACCCTTGGTACAAATGAAAGCTAGTTGCTGGGGATCTAAATTTTTAGCTTGGCTAAAATCAACTCCTTGGACTATAGCTGCTTGTGAACCGAGATCGGAAGTTTGGACAAATTGATCTCTGGGGTCTTGTTTACCAGGGAAGAGAATAGTTCCTTGAAAATCGGCTCCTTCCAAATTTGCCCCCCGTAAATCTGCACGGCTTAAATCAGCATTCCGCAGGTTGGCGTTTTTCATGTTGGTAGAGCGTAAAACAGCACCTAATAAACGAGCTGCACTAAAGTTAGCATTGGTGAGGTTAGCATTATCTAAATAGGCTTCTGATAAGTCTGCACCTTGCCAGTCTGTGTTGGTTAAGTTGGCGTGTGATAATTGTGTACCAATGGCAGAAACACGACCTAAATTAGCAGCATACAAATCTGCTTCCATTAATTTTGCGTCGCTGATGTCTGCTCCTGTGAGAATTGCATCTTCTAAAATTGTTTTTTGCAAATCGCTACCTATTAGTTGGGTACTGCTGAGGTTAGTTCCCACTAATTTAGCATGGGACATGTTGGCTTTATTGAGGATGGAACGGCTTAAATCACTGCGACTCATCAATACACGACTAAGATTAGCTTCAGTGAGGTTAGCTTGCTTCATTTGAATTTTACTCAAATCAGCGATCGCATCATCATAAGTATCCCAACGTCCATCTTCACCAGCACTGCGGAAGCGACTAGCTTTTAAACTGGCTTGGTTAAGGTTGGCAGATTTAAAAACTACTCCAGATAAATCAGTATTGTCCAGTACCAATTTAAATAAAGAATTTTCCTCAGAGCTTTTTGAACCCAATTGGGCATTACTTAAATCTATGTCCTTAACTTTGCCAGTGTAGACAGAGAGAATTTTGTTGATTGCCTGTTGGTTAAGACTTAACTGCTGTTGCCGAATATTTCGGAAAGTACTGACTGATTCTACTTCTCCGGCGAGAAACAAATTCATGCGTTTTAGTTCTGGTATGGCTTTGGGTCCAATATTGGCCAAGGCTTGCTGTATAGTATCTATAGTGCTGGGGTCAGTTTCCTTCACCAGCAAATCTACGAGAAATTTAATTGATTGTGTATCATTCATACCACCTAATGCTAGAATTGCTCTCTGGCGTTCTTCATTGGTGACTCCAGAGCTAGGATTAAGTTCTTTGACAAGTTCGAGAAATTTCTGGCTGTTGATTTGCTCCATCTTACGCAAGCTTTCTTGATTTTGGATGTAAATTTGTGTACCAACTAGTGTTGATAATACCGCTATCATACTCGTTAGCCCGACTACAAATAAGGTGAAACTGGGGCTGCGTCGGATTATATTTGTGGGACTAGGCGGCTGAGTACATGTACTTACTTCCTGAACGTTTTCCAGCGGTAACTGTTCACTAGTATTTTCTGGAGAAGTTTTTACCCATCTGTTGATGTCTCTAGCATCTATGGTATATGTACCTACTAACTGATCATGGAAGGAACGACGACGTTTTTGCGAAGGCCAGCCCATTCCTTCCCCCAGCACCAATAAGACAGCTAAAAATGTGAATAAACCTAAGTTGGGAAAGGTAAAGCTGTAACGCCATAGTATATAAGCAATGGAAACTGGTGCAGTCCAGCGTCCTAGCCCTTCACGAACCACCACAACTCCCAAACCAGGGGTTTGACCTTCTTCATTTACTACCCGGACACGAAACCAACGCTTGGGAAGGGTGCTGCCAGTTTTACCCAGTAAATACAAGTGCCACCCTGAGAGGGTAATAGGTGCTAGTAGGGCGATTGTCCATAAAAAATTAGTCGGACTGGCAACATTATTAATACCATAACTAACTGGTAGTGCTAAAGGCCGAGCAATTGCTCTTTCTGTGACTACCAAAACCGGGTTCAGAGGTACTCGGTTAAGATCGCTGCGAGAATTGGCATAAACGCCCATGCCAAAGGGGACTAACCCGCTGGCAACTACTAGTGTGATTTCGACTGCCCAAGCGGCCAACCGTCTTGTTCCCAGAGGGAGGGAATTAACTTTTTCAGGTTCTTGGGACTGGCTTGATTGATTAATATTTCTCCTGACAGTTGGGGTCGTCATTGCATAATTCCCTTTGACTTTATGTTTACGCCAATCTCGGCGCGGTTAAAATAGACTATTGCTTACGTTGAAAGCTATTAGATACAAAAAATTGGTATCCAAAATACACTAACACTGGTAACAGCGCCAGATTCATCACCGATGCCACAAGTTTAAATACTGTTTGCAGTATGCAAGAAGGCTACGAACATCGCTACACCGGCAACGGCAAGCTTATTCATCCCTCCCTGATAACCCCTGATACCAAATTTGTGCTCGCTGGAAATGCCAGGTTAATTTGGCAAAACCAGACTGTCGTGTCTGTTCTTGCCTCTCTCTTTGGGACGAGATTGGGGAAAATGAATTCATCTCAGCCTCTAGCTTTTGGAGGCGACGCTGGAAGTATTCTTCGGGTTGAGGATTCATGATTTTTTTACTTCAGCTTGAACACTGGTTATACAACCCACTAAGGAAATTTCTTATTCGCTAGTTATGTTAGTGATTTTAGCTAAAAAGGCAATTATAACTTGGGTATCAGCAAGATTTTTCTGCTTCTTCCCCGTTACTTCAGGATATTTTAATTTTTGCTAATAAGTTAGTTGAATTTGACAAGAAAAATTTATACTTTCTCTGTGGGAACAACAACGGATTGTTTCCGTCAAGCAGATCATAAGAATATATATAAATAATATTGCTCTATCAATAGTCGGGAGCATTAATTAAAATGAAGACTTTAAGGTTATTGACCCTTGTTCCCGTATGTGTGGTAACAAGTTTGCTATTTAACCAAGCTAATTTAGCTCAAACTCCTGTCATACAAATTAATCAAAACCTGGCCATAGATACCCTTGTTCTCAATGGTACTTCGGGGGGAATAGTGCCGAGTAATTGCGGAAATATTACTGCTCAACCTAGTCAAGTAATTAAGGTTACAGAATCCCTACCCTATTTGCGATTAACAGTTGAGAGTCAGGGTAAGCCAACACTGCTAATTGACGGACCTGGAGGGCGCTTTTGTGTGTTGGCAGATAATTACTCTGACAATAAACCGGAACTTGCTGGTTTTTGGGAGCTTGGGCAATATTCGCTGTTTATAGGCAATCTATCCCCAGGACAGTTTACTTATAATCTTTCTATTTCCAAACAAAAGAAATAGTAATTGGGGATTGGTGATTGGTGATTGGTAACAGTACAGGACTGATAACTGATAACGGATCAGTCTTCTAGTGATTTGGCTGGGACTTCAATTGCTGTAACATCAATTGTTCCTTCTGGTGCAAAGCGGCTAAATTGATTATTTTCTACTGATAGCTGTTCTCCGCAGTTTTGACACTGCAATTGACTGTTGTTTAAACCTGTTACTTCATATGCGCAGACGGGACACTGACCAGTAACTAAGTTTCTTTGTAGCCACCAACGAAATCCGAAAAATGCTATTACTGGTGTTACTAACAAGAATCCAAAAATAATTAGCAGGGAATTAACCAACCAACCTAAACCTAATGATGCTAATAACCAGGCCACTGCTAACAAAGTGAGCCAAGGACGGAGTTTTTCAAGCTTAAATTGCAAGTTTTGAAGACTCATTTCTCAAATTTTTCTACTCTAGTTTGATCTTAGTTATGCAAGCTTTCAGCTATCAGCCATCAGCAGTCAGCTTTTTCAGGCTAACGCCAAAAATACCTATTTGTTAATTAACCAATTTCTCAAATATTCTGACTCCTGACTCCTGACTCCTGACTCCTGACTCCTGACTCCTGACTCCTGACTCCTGACTCCTGACTCCTGACTCCTGACTTAGTTATTAGTTATTAGTTGATTGGAGCATTTGCTGTAAACGTTGTTGAAAAGCTTGTATCCCAAAAATAGCGATCGTTTGCTCTCTTAACCATTTACCATCACAACGTTGATCCTGACCTTGAAGAATTTCAATACAAGCTGCTGCCACTGCATCAGGATTCCGGTGTTGTACTCTCCATCCTAGTTTACCATCTTGTAATGGGTCAGCCGAGCCATCATCATCACCAGATAACACTGGGACACCACAAGCCATTGCTTCTAGGTAAACTATACCAAACCCTTCTTGGGAGGGCATAATATAGGCATCGGCTAGGCGATAGTGTAACATTAATGCTTCTGTAGGTATAAAACCAGCAAAGATAAGGGGATCGCTCACACCTAAATCTTTTGCTAACTGGGCTAATCTTGGTTGGTCATTACCACGGCCAATCACTAAATATTTTACCTCTGGAAACACCTGGATAATCTGTGGTAAGGCTCTAATTGTTACATCCACACCTTTATAAATATCTCCAGACCACAACCGCGCCACTGTCATTAATACTTTGGCATTATTTAAACCATACTTTTGGATTAATTCCAGTGCTTTTTCTCCAGGAGTAAACTTCTCTCCATCTATTGCACAAGGTAGCATTTGTACCTTTTTTGGGTCGATACCATTAGCAGCACAAGCGCGATCTCGACTATAACGGCTAATTGTCCAAATTGCTGAAGCTGAAGCTAAAGCACGTCGTTCTGTATTATTTAGAGGTTCCCATACCTCCTTACCATAAGTGAGTACTGTATAGGAAATGCTCAAGGGCTGACATAAAATTTGTATCAGTCCTGCTAACTTAATATGACCACAGAAAACTTGTTGCGGTCGTTTTTGCAGAAGATATCGAACTAATGCGATCGCCAATTTGAGTCTACCTATTTTGGACGATTTGCTTTTAAAATAATGAAACTTTAAATTTACTGATGCGAAAATATTAATACAAGCAGGACTATCTCGCAACAAGAAAACTTCGGCTTTACAAGTTTGATTTAATCCCTGATAGACACGAAAAATATCCTTAATATAGGATTGAATTCCACCTTCAACTGTAAAGAGTTCTAAGAACACAAATAGATGATTATTTGGCACTTTATTAATTGGCATTTTTGGGTTTTACTATTTCTTATGAACTTCTATAAAAGGCTCAATTTTACCACTTTCTAACTGGTGTAAATCTCTTTGTACCATATTGTCTAAAAGTTGTTCAAAACTAACTTGCGGTTCCCACCCCAGGTTCTTTTTAGCTTTATCAGGGTTAGCTACAAGTTGAAAATGTTCATCTGCTCGTAATAAATTAGTATTCACAATTACATACTTTTCCCAATCAAGTCCGACAGCATCAAAGGCTGTACTAGTTAATTCCTTAACACTGTGGAGCTTACCTGTACCAATTACATATTCTTCTGGTTGATCAACCTGCAGCATTTGCCACATTGCATTTACGTAATCTCCCGCAAAACCCCAATCCCGTTGAGCATCTAAGTTACCTATTTCCAGGGTTTGGGCTAAACCCAATTTAATTGATGCTACTGCTAAAGAAACTTTCCGTGTCACAAACTGAGGAGGACGTAAAGGAGACTCATGGTTATATAAAATACCACTACAAGCAAACAAACCATAACGCTGTCGGTGATGTACCATCGTCCAGTGAGCGTGTAATTTTGCGGCTGCGTAGGGATTTTTAGGACGGAAAGGAGTTTCTTCATCCTGGGGAGAAACAGTTACATTACCAAACATTTCTGAACTGCTGGCTTGATAAAACCTTGTAGATAAACCAACTTGCCGGATTGCGTCTAATAATCTGGTAGCAGTACCCGTGATGAGCTCGAGTGTTCCCAAAGGATCATGCCAGGAATCGGGAACGAAACTGGGAGCAGCTAAATTATAAATTTCCTGGGGTTGTAGTTGTTCAACAGCAGTGAATAAACCCGCACTATCTCTTAAATCAACAGTATAAATTTCTACTTTATCTGCCAGCTCTCCCAATTTTGACAAATTAGGTTGTCGGTGAGGAGGCACCAAGCCTACGACTCGGTAATTTTGGTTAAGAAGTAAATGACTGAGATAGTAGCCATCTTGACCTGTAATGCCAGTGATTAGCGCTGTTTTTGTCATAGATATGGTTTTTGATATGACAGTTTTAGTTTAGGGAAATTATGTATCTAGTATATTTAGTATTATTTTTACAGAGAAATTGGCTTTTCCAGTGGTGAGATTTCGGAATTTTATCAAACATTTATTAAAGATTTACGAGTATATTGAATTTGACAGTATCTCCTTAAAGATATGATTAAATGGATAGCAAGCAAAATCTGTTTACACCTGTTCCACTTAAACTATATATTAACCATATATTCTACCTAATCTGATTTTCATAGCTCTTATAACTCGGTTAAGGACGATTGATAGCATTCCAACTCGCTGATGGCGACTTATTATCCTCAACGCGCTAGTGCAGGGGTAATTGTCACAGAATGGACAATGGTATCTCCAATGAGTTTAGGTTACATGAGTGACCAGGGTAAATATTCAGATGACAGGTGGGAGAATGACAACTGGTAACAGATGTTGTTCATGTATAGCAATCTGGCAGGATTTCCCACTCATTTTTGTTAGGGGGATAGTTGCCTGTTTCTCCCAGTGTGATCGCAGCAGTGGGTTCATTACATAAACTGATTAATAAAGTATAATTAGATACTAAATACCAATTGTAAATCGAGGAGATCCTTGAAATAGTTGAGCAATTCCGGCAAGGGGCAAAAAATTCTTTATTAGCTGGTTTTGATAGTGTGGAACTACACGGTGCTTTTGGTTATTTAATTGACCGATTTTTACAAGATGGTTCTAAGCAACGTACTGATGAATATCGTGGTTCAATTGAAAACCGCAGCAGGTTTCTATTGGATGTGGTCACTGCTGTGGCTAAAGTTTGGGGAGGTGAGCCCATCGGTATTAAACTTTCACTTAGTAATACATCTTACGCGATGCAAGATAGCAATCCTCTAGCAACTTTTGGTTATGTAATTCAGGGAATTAACTCCTTTGGACTAGCCTATTTGCATTTGATGGAAGCCAATTAAATTGATTTAGCTACCTGTCTGTTGAATCCTGTAATTACTCAGTTTAGCCCCATTTACCAAGGCACAATCATTGCTAACAGTGGCTATGATCAGATTCTTGGAGAAGGTAATCCAGATTTAGTATCTTTTGGCAAGCTATTTATCTCCAATCCAGATTTACCAAAACCCTTGCAACTTAACGCCCAATTGAATAGCCCAGACCAGAAAATATTTTACACTCCAGATGCTACAGGATATACAGATTATCCCTTCTTAGAATCTTAGAATCTTCACAAATTTATCTCGATTCCTGTGAAAAATCATAAGCTAACCAAAGTTTTCAGTTTTATAATTGTCGAGGGCAGCTAACAAACCACGTGATTAAAAGATGAATCATAATAGGTTGTATAAAACCTATTTAGTATCTTTTTCAAAAAAAATAAATCATCTATGCTAGTTTGAAAGTCTGTTTTTTCCATTAAGTATCACTTCGCAGGCACACAAAAATATGGATTCGTCAAATTTTACTACACTCCAGAACTTAGAATCTGCTTTCGGTGGTGAATCGATGGCAAATCGCAAATATCTGTTCTTTGCAAATGTAGCACGTCAACTGGGTTTTTCAGACTTAGCAAGACTTTTTAAAGAAACAGCAGATCAAGAAACTGAACACGCTTTTGCACATTTCGAGTTATTACATCCAGAACTAGTTGTGAAAGATGCCGCTAGTTTAACTGATCAACAAAGACGGGAAATAGTATCTCGCTGTTTGTCTTTAGCAATTGAAGGTGAAACCTATGAATATACTACAATGTATCCTGAATTTGCTGCTGCTGCTCAAAAGGACAGAGACAATCCAGCAGCTGAAGAATTTCTTAAACAAGCCCAAGAATCTAGCGACCACGCTAACACATTCCGCGCCGCAGCACACCGTTTTGGGTTATTAAAATTCATCGAAAATTACCACGCAGATCGTTACACCGAAGCATTAGAAGTATTAAATGGAGGACAAGCTGTAAGCAGAGTAGCAGGTGAAGATCCTCAAACTCAAAAATGGATTTGTAGACAATGCAGCATGATTTATGATCCCGTTGTTGGTGATCCTGATTCGGGAATTGCACCTGATACACCTTTTGCACAAATTCCCGATGATTGGAGTTGTCCTATTTGCGGTGCGACTAAAAAGACTTTTAACCCACTGGAAACAAAAGTTCCTGCTTAAGGTAACAGCCAAATTTTAATTAATTTAAATCCCTCTTTCGTGATAATCTATAAAATACGGAAGGGGTATTTTTTTAGTTTCTATTAACTGGATTGTATTTCTGAACAGAGAAATAAATATGCATGCAGCAAAAAATAAGAAAAATATACAATACAGACTCGAAGATTCTTCAACACCAGATATATTCTATCATTCCTTTACTCCTGTTTTAGGGTAAGGACTCAGGTGGTGGAGTATTGACAAGTGTGATAGGAGAGGCAGAATATAGCAGTTATGGAAAAGAAGCTGCCACCAAAACTAGACAGAGAGA
>ERZ1034375.55-NODE-55-length-38190-cov-83.371501_pt1 | contig 38190 bp, 47 predicted proteins | sample MGYA00520585_ERZ1034375 | MGnify/ENA primary metagenome ERZ1034375 (study PRJEB33736, sample SAMEA104288463) | Azolla filiculoides | biome: Urban; feature: water surface; material: ditch water | place: Netherlands | collected 2014 ... | reverse complement strand
CAACCTATGAAAGCCATGGTTCACTCTGCTTTCCATACACCTTCTTTAATCCCTCTACCTTAGACCTGAATCCTTACGAAGAAAGTTAGTTTTGTTTTGCTCAATCATAGTTAATCAGAAGAGGTATCAGTTAAGAGGTAACAGTAGGAAGAGAATTACTTATGGAGTATTTAAGATTCGATAACGGAGAGAAGTGAGCATTTTAGTAATTTCAGTAATTTGAGATAATGTTGTAGGATTTGCTTGTTCTGGATTTAGATAATTTAACCTAACTGCCAGCATTAAAAAAGTTTCTGTTTCCATTAATGAACCTTTAGCTATACACAAAAAAGTTGTTAGTTGTTCCTTGTGCATGGCCTTCTGCAATATTTGCTGGAACAGATGCAGCAGAAGGGGTAATTTGTGAAGTTAAACCATACACTTCTTTCTATACACTTCTTTCTGTATTCGGAAATGCAGAAGCTAACTGATATATACTAACTACCATATATATTGATTTTCGCCACACACACAATTAAATCTAGATGTGATTCAATCTTCATAAAAAATTCCTCTTCCCTTATTTAGATTTACCTCTAACTTATTAACTCTCTCTTACCTTCTTCGGTGTCACCTGTCACCTGTCACCTGTTCCCTGTGACCTTCTTCTCACCATTCCCATTCCCATTGTTGTTTTACGTCCTATTCCTGCATATAACACAAAATTAGTTAAAGCGTTAATTTGCTTAATCCCTATTGTTTCTACATTGCCAAGAATGCGATAGCTAATTTCGCCTAAACAGCCAATAAACTTATTTTTATAGTTGCCAATAACCTCAGTTCTGATATTAAAAGCACTAGGGTAAATTGATTCAAGGGGAATATTATTTAATTCAATACCACTATATTTATTCCACCGATTGAGAAGACTATTAAATACAGATTCCCTGGTTGGTAAAGCATTATCAAATAAACCTTGACGAAAAGCTACAGGTGTAGAAAAGATGAAATTAAGATTGCGGTCTGTTTCACTTGCTAGTTCATACAGTTGGTTATATCTACAAGTATTAGCCCAAGGTCGAGTAGATTGAGGAGTACCTTGACTGCTGGTAATATATAAATTAGCTGAACCCAAATGCCAAGGTTGTTCAGGATTAATATTTAACCACAAGGGTGTAAGTTGACTAAATAAATTGTCATCTAATAAAGATATTTTCCACCAACAAGAAGTACCTGCAGAAATAGCATCTTGATGCGCATATTGCAAAGTGTGAGATTGAGTTTTATGCCTATTTTTTACCTGCAATTGTGAGAGCGTAAAAGCTTTATTAGCATTTGATTCGTGTAGGTAATCTCCTAATTTTCTATCAACATAACTAACCAGATTAAGGAATAGGGCGTGGTAATGTCTGCCGGTGAGAAAATTGGGGTAGATGGGAGATTGCGGAGTAATGTTAAGGATGAGACTATGGGGCATATTTTTTCCAGTCTGACACATTTTGTAAATAAATAATGAAAATTAAGAGAGATTGACAGTATAAATAGATCCAGACCATCCCCATGTAGAAGAAATAGCCACTTATCAACGCGAGCGAAATCGTAAGTTAAGGTTACAAAACCGTGGTGTAATTATGGCTGAATTAATGCCTTTACACGCTCCTAAAATCAAGAAGAGTCGTAAACGCTTTGGCAAGTAATTAGCTCCGAAAAAGGTATTGCATTTGTTTGGGAAGTTTTACATCTTTGATATCATCTAAGAAGTAATATTCCCCTCGCATTTGCACATTTTGAATCACACTAACTCGAGGCATATTTACCACATCATGACTAATGACTTGATTGCTAAACATGAGTCTAAGGGATTGAAAGGATGAGTACAGGTGAATAAATCAGTTTTAGTTTTCGGTTGTGGTAATTTCTTAACCTTAATTTCTGCTTTACTCATCCACTTACCAAAACAAATCCATTTAGTTAATTTGATTTCTTTTTAAGCAATTAGAAAAAACTCGAATTTACTTTCTGGTGCAATTTCCTTTGAGCGGCCAAAACTGGGAAGATTCTTTTGGGTTCTCTCCATTTATACATGGTAGTTATTATTTGCATACTTCCATGTATTGAGAATAGCTGAATGCTTAAGAGAACGATCCGGAGTTATATAGATTCCTTCGTGGTTTAAGGGAGTTAAATATTGCTCATATTTTGGCACTTATTCGGGGTATAAATAGCGATATAAATCCTCTTTAGCAACGGTTGTTGAATAGACATGACTATCAACTAAACTTAGTGCGTAACAGAGGGCATAATTATGAATTATTGGCTCTGTTTCGTATAGTCTGCCAATTTCACGAGTGGCAAAATAGAGGCTGTGGTGTAGTTGTAATTAACAACGGTAGATAATTGTCATCGCTATTATTTAGCTGTTGCCTTATCTTTACCTTTTATGTGTAGCTTGCCATGGGCTTTAGCCTCATCATCCGCTTTTTCAAGTAACTGTTTAAGTTGATCCTCATTGCCTGTGATAGGATAGCCTTTACCTCATTTAGCAAAGCTGCAAATTTATTATCAGGAAGGTCATCATCTACAATAAATTCTTCTTGCATCAATGTAGCAATGGTATTTTCTTCGGCTTCAATCACTTCATCTTCATTTAACGGATCAGACGATTTCAGTGTTTGATTATTTTCCATATAAATAATCGAGAATTGTCTGAATCCAACCTAAATTACTAATGATTTCTCCATCAGCAAATATTACTCCAATTAACTCATTTCTTATCCTTCCTGTACAGGTAGTTTGTGCGCCATAGTGACGAGTTGGTAGAATTTTATTAAAAACATACGAAAAGCTTGCTCCTGTTGGGTTTTTCAGGGTAACAATCCTAGGAACAAAGATTTGAGGTTTAATGTGATATTGTTGATTTACTAAGACTTGTAATTTCACAAACTTTAGTATCTTTTTCACCCTTGGATGTCATTGTTCCATTTTCAAAAAGTGCATTGAGTGTAAATGTTTCATGTGATTCAGCAAAATGGGTGATAGAAAATGCTGAATCTACGACTACTTTTGATTTTTCAGAACCAGACTCTCCAATTAAAAAACCATAAATAATGCAGTCAGAATTATCCATTGCAAATTTGAGATTATACATACTCACAATCTTCAGCTTTCATCAATTGATATCTACGCAGTAATTACCTACCAACTAAACGTTATGGCTTAGACTATTTACGTTTGAACACTGTTTAGACGAATGATAGTTTTTTGACTTTCAGGATCATCCTTTTTAATACCAGCCCGAACCCGTGATTTATTTGAATCTCTATCAGTCTAAAACAGAGGATAGGATTCAGTTACACGCAAAGTCAAAAAATGAATATAGCTTCCCATTGGTTTGTAGGCAATTACGGCTTGAAAATGTTTTGAATCAACTGTTTTAATAAAAGTCATGATGTCTCTCCGAAAATTTTGTCAACTTAACTTTTATAAGATGGAAATTGTGCCACATAAAACGGCTACAAGAAATCATTCATCTTCAGATGTATTAACTTCTTCATCTAAATCAACAACAACATTGTTACCTTGAGAACTTTCTTCATAGTTACCTAGGCGGTAAAGATATTCACGAGTATTGCAAACATAGTTGATTTGGCGACCTTGTAAACGTGCGCGGTCTCCTGCAAAAGATTCACGAGAAACTTTAACAATAAGGTATTCAGCAAAATTTTAAATTTCTTGTAATTCCTCTTCTCTGTTACTAATAATCCAGCGTCCTTCTGCCCTAGAAGAGTGAACTCTCTTCATTAGCTGGAATACTTCTGCAAGGTGAATAGCATAAGCAGCAGTTAGAACATTGAGTGGTGCCGGATCTTTTTGTCCATTTTCTTCCCAACCTTCTAGAATATAATCTAGTCTAAATTTATCTCTTCCCACCAATAGCCGAAAAGCGTGGGGCGCACTATCAAGAAATACACTTTCTTCAAATTCATTTCCATCATTCAAAGGGGGAATTAGGTGACTCAGAAACTAGTGTTTTCACATCTAGAAAAATTCGGAAGGCAAATCCTAACCAACTAGGCATTACCCAAGATTATGTATCAGTTGGATCGCCTCCTGGTGGTAAAGCCATAAAGTAAAATGTTAAAGGCTGAACTTGTGGATAAGACAGTTTAAATGTACGGTCTTGTCTGTGTTCTGCATTATTTTCAGGTAAATCTTTCTTGCGTTGTAAGCCCTCATCAATCAAGAATGTATCAACACTTTGGTAACGATTACGCCCAAAATTAGCCTGCAAGTCGTCATTGATAAAATGATTGCGAATACTGCCATTAAACCTAGTTTGAGCAATGTTGGCATAGCTGATTGTAGAAACTTATTCGTTTCTGGTGTGCAGTAATAAGTTGGATAAAAGTAGAGGTAACAATATTTAGCATCCTCAAACCTTTTACCAACAGCTTGAGTCTGATTCATCAGAATTTGCCGTAACATCATTTCCAGTATTGCAATACTGGAAATATTGCCTTTAGCGTTAGAACCATTCAGCATTTGTTTATTTGTATAAAGTTGGGGTGTAAACAACACCGCAGACTCCATTTGTTTTGTCACCCTATATGCAGAATCAGAAATAGACTGTGTTAAATAGGACATCAGTATTTGGATCGCGCAATGCTTTTAAAGTCTCTAATTGATGCCAAGATAAAGACTAACCATCTAGTAATTTCACCCCATCAGGTATGGGGACTGTTTGTGAATAAATAGGTTTGAGTGTAATATTAAATTCTGTTGTCTGTTTCAATTGTCTCTCCACCTGCAAGGAAGTCTAAAATTAGAGATACCCAAATACGATGACCTTTAATGCAAGGTTTACCAAAACAAATATTTGGATCAATGGAAATTCGTGAAAGTAAATTATTTCTAGTCATTATTGCTGCTCCCTATTTACCTCTTTTCTATATTCGGTTACTGATTTAAAAACTGTCCGTAACTCGTTGTTAAAATCCATAATGACACCGAAAATAAAAGTTGGCAAGAGAAAACAAATATAAAGTACACGGACACTTTTAATGAGTCGAAAAGGTCAGTCTATAACACTATCGGTATCAGTCAGAACGAGACAAAGCCGAACTAGATGTCATCGCACTAGAATAATGAAGTGGGGGGATGATCCCAATATCTCCAAACTCACTTTGAGCGATCTCTCAACGTGAGTTAATAGTCGGTAAAAATCATGACTGGGAATATTACAGTATTCGTACCTTAAGTCGTTGTATTGCTTCATCAACCGAAATTGGAGAAATTGCACATGTAATACGCCGGGTTGTTACTCTTACGGAGTGAAGTATACATATAAATACGGAGGTAAAGTGAAGGATTTTTAAATAATTCTCTTCCATTCCATCTTGGAGGTTACAAGTTGATCACTATATATTGCGCCAACAACCTTTTCAACTAGCATACCAAGATGCAGCAGAACGAGTATTTAATTTTACAGTTCCCTATGCCAAAATCACTCCTCACGAAAAGCGTATATCTTGATTGCTGGTGAGAAGAAACAGAAGGAAATTCTGACATACCAGAACTTAAACATAGCTGGTGTTGTTGTTTAGACAGAATTAACGAAGCGGCTGTTACGTAAATTACTGATTATTGGCGTACTAGCTTAGACCAAATAGAATTGGAAATGTATTTATTAAGAGGCTATTGATAAAGTAAATGGAAAGGGGAGTAGAAAAGGAATATTGGAAGGATAGGATACATAAAATGTAGTGTATTTACATAGCTCCTAATGGAACGAAAGTCTTACCCCACAGACTTAACTGATATGGAGTGGGAAATCCTGGCCCCATTGATTCCACCAGCTAAAGAAGGAGGGCATCCACCCACAACAGATATGGGTGAAATATGTAATGCCATCTATTATCATTTGAAAACTGGATGTCAATGGAATATGCTTCCAGGTGACTTCCCGCCAAGGTCAACGGTATATAGCTATTACAGGAAATGGCAGGGCCATGGGGTTTGGGAAAAATTCAACCATACATTGGGTGGTCAAGTTCGCTCGAAATTAGGTAAATCAACACAACCTACCGCGCTCGCCGTAGACAGTCAGTCGGTCAAAACTGACCAAAAAAAGGGGATGTGTATGGTTTTGACGGATGTAAAAAGGTGAAAGGAAGAAAGGGGCATACTTTAGTTGATAGCCTGGGACTTATGTTGAAACTTGTTGTTAGTCAAGCGAATGTGTCAGAACTAATACTTGCTGCCTATACACTAATGGAACTGCTAGAGAAACCCACAGAATTATTGGAAAAAGTCCAAGTTTTATGGGTTGATTCCGGTTATGACGGTGATAAATTTGCACTTGCAGTTTGGTTCATGATTCAAGCTCATGTTGAAGTCATAGGACCTACTGAGCAAGAATTTAAAGTTTTACCACAACCCTGGGTAGTAGAAAGAACATTTGGGTGGTTTAAGCAATATCATCGTCTAAGCAAGAATTATGAGCGTTTAACACAAATGAGGTAAGGGGCTATATATGCTCTTATGACTAGAATTATGCTACTTCCTCTTGTCTCCTAAACCTTTACTTTATAAATCATCTCTTAACAACTTAGTGTTTGCATATCAAACCAAACCAGAGGATAAAATCGTGGAATGGATACCAGATAAACCAAAAGTCAAGTGAGTGATTAGGAAAGTATCTAATACATTTTGGTTTATTCAGGAAATCATGCAATATTCCGCTGATTGTATTGTAGTCTCACCAGAAAATGTGCCATTCCTCATCAAAGAAAAACTCATTACCCTTTGTAAAAATCATGATTGGATAGAACCATAAGACCACAAAGTAGTTTTATCATGGTATTATGTCAGCCGAAAAAATCCCTGTCAAGTCTATAAGATGTAAGCTAGAAGTAGAAAATAATTTATTTTATTCTACTATCCCATGCAACAATCATCTTCTGGCAATAATCAGGATTTTATTGGGCAGATTACCACATTAGGTGCTATCGTTGGTGCTTTTTTTATTAAAAAAATATCCAATATTTTCCCACTCAACGGACTCAATATAGGAGCAATTTCCAACACATTATTTAAAGATGTCCTGATTATTCCCGCTAACTACGCATTTGCTGTATGGGGACTTATTTACTTAGGATTATTTGCTTTAGCAATTTACCAATTTCTTCCCAGTCAAAGAGATGATGTCGATTTACGTAGTACTAGATATCTGTTGGTAGTTGCTTCAGTTACTCAATCTATCTGAGTGTATTTATTCCTAGCTAGATTTTTTTTTATACTTTCAATAGTAGCAATGTGAGGAATTTTGATCCCCTTAATTATTATTCACCAGCAGCTAGAAATTCGTATCAAGCGCGTGAGTAGAATTAAGAAGTTTTGTCTTCATGCCCCTATGAGTATATATCTGAGTTGGATTAGTGTAGCGACTATTGTCAATGTTGCCTGTGCGCTGTATTTTTATAACTGGAAGGGTTGGGGCATTACTCACACGGTATACACTGTGATTATGTTGTTCGCCGCAGCAGCATTTAGTAGTGTTATGGTGATCAAATACCGGGATATTCCTTACGCAGGTGTAACGGTTTGGGCTTTATTTGCGATTGCTCTCAAACACTGGGATGATTCTTTAATAAGGAATGTAGCCTTGCTTGTGGCAATTGTTCTGATGAACATTGCAATTATTCAACGTTGGCGTAACTAAGAGTCATAAATCATAGAAACAGATGACACACGGGAAAATACTACTTGAACGAGGAACACTATGGACAAAAATCAAACAAACTACCGAACACGCTTTAAAATGTGGTGCGCTCAAATCTATACCCACAGAACTTGAATTTGTCGAACAAGATGGTGTTAAATTCTTAGTAAGAATATTATCCAACCTCAACCACAAAAAAGCAGCTAAGGAAAAACAAGACCAACAAACCGCTGCAACTGGTAAAGAATTTAATCCATTCTTACCTTACGAAGAGGATTTATTTGTAGCAGATATCTCTGATACCCATGCCTGCATTTTAAATAAATTCAATGTTGTTGATTATCACCTATTAATTATTACTCGCGCTTTTGAAGAACAAGAAAGCTTACTTACCTTAGAAGATTTTGCCGGAATGTGGGCCTGTTTAGCTGATTTTGATGGTTTAGTCTTCTACAATGGCGGTAAACTTGCAGGTGCTAGTCAGCGACATAAACATTTACAAATTGTCCCTATCTCCGCGACAGAGATTCCCATTACACCATTATTAAAAGAGGCTAAATTTAAAGATTCTACTGCCATAATACCTCGACTTCCCTTTTTACACGCTTTCACAACTCTCAACTGGTATGAAAGTGCAGAGGTGACGTTAGCAAAATATTATGCTTTACTGGAGATAGTCGGTATTGAGGCTACTGATAATAATAAACAATCTGGAGCATATAATCTTTTAGCTACGCGAGAATGGATGTTAATTGTACCACGTTATCAAGAGGAATTCGAGTCAATTTCTGTCAATTCTTTAGGGTTCGCTGGTGCTTTGCTGGTGCGAAATACTGAACAAATGGAGCTAGTTAAAGATATGGGTCTAATGAATATTTTGAAAAATGTTGCTTTACCAAAGAAATAAAGTTTAAATCCAGAGGAACGCAGAGGAGTTGATTGAGAAAATGCCAGACCAATCATCTGTATTTATCTCCGTCCATCTGCGGTTAAAAAATTTCTTTTTCCTCTCTATAGTTAGTTAAGAAAATGAGGTAATTTATTTATGGAATCTCTGGATATAAAATGGATTCGCTCTCAATTTCCAGCTTTGACGCAATCAATTAATGGTCATCCAGCTATTTTTTTTGATGGACCTGGTGGAACTCAAGTACCAGGTGCGGTATTGGATGGAATGAGTAATTATTTAGTCAGGTCTAATGCTAATGCTCATGGGGATTTTGCTACCAGTGCGCGAACTGATGCGGTGATTAATTCTGCAAGGGCTGCGAGCGCAGATTTTTTAGGATGCGATAATGATGAAGTGGTATTCGGTGCGAATATGACCACTCTAACCTTTAGTGTCAGTCGTGCTATTGGTCGAGAACTGCAACCAGGTGATCAAATAATTGTTACCAAACTTGATCATGCAGCTAATATTTCCCCTTGGTCTGCTTTAGAAGAAAAGGGTGTGAATATTCAGGTTGTGGACATCAATGTTGCAGACTGCACCCTCGATTTAAATGATTTAGCAGCAAAGATTAATTCCCGCACAAAATTAGTAGCAGTGACTTATGCTTCTAATGCTGTAGGAACAATTAATGATATTGCTAAAATAGTTAAATTAGCTCATGCTGTTGGTGCTTTGGTTTTTGTTGATGCTGTTCATTATTCTCCCCATGCACCTATGAATGTGCATCATTTAGATTGTGATTTTCTAGTTTGTTCCGCTTATAAATTCTTCGCTCCCCACGTTGGGATTTTATATGGAAAAAGAGAATATTTAACTCGTCTAACTCCTTATAAAGTCAAACCTGGATCTAATGAAGTTCCATTTAAATGGGAAACCGGAACTTTGAACCATGAAGGTTTAGCGGGGTTAGTAGCCACAATTAATTATTTAGCAAAATTAGGTTGTCATGTTTCCCCAACTTTAGATAATGAATTACTTGATTCTTTAATACAAGCAGATAGAGAGGGTTTAACTACTTTTCATTGTCCCAGTTTTGTGACTGCACCTGAACAACCTAGTCATGAGTTAGCTTCTGCTTATCATAGTCGTCGTGCGGCTTTGTTAGCTGCAATGTCAGCTATTCAAGAATATGAAAGAGAATTAAGTAAAAAGCTGATTTCTGGGTTGTTAGAAATTCCTGGTGTCACAGTTTATGGTATTACTGAACCTAGCCAATTTATATGGAGAACTCCCACAGTTTCTATCACAATTGAAGGCAAAAACTCGGCAGATGTAGCCAAGTTTTTAGGAACCAAAGGAATCTTTACTTGGCATGGTCATTTCTATGCTATTGAACTCACAGAAAAGTTAGGGGTAGAAACATCTGGGGGTTTATTGAGAATTGGATTAGCACACTATAATAATGTAGAAGAAATTAATCAATATTTGTCGGTGTTAGTTGAGGTTTAAAATATCAATAAATTATCAATAAATGCCAAAGAAACCGCGTTGCATAATGGCGGTATGAATTATGTTGGGCGCAATCTCCGTCAGGAGATCCCGCAGGGTAGGCACAAAGGATCAAAGACGCAAAGTTTGAGATTTTGAATTTTCTAATTTCATACTTCAATTCAGCTAGTAGGGTGTGTTATTGTATAGCGCAACGCACCATTTAAGTTAGAGTGAATATTTGTTAAATATCTTTGCAATTGTTGAGCAAGTATTCACTGGCTATTTATTTGCTATCAGTTTTAATTACGTTTTTTAAAACTGACGCAAAAGAGAGGAACGAAAATTTAGAAAGGAGTATTTGTCTGGCTTTCCATAGTGTTAAGATGAGGAAAGAGCCAAGGAAAGAATCAGGGTTGGGAATAGTAACTGATAGGAACTATCCATGAAGATGTTGATGACTAATTTATAACTGACCTCATATCCATAACATGTATGAAATGGGCAAAACTAATGAACCAGTTCCTAATGTGACTAAACCACAAATAGTTAGTAAGAATTACTTGTGAGGAAATTGGGGAATTCAGGGGAAATCTTTGTTGAGGTACCCGGAATATTTTTACAAGTCTAATGACCTGTTCAACAACAATACCCTTGGTGGAAAACTCTTTGTTTCCTGCCTTTTCTTCTGAGGTTCATTCTCTTTTTTTTTGTGTACGATGTGGATATTCTTGAATATAATTTATTGGATTTCTCCTTTTGGTACACCCTCAAAATTCTCTTCTACCATTTTTTTGACACCAAGTTAATTTTCCTGACAGGCCTAATATACAAAATTTACCATCGCTTGAGAATTTAACTTTGTTCTTGACGACGGTGGTTAGCTGCTTGTAATAATAAAGATTCAGCAAATGCCATCGCTTGATTTGCAGATTTACCACCGGCTAACTGTGCTAATTCTTCCCGACGGGTACTTAAATTATCCAAGCTGGTAACTCTCACAACTGTCCGCTGTTCAGCATTACCATTTTTATTAATCACTTGTTTATCCACCCGAAAATGTCGATCTGCCATTGCTGCTACTAAGGGTTGATGAGTCACACATAATACTTGTTGATTTTGACTAAGTTGGTGTAATTTCTCAGCAATAGCTTGGGCAATTCTTCCAGACACACCCACATCAATTTCATCAAATACCATTGTTTCCGCACCGTCATGTTGATTAAAACAAGCTTTTAAAGCTAGTAAAAATCGGCTCATTTCCCCACCAGAAGCAATTTCTGTTAAAGGTTGTATTGGTTCACCAGGGTTAGGGCTAAACATAAAGGTAATTTTATCTGCACCCATTGCTGTTGGGGAACTAGGGGCAATTTTCACTTGAAATTTTACCTTTTCCATCCCTAAAGGTTTAAGTTCAGTCAATAAATGAGATTCTAAATTAGCCGCAGTTTTACGACGCAGTTGGGTCAATTGTTGGTTGACTTGATTGAGATATTGTAAACAAACCTGTTCTTGTTGTTCTAAAGTTTCAATTGATTGTTCATTATTATTGAGTTCTGCTAACTCTATTTGGATGCGTTCAAAATAAGTGATCGCTTCCGTAAGAGTCGGTCCATATTTGCGACAAATTTGTTTTAGTTCCCGAATCCGTTCTTCTACTTCCTCTAACCGCTGCGGATCAGCTTCTAAACTTTCTCCGTAAATGCTAATTTGTCTTCCCACTTCCATTACTGCTGCTACCGCATCTCGCACCAATTCCAACATAGATTCCATTCGGGAATCAAACTCAACAATATGATTTAATATTGTTTCACAATCTCCCAATAAATCAGCAGCAGTAGGAGTCTCATCTTCATTTTGGTACAAAGCTTGATAAACTTTGTAACTCATTTGTTGTAAATCAACAACATGATTTAGGCGTTGCATTTCCTGGGTTAGTTGTTCTATTTCTTGCGGATAGTTGAGATTCGCTGCACTCAATTCTTGAACTTGATAGGTAATTAAATCGAATTGTTGTAAGCGTTCTCTTTCCGAAGTGCGACGTTTTTCTGAAGTTTGGTGTGCTTGTTGATATGCACTAAAAGCAACAGCTACCTTTTGCCGTTGTTGTATTAAAGAATCACCACCATATACATCTAACCAGTCTCTAACTTGGGCAGATTGTCCCACTTGTACAGTTTGCCCTTGGGCAGTAATTTCCACCAAGCGATCGCGCAAACTTCCCATTATTTGCCGATTTACCAACACACCATTTACCCGCGACCTACTGCGGATATTACTGGCAGTTGCGGCAATTTCTCGACTAATAACTACAGCATTATCATCAATTAAATCAATTTCCTGTTCACTCAACCAAGCAGCCAGAAAAGGATTGATACTAAAAGTCCCTTCTACTAAAGCGCGACTAGTCCCCGTGCGAATCACACGACTAGAGACTTTCCCACCTAAAACCCCATCAATCGCATCCAAAATAATCGACTTTCCCGCGCCGGTTTCCCCTGTTAGTACATTCAACCCAGCGCCAAAGTCTAACTCTAGTTGGTCGATGAGGGCAAAATTCTCAATTCTGAGGCACAGCAACATCAGGCCAAAATCTCCGTGAAGGTAAATGCTGGATACTTTCTGATTTTATCTTTATCCAGTCGCTAATGTATAGACTCATCAAAAATTATAGTTGGTTCACCTTTTTCCTGAGTCACATCTTGAATTAATGCTGGTCCCAATTTACCCACAGCGGCAGTGCTAAAACCTGATTTTTTCGGTACAGCTAAAAGACTAACTTCGTTCAGAAAGTTGTTACCGAATTGTTGGTTAACCTCTTTCAGAACTGCTTCATTTTCTAGAAATGGAACTAAACTATTTTTGGTGCTTTTAACAGGGGCTTTAACTGTAATAGTATTGCTAAAATTTCCTGTATCACCAAGATAATGACCTGTAGCAATAGCAGAAGCATTGGCTGTGGTAAAAGTAGGAAACACAGAATGGCTGTTAACATAATTCACACCCTATTCTTGAATTGACTGTAAAGTCGGTGTGTCAGTAGCATTAACAGTCATCGGACGCAAACCATCAGTCACAAAAATAACTGTATTGTGTGGCGGAGTTTGTCCAGTAAACACCTGAAACTCAGCAAAAACAGCAATTAAACAAACTAATAAAATAATCCAGCGATAAGCCTGTATTAGAATCCTTATAACCTTGCACATTTTTAGGACATGAAGATTTTAAACTCTACTGCATTAAGTTACACAGTTTATTGTCAATACTTCATAAAAGATCCACAGCTATAGAGAATAACCTTCAAGATGCTATAAGTAGGAAGGCACAAAAAAACCGTAGACGCGCAGCGGCTTCTCAAAGAGAAGTATGTAACGAGAAGTAAAATTTACCAAAAGCTCTTCCCTATTCCATGAGTGCGTCTTGCATCGCTTTTAACTTATAACGCTTTTAATTTATCAGGGGTGTGGGAGTTTAGCTAAACCCCTACTAACTACCTACAGCAATGATTAAAACTCTGCGCTTTGTGGTGTACGGGGGAAAGGAATCACATCACGAATATTCCCCATTCCCGTCATAAACTGTACCAATCTTTCAAACCCCAAACCAAAACCAGCATGGGGAACTGTTCCATAACGACGCAAATCTAAATACCACCACAGATCTTCTGGGTTCATACCTTGGTCTAAAACCCGTTTTTCTAACACATCCAGTCTTTCTTCCCGTTGAGAACCACCAATAATTTCCCCTATTTTCGGAACGAGAATATCCATAGCGCGGACAGTTTTCTCATCATCACTCAATCGCATATAAAAAGCTTTGATTCCAGCGGGATAATCTGTCACAACCACAGGCTTTTTAAACAGTTGTTCTGCTAAATAGCGTTCATGTTCTGATTGCAAATCAGTACCCCAAGTGACAGGATAGTCAAATTTAACATCAGCTTTTTCTAAAAATTTAACTGCATCAGTGTAACTTAACCGTTCAAATTGATTACTAATAATGTAATCAGCAGTTTCTAAGACTGTTCTATCAATACGTTCATTAAAAAATTCCATGTCTTGTGTACAAGTTTCTAATACATATTTAAAAATATATTTCAGAAACTCTTCCGCCAAATCCATATCACCTTCTAAATCACAAAAAGCCATTTCTGGTTCAACCATCCAAAATTCTGCTAAGTGACGAGAAGTGTTAGAATTTTCTGCCCGGAATGTGGGACCAAAGGTGTAGACATTGGTAAATGCCATCGCCATAATTTCTGCTTCTAATTGTCCACTTACTGTTAAATAAGCTGGTTTACTAAAGAAATCTTGACTATAATCAATGTCTTGATTTCCTGTGCGGGGAATTTTTTTAAAATCCAAATTGGTAACGCTAAATAGCTCTCCTGCACCTTCACAATCACTAGCGGTAATAATGGGAGTATGTACCCATAAAAAATCCCGTTCTTGAAAAAATTGATGAATAGCAGTCGCGCAAGCATTTCTCACTCGGAATACTGCACCAAAGGAGTTAGTTCGGGAACGAAGATGTGCAATGGTGCGTAGAAACTCAAAGGAATGACGTTTCTTTTGGAGGGGATAGGTTTCGGGATCAGCATCTCCGTATATTTTCAGAACATCAGCTTTTAATTCTATGCGCTGTCCTTTTCCTTGGGAAGCCACCAGCACACCTGATACTTCTACTGAAGCACCGGTATTGATTTGTTTTAAGATTCCTTCGTAGTTTGGTAAATCTTGGTTGATGACAATTTGCAAATTACCTAATGATGAACCATCATTAACTTCTAAAAACGCAAAACCTTTTAATTCACGCTTTGTTCTTACCCAACCTTGAATTAGTAAAGACTCATCAGGTTGACCAGTTCTTAATATTTCAGCAATGCGAGATTTTAGCATTTTCGACAATCAATTTTTATTTTGTTAATTTATATTTGTTACTATATATAATAATAGTAATTTTACTGGGAGATTGGGGATAGTCAACTGATAAACGACAACTGACTAATTAACTAATCCAAGACCTTAATAGCCAACCGATAATCACGCCTAAACCACCAAAACGGACAAATTGCCAAAATGGTCTTTTCAGGCTATTCCACGAAAATAACCGGCTTTCTAAGTTGAGTTCTAATACTTGTAACTGTTTTTGAATACGTTTTAACTCCTCCTTAACTTCTGGTGTCTGATTTTTATTTTGTTGGGGATTTTTTAATTCTTGTTGCCATTGTGCCTTTTTCTGCTGGTCTTGTTGCACTTGGGCATATCTTTCTTTCAAGAGTCGGAGGTCTGTTTCTAGTTCCTCCAGTTCCTGTTCAAAATCTGATTGCTGGTTATCTTCTAAATTAGTCATTGGTGATGAATCTTTAGCTATGATGATTAAATCTTGACACTCTCCGGGCTGTTCCCCCTTGGCGTTCCCAAAGGGTAGCTACGGAGATTATTCAGTAGCCCAAAAACGAACTCTTAAAGGCGTAGTGAATGCGCCGCTACTAACTCCATCAAGATTTAACCCCAATGTTACCTTTACCTTTTTCAGAATATTCGCTGCTCCATTTGCATCAGCATTGATGTAGAAATTATTAGCAGTACGATACAAGCCACGCTTGAGGCCCTTTCCTGATTCTTTCCACTTGTGGGGTTTTTCACCGTATTCAGGGAGAAAATCATGATCCAAAAAGGAAGCTTTATCTACAAATCGAAATTGTTCACACAGTTTAGCAATACGTTTTTTGAGTCTGGCTATAGGAATTTGAACAAAGTTTTGGTTAGTTTTTGAACCTAAATTAACTTCTTGTCTTTGCCCTTTATTCCAGCCAAACACGATAATACCAATACCTTGTTCAAGACAGTAGTTAATTACTAATCTAGCTGCTTTATTTACGGCATCACGCATCTGACGATTCCGTTGTTCAGTACTAGCTACTAGTCGATTACTTCAAAAACCTCGAGATTGATTCTCTTTGATATTTGAGACAAGTTTATTGAACCATTGGTTAACAGATCTTAGATGTTTACCATCAACAATAAATAATGAATGTGCCAAAATTAGAAATACAAGTTCAGCAATTGCTTATTTCTGTATCAATCCCAAGACATTTATCATTGTCTAGTAGTGGTGTTGTATTTGCTTATATTTTGCCAATGCACTCAGCATAAAAACAGCCCTTACGTGGTAATATCCTCACTTCTTTGATATCATCAAGGCTGAGATTAGTTAGATGGCATTTTTAGGCAAAAATCTGAGATATTAAACCATCTTTTAACTGTATTGCCAAGTGGAACTCGGATTCTGTTTTCAACTAGCTTCAATGCTTGTTTTGGATATGTTACCAAAGCTAAACCACTTTTTCTGTACTTGGGTAGTCTAGGTTTGTAAGTCAGTTGACCCCGCTTGTACTTTTTATCTAAAGTCTTAAAAGATTTCAATGCCTCAGCTACAGAAATTGAACTTTGCTGTACAACTTGTGAATAGAAAACGTGATAATGCTGATTGTTTTTGTATTCGTGAATCAAGTCGAATTTGTTAATGAGATTGCCTATTTTAAAAATATATTTGTCTGCCATAGTAAATACCTGACTTGGTTAATTTATTAGATTCAGAACAAATAAATTCTAAAACTGCCTTTAGCTCTTTGCCAGGGTTAATCAGATTTTTTTGACAACTGTACAAAAATATTACTTCCTTCCTCTTCTATAAACTGCTAGTATTTTAGCATTAAGAGACTGAGGAGTAAACGCCTCAACTGGCTTTCATCCCCGGGTTACAAGATATCGAACTCTAAAAACTTTTTGGCTTTGTAGGGTTTGATTGCGGAGTTTTCAGCCTTTTTTCTTATAACTTTTAATTTTAGCTTAGCACTTAGTCTTATGTCTCTAACCAGTCAACTCAATGAAATCAGTACCCTAGAATTGGCGCAAGCCCTGATGGAAAGGCTAAGTATCTCTCCTAATGATTGGCATCGTCTCAAATCTAACCGCAATGCGCGCGCTAGTGAACAATTAGCAGCTGCTATGGTGTTTCTCCTCCAAAATCAACCCCAAGAGGCACAAGCTAGGTTAGAACAGGCTGTAGGATGGCTAGATAAGTCAATTTCAGCCCCTCCTTGTCCGACTCACGGAAAAAGTTGAGGGTGTAGGGTCAATTATGATTTATGAGTTTGTTCACCGTCGCAAAGATAATAAACGACGGGTTTCTAGTTGTTTACAAAGTCTGAGTTCTGTTCCTTTGCGGTTCCACTCTACCTGATCAAAGATTTGATGAAGAAGAGACATTCCGCGTCCGCTTTCTGATTCATCCGGTGGTAGATATTCTGTGGGATCACAGTTGCAATCACAGGATGGAGTGAAGCCCCTACCTTGGTCTGAGATAATCCACCAATACTGATTATCTATCAAGGAAAAACGAACTACTACTAGTTTACTGGGATCAAGATTATTGCCATGTTTAGCTGCGTTTACTAGGGCTTCTTGAAGCCCTAATCGCAGTTCTGCTTGTAATGTTGTGGGAACATCTGCCAATAGTAAATCTAATATGGGACAAAGATAAAGAGTTGAGGCAAAACTAATAGTACCCCAATTACGTCCGACTGGACGGAGAGAAATGCTAATCACAAGAGAAACCCCGTAGCTTTTAATTAGCTAGACATCAGTTTGGTGTGACAGTCACCCTGATAAAAATCGAGGTGATCATGCTGCTTTCAAACTTGCGTCTGTAAAACTAAATTTTGAAAAGGCTGCGGAGCATTGACTCTACAGATAAGTTATTATTGCTTGGTTAAAAATCGGCTGGAATAATGCTGCTGGTGCAGCCAGCAATGAGTAAAATTGCTCTTTTTGGTAAGACTATGCCAATACTCATTTGTGCTGCCGATTTGTAATTTAGACAACTTAATTCATCTTTTTCAGAGCCTATGCAACTTCAATTTTTTTAAAGAAAAACAATTTTTATTTTTGACTTAATTAGATTTTAGCATTATTGGTAACCACTGGACGACAAATCTCCCATTTAAGTTTTTCTGAAGAATTAATTACTCTCAGGTTATTGGTCTCGCACCAGAAATGCTGCTGATTCGACGTGAGCCGTTTGGGGAAAAAAGTCGGCGGGCTGTACTCTTGTAAGTTTATATAGTCCATGTTCACAAAGTAATTTCAGGTCGCGGGACAGGGTGGCTACTTTACAAGTGACGTAAACAATCCGCGAAGGTTTCAGACTAAGTAAAGATTTGATAACATTAGCTTCACATCCTTTACGTGGTGGATCAAGCAATACGATATCTGGTATAATTCCCAAATTGGGGAGATTTTTTTCCACTGCTCCTACTTGGAATGTAACATTGTTAATTCCATTATGTTGAGCATTGAAAATGGCCTGTTCCACTGCTGCTGATTGCACTTCTAAGCCAATAACTTGGTGTGATTGTTTTGCTAGGGGTAAAGTCAAAGTGCCGATACCACAATAGGCATCAACTAAAATTTCGTTACCTTGGAAATTGAGTTCTGACTGAATTACCTGTAACAGTGCTTCAGCAGTCTCAGTGTACACCTGGAAAAAGGTTTCTGGGCGTACTTGAAATTCAATGTCCGCGAATTTTTCTCGCAGATGAGGAATTCCAGCAATACAAACTGTTTCATTACCAAATATAACATTTGTGCGATCACTATTGCGATTTAGACATACTCCCATCAAGTGGGGATAACGCTGTAACCATTCCTGTGCCTGGGTTTCAATGCCTGGTAAATTCTTATCTTTCACCACCAAAGTCAGCAGCATTTCCCCTGTACGGCGACCAATGCGTAAACCTAAATGGCGAATTGATCCTTGGTGACGAGTTTCATCATAAATTGACCAGCCGCGCTTTTGGATATCTAACTTTACCTCTGCCAATAAAGGATTTAAGCGTGAGTCTTGGACTGGACATTGATTTAAGTTAATTAGTTGGTGGCTACCTTTTTGGTAATAACCAGCTTGTACCTGACCTGTAGGAGATATACCAAGGGGGTAAGTAACTTTATTGCGATAAGCTAAAGATGAATCAGCGACTAACACGGGATCTACAGGTGGATTAGCAAAACGTCCAATGCGTTCCAAGGCTTGAATAACTTGATTTTGCTTGGCTGTAAGTTGGTAGTCATCATCAATATGTTGCCACTGACAACCTCCACATTTATCAGCAACAATGCAACTGGGTCTAATGCGGTGTGGAGATGGGATGAGGATTTGTTTGAGTATACCATGAGCATACTTGGGCTTAACATGGAGTAGCCTCACAAGAATGCGATCGCCCGGAACTGTATCTGTAACAAAAACCACACGCTGTTCAAAGCGTCCCACACCATCACCAGCGTCAGTTAAATCAGAAATTTCAACTTCAATTATTTCACCTTGCCGCCAAACTGTATTAGTCATTAGTCATTCGATTTTGGACTTTGGATTTTGGATTTAGTGATTGAAGATTTATTACAATTACTTCCTTAATATTGCCCAATCCCCAATCCCCAATCCTCAATCCCCATCTTCCCACACCCTTCACTTCTGTACCGCGAACTGGTTAAACTAGCAAATAATATTATTTCGAGTGATTACATAATCATGACTGTAATTAGCCAAGTTATTCTCCAAGCCGATGATGAACTGCGTTACCCCAGCAGTGGCGAACTCAAGAGTATCAAAGAATTTTTGCAAACAGGCGTACAGCTGACCAGAATAGCTGCTACCCTCTCCGAAAACGAAAAAAAGATAGTTCAGGAAGCAACCAAAAAACTTTGGCAAAAGCGCCCTGACTTTATCGCCCCTGGTGGCAACGCTTACGGTGAAAAACAACGTGCTTTATGTATCCGTGACTTTGGCTGGTACTTACGCCTCATCACCTACGGTGTACTTGCTGGTGACAAAGAACCAATTGAAAAAATCGGTTTAATTGGTGTGCGGGAAATGTACAACTCTCTGGGCGTTCCTGTCCCTGGAATGGTAGAAGCTGTTAATTCCCTTAAACAAGCGGCCTTAGATTTATTGGGTGCTGAAGATGCAGCTGCTGCTGCACCTTACTTTGACTACATCATTCAAGCAATGTCATAATACTCAGTTTGTAATGGTTCTAGCAGTATCGGACATCAGCACTCGATACCGATAACATTCCTCATTTGATTATAACTTCCCCACACTTAGTAGTGGCTATGGCAAAATACTTGTCAGGTTATTAACAAGTAGTGGGGATATTTTGATAGAAGAAGTCAGGAGTTCAGGAGTATGGCTTCCACGCTATGCCTACGGCACGCTCCGCGTTCATGCAGTGTCCCGAAGGGATAAGCTGCACTAGATTACCTATGGCTTACAGCACGCTGCGCTATCAGTATGACATAAGTCGAAGTTTCACCCGTTTGCAGTCTATCAGGAATTCAGGAGGAATAGATTATTATGCCCATTTCCCTTATCTCCCTCATCTCACCTATCTCCCCCACACCTTATTTTCTGTTACCGACGACAAAAAACCGACAGGTATAAAGCTGTCGGCCATTAGTGTGTTCCCTATTAATGACTCGGCTAGAGTTCACTTATCTGTGATTATGCCAAGATGCTCACTATTAGAGGAGGATCTTAATCATGTGAAATTGTGATTGGAATCATAAGGAAAAGTGATTTTAATCACCCTTTCTTTACCCAAATAATGCATAGATTTCAGCGATTTATTGATCAAAATACACAGCGTATTCATGAAAGCTGTAACAGTAATAGCGACAGAAAAGTCAACCTATTTGTAATAACTGAAACGGCTAATAGCAAATGTCTATTGATTTTTTAAAAGTAATATCGAGCATACTTGTTTGAAGTTTAAATACTGCTTGTAGAAATCAACTAGGAAAGCAAGATTAGATTTATGTAAAAATACCCTTATACCTGAAAATACACCGATAGCAGCTAATCATGAATCTCAAAAAATAGGCTGTCTCAAAAAACAACCACAATCTCTATTGAAGGAGAAAGTACTCGTGTAAGTTTGCAAATTTATTAACATGAAAATTTACTAACCACTTATTTTCCTTATCCAGATTTTATTGCTGAATCAGGATCTTCAGGTGAGGGATAATCAGTTAGATTTATTCCGAAGTTCGGAGGTAACAAAAACGAAAATACTTATATTGATATCGCTTTTTTAAATTATTTGATAAATACAGAAAAAGTAAGAAAATTTATTAATGGTAAAAAACAGTTAATTTCGTATAATAAATGGGGTATTATGAATCGGACCACAAAAGTTCCCTATTCTTGGTCAAAGGAAAAGTATTGTTGGTGAGATTTATTTGGGAGAACAAAAAGGCAAAGTATTTTACGTCATCACCCATTTACCAGTGGAATATGGAGATAGCTTTGAAACAAGAGCAGATTTGATTTTCAAAAATCTGGAAATAGGTGGGTAAAGCCAATACACACGGATGCCTACTAACACAAATAAAAGTAACAACGATGAGTACTAGGGTAGAGGGATAATGCTTCTGCGTAACGTAGAATCCCACACCCCTAATTTCATACTTGGAAGGGAGTAGCAGGACTTGTGTAGTCTATGGTATGCCCAAAGCCGCAGTGGAAGTAGGTGCAGCGGTCCAGATTTTACCAGTTGAGGTGATCCCACAAGCTTGTACAAAATCTTTAAATAAGTAGGCTATTTCCCCAAATAGATGATTTTAAAATAATGATATAAATACATGGATAAGGGTTTAGCATTCATTGCTAAACCCCTACATAATATATTGCTTTCTGCGTACTAAAATGCCTACTGCCAAACGTAGATAAGCAGAAATAAAATAATCCAGATAACATCAACAAAGTGCCAGAACAAGGAAGTTGAATTAACACCAAAGTGACCTGTATCGTAATTACCGGGAATGAAAGAACGAATTAAAATCATGCATTGCAACAAAATCCCGGTCAAGACGTGCAAACCGTGAAACCCAGTTAACAGGTAAAACATCCCGCCAAAAGTACCGGAAGTAAAGCCAAATTTTAATTCACTCCATTCCACAGATTGACCATATAAAAAGTAGCTACCCATCACTATTGTAGCCAACAAAAACAGGCGAAATCCTTGTAAATTTTGGCGCTGTAGGCATCTTTCAGCGAAGTAAATTACAAAGCTACTAGAAACCAGAATAATTGTGTTAATTGTAGGTGCTATAGTTTCTAATCCCTCAACACCAGCAGGTAGCCAGTTAACTGTTGTGGTTTTGTAGATAATATAGCCAGCGAAGAAACTTAAAAAGATGACGCTTTCTGATAACAGAAAGATAATAAAACCAAACATTTTACTACCTTCTTCATCGTGTTCATGTTCATGGGCAACATGATGCAATTCCTCACGGTTAATAGAACTATCCATTGGTGAAATTCTCCTTTTGAGTTTCAAACGCAGGGTTATAAAAACAGAGCAGGTATTTAGGACATCAACTAATCCTAAGAATTAGATACTAAAAGACTTTTAGCACTGTCACTTGTGACCTGTTACCTGCTATAAAAGCAGAGGGTACGCAGAGGTTTTCTGTGTCCTTCTTTTTCTCTGTATTATTCTGGCTAGTTTAATGTTGTATGGTTTTCTAGGTTAGCGGTTAATGGTTCTGATTTCCCGTAACCGTAGGGTTCACTAATAATGATGGGAATTTCTTCAAAATTCTCAACAGAAGGAGGTGAAGAAATCAGCCATTCTAAACCAATTGCTCTCCAAGGATTATCAGGTGCTTTTTCACCTTGCGTCCAAGAAACCAAAATATTGAATATGAAGGGTAAGGTGGACATTCCTAATAAGAATGCACCAAGACTAGCGAGAACATTCCAAAATGTATATTCTGGTACGTAAGAAGCAACTCGCCGTAACATCCCTTGCAAACCTAATGGGTGCATGGGTAAGAAGTTTAAGTTAGTACCAATGAATGCTAACCAAAAATGAATTTGTCCCCAACCATCATTAAACATCCTTCCTGTCATTTTGGGGAACCAATGATAGATGGCTGCATACATTCCCATTGTCACTGTTCCGTACAGAACATAATGGAAATGACCTACTACAAAATAGGTGTTATTAACGTGAATATCTACTGGTATAGAAGAAAGCATAATTCCTGTGATACCAGCAAAAATAAACATGATTAAACCACCCAAAGCAAACATCATTGGTGTGGTTAATCTAATTTTTCCACCCCAAATTGTTGCTACCCAAGCAAATACTTTAATCCCTGTAGGAATGGAAACAAACATGGTTGTGAACATGAAAATTAACCGCATCCAGTCAGGGGTACCACTAACGTACATATGGTGTACCCAAACAATGGCACTAACTACGGCAATTAACATGGAAGAAATCGCAACTACCTTATAACCAAATAAAGGCTTGCGAGAATAAACGGGGAATATTTCTGAAAAAATCCCGAAGACGGGGAGAATAATTACATAAACTGCAGGGTGGGAATAAAACCAGAAATAATGCTGAAACATCACCGGGTTTCCACCTTTGCTGGGGTCAAAAAAGGCAGTTCCAACGGTTAAGTCAAACAGCAACATGACCGCACCAGCAGTTAAAGCGGGAAGTCCAAATAATTGAATGATTTGGGCGCTAAAAACTGCCCAGACAAATAAGGGCATTCTAAAAAATCTCATTCCCGGCGCACGCATTTTTACAATGGTGGTGACAAAATTTACCGCGCCCATAATAGAAGAAACACCGGAAGTAGCTACTGCTAATAACCAGAGAACTTGTCCATTAATTAAGTGACCTGTGGGGTTTTGTAAACTTACGGGGGGATAAGCCCACCAACCAGCTTGGGCGGGTCCACCAGGTACAAAAAAGCTGGACATGAGGAGAATTCCCACTACGGGAACCATCCAAAAGGCAACGGCGTTGAGGCGAGGAAATGCCATATCTCGCGCCCCAATCATGATGGGTACGAGATAGTTTGCCAAACCAACTAGTGAGGGAAATGTCCACAGGAACAGCATAACTGTACCGTGCATTGTGAACATTCCATTATAAACTGTACGGTCGATTAAATCAGATTCGGGGGTGATAAGTTCGCTCCGCAAAATCATGGCGAAGATACCACCAATGAGGAAGAAGATAAAAGAGGTAACGAGGTATTGAATACCTATTACTTTGTGGTCTGTGCTGAATGTGAAATAGGTTTTCCAGTCGTTTGGTGGTTCGTGATGATGTGATTCACCAGTAATGTCAAGAGGGATGTTTGTCATGGGATTTGAGATTTTAGATTTGTAAATGATTCTGGAAATCCTGATTCAGACAAAATGAAAGTTTCGCGCAAAGAAGCAAAGTAAGAATTAATTAACCATCAAGAGCAACAAAAAATATCTCTGAAAACCTTTTTCCTTCGTGTTCTTCGTGCCTTCGTGGTTCATTTTTTTCGTACTTGTGCGTAGCTTCTAACCCGAAAAGTTAACTACTGGAGGTGCAGCAGGTTTGACGGTTCCCCAACCGGTTTTTATCCTTTGGTTGCTCGTTTGGGCGTATTCGCTGGCTGCTTGATTTTTGGCGGGGGTGGGTATGTGGCTTGCAGCTTTTGTTAACCATTCGTGATACTCTTCTGGAGTTTCTACAATCACGTTGGCTTGCATGGTTGCAAAGTATGTACCACTATATTGGGAGTCGGTAAGACTATATTTACCGGGGCGAATCGGTGTAAATTCAAAGTTGATGGTTCTACCGGGAACAATGTCTTGTTTGAGGCGGAAAGCGGGGATGTAAAACCCGTGGAGTACGTCTTCTGATTGTAGTGCTAAACGGACTCTGCGATCGCTCGGTAAATGCAATTCTGTACTTGTAATTCCCTTTTCAGGATAATGGAATACCCACGCCCATTGTTTGGCCAGTACGTCAATTTTTTCTAAGGGTTCGCTTACAGTCTCAGCTGGTGTTTCTTCTTCTTGTGCATAACCAGTTTGCATTTGCATAGGGTTATGCAGATGGACTAGGTGAGATGGTCCCTGAATCCCCATTTGCTCATACACTTGATAACTGTAAGCTGCAATCCACAACACCAACATGACAGGGATAGCTGTCCACACCACTTCTAGGGTGACATTACCTTCAATATGTGGACCATCACTCATATCATAATTTTTAGCGCGGTGGAAAGTAATAGAATACAAAACTGTACTGGTGACAGCCAAAAAAATGAAAGCACCCAACGTCACCAAAAAGCTAAACAAATCATCAATCAGATGCGATTCAGCCGCAGCTTGGGGGGGAAGCCAAGAATAAGCTTGTTTACCGATGAAAATACTCGTAATTGTGACGACAAGCCCCCCCGTCATCAAGGTCAAAAGATTTAAAATCAGCCGGATCTTCATAATTAGTCATTGGTCAGTTGTCAATTGTCAGTGGTAATTGGTGATTAGTGATTGGTAATTGGGTATTCATCCCAGTCCCCACTCCCTAATTCCCAGTCCCCAATACCTTATTTATGTCTTGTCCCATTCTCAATAAGTTATCGGCTGTGTTATGAACGCCAAATTCACCTGCTAATTGCGCTCCTAATGTGCCGTGTAAATACATAACAAACATGATGGAAATGCCCGCAAGTATATAACTCCAGCGCACTTGTATATCTGAGTCTTTGCAGGAAATATAACGTTGCCATCCTCTCCAAAAGGTCATCCCAATTATCAACGCTAATAGGAAAACTCCGCCCACACCATGCCACATCATGGTTTCCATTGCTTGCAAACCCCAAGAACTTTTTAAGTTTGCTGGTGGAGTTGCTAACAACATTTCATAAAAACCAGCTGCAACTGTGAAAAAAGTGATCACGGCTGAAGCTACCATGTTGTACCAACCAACTTCAAATAATTGGGCGCGTTCAACAGCTAAACCCAAATATTTAAACAGCCAGTTTTCTAATGGGAAAAGTACACCAGCGACATCAAAGATAATACCAATGATGAATAATCCCAAAGTCAGGTGAACTAAGTTAGGATGAATAGGAATTGTGTAAGGTAATCCATTTGCTCCCATTTGGGCGCTGACTTGATCAATTAATTCTGAGTTCATGGTAAGATTCCATCCTTTACGGCTTCCACAACTGGTACTGTGTGTATTCCATAAACCCACACCAATTCATCACCAAGATATACTTGAAAACCAACAATGATGGTTAAAAGTAGCGCCACAGCTAAATAATGAATTGGTAATCTTTGGGGGTCACGACTGCGGAGTACATAGCGCCAAGCTGTAATTGCAGTAAGAATTCCTGACAGTGACCAACCAATTAAGGTGTGGTAATTTAATACTGATTTGACCAGGTTATAAGGCTTGGCCAAACCAGCTTCAAATTGACCGAAGATAATGGCAATGAAAATGGATACTGTGGCTACAAATAAATTCCACCAACCTACTTCAAAGAAGCGGGTTTTTCCAGTTAAGAAGCCAATTAAATCACAGAAAAATGCAAACAATATCATCGCAACTACGAAGTGAACTACGATGGGATGCAGTGGATCTGGATACGGTAAATTGTGGTCGTTAAGTGCCGTTAAAGACTCTAACATAAAATTCTCCCGGACTTGTTTACTACTCGTCAAACAAACTCGAACAATTACTAAATAACCGATCACTATCACTAGTAACAATTACGGTTAAACCAGAGTTTGGAGAATATCTGTATGAGGCTATCCAGTCAATCTGGTGTGAAAGTTATATTGCTAGATACAGCAGATTGCAGATCAATGAGGTACAGAATCTAGATTGAAACCTAGACAGCAATAGAGTTTTACTCCTGACTTTTGACTCCTGACTCCTGCTATAAGTGATTTCCTGGCAATTTGTAGTGAATGATTTGAGGTCAATTACTCTGCTCATGAAAACATTCTGCAACAGCAATTCTCGATGTAGCTAAACTAAATTGCTGTTGGGACTTTGATTTACTAAACCTATTTTTTAGGTGACGTAAATTTTTATAAATTGTCAAAGAACTAAAAGTTTAACTTTTAGAATCAGTAGACAGGAAGAAAGGAAATCAATACTGCACACCTGTTCTGCACCTTGGAATTTTAACTTGGCTTGGGAAAAGGTTAGAGGTTACGAGTTACAGGTTTTTTATTTCCCTTAAACCCTTGCCATTATCCCATTGAACCGACAAGTCTTGGAAAGAGAATATGATAATTTCACTACCCTTGCTTTCTTTAAATATTATGAAATAAAAAGAAATGATTTTGATGTCTAGTACTGTACATTTAAGAAATATTACTTTGTCTTATAAATAACAGAACTTTAGATTATTCCCGGTATTGATAAACAACTGTCTATAGGACTCATATTCAATTTTCACGAAAGTCTTGTGTGCTTTACAGTTGAAGATAACTGTAATTAAAGTATGAAAATTTTTTCGAAAGTCGGGGATATTCTACAGCAGATTACGGATCAATTAGGCACAGAATCTAAATTGAAAGCTAGACAGCAAGAGCCTTTTATTCCTGACTCGTGACTCCTGCTGTAATTATGATTCATTTTATGTCCGGTTAATTAGTTATAATTCCCAAATCTATCTATGCAAAAAACTAGAAACCTTTATCCTGCTAACTTAGTGATAAGCATTTAGCTTAATATAATAAATATCATATTTTTTGGATCCAGAGAAAAATAACTTCTCAAATTACTGATATTATCTATCTTTAATGAAAATAAAAAATGCAGACAATTTTCCTATAACATCGCCTAATCTAGGCAATTTTACTTCTTACTAGCGCCTTGGTAATCACCCTTGTACTTTCCCTTTCTCAAGGAGCAGGCACTTTTAATATCTCTGAATTTTACCAAGCACTGACATGCCAAGGAGACCCAATTAAACAGACTATTATTTGGGACTTACGCTTACCTCGCATTGTCGCAGCATTAATTTTTGGCGCGGTTTTGGGAATGTCTGGAGCATTGTTGCAAGGAATGTTACGTAATAGTTTAGCTGACCCTTTTATATTAGAAATTTCCGCAGGTGCAGGACTAATTGTAATTATCATGATTGTTTTACAAGTTTTCCCTATAGCCATTCCTTTCGCAGCATGGTTGGGTGTAGTTTTGACTTCTGCTATAGTTATTTATGTCGGTCGTACTGATGGGAGAATTGCTGTAGAAAGATTGATTTTAGGAGGGGTTGCTGTTAGTGCTTTATTTAGTTATGTGCAGAGTACGCTCTTATTAATGGCTGAAGATTGACAGTTACAAATCGGGTTAAGCTGGTTGGTTGGTAGTTTAAATGGTCAGAGTTGGACAGAAATTTCTACACCTAGTCCTTATATTATTGTGGCTTTATTGTGCGGTTATTTGTTAGCGCGATCGCTCAATGTTTTAGCATTAGGTGATGATTTAACTGTAGGGTTGGGAGTTTCCTCCTTATTGCCAGCGAGTTGATTAGTTGGCGGTATTGCCACTTTATTAGCTGCAGGTGCTGTTAGTATCGCTGGTTTAATCGGGGTTTTGTCAGTTTACTAGTTCCTCATGCGGTGCGTTTAATTATAGGAACAGATAACCGTCTTGTTTTACAATTCTCAGCATTAGCTGTTGCATGGTTACTGATGTTTGCAGATTTATTAGCGCGACTGGGTGCAGTAGAACTTCCTGTAGGTTCACTGACTGCTTTGCTGGGTTGACCGTTGTTTATTTAGTTGCTTTATCGTCGTTCTGGTGGAGTGAGTAAGTTTTAATATCGAATTCGTTTGTAACTTCTTGTAAAAGAGCAAAACAGGGAGCTAATTTTTCTATCAGTTGGATGATTCATGGGACGATACTCAACTTTATTCTTCTTGATTGATCTAAGAGTTTACCGTCCCCTTAACTGGTACTATTCAAGCAAAGCTAATCTACTTGTGTCAAAAATAGTTTAGCCTCAACCAGGCTCCTGCATTTTAAACCCGCTTCAACATTACTAGCAGGATTTCTATATTTTACAAATGTCTCTTCAATTTGATCCCACTGCTTTTTTGCAAGACTCTAGTAATGCTCTGGAAATTAGATACACTATAGAGGTTAGCACGTAATACTAAGTTATATAAAGCACCCTGTTGGTGTTCAATTTGTTCAAGACAGGAATTCTTTGCAGTGGTGCTAAATAGCTTTTCTCTAGCTGCATCATCAATAACTCTTCTGCTTCTTCTTTGGTAATTGTTTCACCTAATGCCTTAGAAGGTGTCTATTACCTGCATAGATTGTACCAGGAATGCTAAACAGAGCAGTGTTCTCAGGGATGGAAAGAAGTTGACCATCACAAAATACCCAGTATTTGGGGGCAAAGTTGCCTGCAAACATCCTAATTTCACTGATAAAAGGTTCAGACATAGGAACTTACCTGATCAAGATTTGACACTCTAGAGTATCAAACCTATCTTGGTAGATATAAATATTCTGTATAAAAAGTCTGAGCAACAACTTATTTAATCTTAATGATTTTGGATTGAAGACGAAAAAGAAAACTCTGATTTGATATTCCACCGTTTACCGTCGTGCACTAGCAAGGTAAGATAAGTCGCGGTAAATTCAAAATATAACTGACGTTCTTTAAATTCTGGCCAAGCAGCGTGAAAATTCTGTTTTGCTAAGTCCCGAAACGCAACTGTTAAATGGGGCGTAAAGGGACGACTTTGGTCAACTTTATCAACAAAACCTAAATTATTTTCTACATCAGTCATTAAATCTGCTTGTAGTGATAAGAGTGCTTGAGTTTTAACAACATCAATGTATATAACACGCGGAACAAAAGCGGCAAAATTAATAAGTATTATCGGTACTGACTGTCTGTTTTCAGCAAAATTTTTGAGGGATGATTCTAAAAGTGTTAAATTCTGATCTACCATTTTAAATGGTGATTGTAGGGTGATATGTGGTGGAGAATTTTGTGCGCCACGACTAGCATATTTATCGATGAAATACTGTTTAACTTCGTTGGCGTAGTCCTGAATCTCTTTCGGTGGTAACAGGGCAATAAAAAAGCGACTCATCAGATTTTCGATTTGGGATTTTTATCGGTAATAGATATCTAACTGCTTTGAAAAGTCGGAGATACGGATTTTATTAAGTTAAATGATAACGTAAATAGATCAAGAACAAAAAAGATGAGAATAAATTATGATAATTTATTCTCAGTCCTAAATCGAAAATCTCAAATTGATATGCCCTGGTTTGTAAAGATTGAAGCAGGTAGAGTGCATAAACCAACCTTTGATCAATATGTCCCCGCCCACACAGCTTATGTACAAGAATTGATAAATAAAGGACATAAAGCCAAAACCGGCTATTGGGTGCAACGGGGTGGGGGCATGATGCTCTTTGAGGCAGCTTCCATGGATGAAGCCCTGGCGATAGTAGCTGCTGATCCCTTGGTACAGAACGATTGTGTCAGTTATAAACTTTACGAATGGCAAATTGTTATGGAATGACACACAATTACAAACTTTTGATGCTATGATTATTGAAGACCTGGATCTATGCGACTTCAACGCCCAAACCTTGTCAGAACCGGAAGGTAGCAGCAATAAGGGATGCTTGTGGTAGGCGTAGTCTCCGGGTCACCCCATTTTTAGGAGTGCTTTGCAGCAATGCCTGGTTTTGGAGATATTGTTCAAAAGGCTTTTTACCTTGGTGTAGGCTTGGCTTCTTACGCTGGTGAAAAAGCAAGGGGGAAATTAGCCGAACTGCGATCAGAAGTCCAAAAACTGGCTGACGAAATGGTGGCTAAGGGCGAAATGAATACAGAAGAAGCTCGTCATTTCGTAGAAGATATGATGAACCAAGCCCACCAGCCCCCAAGATCTGGTGAAACAACGGAAAAAACAGCCCCTTCTGAACCTCGTCGCATCGAAATTTTGGAGGTAGATGAAGAACTAACTGTCAAAGAAGCCCCAAAAGAAAACGTGGATCACCTACGTCAGCAAGTTCTAGAACTACAACAAGAGTTAAAACAACTCAAAAAGAGTTAAAACAACTCAAACGCGTCAAACGCGATCAGTAAAGGCAGATGATGGATTTTGCGATCACTATTAAGTTGTTACTTTTTAGTTTGGGAAAGGCGTTATACCCAAAACTGGTTTGATGTGCATTCCTTATTGCCTACTCTTGCATTTAGAACCAGGTGTCCAGAAGCGCCATATTGATAGCCAGTAAGACTGTTAAGCTTATGGAACCGTGGCAAAAAGACTTAATTGATATCATCGAAACTGTGGCTGATGAAGTAGAAAGCTTCTTCCAAGGAATTAATGACATGGTAGATGCATTTTTTGAGCTAACAGAAGAAATTACTGAACAAGTACACAACAACATTGCTACAGATCTTGACCAGTATTTACAGGAATTAGCTGAACCGCTTCTGGAAGTTTACTGGGAACTAGAAGACATAGTAGCAGATGTAGATCCTGGTTTTCCCTATACAGTAGAAGCCACAAGCGAACACCAACCAGCTTGTATAGGTTGTAGTAATTATCATGGTCAAGTTTATGGTGGTAATTTGTTAGTTTGTGCCATACACCCCCAAGGTTGGGATGAAGCGAGTTGTCCAGATTGGGAAAAAAATCACAGAGAGTGTTAAATTAGTATTTATGAATCTCTCCACTTTTTCAAGCATAATTTTATGAGTAATTCTTTGCCTGACACTGTAACCCCAGTAAATCAAGAAATGAAATATGGTGAACGCGAGATAGCGGAAGGACAACTAATCATATTCCCTAATCCGCGTGTGGGTAGGCGTTATAATATTGACATTACTTTACCAGAATTTACTTGTAAATGCCCGTTTTCCGGTTATCCAGACTTTGCAACTATTCATATATCCTACATCCCTGATCAACGAGTAGTAGAGTTGAAGGCTTTAAAACTGTATATTAATAGTTATCGTGATCGCTACATTTCTCACGAAGAATCAGCAAATGAAATTTTAGATGATTTTGTAGCTGCTTGCGATCCTTTAGAAATGACAGTAAAAGCTGATTTTACTCCCCGTGGGAATGTACATACTGTTGTGGAAGTAAAACACAAAAAAGAAGTGATTTTTTAATAGAGAATATGTTTGTAGTGAGGAGTTAAGTCCGGACTACAAACTATTCCTGAAAATGGTTCTCTTTAAATATCCTTAATCAAGGAAAATATTTTTTTGAAGACTTTTTTGTCTTCTGTTACCCATTGTCCTAATTCTTGAAATGCTACTTTTTTTATATTCATCTAAATCAACTTAGATTAAGTTTCTTTTTTCAAGATTTTCTCTTGCTTTTAGTAGACATTGTTTGTTTACTTCTGATTGAAAAAGATAGGTTGTTTCATCTTCTACAATTGTCCCTTCTGCTAAATCAGTTGTAGGTAATTCAATCTTGCCATTTTTACCAACGTTTGCCTTTTGTTTAATCCCAGTGAGCATAATTTCTGCTTATTTCCTTGTTTATTCTAATAAAAACATTATGGTTATGGCAGCAGAGATTTAAATACCCTACCTACAAAAGAACTTGCAAAGCGGTAGGTTTTGCGAACCATATCTAAAAGTGAATAAGTTACTCGTAACCGCAAAGGATATAAAATAGGCAGATATAGACAATAATAAGCCTTTTTTAAATTATCCCATTTTGAGCATTTTTCCTGGTGCAGAAAATCAGAAATATCAACAACTAAACCCCGACCCTCAAATATCATGACATTCTTGCCATGAACATCATGAGGGTAAAGTCCACGAGTCTGTGCATAGTCCAAAGCACTATCAATATCTTTGATAACTTTGGGAGGAATACGCAAACCCCTGTGAAGACAGTCATAAAGGGTAACACCATATAATCTTTTTAAGACTAACAACCCTTCTTGAGCATAAAAACACTCAGAAAAAGTTGGATGGGAACCAAGACGAAGGTAAACTTCTAGTTCCTCCTCAAACCCAGGACGACCAGGTGCGTAGATTTTGACCACCATGTCTGGGTATCCAGGATGATAAACTACTGCTGCGTAGTTTCCTGTACCTAGTAGTTCCCAAGGTGAGGGAAGATAGCGCACTTCTGCTGGGTTGTGAGGATGGACACTTTCGACAATTAATTGTGGGATCAGTTCTTGCTGAATACTTGCAATCAGTCACTGAATGTGGGATTGATCCATAACATATATGCACCATCTTGAGTGGTATCACAATAATAAAATACACCACCCAATTGCTACTATGCCCCAATAAGAAAGAAAAATTATTTTTTTCCTTGGTCATTAAGCTGGTCTAAAATTCCCAACACTTCTCTTTCAAAGCTAACTTGAGCGCGGTTAGTTTTACCACCAATATAAAGTTTTTCTCCTATTTGTAAAGCCCAAATTTGGGAATGGGAAAAATAACTCATCACCACACCCAGCATTAATAAAGCAAAGCCCATATATACAATCGGTATTCCTGGGTCATATTTAATTTGTAAACCAGTGCTACCAAGGACATCAATAATTTTGAGATTTATACCATTCACAGGTATAGACATTCCGGTGCGAACCGTATTAATCAATTTACCTTTAGTATCATATATTAATACCATTCCTTGCAAATCTTTTGCTAATAACGAAACACCTTCACTTAAATCAGGCTTAGTCGGTATCCAAGTTCCCCAAATTCTGCCTCTAGCTTTAGTGTCTAATTGTGCCATTGGTAATTGGAAAATTGGACTTTTATTTAATTTCACCTGAACAGCAGAAATACCCCAATCTGTTTGATAAAAGACTACACCATGATAACGGAGAGGTTTATTTACATAAATCTTCTCATGGTTGACTTCTTTGCCATCATTATCCAAAACAGATAAATCTGAATAAAATTGGTCAATTCCTCCTTTTGGAGTATAATCAATCCAAAATTTATTAACTCTCACAGCCCAATCTTTCAGAACTTTTTGAGAAGACCAAGCACCAGCATCAATAATGTTTTTTACTTGGAAGGTATCACCACTACAAATCATTTCCTGAGCCATGAAACCTGTCATCGAACCCCAAATTCCTCCCAATAAAATCATGACGATACCAATATGCACAATAATCGGTCCAATGCGTCCGACTACACCTTTACGGGCATAAAGAAGATTATCTTCTTCCTGTTCTTGAAATATTTTATAACGGGTTTTCGTTAAAATTAGTGTCAGTGAACTAACAGAGATACCATCTAATTCTGCACTTAAGGCTAATTTATTAAATTTGCGTGGTTCATCGTAATATTGCCATTTCTGGGCAGCTTTTAAAGCTGGTAATTGCCTAGTAAAAGTACAAGCTGTTAAACTTGTTCCAAATAAAACTAATAAAGCTAAAAACCACCAAGTGCGATAAACATGATCTAAACCAAGGACTTGAATTACCTTCCAAGTTAGAAAACCAAATAAAGCCGGATGTTCTGGATAATTGGCTTGATAAAAAGTCGGTACTTGTCCTTGTTCAATTACCGTACCACCAATACTGAAGAAAGCAATTATTAGCAACAAGATAATTGCTAATCTTAAATCTGTAAGCACAGGTAAAATTTCTCGTCGTAAAAAGCGAATAGGTAGGGAAAACAAATTTAAGTCTTTGGATGTTGTGTTATCTACAGTCATTGTCTAGAAACTACCAAGGGGAATACGAGAAAGTAAAGAAAATACACCAAACCCAACCAATAATGCACCGCTAACTGGATTAATCCAACCAGACCAACGACGCAATTCTAATAGTTTTCTAATTGTGGCAGTAAACGTACCTGCCAAAATCAATGGTGCAACATATCCGGCTGTGTAGGAAAGTAGTAAAACTGCACCTAAAATCAAATCTTGGGTATTAGCAACCCAACCTAATAAACTGGCTAAAACTGGTGTACTGCAAGGGGAAGCAACTAAACCAAAAGTTAACCCGATAGAGTATGAACGAACTCTAGGAGGTAAATCTTGAGAAATACAATTTGTTTCGTTCAAAGATGGAAATTGTATGGGTAGAGCTTCTAATAAATTCAAGCCCATAATAATAGCAATAATACTAACAATAATTGGTAAACCAATTCCTACTTGACCGTATACTTTTCCCACTAAACCTGCTACAATTCCTAAACCTGCCAATGTTGTGGCTAATCCTAAAGCAAACCAAGTTGATTGTGCAGCTGCTTGAAGTCGGCTTTTTGCTTCATAACCACCAATATAACCAATAGTAATAGGCAGCATAGACAGCATACATGGGGTAAGACTAGTGAGTAAGCCAGCTGCAAAAATAATGGCAATACTTACGATACTGACATGGGTGAGTTGGTTAGCAACAAGGGTGTTTGCGAATTGTTCGAGTTGATAAATTTGGGTTTGCAGATTCTCCAGCATAGGTATCATTGAATGGGAAAGGCAGACTATGTTTACATTTTAGCTTGATTTGACTATTTTAGCAGAAATCAAACTGTAGTTAAAACCCCTTAAATCCCATTTCTGCTTCGATCTTTTGTTTAATTTGAGTTACACTCATCTGGGATACAAATTGATTAATTTGGCGTTTAGTTTTGATTTGGCTTAAAAATATTCCCACTAAAACCAAGCTACCACCAATATATTGTGCCTGAGTAGGAATTTCACCCAAGATTCTATAAGAAAGATCCTAAAATACTGATTAGCGGTGTCACTGAACTCACGAAGGAAGTTGTGGATACAGGGGAAGTTTTGAAGCCTCTCACCCAAAGTAATTGACCTAAAACTACAATTACAACACTATATATAATATAGCAATCCGGAATCATTGGTGAGAAAATACTGAATTTATTAAAGATAACATAAACACCAAATAGATTTGTGTTTTGTGGCTAAAGTGGTATATTAAGGGTAATTCATAGCTTTAAATTCTAGTTTCATAAGTTACAAATGCAGTAACACTATTTACTCATGATTCATTTAGGATTGCTATACTTTAGTGAGATAAAAGCTATCTTCTACAGAAATTTGCCTGAGAGTTGCTTTGTTCTAGTAGTGCCAATAAATGATCAATAAACCTATTAAGTTACACAGGTTTCCTACAAATAAAACATTACACCAAGAAATGGGATTACAATCGCTTATTAAATGTTGAGATACTATTTCTATTAAAATACAAGTTACTGTACTAGAAACTCCGAAGATCAAAATAGCTACCCACAGATATAATTTTCGGGTAACTTTATCAATTAAGTTAGTCCACTATTTCAGTCTATTGAGCATAAATTTTATCTTAGAGAGGTCCGAAAATTTAGAAAAGAGTCTGTATCTGGCTTTCCATAGTATTAAGATGAGGAAATAGCTAAGGAAAGAATCAGGGTTGGTAATAGTTACGGATAGTTCCTATCCATAAAGATGTTGATGACAAATTCATAACTGACCTCATATCCATAACATTGATGAAATGGGCAACACTCATTAACCAATTCCTAATGTGACTAAACCACAAATAGTAAGAATTACTTGTGAGTAAATTGGCGAATTCAGGGGAAATCTTTGTTGAGGTACCCGGAATATTTTTACAAGTCTAATGACCTGTTCAACAAAAATACTCTTAGTGGAAAACTCTTTGTTTCCTGCCTTTTGTTCTGAGTCACCATGGCATAATCGCTATCATGTTTTTCTAGCTGTTCACGGAGACTAGGAGGGAAAACATCTCGTAATATCTCTAGCCAGTAATGAAATGTGTCCTTTGCTTCCGTTTTCCATATACCGAAATGCAAACCTAAAACATCAAATGTTGGCATTGTCCTCCAATAGAACAAGGATAGACATACCTGTTGTTTTATCTCTAGTTTCCCTTTCCCCCCTCCTCCTTTCTGATTTATACCTATGTTTTTACTTTCTATCTCCCCTTGAAGTTTTTTATCCTACATTTCAACTTAACTTGGGCTAACAAGTCTTAAAACTGATGGTTATTTATTCCCAGTATTTGTTTTGTAGGATGTGGATATTCTTGAATATAATTAATTTAGTGGACTTTTCCTTTTGGTACACCCTCACAATTTCTTTCTAGCATTTGTTTGACACCAAATTAGTGTTCCTGACAGGTCTTTTGCTAAGACTTCTGAATCAAAGAAATAAGCATTATGTGATTGTTTACTAACTAGCTTCAAAATAGATACTTGTATTTCCTGAGAATTTAGTTTAGTAGCATCATCCATGAATACAGGCACTTAGAGCATAACCAATCCTGATCCGAATCTGAAGGGCGGATGAAATCAGCTACAAGATATGCTCTATAAGCCTCATAGCTCTTAGACCTTGTTGATAATACTTCAGGACTTACGCAACTGGCACAAATAGGGGGCGGGATGTAGCCCTGGCACGGAACAATTGAACTCAAACCAAGCACATAGGAAGACTTGGGCGTTTTAGTTGCTGAATTAAATAATTAGAAAGGAATCTATGCTTGTTTTGATAAACAGTTTGACCAGTTTGATAGCCTAGATTCTTTAATCTAATCCAACCCAACATTGTACAAGCAATATGATTTCTTTAAAGCCTAGCTTTACGACATTGACAAGATTCAATCCCAGTTATTTGTTTAATGTCTCGGTGAAAATCCTCGATGTTTCAACGAATTTTACATACCTCTTGTACAACATTCGTAGAACTTTGAGATAAATCCTTAGTAGCGACATAATCCGTTGTGTTAGTATAAACAGTAACTCGGAGTAGTTTCACTTTTTTCTGAGCGGGAAACCCTTTAATTTTTATAATTTTACCACATTCTAACTCTTCAGTACTCCATTCTCATAATTCAATATGTTTATCTTTTCCCTTGGCAAATGTATCATTAACTAACCGATTTTTTTTTTAGGGCAATAATAGATTTTGTCTAAGCTATCAATATACAGCATGAAACTGTTTACTGCATACCATGTGTCCATCAAAACCGTATCAAAGGGGAAAAGCTGATGATACACCAGGTTTTGTAGCATATCTTCCACATGGTCTATCTTGGTTTTACCATCCACATCAGCATTAAGAATGCGGTAATCTGTTACCCCAAATCTTTAAACTTTAGGATTCACATATACACAACTGACTACACCAATTCCTTTAAGTATGCCATGTTTATTACTACTATATTGTCTCCTCACCATCTCTATTTCTTCAGAATATCTGTTGTCTAAAACACTATCATCAAATATGATGTACC
>ERZ1034375.52-NODE-52-length-39225-cov-80.207878_pt1 | contig 39225 bp, 47 predicted proteins | sample MGYA00520585_ERZ1034375 | MGnify/ENA primary metagenome ERZ1034375 (study PRJEB33736, sample SAMEA104288463) | Azolla filiculoides | biome: Urban; feature: water surface; material: ditch water | place: Netherlands | collected 2014 ... | reverse complement strand
TCTTGTTCCACAACTAGTTTTTGTTGCCTCCTATGGCCAACTTTTACTCCTGTTAATGCCTCAATTTCAACTTCTGCCTTTTGATATGATTCCTTCCTTAGCTGATAGCCTCAAGCAGCACTTTTGAAGTAATGGACTTAATCGACTTCTTGGCTTCAAACCCAGTCTCTTCAACTGTTTAGCTTTTAGTTTTAGTTCTCCTACCAAGGTTTTGACTTTCCTGGTTTTACCTACTTTCCTTCCGGTTCTTTCTTCAATAAAAAAAAAGGGCTATTTCTGGACTTACCACTTCTAATATTTGACTCCTTACTGTTTTTTCTATGCCTTCCAAGTCTGTTATCTGACTTTTGTCTGCTTCTTTATATAACAATGTTGCCTATTCTTCTAAGCAGGCTTTGAGCCGTTCTTTTATCCTGCTTCATGGTTGCTAATCCACACTTATTTATCCTTAAATGCTCCTAACACTTGTGTATCTTCCAATAGTGGATGCTCCCCGGCAACTGTTCTTGATTGGGATCTAAATGCTACAAAATAAACATCAAAAACATCATTTTGTGCATTTCTCGCTTTGGTAATCTCTACACCTATTTCATCTGATTTTCTCTCTAATTCAATGATTATTACTAATAATTTACCAGAGATATAGAACCAATAGTATTAATTAGAATAGATGCAATAAATCCAACTATTTACCATCCATTGACTATAGAAAATAGTCTGAAATAAATCGATTTAATTCCTGACTATGTCCAGATCGTAGACTAAATTTCTCACAAGTAATTGTTAATCCATTATTGAGATAAAAAAGTCCTGGCGCTTGAAGTTTCACAGTTTCAGCAATTGCTAAGTTAACATCCTGTCTACCCAGATAATAACGAATATTATTCTCAAATAATAATTTGTTATGCTGGTTATATAAAGATACCAGCTCAGCAGCATTTACTAATCCATAAAGAACCCTGCGTGGCTGCTTTAAAGAATGCCACTTTCCTAAAGTAAATTCAACATTAACAGGTGCATTTTCTTGCTTGGTTGTCAAACAACCATAAATCTTTTCAATATTCAAACCCTGCCATCGGAAGCGCGGATCAACTTTATTTAGTTGATCTTTTAATTGATTGAGATCATTAACTACATGAGAGCCCAGCCTTCCATCCAGATATATATGAAAGCCAACTATTGTTACTCCATTTTTGTCTAAAGCATCCTCAACATCTTGCTGTAAGCGGGAAAAACTCGAATTAAATTTTTGAAACCGTTTATCGACAAGATCCCTAATTCCATCACAAAATTTCTTATTATCTCCCAGATCTGGTGATTTTACAACCTTAGCCTGTACTAACCAAAGTAGGTTATTAAACCGCTCAAAATAAACTGCATCAATACCATTATCATCTTAGTCAAATTATATTGATCTAGTTCAAAATTTGGCTCGTGTATTTTCAGTATAGCTATTTTTCGAAGTAAATCATACAAAGGCTCAACTAAGCCTCTAGATCTTAAACCTAAATAAGGAACTGCACTCTCAATCTGTGTGAAATTTAATCGCCTATTTCCTTGGAGAAATTTTGCTTCCCAATCGTTCACAACTTCAATTATTTCTTCTTTAGTAAAATTAGGAAACTCGTATGACTCTAAAGATGAGTCATGAACGCGCACATACAGGGAGACTTTTCCGTTGCAGAATATTATTACTTAGATAGTAAGTCCCAACTAAGATAATGGGGATTCGCAGTTTACTAAAAACACCAATTAGCTCATTAAATACTTTCAAAGTTAGGTAATCTGCATTACTGACTATTAGGACTTTCACACCATAACTTTTCAGAGTTCCCAAAGCTCACGAGAGGAAATCTTGTAATGTTCGAACATGAGTAAGTGGATGACCTATTTCTTCCATAATGGAGCAATATAAATCCGTGGGTCCACCATGTTGCTCAATTTCAGCATAGATAACAGTTACAGGAATTTCCAACAATGTTCCTCTTCGTTTTACATATTGGGTTCTGTAAAGTTGACAGGCTTTTAATAAACCAGAACCCGTAGCAGATGTAACGTAAACACAGAGTTTTGTATCACGTTGATCATCAAGCCAGTCAAATAATTCTGTATCATGATCAAGGGGAAAGTAAGTGTTAGCTTTACCAATCCGCTCAATCTCAGCTTGGACTTCAGGCGATCACCGTAATTCTTCAGTAGGTTGCAAAATTGTATGAGATTGCTGCTTAAATTCTAGATTGGCATGGGCTAAGTTTATTTCCGACATTAAAATCACCAGTTATCCTTCATAAATTGATTCCAATGTTTTACACCTACTATAGGTCTTCTTTTAGCTTTAGCTATTGGATTGGTATCCCCTTGAGTTTGTTCAACTTGCTTATCTATTGAATTGACAATGTTTTGTGAATCTGCGTCAAAGGTAGATATTAAATTTTCCTGTGCAATCTTTATTTCTTCTGGGGGTTCAATTATTGATGGTGTTTCAGTTTCAGGAAATAACTCTACCACTTTTGATTTGTTAGTTTTAACCTCGTGCTTTTGTTGTGCCTATTTACGCCGTTGTCTACCTCTCTCCTTACGGTTTTGCTCAACATCCTCAAATCGAGATAACCGCTCATTAAAAATAGAAGAGTGATCAAACTTTATACCTTCGTTACGCAACTTTTTCTTGATAGAATTTAATTCAGCTAGAGACATTTCTTCTCTTTTAAAATTGCTAGCTTGTATAAAACCAAGGAACTCTCCTGGTTCACCATTAATAGGGCGAGTATAGACACTGACTGTTGTAATATTACGCCTATCATATCTTACAGAAACTTGCTTCCTTTTATAATCTAACAAGCAATCACCTTGATATACCCAACCAACAAAGTTAACAGAACCATATTTTTCTACATTGCGTATCGCAACTTTCATTAAACAAATATCTAGTTCACGTTCATAAATAAGGTCAGGTTCTTCTAGTAAACAACTTGATTTCCATTGCTCAATACGTTTTTGATTTCTTACCATTGGGTAATCATGACGGTTGATAAACTAGAGAAAATATTTCACTAATATTTTCTCTAGTTTATCAACCGTCAGACAGGCAAGAAGAACTGCCTCTGGAGGAGGTTCCTCAATATTTGAACCCCTGTATCTACCATATAATAACAATATTTCTTTATTAATCTTGTCAAAAATAGATTCAATTAAACCACCTGCCTGGGGAAAAGTATGCAAACGCCGTATAAAAAGTAATTGTAGTGAAACCTGTTTTAAATGTTCGGACTCAAATCCCTTTGCACTATCTCTCGTTATATATTATTATTTATATATTTAGGTATTCCACAAATCCCCCATTTTTCTTGAAGTTCGTACTCTGTTTCGTAGTGCTTTGGTAAAATTCCATTACCCAGAGCTAAACCAACTTGATGGGAGCCAGCAGGTTCAAAACCTAAATAAAACCCTGTGACACAACCAGAATAACTATCCATTAGCAAAGTGATGTATGGACGACCAATAACTTTCTTATTCTCCTCGTCAACTAACAAAATATCTAATCTAGTATGGTCTATTTGCCAAATCTGGTTGCTGTAGGTGATTTCTAAAATACCTTCCTTCAGTTGTTTGTAGAATTTGTGCTTCTATCGGCGAACCAGGATGGCGAACTTTATTATATTTTGCTTCTAAATAGGAATTAATTACTTTATAAACAGTGACATGAGAAGGGTGTTTTCCTACTATGAGGTCTTCTCTCACCTGAGAATATCCCTTAAATTTCTTATCATGTTTTTTGTCTCGCAGTTTCTCTCTTTGAGAAGCCAAGGCTTTTAAATATCCAGAAATCTGATTGTGATTGATTCGATAACCTTCTCTATTACGCCAGTGATGAAGGCTAACAATAAAATCATGCCACTCTTTGGAAATACGATATTGTCCTTGATCCTTACGTCCAACAGCTAGAGTTGCCACCCCTACCTGCTCAACTTTCTATATGATGCGCTTAATAGTTATAGTGCTTTTGCCCAAAGCTTTCGCCGCATCTGCGATCGCATCCCTACGATCTATGTTCTCAGGTGCTTGGCGGATCGCATCAATTAATTCCTCCTCCTCACTCTAAAATCCTGGAAAGGCTTGATTCATAGGTTTTTTGGGCATAAGCTCACCTCAAGAAATATGACATCATTTACTTTAAAAATTAGGATACAAAAAAGATTAAAAGGAAAATCGCTAAGACCCTTATTTATTAAGGGTTTTAGCGTTTAGTCTCGTTTATCGCAAAGATGACAATAATTATTTAAAGGATACCACTCATAAATGAATAAACCATCTGGGAATCAGCTCATGTTACTAATCCCCAGCACCAAATCCTAATCAATATTTCCTTCATTTGGCGGGGTTTTTTCCGGTAGTACTTCCCCAGGGGGAACATGAGAAGCATCTGAGACAACTTCCTCACTCAGCGCTGTTGTTGACGGAGTTGTAGATTGAGATTCTTCCCTTTCAGTTCTCGAGACAGACTCTATTGGTTGTTCAGGAGAAGAAACAGTTACCGCTTCTGTGATAACTTCGGTTTCTGGCAGGTTTACCGGTTGGGTTACTTGAGTTTCAATCCCTGATTCTGGTGTTGGTTCTATACTGGTAACACTTTCCGCTGGTTCTTCAGGAGAAGAAACAGTTACTGCTTCTGTGATAACTTCGGTTTCTGGCAAGTTTGCCGGTTGAGTTACTTGAGTTTCAATCCCTGATTCTGCTGTTAGTTCTATATCGGTAACACTTTCCGCTTCAGTTGAGATTTCCTCAGCTGGTGGTACTGCTGCTGGACTCGGTTGTTCTGGAACAGGAGTAGTTTTATCAATAATCTCCACCACCGGTTTAGGTTTCGGTACAGAAGGAGTTTTACTCACTGTTTGCTGCACCTTCCCCTTCAGACCTCTGAAGACATTGCCAATTAATGCTGGTAATTGTGACAACTTTTCCTGCACAGAAAACTTTGACACCTGCTCTTGTATACTTATCTTGACTAACTCTGGACTGGGGATAGGCGTTTGTTGGACTTCCGGAGTCAGTTGACGACGTAATGATAAAGTTTGCCAGCCAAACCAAACTAAAAGCGCCACACTGGCCACATGACCCAGTAACAATCCTCCTGTAATCTGGGGTGCAAAAATCCATAATACTAAAGCATAAAATAAACCTACTCCACTCCAAACAAAATCGTTCTTGCGATGGATTTCTGGAAAAAAGAAAGCTGATAGGTAAATAGCTAAACTTCCCAGTGCAACCACTAATGCTAGGAAATAGGCAAGCATTTTTTCATACTCCTTACTTTTTTATTTGTGCCAGTATTTCCATTTTGCGAATTTTCTCACTAAAATGTTGACTTAGATACAAATTAAAACTAATTATCTGTATTAGTTGTGATTTTTTGTCCTTAATATCAACTCTTAATGTCTTCTTTAGGAGTGAAGCCAAAATCTCGGTTTACCCTTAAAGGTGAAAGGATCTGCAAGAGTTAGCCAAACAAATTTATGACCCTACAAAGCTTTGGTGTGATTGGATTAGCCGTTATGGGCGAAAACATCGCTCTAAATGTTGAGCGTAATGGCTTCCCAATTGCAGTTTACAACCGTTCTCGTGAAAAAACCGATGCCTTCATGGCGCAACGCGCAGGAGGACGGAATGTCGTTGCAGCCTTTAGCCTCGAAGAATTCGTTGCTGCACTAGAACGCCCCCGCAAAATCCTAGTGATGGTGCAAGCTGGTAAGCCTGTCGATGCAGTAATTCAACAGCTTAAGCCCTTATTACAAGAAGGCGATATCATTATTGACGGTGGTAACTCTTGGTTTGAAGATACCGAAAGACGTACTCAAGAACTAGAACCAACTGGTTTACGTTATATCGGTATGGGTGTGAGTGGTGGTGAAGAAGGCGCACTAAATGGTCCTTCTCTCATGCCTGGTGGTACAAAAAGTTCCTATGAGTATCTATCCCCCATTTTCAACAAAATTGCTGCCCAAGTTGATGATGGACCTTGTGTAACCTATATTGGTCCTGGGGGTTCTGGTCACTATGTAAAAATGGTTCACAACGGCATTGAGTACGGCGATATGCAGTTAATTGCAGAAGCTTACGACTTGCTGAAAAATGTGGCTGGTTTGAGTGCTGCACAGCTACATGAAGTATTTACTGAGTGGAATGAAACTGACGAACTCAATTCATTTTTGATTGAGATTACAGCTAATATTTTCCCCTACGTTGACCCAGAAACAAAGAAACCCTTGGTTGATTTGATTATTGACGCTGCGGGACAAAAAGGGACTGGTCGTTGGACTGTACAAACTGCTTTGGAATTAGGCGTTGCTATTCCTACAATTACTGCTGCTGTTAATTCCCGGATTCTCTCTTCTATTAGAGATGAACGGATTGCGGCTTCCAAGCAAATCACAGGACCAAGTGGTAAGTATACCGGAGAAATTAAGAGTTTTGTGAACATGGTACGTGATGCGCTCTATTGTTCCAAAATTTGTTCTTATGCTCAAGGTATGGCGTTGTTATCTACAGCTTCTAAAACCTACAATTGGGATTTGAATTTGGGCGAAATGGCTCGGATTTGGAAGGGTGGCTGTATTATTCGTGCTGGCTTCTTGAATAAGATTAAGAAGGCATTTGACCAAAATCCAGCACTACCTAACTTGTTGTTAGCACCTGAATTTAAGCAAACAATTCTCGACAGACAAGCTGCTTGGCGGGAAGTAATTATTACTGCTGCTAAGTTGGGTATTCCTGTTCCAGCTTTCAGTGCTTCTGTAGATTACTTCGATAGTTACCGTCGCGATCGCTTGCCTCAAAACTTGACTCAAGCACAACGCGATTACTTCGGCGCTCATACCTACAAGCGTACTGATAAAGAAGGAACTTTCCACACTGAGTGGGTTCCCATCGCTGAAGCTAAGAAGTAAATTGCATCTAGTGAAGGTGTAGAAATTTTCATAATTTTAGATAATGGCTCTGATTTTCAGAGTCATTTTTTTGACAGCAACTTACAGCAGTAGTCAATGCCAGTATAAAGTAGCATTTTAAAAATGCATCAAAAGATAGAGAAAAAGTGACAATCTTCTATAATTGGATATAGTTTCTGTCTTTAGGCACATTAAACGATGCTTAGAACGACTAATTCTGGTGTTTAGAAAAATACTGAAATTTCTCAAAAAATAGGCGATGGTCAAGCCGCTTTTGTGAGTGGCGGAATTAAGATACCTATTTCTACTTTTATCTTTATCAAAGTTTAAAATCACCCATTACCCAAAAACTTATCCCTGATCTCCTGCAATTCTTTATCTACAGCATCCTGCTTGGTAGGATTATTCGTAGAAACAGATGGTTGTTGTGCAACATTTTTTGGTTGCACCTTACCACCTATAAACTTTGTTTTTATTTCCAGTAATTCCTTTTCAATTTGACTAGGAGTTTGGGAAACAAAATTTGGTGGATAATTTGGTGATGCTTGGGTGGCTGGTTGACTGATAATTGTTGGTGGAATGCCTATGGTAGATTGAATATTCAAATCTTTAAGAACTGCATCAGTTGTTTGATAACGTCTACTAGGGATACTTTCTAGCATTTTATCGATAATCTTGCCCAATTCGTTACTAACTGGGGTTTTCAGGTATTGTCGCCAAATCCAAGCTGCGTTATGGGTATCATAACTGTCAAAGGGCGAGCGCGCTGTTAAAAGATTAATACAAGTTACACCTAAACTATAAATATCACTGGCAAAAACCGCCCGACCTCGCATTTGTTCCGGTGCCACATATTCAGGACTACCTATACTTGTACCCGTATGATTTAAAGCCGTACTTGTAGCATATTTTGCTGCACCAAAATCTACAATTACTAACCTAGTATCACTACCCCGACGAATAATATTTTCTGGTTTAATATCTCGGTGAATTACTTCTCTGCTATGGCAAAATTGCAGCACTGACAATAGATCAATTAATAATTGCCGAATTTTGGTTTCATTAAATGCGCCATTTTGTGCTAATTCCTGAGCTAAATTTAATCCATTAATAAATTCTTGGACTAGATACTGTCTATCATCTTGAGTACAATAGGATAAAAGTGCAGGAATTTGTGGATGTTGTCCCAAATGATCCAACTGTATAGCTTCTTGATTAAATAACTCTACGGCTTTCTGTACTGTATTTGTACCTTGGGCTTGGGGATAAAATTGCTTGATTACACACGGAGGCTTGGAGGGTTTATCCTCATCCACTGCTAAAAAGGTTCTGCCAAAACCACCTTGTCCGATGGGTTTGATAGCGCGGTAACGTTCTTTGAGAAGTAACTTAGTACCACAAGTCAGGCAAAACTTGACATCATTAGGGTTTTCCGGCTTGGAACAATGGGGATTAAGACAATAACTCATAAGGTAAAGTCATATTCACTTATATTCAGTAAATCACAAACTTATCTGTTTAGCCTGGGTGGGGGATTAAATCTCGATGGAGTTACTAGAGGTGTTGTGACTACACCTTAAGAGTGGGTGTCTTAGCTACTTAAGAATTTCCCTACCTTGAGGCTGGAGAAGAGTCAACTACTTATATTTTATTGTGCCTGACTTTTTACGAAAAAGAATTATTTACTTTGATCACAACGTGATAGAGCTTTTATCAAAAAGTTGGTGATTGTAGCTTACATCTAGTATCATACAAGCTGTTTAAAGATTATGGTTTCTATTTAGGGAAAGAAAAAATGAAAGTTTGGCTTTTTTGTGTTTTCTTATTATTTGCTTTAGCACAATTTTTGGATTGGGTAAAAGAAGTTTCCCTACCATTACCTACCTATATTTTAGGAGGAGCATTTTTAGCGGTTGTATCCAACTACGATAAAATTGTTGGTGGTTATTTCAGTGAGGTACAAGCGGAAATATTACCCCAACCACCCCAGTTAGATGCATCAACTCAATCAACACCCATATCATCCACACCAATGCCTTTATCAGTGTTGAGTCCTGTGGAAGAGGGAAGAAATCTCTGCAAGAATAAATTGCTGAATTAAAAAATTCTACAGTGAACCAAATACTCCAACATCTACAACCCCAGCCTACTACCATACCGTGATTAATAGACTTTTCGCTAACTTCGGTGCATTGTTTATTCAAGATCGAGGATCAAGTCTAACTTTTAGCTTCCATAATTGCCTGTCTATCCTATTGCTGAGTATTATGGGAGAGACTGCTTTAGTCTGGGGAACCAAGGAAGTGAAATGTTTACAAGCTTCGGAGTTAAGGATTTATGACCAAATTTTGCGTTCGCGTCCCTAAGAAGCAATGAATGCACGCATTTTATTAGTCAGCATTACTCAAGAGGATCTGATGCGGGAACAGTTTTAGTCTGGGGAACCAAGGAAGTGAAATGTTTACAAGCTTCGGAGTTAAGGATTTATGACCAGATTTTGCGTTCGCGTCCCTAAGAAGCAATGAATGCACGCATTTTATTAGTCAGCATTACTCAAGAGGATCTGATGCGGGAACAGTGGCCTTTATCAGACCAAACTATCAATAAGTTAGTACAAAAATTAGCTTCTTATCACCCCCGTGTAATTGGATTAAATATTTATGGTCATCAACAACAAAATTTAGGTACTAATCTGCAAAATCAAATCATTGGGACTTGTTTGTTAAGCAATATTGGTAGGTTAGAAGTTCCCCTACCTCGTGATTCTCCTCTAGAGAATATCGGGTTTGATGATGTGGTGACAGACAACTCTACAGATCAAGCTATTCGTCGTGGTTTATTATTTTCCAATTCTACAGATAAAGATAGTCAATGTAAAACACAATGTAAAACACAATTTCCCTTTGCAGCTTTGTTAGCTATTAATTATTTGGAAAAAAAGGTATAACTTATAATCTAACTAAAAATCAAGAATTTTAAATAGGTAAAACTTTATTTCCCCGCTTAGATAAAAATGCTGGCAGCTATGAAGATACAGATGCCTATGGCTATCAAATTTTATTAAATTCTCGTCATCCAAATCACCTGGCTATACAAGTTACTTTGACAGAGGTTCTGACAGATCAAGTAAATCCCAATTGGGTGCAAGATCGCTTGGTAATTATTGGGACGACTGCTAATAGTCTTCATCCTGGGTTTTATACTCCCTATAGCAGTTTATCAGACCAACCTGCAAGAATACCTCGTATTTTTGTTCATGCTCAAATAGCTAGTCAAATTCTGACGACGGTTCTGGATGGACGACCTCTGATGTATTATTGGCCAGACTGGGCTGAGTTATTATGGATTTGGAGTTGTTCATTAGTACGTGCTGTTTTAGCATGGCAATGGCGACATCCTTTGATGTTTCTGTTATTAGAAGGTTTCATTTTTGTAGGTGTAGTGGTAATTACTGCTGGTTTTTATCTACAAGCAATATGGATACCTCTATTTGCACCTGCTTTGGGTTTAGTATTCAGCGGTCTTGCTGTCATGGGTTATACTACTTACCAAACTCAAAAGCAAAACCAGACAATTGTGTTGAAAGTAGAACAACAAGAAGATGCGATCACACAATTAGGCTTACTATTAGAGCAAACAACAGAACTTCCATCTAATTTTGATGACTTTAAGTTTGCAGAAATATCAATATTCAAAACCGATGAGTTACTTTTGGCTGGAGGTTTCAAAATCTCTAAATCTCTTGCTTCTGGCGGCTTTAGTTGTACTTATTTAGCAGAAGATACTAAACGAAAAGGTAATCCTATCTGTGTAGTTAAAGAGTTAATGCCAACCCGTCGAGATCCGAAGCTTTTGCAAGTTGCCCGCAGGTTATTTAATACTGAAGCTGAAATATTAGCAGTTTTAGGTAAACATCCGCAAATTACTGAACTCTTTACTTATTTTGAAGAAGATCAGGAGTTTTATTTAGTTCAAGAGTATATTCTTGGCAACACTTTGAGTAAAGAATTAACACCAGAAAAAGGTGCGAAAACTGAAGCCTATGTTGTTAATCTTATTCAATAAATTTTAGAAATATTATTATATATATCAACGCCGTCTAATTTATCGGGATATTAAACCAAGCAATATTATAAGAGGTAGTGAAAATAATCAACTGGTATTAATAGATTTTGGTGCAGTCAAGTTAATTCAACCACGCATAGATGAGGAAACGGAATTAGCTACCGTTGCTATTGGTACAAGAGGCTATTCACCACCAGAACAGTTTGCTGGACATCCCAGGTTATCGAGTGATATTTACGCTTTAGGTATGATTGGTATTCAAGCTATCACTGGCACTGCACCCCAGGAATTCCCGCTGCATCCAGAAACTGGTAAGATTATATGGCGACAAACAACCAATGTCAGCAATGAATTAGCGGCTATTTTAGATAAGATGGTTTGTTACAACTTTAGTGATCGCTATCAATCTGCTACTGTTGTTCTTCAGGATTTAAAGTCAATTAGTTATTAGTCATTGGGTAAGCATTCAGCTAATGGCTAACGGCACGGTACGCGAACAGCCATAAGCAGTCAGCTTTTTCAGGCTAACGCCAAAAATACCTAATTTAATAATTAAGCAATTTCTCAAACATTCTAACTCCTGAGTCCTGACTCCTGAATTCTTACAAAGCGCGTTTATTTAGAAAAATGTAGATGTTGCATTAAATTATGCAAACCATACATAAATAAATTATGATTTTCACCATTAGCAATTATAATGAAGATTATTTTTTTGTTAAAGTTTTCCAAAAAGTGAACCTTGAGTAACTTTAAGAACATAAATAGTATCAAACTCTACGTAACTTCAATTAAGTAATGTAAATTAACTTGTGCATAGGAACAAAACAAGTGCTGAAGAAAGTTTTGACGATTGGGGTTTTGACCCTATTTTTGTTAACATTCCCACTGATGGGCAATGCATTAGCCCAAGGAAGATCTACACCACCTGATCCTGATACTGGAGATACAGCATTTATGCTGATATCGTCAGCACTCGTATTGCTGATGACACCGGGATTGGCTTTCTTTTATGGTGGGTTTGTGCGATCGCGCAACATCCTCAACACCTTAATGATGAGTTTTGTGTTGATGGCCATTATCGGAGTAACCTGGGTTCTCTGGGGTTATAGCCTATCATTTGCCCCTGGTGTACCCTTTATCGGTGGCTTGGAGTGGTTAGGCTTAAATGGAGTCGGTTTAGAAACAACCGGTTATTTGGAAGATTCAGCCCCTGCGGAAGTAGTTTCCTATGCGGGGACAATACCTCATCAAGCATTCATGATCTATCAAGCCATGTTTGCAATCATCACCCCAGCTTTAATTTCTGGGGCGATCGCAGAACGGATGAGTTTCCGCGCCTATTGCCTATTTGTGCTGTTGTGGTCAACCTTTATCTACACACCCCTAGCACACATGGTCTGGGCAAAAGGTGGATTTTTGGGTTTATACGGTGGTTTAGGCGCTCTTGACTTTGCAGGTGGCACAGTCGTACATATTAGTTCTGGGGTTTCTGCACTTGTAGCAGCCATCGTTCTCGGACCCCGGAAAAGCCACCCTGATCGCCTCAGTCCACCCCACAACGTCCCCTTTATTTTATTGGGTGCTGGTTTACTCTGGTTTGGCTGGTTTGGCTTTAACGCTGGTAGCGCCTTATCCGCTGGTAGCATTGCCACAGCAGCCTTTGTTGCTACTAATACAGCAGCAGCAGCTGGTACGTTAATGTGGCTAATTCTAGAAGCAACTCTGAGAGGTAAACCCACCGCAGTTGGTGCAGCCACAGGTGCAGTAGCTGGTTTAGTTGGTATTACTCCAGCTGCAGGATTTGTCACACCCTTAGCAGCGATTCTAATCGGTTTCATTACCGCCTTCCTCTGCTTCTATGCAGTCAGTTTCAAGCACAAATTGAACGTTGACGATGCCTTAGACACCTTTCCCGTTCATGGTGTCGGTGGAACATTAGGGGCAATTTTAACCTCCATTTTTGCCACCACCGAAGTCAACTCAGGCGGTAAAGATGGGGTATTACGTGGTAATTTTAGGGAATTTTTCGTAGAACTAGCAGCGATCGCCATAGCTTATATCATTGCCGGTACTGGCACATGGATAATTTTGAAAATTATTGATGCTACCATTGGTTTGCGTGTCAAAGAGGAAGCAGAAAATCAAGGTCTAGATATCCACGAACACGGAGAAGAAGGGTATAACTCCGAGTTTGGTGATCGCATTAACGTTTAGAAAAATATCAACTTATGAGTATTAGCTCCCCGACTTCTTTGAGAAATCGGGGATTTGATCATAACAATAGACGGTATGTGGGAAATTCAGCGGCTTTAGCCCTGAGAGGGAAGCGACAGGAGTGGTTTTAACCACCTTGGTCTTCTGGGTCTATACTCTTATCTTGCAGGAACTTCATGAACGGTGTTTGAGCAAATTCTTGCTTCTTTTTTCAATAGACCTCTTACAGGATTGTTTTTATGTTATGAAGAAAAGTTTTACTTTAATGGTAATTAGGTAAGATAATTGAGAAAAGGGAGACTTGGGGCGTGCCCTAGGATATATCGCAAAAAAAAGAGTAAATTAAATTCTATTATTGCCCTAATATGAGGTTATGAAGAAATGAATTATCAGTGCATCCAACAGTTAAATCTAAGGGCATTTAAAATTCACTTTGGAGTTAGGAAAAAAACTTTTAAGAGAATAGTTAAAACTATAAAATCATTCCAAGCAAGTAACAAGTACAGTAACAGCAGACGGAAACCTCTACTTGGTATTCAAGAGCAAGTTTTGGTGACTCTGGAATACTGGAGAGAATACCGAACTTACTTTCATATTGCTACGAGTTGGCGAGTGTCGGAATCAACTATATTGTCGCATTGTTCATCGCATAGAATCAGAACTGGTGCAGTCAGGAATGTTCCGTCTTCCCGGAAAAAAGGCCTTGCTCAGAGGTTTGAATCAGCCTGACGTAGTAGTAATGGATGTAACTGAAACTCCCGTTGAACGTCCAAAAAGAAAACAAGAGGAATTTTATTCAGGAAAGAAAGAACGTCATACCCTCAAAAGCCAATTGATTATCAATCAAGAAACGGGGGAAATTATTTGTACTTTCTTTGGTAAAGGTAGCTGCCACGATTTTTCCTTATTCAAAGCTAGTGGAATTCATCTTCATGCCGAAATACAAGGTATACACGATAGTGGTTATCAAGGAATTGACCAATTTCATAGCAACAGTTACACTCCCGAAAAAAAGCCTAAAAACAGAGAACTCTCTATCTTAGAAAAAGACTATAATCGGGTTCTGGCAACAGCGAGAATCGGCATTGAACACATCAATCGCCGCCTGAAAATTTTTAAGATTTTTGGTGATAGATATCGTAATCGCCGTCGTCGTTATGGTCTGCGTTGTAACTTACTGTCCGCAATTTACAACTACGAGTTAAGTTTAGCCGTAACGAAATTTAAGACCCCTACTATACCATAAAATTAATTTTGCAAGAGATATACTACTTAAGTAATAGGGATATCTTAAATTCAATCGTACTATAATTTATAAGGACATTTACTGAAAAATGGCTGTACTTAATGATCATAAATTATTTAAATCAAACAATAAGCCAAGCTAATGCCACAGGAATTGTTGTAGTTGATAACAACAGAAAGATGGTAAGCCTGAATAGAAAATTTATAGAGATGTGGGGGTTACCTTCACAAATAGTGAGCGAGCAAGATGAAAAGCTAGCATTAGAATTTGCTTGCTCTCAGGTGAAAAATCCTAATATTTTTATTAAAGAGATTCAAGAAATTTACATATATATGGAATTAGAGATTTATGACATTATTAAACTCAAGGATGGTCGATTATTTAAGCGCACTTCACAGCCTCAATACTTAAAAGAGAAGATTGTGGGGAGAATTTGGACGTTTCGTGAAATAAACCAGTGGAGCATTGAGCCGGAGTTAGATTTTATTAAAAATAAAATGTTTCTTTTTCCATCTCTTGGTTAATTCAATTAGTTTCTTAAGAAAGATTCTCATTTGTTACTAAAGATTAATCATTTTTTGATATATTTGTTATTCCAAGTCAGGAGAATATAATTATTAAAACTCTTTCTTCAGAAGAATTATTGTCTACCGATTATGGTAATACCTGCACCTGTTTGGTTTCCTATTATTGTTGATACCTCTGCACCGATAACAATTAATGCTCAGATTGTTGAACAGATTAAACTACTAATTGCGATTGGAGAACTACAGCCAAGTAATGCCTTGCCGACTGTTACTCAATTAGCTAAACATCTAGGAGTAAATCACAACACTATTGCGGCAGTTTATAACTATCTAATTGAATCTGGTTATCTGATAGCTCAAAGGGGTAAAGGAACTTTTGTCGCTAACTCTCAAGCTGTAGAGAATCTTGTTACCTACAAGCAATTGTACAATCTGTTAGGTCAAGCCTTTAATGCTGCAACCATAATTGGATTATCTCCATCTGAATTTGGTGGGGCTGCTTACGCACAAGCAGTAATGGTGAATCGACATCAGCCTGCAGCTTTAAAGTTAGTATTTGTAGAATGCTTACAACATAGTGCAGATGTATATAAAGCTATTCAAACAGAAATCAAAAAACATTTATTATTCCTTGAGCTAGAAGATTTAAAGGCTAAACAGCCAAAAGCGTTGAAAGAGTTGTTAGCCGCTGATATTGTGATTACAACGGTGCAACATTTATGGGAAGTAACTCAAATAGCTGAGAGTGAACAGGAAGTAATTGGTGTTGATATTAAGCCAGACTTACAACTTTTAACACAAATTTCATCTTTGCCTCGTAACGCTTTAATATTGCTTATTTGTCAAGAAGAGAGCAGAAGTGAAGACATGAAAAATATGTTACAAAAAGCTGGAGTTTCCCACATAAATTTTCAACCTTTAGGATTGCAGCAGCTTCAGCAAAATCCCCAGGTTTTAGAACAGGCTGAGGCAGTTTGTGTTTCCAAAGAAGTTGAAGATTATGTACGTCAGTATAGTTCTCTACTTTCTAGGGTAATGGTCTTTAATTTTAGCCTCAATGAAACTAATGTGTCAGTTTTAAAAGCACGCTTATCTGCAATCCAATTGGCAAAATCACATTTGAGCATCGCGGCACATCCATAGTTGGAAATAAATTGATTACCCTAGTCCTTGGAATGGTGGCACAATTTACGTGAAGTGAGTCAAAAGAGGGACACCCTCGGTTCAAACACTTTCCGGTCTGGAGATTCGCTCTCTCCGTCAGCTGCAACGAGATTATCCTGTTAGTCCCTACATTTTCCAGTCTTCTCGACGTGGCCCGTTGGCACATGATATGATCGCCGATATTGTTGAACGTGCTAGTGAGAAGGCTTCTCTACCTTTTCCTTTTCATACCCATATGCTGCGGCATGGAACGGGTTATTGTTTGGCTAATGGAGGCATTGATACCCGAACAATTCAGAGTTATTTGGGGCATAAGAATATTCAGCATACTGTTCGTTATACCGAACTTGCATCTACTAAGTTTCATGGGCTTTGGGATGATTGATGTTTAAAACCCTACCTAATTGTTACCCATCTCCCCCGAAAAAAATCGCTCTCCGTTGAGAACATTTACACCAGTTTCTTTTCCATGAAAATACCTAAAGGGTCTTCGGTATAATTTCCAAAAGGGTCACAATGCTGATAGCCTGCTTTTTCATAAAGTCCCAAAGCTTCAGGCTGGGAGATACCAGTTTCAAGCCGAATTAGCTTGAGACCAGATGCCCGCGCACAGGATTCAAGCTTGTCTAAAAGACGGCGACCAATCTTTAAGCCTCGAAACTCTGGCAGAACGAACATCCGTTTTATCTCTGCATAGTCTTCATCTTGCTTGACCAATGCACCGCATCCCACAATTACGTTATCAATGCTAACGGTAAGAAAAGTCACATTTGGCTGTTGTAGCGACTCAGGTGACAGAAGGTGATTACTTTCCGCTCTATATAGATGTGTCAAGTAATGGTCAAGCTGCTCAATAAGCTTGTAGACTTCGGGAAGAGCAGGATCACCCCTTTGAATAACTATGTGCTGCATATAATTACAACTTTATACACCTTAAACTATAAAAACTCCAACCTCTTTTAAATCGAGTTTCCTCTTAAAATAAGCAGTGCTAGTACTGACATAGGAAAACTCTTTAATCTATTAAAACCCAGATTTTTCACGAGTGAAAAAAATAATTTACATAACCTGGATGACAGATAATTTTTGAGATACATAATTAACTTAGACTTAGAAACAGAAGTAGGTTAAGTAGAAAGCGTGAATACATAGATAAATCAAGCACTAGTTATTTTTGAGTTCGGAAATTTCAATGGTGTTAAAATGGTGTGGAAATAAAATCAAGCAGGCTAACATTAGGCTCAAAAAAGCTAAATAAATTTACATAGTTGATGGGGGTTATTGTGGATTCATGCGTGAACCCACATTATGATGGGGAGCCATTTATGTGTTAACTGATAGATATTTTTCGCGTATCAGTCCAAATGGTGCTGCGACCTCAAGAGTGCAAGGGATTTGTTTTACTCCCAAAGAGGTGGGAGGTTGAGCCTACTTTCGCTTGGCTCAACTGGTATCGCTGACTCAGCAAAGAATATGAGCAATTTCCTGAAATAACCGAGACTTTCATTTACCTTGCTATGATTCGGATCATCGTCAGACAACTTCCATGATTTTTTACTAGCTTTGACTTTTCAAACATCCTCTGAGACTTAATTTTTTCGGCATGGGCTTGACAGTGTTGCGTAGCGGCAGTAACTATTTCGATATTACTGAATAATAGGCAAACCGTTTGTTATTATAGAAAGTCTTAATCAGCTACTCAAAGGTTTTTACCATCATATCCTAACAGACAAATCAGTAAAGTTACAAGTAATAGCGTTGATCTATGTCAACTTCATAATCCAAGTTTTCCTGATCTGCTTCTATACTCTAAATGCCTAAAACCTGGAATTTTTTAAATGTCTGAAAATTGAGAGTTAATAAGCTATCTAGCTTTTCTTGTTTGTCAGTGTTTGCAGTGACAATCCAGTTAGAAATTGCTGCTTTAAAATCAGCGAAATTAGCATAGTATTTAGAGTATAAACATTCATTCCTAATAAAGTTTCAAAAGCGCTCAATTAGATTTAAATGTGGCGAATCAGAAGGTAAATAACATAACTGTTTTTCTAATTGTTTTGCATAGTTTTGTACCAAGTGAAACTTCTGGTACTTAGCATTATATAGTACCAGAATAATAGGATTATTTAGACCTGAATTAGCTAATTTAAATAGCAATTGGCAAATGCTTTCTGAATTAAGATAAGTTCCATTTGTTATCATAATTGTTTCCTTAGTGACTGCATTAAGTGCTGTTAAAACATTGAATCTCTTTCATCCAGATGGTTCACAGATAAATGTTCTTGTAAAACACCATAAAAATCCTAAATATGCTCGATGTACGACTTAGGTGCTGCATCAACAAAGAAAACTGCTTTTTCTCAGCTGATAGCCTCTTGCAACAATGGTCCTAGGTTTTCTACTCTATATTTTTCTACTTCCTCAATCTTTTCTAATTCTACTGAGGTTCCCGGCACGTACCCCACTTTTAAGCACCGCAAGCCAGTTCTTTTCAAAAATTTCCTTACCTGTATTAAACTGCGCTTTAGACCAGTTAATTTTTCAATAGCACTGCTCGCTTCTGCAATACTTGACGCTGGATTTTTGTCAAAATAATCTTCCAAAATATCACTATACTGATTCAAGTTGCTTGTTTGTCCTTTATGGTTTATTTTTCTAGTTCTACTACCCCTCCTGATTGATATTGTATAATATATATATTGTTAACGTTGTTTTCGATATTTTGCACGAGCTACAAATTTGTTTATGTCTTATACACTGAGTTTTTATATACAGAACTTCCATCTTCCTTTGTACTAATGGATGAGGATAATGAAATCTTTTATAATCGAACTTATAAGTCTCTTCTTGTGTAAGATCTATTCTCAAGATCAGACTTGATGTTGAGAATAGCTATTTATTCATTATTTGTTTATAATATTTATTTTTGTCGCTGTATCAAAGTCCAATTATTAACCGTTCTTAGTATAATAAAAAGCCAACTCGTTATGGTTTTTCACCATAGGCCATTAGCCAAACATTTAAGACAAAGGGATCAGCTAATCGAAGGAACTGTTGATAAGAGGTAACAAAATCTTGCTTTTCTTGCTCAGTTACTAGTCCAGCTTTGACTATAGGTAGCAATAAATCTGGATCAAATCTCTCCGAAAATCCTTCAACCCCCAGTTCATCACTGTTGAAAACAATTGCTTCCAAATCAAGATTTTGAAAGCCAACTTCCTTTAGGATGCGCCGTAAGCGGCGTCCAATAAGAGCATTTCCACCTTGAGAGGCTTGTAAATGGCTATCATTATCTAACAATAACGATGGAGATTTAGGAATTGGCGGATCTACAATAGATTGAATATCTTGGTCTATATCAATAATTACAAGCTTGCCCCCAGGTTTTAGTACGCGTAGAATTTCTTTGGCAGCTCCGGATGGATCAGGTAAATGCTGAAACAGCAGGCGTGCCACTGCAAAGTCGAAGCTGCTTTCCTTCAATTCTGTGTCCATCACTGAGGCTTCAATTATTTGTAATCGCTTACCAATTTTATCTTGCAACTGATGCTTAGCTCGTAAAACCAATATAGGAGCGATTTCTACAGCTATCACGGCAATATTTGGTAACCAAGTTAGTAGCTTTTGTGTGAAGAAGCCTGGTCCGCTCCCTAATTCCAGGACCGACATGCAGTCATTCAACCCAAATCGAGCGAGAGTGCGTGCCTCCTTATCCCAACTTAGGAGAACTTGAGTATACAAACGTTGTATTTCCCTATCTATGTCACGATGTACATTACTAGCGTTGTAGGATCCTGGAATCATCATTAATTAAGAGCCTCTTATGTTGGAACAAATGAAAAGTAGTGAAAATGACAGATACGTCAAGCTCATCTCCTCAAGCAATCGAATATTTAAAGAAGGCAGGCAAAGTACATAGATTCCTCAACACAGCAAGATAAATAAAAAATAGTTAGGGACAAGGCATTGATGTATAGAAGTAATTATCCGGGGATTACCTTGAGAGGAAACTGCTAATATGATCAAGAGATTTCAGCAGAAAGCTTCAGAGTTAAAGTCACTGCTCCACCAACAAGAACTGCATAGTTTACACCTAGATAACTTATGAGTTAAGGATCTTGGCACAACTAGCAGTTTTTTCCCGAGTTAAAATAGTGTTCCTTAATCGCTCAATATGCCTATTTAAGCGATATCTGTTTAGTGAGCTAGAGAGGACTTTAGCTGCACCTTTTACATTACCAATGCAACCACTAGCACCGCACCTACATTTAAATGGTCTCTCCATCCTCCATTCTGTAGAGGGATAAAAAAAAGTCAACTCATCCCCTGGCTCAAGATCGCGTTCAGCAAATATTGTTAAGCTACCGCAATCTATGAACGTTGATGGATTACATGAATGGTTCATATTTGCAAACACAAAATCTAGTAAATGTGTTTGTTCATCTACTTGGACTGTTTGGTAAGTTTGATTTTGAAAAATCAAAGTATCTTTTGCTTGATAGATTGGGTAGTGCGCCGGAATTCTCAATGTTGTGAAAACACAAAAGCCATTGGTTAGTTCTCTAAATTCTATCTTCAGAGACCCTATAGATTTAAGTTTATTCAAAGTGTTGATTGGGTAAAACATCAACTAACCCCTGCTACTTTTAATGTTGAGTTTAACCAGATAGTGGGTGCCGCAATGTTGCCAAAAGATTTAAATATCATACATATCTATTATCGTTTCATGAGAAATTTCCTTCTCTAGGTCTCCTTTATTAGCCCAAGCCATATTTACGATAGTTCGGGTTATATTTCCTCGGAGCGGGGTAACGCGATGCATAGTCGTGTCTGCTTTGATCAAGTAAACGTCACCCTTGGCATGACTCCGTGACTGTACAGGAAAATGTTCTAGATAATACTCAACATTAGGGTTTTCTTTATCCCAGTGGGTGTTAGGGATTAACTCAACTGTTCCACCTAATTCAGGCGGTGGAGCTTCCATAAACCAAACTAAGGAATAACTATAATCATCCCAGTGCCAACCGTGTGTATCCCCTGATTGAGTCATGCGAGTAATCAAATACTTTTCCTCTTCAAAAGGACACAGGATAACTTCGTCTTTCACAATCATCGAGAGGAAAAACATTAGAGCTTCTGAATGATATATTGCTGGGATAATTTTTCCTTTTTGCTTAATATCTGCTTGTCGAACATTTTCCATGAAACGTGGAGTATTGCTTGTTACCTTGAGAAATAACTCTCTACGAACAGCATGTTGATCTAGTAAGTTGCAAACCTCTCCACGAACACCTGTTTCTATCACAGGTGGAACAAAGTTTGGAATCTTGACGTATGCCTCATTCTGGAAACTGTTTGCAAGGTCCTGAAGCAAGTTATCAGTAAATAAACCCCTCTCAAAGTAATGCTTTCTCAGGAGTTGATCGACTTGAACTGAAACATCTTCAGAATGATTGATAGAAAAGGAAGATTCCATATCTAAGAGTGGAATGCTCATAAAGAAATCCTTTTGAATTGGACAACTAAATTTAATAATGTTATTGTTGATAACCAGTGCTAACTAATGTTTTCGGAATCTATTAACAAAAAAGTATTTGCAGCATTATGCCGAGATAGGTATAAAGTTCAGCAATTATGCTTGAAAACTCTCAACTTGAAAAAGCTGAAGAGTTATATACTTCCTTACAGAAACACCGTTTTTGATAGCAAAAATTAAGCATCTCCAATAAGCTGTATGTTTCTATGAATCTCTCACTGTATATAACACTAACTTGCTTAACAACACCTATAATACCACTATAATAGTAAAGCTAAACCAAGTAAATAGTAAAATCAAAAAATTTTATTTTTTGATTTACGCACTAAAGATAGTGAGGATGCGCTCTGAAATCAGTGCCATTACGAATATTATGGAGATGTACCACGCTTTCAGAGATTACCTTTGGGAAACACAGCTTTAGCTAGTCGTGCCGTTTCATCAGCGACGGGAGGAATTTATTCGGGGTGCAGGCACATATGGCATACAGCCGAGATGGGGTAGATATAGCGACGCTGTCACCAGGGGCAAGATAGGCTGAAAGTATTGTCAAGACTGGTGTTTAGAACTTGTGTTTCTGATTAATAATTTACCCCTCAGAAAAAACTTTACGGATTGACCTACCAAAATTACCAAAATTATTAGGAGGGTTCTGGGAGATTATTGTAAATCTTTTAACATTTTATTCACTTCATCTATGTTGAAAACATCTGGATTAAAGCTTTCACCCACCCACTCCATCCTCTCCTCATATTCTGGATGTGATGGATGGATCAGCAATGATTTCCAGCAACTCTGTATAGCCCCGAGAAGCACCACAATCTTCAGGAGGACAAGCACACTTCCCAGTAATACATACAGGATATTTGGTATCTGGAGAAGATAGTAGTTCTTTTTCCACCAAAAGCTAATGTTCCCAGCTATCGCGAAAATCGTAAGTATAGGAAAAGTTGAAGTTCTCACCCTTAACCACCTGAGTGAGCTTGACACTATTCTCCGAACGCACATGAAAACCTGGTTGAGATTGACCGTAATCAACACCAGCAATAGTCCATGATTATAGATATGATAATTATCCGAGCCCATTACCTCTTGTACAATCAGATGTAACTGTTAAAGAGTCATTGGTGAAAAGTTAAGCCCGTAAGTTTTGTGTCAAGAGCCTTTGAGAGAATTGTGGTAAAAAAACTGGTCAGTCCCACGTTGAAGATGAGGAAAAGGAATCACTTGTCTATATTGAGTTTCCCACGATTTTTGACCCTGGCAAATCCCTCGCTTGACAATTTCCCCTTTTCCTTAACTTGTCACCAATGAGTGTACTCTGTCCGCAGAATCTCAGTGTCTTTAGACCTGAGAGTGTCAATAAGGACTGCTGTTTTTACCATACAATCTCAGACTCAAAATTGCTAAAGTTTGTCAGCCTGATGTACATTTAACATACTCACCATCAAAAACTATCCGGGCTTAAAGCATCTAACCACAGAACCCATTTTGAATTTTCAACTTTTAATTTTTTAGTCGTGTCCACTTCTGTAAAACCATTTCCTATCTGGGGAATTTTCTTGCTGATAACCAACAGTATCCTGATGTTAGCCATCATCTTGCTAATTTGGCGACAGCAGAAACTAATCACCGCTTATGCAAACAGCAACCCCTCAGAAGCAATCAACTTCAACTCTCCAACCCCTTCTTTGGCACCGGAATTAGGACCCCGGCATAAACTTAGTTACAGCCAATGGCTAGACATCCTCAAACAAGAAGCCAACGCAACCGCCCAAAAACCCCCTGAAAAGTTAACTATATTGGCTGGAGATTCTTTGAGTTTGTGGTTTCCACCTGATTTATTACCAGAAGACAGAAATTGGCTAAATCAGGGAATATCCGGCGAAACCAGCGATGGACTATTAAAAAGATTAGATTTATTTGACCACACCCAGCCAGAGAGCATTTTAGTCATGATTGGAATCAATGATCTAATTCGCGGTGTAAGTGATGAGGAAATCTTAACCAATCAAAGACGAATTATCCGCTATCTCCGTAGGAATCATCCCCAAACGGAAATTATAGTCCAGTCGATTTTGCCTCATGGGGGAGAAGAAGCAAGATGGGAGGGACGGGAAAAACTCCTGGCTATCCCCAACCGTCGTATTCAGAAATTGAATGAGGAACTACAAAGGATAGCTACTCAACAAAATGTCCAATATATAAACTTACATCCCCTCTTCACCAACAAACAAGGTGATCTACGCCGGGAATTTACCACTGATGGCTTACACCTCAATCCGCAAGGTTATCTAATTTGGCGGACTGCATTGCAGATTTATAACAATTCAGAAGGAGTTCAGGAGGCTATAGGCATAAATAGGCATAGAGTAGAGCATTCAGAGGACAGAATAACCACTGATAACTGATAACTGAATTGTGTCTTAGCACGAGAAAATAAGAAATAGTGATTTTAGCAGTCAGACTCAAATGGATACTAAAGCTTTTAAACGTAGTCTACAACATTCAGAAAACTACAACCGTAAAGGGTTTGGACACAAAATAGAAGTTGCCACTCAGTTGCAGTCTGAGTATCAAAGTAACTTAATTCAAGAAATACGCGATCGCAACTACATCCTCCAAAGAGGCAATGTTACCATCAGACTAGCACAGGCATTTGGATTTTGCTGGGGAGTAGAACGTGCAGTAGCAATGGCTTATGAAACCCGTCAACACTTCCCCAAAGAACGCATCTGGATTACCAACGAAATTATTCACAATCCTTCAGTGAATCAGCGGATGCAGGAAATGCAAGTCCAATTTATCCCTGTAGAAGCTAATAAAAAAGACTTCTCTCTTATTGATCAAGGCGATGTAGTCATCCTACCCGCCTTTGGTGCCAGCGTCCAAGAAATGCAGATTTTAAATGATAAAGGTTGTCAAATTGTTGATACAACTTGTCCTTGGGTTTCCAAAGTTTGGAATACAGTTGAAAAACACAAAAAAGGTGAATATACTTCCATTATTCATGGCAAATACAAACACGAAGAAACAGTTGCCACCAGTTCCTTTGCAGGTAAATATCTAATAGTCTTGAACTTACAAGAAGCAGAATATGTAATTAACTACATTCTCAATGGTGACAAGCGTGAAGAGTTTTTAGCTAAATTTGCAAAAGCCTGTTCGGCTGGATTTGATCCCGAAAAAGACTTAGAAAGAGTCGGTATTGCTAACCAAACAACCATGCTGAAAGGTGAGACCGAGAAAATTGCTAAACTCTTTGAGAAAACCATGATGCAGAAATATGGACCAGCCGAACTAAATCAGCATTTTCAAAGCTTTAATACCATCTGTGATGCTACCCAAGAACGCCAAGATGCCATGTTGGAATTAGTCGAAAATAATCTAGATCTAATGGTAGTAATTGGTGGTTTTAATTCATCAAATACAACTCAACTACAACAAATTGCATTTGGGAGAAATATTCCTTCCTATCACATTGATGCTGTTGAACGCATCAAATCAGGTAATGCCATCGAACATCGGCAATTAACAGGAGAACTAATAACAACAGAAAACTGGCTTCCACCAAGAGAAATTGTTGTAGGAATAACCTCTGGTGCTTCTACTCCCGATAAAGTTGTAGAAGATATCATTGAGAGAATTTTTACCTTAAAAGCAACCTGATAATTCGTAATTTCTAAGTAAGAATTCAGGAGTCAGGAGTCAGGAGTCAGGAGTAAAAATCTCTTGCCGTCTAGATTTTAATTCAGCTTATTTAGCCCCCTAAATCCCCCAATTCTCGGGTGAAAAGAATTTTCAAAGTCACCCCATAATTGGGGGTTATAGCATTTCAAGAAAACCCTGATACATATTACTTCCCCTTGAGTTATAGTCCTTTGGCTATGCCTACGGCGAGCAAAGCTATCGCTATTCAACGACCATTAACCCCAATTTTCATAATCTTTATATATTACAAAATGAAGTGCGGAATAATATGGGTTATATCTATCACCCATATTTATGCATAACGTATGATTACGAATTATATCAGTTGTCAATTAGATAACAGCTTTACAAATTTTTAATTGGTATTTGCCATTTTGGCACTCGTATGGCAAAGTAACTTGATATATTGCAGAAATTACCAAGATGTTTTTAATTGTTATACGGAAGACGGGGTTGAACCCGTCTTTTCTGTTATCTTTTGCGTGAAAATGCCTGATACATCAATATAACAGCTGATTAATAACTCCTAAATCTAAAATTTTTACGCTTTTTAGAATTTGCCATTTTGGCAGAGAGTGACAAAAGAAATATGTTATGTTAATCAAAATTGTGGGAATTAATAATGAATAAAACAACAGTTAAGGGCTAAATTCTCATTCTTGTTGTTGACTTCATTTGCTATCCTGACAACCTATTGAATGTTATTTCTACTATTTTGTTCATATTCCAAGGTGTATTGCCACTTTCAAGCTATTAGTGCGGACGGGATAACCCCCCGTCCTTTATTTTTGCGTAAAAATTCAGCTATGGAGAAGTTTTGCATTGCCACACCAACATATTTTTTAGTGGCAGTATTAACTCTTATCAGTTTTTAGGATATTTGCATACATCCTCTAGGAAGATGCTACCAGAAAACCAGACAGGCTAAATTGGTTTGGGATGTTGTTATGCACTGGATTTATAGCGAGGTTTGGTTAACCACCAAACCTTTTTTGTCTGTAAGCATTGGGTAATAGTTAATGGTTGGTATTGATCATGATTCATGATTCTGTCCCCTATACCTTACCCCGAAAGAATTTTCGCTAAATTACCTAACGCAGACCGGATAAATTGTGCATTTTTGATAAACTGTAAAAGTTTAAACTTTATAGTTGTGGTGCATATCAAAGCAGGAGTATAGTATTAAAAATACTGGGACTATCCCAAATGTCTAAGTTTATTGTCATACTGTAGCTTACTTCCCGCAGGGTATGAAGCACAGCGCAATGTTCGCGAAGGGATACACTGCACTCCATTCCCTATGGCTTACGCCACGCTTCGCTAACACAATGACAATTTATGATATTTTTGCAAAATTGGGATGCTCCCAAAATACTCAGCCCTAGAGACTTTCCGCATTGACTGAAAACTAAAATGGCCAAGCACTTGCGCAAGCTGAAGAAAAAAGCGACTCGCATAAATCACCCTGGTGCTGATGCGAAACAAAAGATAGCTAAAAAAACTCAAAAACAATCTCGATGGCGCAGTTGGTTGTTGTCAACCTTGATGCTGACTACTTTGTTTAGCAGTGCTGGTCTAATTATCGCTGCTGGCTGGATTAGTATTCTCTTCATATTTAATCCAGAACAGGTAAGCTGGTTGAATGAATTTTTACCAACCTGGTAGCAAATCCCTTTCAATGAAAAAGAGATCCCCCAAACCCTTGCAGAAATTTGACTCGCCTTAAATAAACAAAACCGGATTCCTGGGGAAAGTCTATCTTTAGAGGTTGTCAATAATGATGATAATCAGGAACGAAATTCTTCTTTATTACCAGTTTTTCAAAAACGCAATAATTGTCAGTCTGATTGTCAAGAATTAGTAGAACTATGGGTCTATCAACGTACCGAGGATTTAGAATTCCAATTTCAACCAGAAACATAGTACCATCTGGTAACATAAATTCCTATCACTGGGGTTGCAAAATCTTTTGTGGAATCTCCCTTGGATAAAAATTATTTAGAGTTAGAGAAGCAAGGAGAAAAAATTAATTTACCTTTAACTGAGATCAAAGCTTTTGAAGATTCTCCATTATCACCAGAGTTTTGGTTTTATTTACGCGGTGAACACAAGCAAGGAGATAACCAAATTACTTATGCTTAAATAGTTCACTACAACCCCAAAATCCGTAATTTACAGCAAATTTTATCTTGGAAAGATCCTAACATTCAACTACCTAAATGGCAATAAGTAACAGGTAGTGATGCAAAAGAGTTCGTCATAGACCAAACAGCAAATTTAGAGCCAAAATTGCAAGTATATCAACTCAAGTCTAGTGAATTAATTAGCAATTCGCTGATATTAGTACCAGTTGATCTCAAGTCGTAATTTGATGATTTTGCTTATCAAAAATCTTTAGCACTGGCTAGAAATGGACTTTGGACACCCGCTTACGCTTGGTTGAGATCTCTGCAAAAACAGCGAAAAACGCCTTGTCTAGAGTCTGTCCAGACGCAAATTGATTTAATTCGCCTCCATTGCCAATTTACCAAAATTCAAGCTGATAAAACTTGCGCTAATCCCAGTGAACAAGTGATGACATATTTAATTGATGTTCCTTGGGAACAAGCTTTACAGGTTTTGACAGCTTTACCCCATAATGGTCAAGAAATTTCTAATTTACTCAAAGCAGATAGAGGTAAGTTATGGAATCGGACAACGGTAGTGTTACGGCTTAACTCCAGTAGACGTGCTGTGTTAGCTTGGGCTTATTTAATGTTAGTGGTGCAGAGTGGAGAAAAACGTGCTAATTATTGGTTGCAGGAATAACCAAATATTAATGAGGAAACGTTATATTATCTGCAAGATTTGTTAGCACAACTCAATAATGAGGTGACGAATGATCATGAAAGTCAAATGATTGGTGGAGTGCAACAAATTACTCAGATTAATAATGCTGATTGGCTATCTATACCTCCTCAATCGGATTTAAAAATACCGACTGATAAAGTGTGGTTTCAGGTAAATGTGAGTGCATTTCATGATGGAACAAAAATTTTGCAAGAGGTCTATTCGCCTGTGCAGATGATTGATATGACTAATAACGGTAAGGTTGATGTAGTTTTGACTATTTCTGGTTCGGATATAACTGCTTTGACTCAGCCAGTCAATGCAGATTCCAGTGTGGGAGAAGATAAGATACGCCCCCGGACTGTGATTTTGTTGCTGAAAAGGTGATTTATAGTGATTTCGTTGCTAAATCTCGGCAAACGCTGACTGTGATCGCTAAACTCAATAGTGACCAGTCTCTGGCTTTACTGGTAGAAAATACTGAATATATATATAGCAGCTTAAGGTAAGGTATAGGAGCTTAAGGCGCTGGTCAGAAACTAATCAGCGCCTTGAATAGTAGCTGAATTTTTTGATTTATTCTTCGTGGCTAGAAGATTCTAGTCTTTGACTTTTGATGTTCTGTAACTGTTGTAGTAAAGAATCTACTTCTGCTTGCAAATCCATAAATTTTTCTTGCTGATCGTCCCGATAATAGGCTTTGGTTAGCTTCTTGACCATTTCGCTATGGGATTCGCAACTGGTAACACTGGATGACAAAGTGGACATGGTTATACTCATTTGCAAATTTAGCTCACACCATTTGAGATATTATAATAATGTCATATTAAGCTTTCTTAAAACATCGTATACTTTTAATCACATACTCTGATAGGTTTGCCGTTTAATCATAAGAGACTACGATTAGAGTGACTGTGTTCCTCAGATCACATCGCCCTGAGCGTGGTAAAGTGATTGACACTATCAACAAAATCCCATTTTCCCATCTCAAATCTCTAGTTAAGAAGTTTTTAATCCCGTGACTTTGAGCTTGTCTGTTGCTAAATCTCATCGCCAACCTTGGCCCGGACTGATAGAAGCCTATCGTAAATACTTGCCTGTCAGCGAAAGCACTCCAGTTGTTACTCTCTTGGAAGGTAACACACCTTTAATTCCAGTGCCAGCGCTCGCAGAACGCATTGGCAGACAAGTCAAGGTATTTATTAAATATGACGGACTAAACCCCACCGGCAGTTTTAAAGACCGGGGTATGACTATGGCGATTACCAAGGCTAAGGAAGCCGGGGCTAAGGCAGTAATTTGTGCTAGTACAGGCAATACTTCAGCTGCTGCTGCTGCTTATGCGCGGCGTGGGGGGATGAATGCCTTTGTGTTGATTCCTGATGGTTATGTGGCTTTGGGTAAGTTAGCCCAAGCTTTACTCTATGGGGCTGAGGTACTAGCTATTAAGGGAAATTTCGACCGGGCGCTGGAAATTGTCCGGGAAATGGCGGATCATTACCCCATCACTTTGGTAAATTCTGTCAATCCTTACCGCTTGGAAGGGCAGAAAACTGGCGCGTTTGAAGTGGTGGATGCTTTGGGTAATGCTCCCGATTGGTTGTGTATTCCGGTGGGAAATGCGGGGAATATCACAGCATATTGGATGGGTTTTTGTCAATACCATCAAGATCAGAAGTGCGATCGCTTGCCGAAAATGATGGGTTTTCAAGCTGCTGGTGCTGCACCTTTGGTAAGTGGTAAACCTGTGGCAAATCCTGAAACTTTAGCCACAGCAATACGTATTGGTAATCCTGCGAGTTGGGATCAAGCGAGTGCAGCCCAAACCGCTAGTCAAGGCAGTTTTAACGCTGTCACAGACGAAGAAATTCTCGACGCTTATCGACTTTTAGCATCATCAGAAGGTATTTTCTGTGAACCTGCCAGTGCAGCTTCTGTAGCTGGGTTGTTAAAGGTAAAAGACCAAGTTCCCACAGGTGCAACAGTGGTTTGTGTCCTTACAGGTAATGGTTTGAAAGACCCAGATACAGCAATTAAACACAGTCACAGTCATTTTAAACAAGGTATTCCCGCAGACCTAAAAGCTGTAGCTGAAGCAATGAGGTTTTAGCAACTTGCTGTTTGTAAATTGGGGTCTAAACGGTTAGGCGCATATTTTCTATATGATTCATCATGAGGAAAAATTATCAAAGCGCCTAACGCAATAACACACCCTACTTAAGATTTATTTTATAAATAGTCTCTAAGTCAGCTATTATCAAGTAACTCTAGAAGATCCTTACCAGCTTCGAGAATATCTTCATCGTCACTTTGTAATGCTCTAATAGCTAATCCATGTGTTAAATCAGGGTCAATTTCAAGGTACAGTTCAAGCAAACGTCTATACTCTTCATAAGCATCCTGAGTTGCATTAATTAATACAGGTTAAGCACTTCTTTCAAAATTAGCTAGTAAAAACTCTTTAGGTAACGAAAGTAAAACTTCTCTAACTAGTTCAATATCTGAATGACCAACACTAGCTAGATCAACTAATTCATTGAACAACGACAAACTTTCTTCTACTTCTAACTACAATAGTATTCTCACAGTAGTGGTTCTATCTGATGGACTCTTGAGAGCTTGCCTAATTGTTAACTGTTTATCTGTTGAGTGACTGAAAAACCCCCAACGAGCTCTACAATAATCCATTTCAGCACTACGTAAGCTTCGCCATAATTCAAAGTTATTTGTTGGCAAATTTCCTTGTACCATCATTTTTTATTACCAGGATATTTCCGAGGAGGATAAAAGTTGCAATTGGTAAGTGACCATTACCAGAACCATTAGACAGTTACATTTCTAGCTGCATGGTGCAGTTAGGTGCAAGATATTTGGAAATTACCGCTTCTCATGCACTACGAACGGCTAGTTTACCCTTACATCATGGAGATCGTTTTGATCAAATGCTAATTGCACACGCACAGATGGAGGAGATTACACTTCTTAGGGCCGATCCAATGTTGAAAGAGTATAAAGATACTGCTATTTTTTGGGCTGCGAATAAAAAGTAAGAAGAAGCAGCAAATGACTGATATGTAATTGATAACTGATAACTGATAACTGATAACTCTTTAGTGACTTATTTCGCCAGTTTCTACTGCTTCTACTGCTTCCCCTGCTATCCTTGCTGCTCGCGCCTTTGCTAAACTGTCAATAGCATCACCTAAAGCTGTGGTTAGGTTGTTACGGGTTTGAGCATGATTTTCTTGTTCTGTTTTCAAAGCTTGAATTAGGTAATCGCGTTCTTTAGTAACTGCCACAAGTTTAGCTTTTAACTCCTCTACAGATGTCAGTTGTGATAGTTCTGACTGAACTGCTGTAGTAGTAGTTTCAGCAGTTGCGTCAACGTTTATACCTTGGAATTGTTGCAGTTCAGCTTTTACAGATACGATTCCTTCGGATCGCTTCGCTAACGCTTGTTGGTGTATCTTGGCTTCTGCACGACGTTGTTCTGATTCAGTATTATATAGTTGTCGCCACTTTTGTGAACTTTCCCAGGCCTCATCACGTTTTTGTTGTAGTTCAGCCATCTGCTGTCTCAGGGCTTGAATTTCGGCTAACCATTTTTGTGTTAAATGAGCTGTTTGATAAATATTGTCAGTCATTAGTTTAGTTAAGTGTATTAAGTATTAAATAATTCTGTCTTCTCGTGAAAAATTTTACCGTATAAATAGCGAGCCTAAATAATTTACAAATATCTTCTGTATTTTGAATTGGATATATATGCCCCAGCATCGTTGGATCAGGTTCTTTCGCCACCTCAATTGGCGTACATTTCAGAAAACCATGGACAGGACTATGGAAGGGAGACTGTTAGGACTGGCTTCAGAAATTGCCTTTAATGCCATGTTATCCTTGTTTCCCGCGATTATTGCTGTGCTGACAGCCATTGGTTTAGTAGCAGAATCCTTGCAAAACACCTTTATTCAGGCAACAATGCAACTGAGTCAGATTGTACCCGAAGAAGCATGGAGTTTAATTAGTGAATTTGCTACTAAAGAAATTGCCGAGTCTAAAAATAGAGGTTTATTTTCTGTCAGCTTTGTGATCGCAATTTGGACAGCTTCTGGTGCAGTCAGTACCGCTATGACCGCATTTGATCAAATAGAACAAATTTCTCCAGAAAATGTGCGACCATTTTGGAAGGCCAAACTTATTTCTCTAGGATTAACAATTGGGACTATATTACTTTTAATACTGGCTTCTTTTCTAGTATTTATTAGTGATTTACTTTTGGGTATATTGATACGTGGTAATGGTTATTTAGCATTCTTATTGCATATTTGGCAACTGTTACTTTGGCCTTTAGCCTTAGTTATTGTTGCTGCCACATTTAGTTTAGTTTATCGTTATGGACCGAGTTTGTGGAAACCAGGCACCCCATTGATGCCAGGAGCCGTTTTAGCAGCTATATTTTGGGCAATAGTTTCCGCCCTATTTCGCTTTTATGTCACCAATTTTGGAAATTATAATAAAGTTTACGGCACAGTGGGAACTTTTATAGTATTAATGTTGTGGTTGTGGATGGGTGCCTTTGTTCTCCTAGTTGGGAAGCAATTAAATGTAATTGTTAGTGAATCTATGAAAAATAGGGAATAGGAACTGGGGACTGGGGACTGGGGACTGGCGGAGAATAACAACTGACAATTAGCAATTAGCAATTAGCAACTACCAATCACCAATAACTAAAAAATGTCTAATTCTCCCAATAAAATATACATAGAGTCTGATGCTTATGCACAGGAATTAAAACGTCTGCGTCAAATTAGTAAAGTTTTGGATAATGCTATTACCATTACCGGAACTCAAGTTGGTATTAGTTCAGATCCTATTTTGGGATTGATACCTGTCGGTGGTGATGTTTTAGGATTGATATTTTCTCTTTCATTATCATCGAATCAGCGCCGCTAGGTATATGGAGAGCTACCTGAGAACGAATGGTTGTAAATATTATTATTGATGCCTTAGTTGGTGCTGTCCCCATGTTAGGAAACTTATTTGATTTTGTCTGGAAAGCAAATAATTATAACATCACTTTATTAGGAGATTACTTAAAAACTCCTGGTGAGAGAAAGAAAGCTGATAATGGTTTTATCATTCTCTCTATTGGGGGATTGTTCCTATTGGCCATTGTTTTAATACCACTACCCGTGATAATAAAAGGAATGCTATGGCAAGCCTTAACTGGCGATTAAATTAATGATTATATTTTTAAATTAAATTAAATAAGTCAGTAAATAATGATATTATCTCCGTAAGGATTCAGGAGCAGGAGGATAAGAAAGTAATATCCAATTTCCCTTGGCCTATTCCTTATGTACTACCCAAACAGATTTAATAAAAATTAAAACAGAAATGATATGAAGGATTGGTGGCAAATTAACTTTCCTAAAGGTCGGCAAAATCTAATTATTACTGATGCTAATGGATATCCTGTACGAATCGCTTATGGTGAAAAAGGTACGGGTAAACCACTAGTTTTATTACATGGTTTGGCAAGTTGGAGTTATAATTGGCGGCATATTATAGAGCCATTATCTCAATATTTCCGGGTAATTTGTTTTGACGCTAAAGGCCATGGATTTTCTGAGAGACCTGTATCACGACGAGAAGAAAATGGTCATCAAGTAATTGAATTAGAGCGAATAATTCAAGCTTTATGTGATAAACCACCAGTAATTATTGCTGAATCTTTAGGTGCATTAGTTTCTTTAGCCTTGGCTGGACAATCTCCCCATTTAATTGATCGGTTAGTAGTAATAAATGCGCCTATTTTTACCGAAAAACTACCCCATTGGGTGATGGGATTACTTGCTCAAACTCCACTGGAAATTATCCAGACTATTGATTTTTTGCGTCTAGCTTATGTGTTTGCACCTATACTTAGAGAACTCATAGCTATAGAAAGACGGAGAGTTTTATTTGATCCTTCTATTCTCTCAGAGGAAGATGTTTATTGGATAACCTACCCATTTATTGAAATTCCGGGGACTTTAGTGAAGGTGGCTGAAGAATTACAAATAGCAGTTAAGGAAGTTGAAAATTTACAAGCCAAAAAACCAAATATGTTGACAAAGATTCAAAATAATCTTTGTGCTATTGAATGTCCAACTCTAATTTTATGGGGTGATCAAGACAGTTGGTTTCCTGCTAGTCACGGTGAGAAGTTGCATCAAAATATTCCTAATTCACGCTTTCAACTTCTGCACAACTGCTATCATGATGCATCAACAGGTGCTTCTGAAGTAGTGAAGGCAGAGATTATTAAATTTTTACAGGATACGAATTTTTGTTGAACTGTGATTTCCCCAATTAACAATTAAGTAGTCGTGCGAAATAAATTGTAAATTTAGAGGATAGAACAGGGAAATCTTAACAGGGAAAAGATAAGCAAGACAGAGATTTCTATTTTTCCCAAAAATGTTTAATTAATTTTGCCCAGGTAAGTAAGTTAGCGGGAAAAGATAGAACTTTGTAACAAAAAGTAAAATCACCAAAACCCTTTTGCCTTTTGCCCTTCGGGTTCTCCAGTCGAAGCCTGGGGGAAGCCGAAGCGCGTACATGGGGGAAACCCTTCCACCGCAGTTGCTCTGCAAGACCGAGCTGGTTGACCTTTTGTCCTGTCATAACGACAATTTTGCCCACTTACTTACCAATAAAAGAAGAGTGGGAGTAGGCATACCAAGCGCCATTTATCTCCCACTCTACATTTGCTGCTGGAGCGTTGAGGAATATATTTATAGACACTGCCCGTTATTTAGGGGGCTAAATTGTACGTCAACGACAGTGACTATATGCTATTAATATTCCTGTTGCAGCAAATGTGAAACCTGATTATTATTTTTTCTGAACTAATAGCTCGGAAAAGTGTGTGTAGATTGCTTTATATGTCGATGAAAAAGACTTGTGAAATATCTTTTTTAGACTAATCTATTGATATAATAGACCCTGATAACAACACCCTTTAGTCGTTTATCTTTTATCAATTTAACCTGGTGTTTTAGCGATTGGTTGCCAAGTTGGCACTTTTATCAGTTATCAGTTATCAGTCAAAAAAGGCAATAAGTTATTTTTCCCCTACACACTTTTTTAACCCCGCTGGGGAAGTTTGAGTAAGCGATAAATAACCAAGCAACTAGAGGCGCAGCTAAGAGCGATCGCTAACATTAACCATCAAGGTGTAGGATTATTGAGATTAGAGGATGTTGGGTTTGTTTTTATACTGACCACTACTGCTAGTTTTGCCATTTGTATTTGTGCTACGTAGCCAATATAAATGAGTTGGTAATAACCAAAGATGCCAACGGGAGCAACGGGATTTTCTGAGGTGAGGCAAAAATTGTACTTTTAGCTACGCCAATCACAGATATGGCTAAAATATTTTTCTGGAATTAAAGTAAAATAAATCACATCAAACAAATAAAATACCAAGACAAAGTATCTTCTTAAAATATCCTAAGAAGACTTGCATTCAATAATTTGTGGATGGTGGGAATAAGCTGCTTAGCTCAGTAATCAAATAAGCAGGTATTGATTACCATAGAAAATTCTGTTAAATGGGAGTTCTAGGTATAAAATATTAGATAGTTTCAAGATGGATAAAAGAGGTAAAAATGGAATTATAGAAATTATTGTGCTAACTTCCAGCTATCCATTGACAAGGAAGATGTAACATAATTTCCGCATTTTCTTTTAACCAAAATTTGCAACCTATACTTTTTATGAAGAAGATACTCCGGAAGAAAACCTTGTAGGAAATAGCGTTATATGGTTACATAATAGACTGAAAAATCTTTTGAGTAAATGTGCTAGACCCAAGCTAATTAAAACAGCCAAATATATTTACTGAGAGAGTCCGTGTGAGCAGGAAGAGTGAGATAATAATCCGTGGGAACTTCATGAAGATAATTATTTGGATGGAAAATAATTTTCTCGATTTTCCAGAAGTAGAGATGAATACTTTTAGTATAGCAGTATTACTTTGGACTAATTAAGGAATAGTGAGTTTTTGCTTAAGAAACACCACCTTCATTTTGGTAGAAATCTGTCGTACCTTGTTGAGATTTGAAGCTAGACAAGGGATATTAAATTTGTCAGGCTATGCATATTTAGCACAACTGCCTACAGGTCTTAGTCAGTTAAAAAATCTTCAAGCACTAAGCTTATACTTGGAAGGAACCAAGTGTTTACCAATAGATATTGGTCAGTTAACTAATCTTAAATGGCTATATCTAAACATAGATGAATTAGAATATTTACCAGCAGAATTTGGCAGATCGAGTAACTTGAAACAATTAATCCTAGAGAATATGTAACACCTCAAAGACCTACCTGCTGAGTTTTCGTAACTAAGTTCTCTGGAAGAAATAAAGCTGCTTCATTGTGGATTCATGGCAGTACCAGAGCCTATTTTTGAACTGACAAACCTAAAAAAGCTGAAGTTCAGTGTGAAATCTGGCATAGACTGTGTTGTTTCCCCGAAAATCGGTCACGTGCACCAATTGCAAGAGTTAGAGATTGTAGGGACTTTTGCTCACTATCTACCAGATGAAATTGGGGAACTGTCACCTTTAGAGAAGCTAAAGATAAATTGCTTGTATCTGAAAAAGTTACCTGAGAGTATTGGCAAATTGTAGAATTTAAAAGGACTACGCTGCTATGATTCGGATAATAGTATAAAAATACTATATTATTTAAGTCAGTTGACTAGTCTACAATTGTTAAATCTTGCGAGCTTGGGGACTGGACACATTCCTGAAGTTTTGTTCGAAATGCCATTTTTACAAACTTTGCGATTTGACAGTGACGCGCCCCAAGGAGAAATTGAGGGTCTGAAAAAAGCTTTACCTAATAGAGAGGTCCGAAAATTTACAAAGGAGTCTGTGTCTGGCTTTCCATAGTGTTAAGATTAGGAAAGAGCCAAGGAAAGAATCAGGGTTGGGAATAGTAAGTTATACGAAATATCCATGAAGATGTTGATGACAAATTCATAACTGACCTCATATCCATAACATTTATGAAATGGGTAAAACTAATGAACCGATTACTAATGTGACTAAACCACAAATAGTAAGAATCACTTGTGAGTAAATTCAGGAATTCAGGGTAAATCTTTGTTGAGGTACCCGGAAGGAATATTTTTACAAGTCTAATGACCTATTCAACAAAAATACCGTTGGTGGAAAACTCTTTGTTTCCTGCCTTTTATTCTGAGGTTGATTCTCCTTTACGTGGTTTCTTATAAGTTGGGCTAATATTCTTTCCTCCTTGATATACTTTATCTCCTCCAAACATTTGGTTGTTATCGAACTTCTTTTGTTGCTCTCGAAATAAGCTAATATCATTGCTTGGTCCTTTTTCTCCTACTTCTACCAAGTCTTGAAACTGATGGTTAGTTATTCCCAGTATTTTTTTTGTACGATGTGGGTATTCTTGAATATAATCAAGTGTATTTTTCCTTTTGGTAGACGGTCAAAATTCCCTATTCCGTTCTACATTCCGTTCTACCATTGTTTTGACACCAAGTTAATTTTCCGGACAGGTCTAATACAGAGGTATCTGATTACAAAGAGTACCGTGACTAAAATGAAGTTGAGCAGTAGAAAATTTCAGAGAACCTACACTTAAAAGCCTATCTTTCATAAAGAAAGATAGAATTGATACAGTAGAGCAATTTATCATCGATTTTCAGCTGCAATACCAACTTGTCAAACCAGAGAAATTCGCGCAAGGGCTGACCACTAATCTTATTCTAGGCGATCGCTCAAAGTCTTAGCAGTCAAATTCAAAATCATACAATCATCGTTCTTAACATTAAATTCCAAGTTTTGTCTATAGTAAGCATTGGTGACAAGTTAAGGAAAAGGGGAAATTGTCAAGGGTGGTATTTGCAGTGGTTAAAAATCGTGAGCAACTCATTATGTCCATGACCTCCGCATGGTTGCAGGGTCAAAAAACCCAATTGTCTAGACAAGAATCTTGTGTTTGTCGTCCTTGTTAAAGGAGAAGTAGAAAAAGACATAGTGCTTTTTAGATTGGTTTGTAGGGGCATAATTGAATATCTTCATTTATCCCACATTCCGCACCGTAAACTGCCACAGGGAGAAATTACGGAGAGGAGAAATCCAAGGGAGCATAAAAAGGAACATATGTAGTGAAGAAAGGCATTAGAGAAACAGTAAAGCACCAAAAATAGCATCAAAAGCTATTCTCAATAAGGAGCAATAAGAAAGAACACCGCCCAGAGGAGTCAACAGATAAATGAAGATATTCAAGAGATAAATCATAACTTAGACTAATAGATTGAAGTAAGAAAAGAAATTATGGACGCTGATTTTACGCTTAATAGCACTGGAGATAACCAGCTTAAATCTGACATCATTTTCAGATTTGATTCTGTATATAAGGCCCAGTCCGCTACTATGAGACTGTTAACTTTTAGTTAACTTTTAATTATTTTTGGTACTCTACTGCTATTTTACCAAAGCATGGTGAATCTGCTTGGTTTCCCGATGCTAGTTATAAAAATATTGGTATGTCTCCATCTCCTGAACATACTCCTGAACATATCATTTCTATGATGAACTGTTTTAACTCCGGTCTATGGTCACCAGAATAACCGTAGGTGATGGTTATTTCTTTTGGTGATTTTACTGCTAATTCTTCTATTTCTTGATTATTTCCTAGTTTCTGACTCTCAAATATCACTTCTGGTAAGCTGGTATTATATTGCCCATATACGTCCATTTATGATAAGTCTAGACGCCCTGCTCATAGGGATACTCCAAATTTTTTTGCTGCTTTTAAGGCGACAATAAAAAATATTCTATCCAATCCTTTTATCAATAGTTTATCCATGACTCTCCCCAGTTTATCATCCTTGAGATATTCTGGTTTTACTCCTGGTCCTATTAGATGGTCACAGGGGATTGTTTCAAAATCTTGGGGAAACAT
>ERZ1034375.47-NODE-47-length-41529-cov-3.371273_pt1 | contig 41529 bp, 46 predicted proteins | sample MGYA00520585_ERZ1034375 | MGnify/ENA primary metagenome ERZ1034375 (study PRJEB33736, sample SAMEA104288463) | Azolla filiculoides | biome: Urban; feature: water surface; material: ditch water | place: Netherlands | collected 2014 ... | reverse complement strand
CGGCTTCATGTCCGGCCTGCTCAAGGGCTGGCTGACCGGTGAGGACTGGCCGACTTCCCTGAAGTTTGCCAATGCCTGCGGTGCCTTCGCCGTCTCGCGCCACGGCTGCACGCCGGCTTATCCGAGCTGGGAAGAGCTGCAATATTTCTTCAAGACCGGCATCCAGAACAAGGCGCTGCGCAAGGACAAGGCGCTGGAGCAGGTGCACTGGTCGACCAATCGCAAGGGCGACTGGTCGAAGATGCGGGTCTTCGCCTTCGATCATCGCATGCAACTTGAAGCCATGGCCAAGGAGGCGGGTGTTGATGAAAGCCGGATCGGCGAATTCAAGACGCTCTGCCTGAAGGCGGCGCTGAGCGTTTCCGATGGCAAGCCCGGCTACGGCATTCTCTGCGACAGCCGGGTCGGTCGCGATGCGCTTTACGCTGCGAGTGGATCAGGTTTGTGGATCGGCCGTCCGGTCGAGTGGCCAGGTTCGCGGCCTTTGACCCTGGAGCCGGAGATCGGCCCGGATTTCGGCGGGCTGAACGAATGGCCGGTCGAAAACGTCGTGAAGGTTTTGTGCTTCTATCATCCCGATGATACGGCCGAGATGAAGGCCGAGCAGGAGCAGACGGTCATCCGCCTCTTCCATGCGGCGCGGCGCAACAATCTGGAGTTCCTGCTCGAGATCATTCCGTCGAAGGTCGGTCCGGTCGATGACCATACGGCTGCCACGATCATCGAGCGTTTCTATGAAATCGGCGTCTACCCGGACTGGTGGAAGCTGGAGCCGATGAAAACCGAGGCGTCCTGGGCCAATGCCTGTGCGGCCATTGAGCGCAACGATGCCTATACGCGTGGTATCGTCGTGCTCGGTCTCGATGCGCCGCAAACGGAACTGGAGGAGAGTTTCGCGCTGGCGGCCGGGTTCGATCTGGTCAAGGGTTTTGCCGTCGGCCGGACGATCTTCGGCGATGCAGCACGCAAGTGGTTGTCCGGTGCGATCAGCGACCAGGACGCCGTGGAGGATATGGTAAAGCGCTATCGCAGTCTTTGCGAGGTCTGGGACAAGGCTCGCAGCGGAGCACGCGCCGCCAAGGGAGAGAAGGCATGAAAACGGTAAGACTGACCGCGGCGCAGGCGCTGGTGCGCTATCTCGCCAACCAATATAACTCGCATGGCGAGACCTATATCGCTGGCGTCTGGGCGATCTTCGGGCATGGCAATGTCGCGGGCATCGGCGAAGCCCTGCATGGCATTCGAGAGGAGTTGCAGACCTATCGCGGCCAGAACGAGCAGTCGATGGCCCATGCGGCGATTGCCTATACCAAGCAGATCGGCCGTCGCCGGGCGATGGCGGTGACCTCGTCGATCGGTCCGGGTGCGCTCAACATGGTGACGGCGGCGGCACTCGCGCATGTCAACCGTCTGCCGGTTCTGTTCATTCCGGGCGATGTGTTTGCCAATCGCGGTCCCGATCCGGTCCTGCAGCAGATCGAGGATTTCGGCGACGGCACCATGTCGGCCAATGACTGCTTCAAACCGGTCAGCCGCTATTTCGACCGCATCATGCGCCCCGAACAGTTGTTGACGGCGCTGCCGCGTGCCTTCCGTACCATGACGGATCCTGCCGATTGCGGCCCCGTCACGCTTGCCTTCTGCCAGGACGTGCAGGCGGAAGCCTATGACTATCCGGAAAGCTTCTTTGCCAGGAAGGTCTGGCACCAGCGCCGTCCGGAACCGGATGCGCAGGAATTCGAGGCGGCTGTCGCAGCATTGAAGGCCGCGAAGAACCCGGTCATCGTTGCCGGTGGTGGCGTGCATTTTTCCGGCGCGACGGAGACGCTGAAGGCATTCGTCGACAAACACCAGATCCCGGTGGTCGAGACGCAGGCCGGCAAGTCGGCTTTGGCCTGGGATCATGGTCTCAACTTCGGCCCGGTCGGCGTGACCGGTGCTGAAAGCGCCAATGTGGTTTCGGAAAAAGCCGATCTGGTGATCGGCGTCGGCACGCGTTTCCAGGATTTTACCACCGGGTCCTGGGCGCTGTTCAAGAACCCGAACCGCCGAATCCTGGCACTCAACGTTCAGGCCTATGATAGTGCCAAGCATGAGGCGATCCCGTTGACCGCCGATGCCAAGGTCGGGCTGGAGAAGCTCAGCAGGGCGCTTGGCGATCATCGTTTCGCCGCGCCGGACAGCGGCCTGAAGGATAACTGGTTCGCCAAGGCCGATGCGGTCACTGCTGCACCGACCGACGGCAACACGCTGCCGACCGACATGCAGGTGATCGGCGCAGTCCAGCGCTCCTCGCGCGACAATACCGTCGTCATGTGCGCCGCCGGCACGATGCCCGGCGAACTGCACCAGCTGTGGAAGGCCAAGCTGCCGCTGTCCTATCACATGGAATACGGCTTCTCCTGCATGGGCTATGAAGTGGCCGGCGGTCTCGGCATCAAGATGGCCGAGCCGGAACGCGACGTCATCGTCATGGTCGGTGACGGCTCCTACATGATGATGAATTCGGAACTGGCGACGGCCGTCGGCATGGGGTTGAAGATCACGCTGGTGATTACCGACAACCGCGGCTACGGCTGCATCAACCGGTTGCAGATGGGCACCGGCGGCGCCGAGTTCAACAATCTTTATGCCCATACCAATGTGAACCCGATCGCCATCGATTTCGTCGCTCATGCGGGCTCGATGGGCGCGGTGTCGCACAAGGTGTCTTCGATTGCCGAACTGGAAAAGGCGCTCGATGTCGCGCGCGAAAGCACGGCGACCACGGTAATCGTCATCGACACTGACCCTTATCCGACGACCGGTGCCGGTGGTTACTGGTGGGATGTCGCGGTGCCGGAAGTCTCGGTCCGCCCGGAAGTCAACACGGCGCGCGCTGCCTACGAATCCGCGCTCAAGGAAAGAACGTAATTATGATCCTGTTTGGTACCAATCCGATTGCCTGGACGAATGACGATGATCGCTCGCTCGGCGCCCATATCAGCCTCGACCAGTGCCTGGACGAGACCGCCAAGATCGGTTTCGACGGCATCGAGAAGGGCCACAAGTTCCCGCAGGACCCGGCCGGTCTCAAGGCGGTTCTTGAGCCGCGTGGCCTGCGCTACGTTTCCGGCTGGCATTCGCTCAACCTTTTGACCCATTCGATCGAGGACGAGAAGGCGGCGATGCAGCCGGCGCTCGACCTGCTCAAGGCCATGGGTTCGAAGGTGATCATCGTCTGCGAAACCTCGAATGCCATCCACGGCGCCGACGACACGGCCGTCAATGATCGCCCGATGCTTGCCGACGCCGATTGGGCGGCCTTCGGCGCTGGCGTCGAGGCGCTCGCCGAGTATGCGGCAGCCCAGGGTATAACACTGGTCTATCATCACCACATGGGCACGATCGTCGAAAGCCCGGAAGAGATCGACAAGCTGATGGCCCATACCGGTCCGCATGCCAAGTTGCTGCTCGATACCGGCCATTGCCTGTTCGGCGGCGGCAATCCGGAGGAACTGGCCAAGAAATACATGGGCCGCGTCGGTCATATCCACGCGAAAAATGTCCGTCCGGTTATCGCAAAACAGGTTCGCGACGAAAATCTCTCCTTCCTCGAAGGGGTGCGCCGCGGCGTGTTCACGGTTCCCGGCGACAGCGAAGGCGGGGTGAATTTTCCGCCGGTGCTCAAGCTTGCGGCTGAAAACGGCTACCAGGGCTGGATCGTCATCGAAGCCGAGCAGGACCCGGATGTGCGCAATCCGTTCGAATACCAGAGCCTTGGCCTGAAGTCGCTGAAGGCGATGGCCAAGGATGCCGGCCTGAACTGACTGACGCTATCGACGAAGGCAGTGCCGATGGACTGCCTTCTCCTTTGACACACTGCAGGTTTGCGGACTACTGCAGATCAGTTTTCCGCGACCTCCAGGAGCCGCCGTGCAGATTCTCGACCCGAAGCATCCGTTTTTCAAGCCTCTGTGGCGACGCATCCTGACCGTTCTTCTGCCGGCAGCCTGGGGCGGTGTCGAGCTTTACAACAATGCCATGGGCTGGGCCGTCGTGTTCCTCGGCGCCTCTGCTTTCGCGGCATACGAATTGCTGTTCATGTACGGCCACACAATAGCGAAGGCCAAGGCTGCCGAGGAGGCTGCCAGGGCTCGACAGGAAGACGAGGGAGATGACGATGACGGACCTGCTGCGCAAGCCGGTGGCCAAGACCGGTAAAGTCCACGATATCACGCCGGCGAGCGCCAATTGGGGCTATGTCGGCTTCGGGCTCTATCACCTGCGGCCCGGTGAAAGCGCATCTGAAGTGACCGGCGAGACAGAAGTCATTCTCGTTCTCGTCGAAGGCAAGGCGACGGTGTCCGGCGGGGGCAAGGATTTTGGCGAACTCGGCGACCGCATGAATGTCTTCGAAAAGAAGCCGCCGCATTGCGTCTATGTCCCGGCCGGTTCCGACTGGTCGGCGACCGCGACCACCGACTGCGTACTCGCCATCTGCACGGCGCCCGCCATGCCCGGCCGCGAAGCCCAGAAGATCGGGCCGGAGGGCATTGCCTATGTCCAGCGCGGCAAGGATGCCAATACCCGTTACATCTATCCGATCGCCATGGAGGACCGTGACGTGGCCGACAGCCTGCTGGTGACGGAAGTGTTCACCCCGTCCGGTAACTGGTCGTCCTATCCGCCGCACCGGCATGACGAGGACAATTATCCCGAGATGACCTATCTTGAGGAGACTTATTATCACCGGCTGAACCCCGCCCAGGGCTTCGGCTTCCAGCGCGTGTTCACCGAGGACGGTTCGCTGGACGAGACCATGGCGGTGTCGGATGGCGACGTGGTTCTGGTGCCGAAGGGCCATCATCCCTGCGGCGCGCCCTATGGCTACGAGATGTATTATCTCAACGTCATGGCAGGTCCCTTGCGCAAGTGGCGCTTCCAGAACCACCCGGACCACGACTGGATCTATCAGCGCGACAATCCGCCGTCCTGACAGGCGACCAGTCGGCGCGACGATATTTTGATCGCGTCACGACAAACCGGACGATGTCGGTCTGCGTACTGGATGCACATTGCACCAGTCATGGAGACGCGAAATGTCCAAGGTCGGATTTGCCCTTTTCGGTTTAGCACTGAGTTTGATGTCGTCCGCAGGCCATGCCGCGGACGCCTTCACCTTCGAGGACTATTTCACCGGACGGACGGAAGCGGTGGGATCGTTCCGGGCGATCAACGGCGTCAAGCGCAGCTTCACCGTCGACCTGACCGGCAAGTGGGATGGACGAACATTGACGTTGCGCGAGGATTTCGTTTTCGATGACGGTACGAAGGATCGCAAGACTTGGCGCTTCGTCAAGACCGGGCCTTCGACCTATTCCGGCACGCGAGAGGATGTGATCGGCGAGACCAAGGTGACGCTGAACGGGCCGGTGGCGAAGTTCAACTATCTGGTCTATCTGGATTCCGCCAAGCAGGCGAACAAGGTGCATTTCTACGACAAGATGGTCTTGCGCGAAGACGGCACGGTGCTGAATACCGCGCTTGTGACCAAATTCGGCTTCCCAGTCGCCAAGACCACGGTCGAGTTTCGCAAGCCGGGTCTGAAGAAATAGCCGATATGGAACTGAGTTTTCTGGATGCCGCTCAGTTGGCGGCGAGCCAAGCGTTGATGCCGCTTGCCGCCGCCTTGCCGGTGGCAAAACACGCAGTCAGCAGATAGCCTCCGGTCGGGGCTTCCCAATCGAGCATCTCGCCAGCGACAAATATGCCGGGCAGCGCCTTCAGCATGAAATGCGGATCGACGGCGTCCAGGGTCACGCCGCCGGCAGATGAAATCGCCTCGGCAATTGGCCGTGGCCGGGTGACCCGCAGCGGCAGGGTCTTGATCAAGCTTGCCAGGGCATCTGCCGGCAATCGGTTGGCATCGGGGTCAACCTCACGCAGCAATGCCGCCTTGACGCCGTCGAGGCCGGTTGCTTTTTTCAATCGCGTCGCAAAACTTGCCTTGGCATCCTGCCTCTCCAGATCGAGGGCAAGGCGGGCCTGCTCACGACCGGGTGCCAGATCGAGCGACAGAGCGGCTTGCCCGGTGTCGATCAGCGCATCCCGTAGCGCGGCTGCATGGGCATAAATCAAGCTACCCTCGATGCCGCCACGGCTGATGACGAATTCGCCTTGCGTGGTTCCGGCTGTCGATGTGGCCTTGACGGATTTGACCGGCGTACCCGAAAACCGGGCATCGAACATTGCGCTGAAATCGCAGTCAAAGCCGCAGTTTGCCGGCAGGAGATCGCGGATGGCGACGCCCTGTCCGCGCAGGAGTGCGACCCAGGCTGCATCCGATCCCAGCCTCGGCCAGCTCGCGCCTCCGAGCGCGAACAGCGTCGCGTCGGGCTCGATCTGGGCAGGGCCATCCGGCGTTTCGAATGTCAGGGCCCGGCCGGCAAAGCCGGTCCAGCGATGGCGGGTCAGAATGCGAATGCCTTGCGCTTCCAGCCGCTTCAGCCAGGCGCGCAGCAATGGCGAGGCTTTCATGGCCTTCGGGAAAACGCGTCCGGAGGTGCCGACGAAGGTTTCCGTGCCGAGTTCCGCTGCCCAGATGCGGATATCCTCCGGTGTCATCAGGTCCAGCGCGCTTCTCAGCCAATCGTTGGCCGCGCCAAAGCGGATGACGAAGCGAGTATAGTCTTCGGCATGAGTGATGTTGAGCCCGGATTTTCCGGCGAGCAGAAACTTGCGCGCGACCGTCGGCATGGCATCGTAGACGGTCACGGCATGGCCTTTTCGGCTCAGCGTTTCCGCTGCCATCAAACCCGCCGGCCCGCCGCCGACAATTGCAATCTGCCGCTTGATCATCCCGGATCTCAGTCGAGGATGAAGTTGGTGAGGCGCGCCGTCAGGCCTCGGATCGTTTCGCTATCGGCATTGGCGAAGGCAAAGCGCAGATAGGCTTGCTGACTATCGCCAAAATAGGCGCCTGGAATGCAGAGGATACCGGCGCGTTTTGCCAGTTGTTCCGCGATCAGCGCCGAAGGCTGCCCGTCGAAAGGGTGACGGATGAAGGCGAAATAGGCGCCGATCGAATCCATCTTCCATGCCGGCAAGTCGGCCATCACACTTTTCAAGGTCTCTGCCCGGGCGAGGATTTCGGCGCGATTGACCTCGCGCCAGTCGCGCAGTGCCGGGATCGCCCTCGCAACGGCCGCCTGCGGTGCGCGTGGGGCGCAGATCTGCAGATTGTCCATGACCTTGGCAATTTCGGCGACGGCGCGGGGGCCGGCGGTGATCGCGCCAAGCCGATGACCGGGAATGCAGAAGGACTTGGAGAAGGAATAGAGCAGGATCAGATTGTCTTCCCAGCCGGGGACGGACAGCAGGTCGTGCGGGTGTTCGTGGCCCGGCAGGAAGTCGCGATAGGTTTCGTCGAGAATGAGGAAGGCGCCGGCGCTGCGGCAAGCCTCAAAGATGTCGCGCAGCAGGTCTGCCGGATAGATCGCGCCGGTGGGGTTGTTGGGCGAGACGAGCGCGATCGCCTTCACGCCTTTTGCCAGAACGGCGTGCACGCCCTCGAGGGTTGGAACGAAGCCGGTTGCGGGATCCAGTGGCAGGAGTTCGCGACGGATGCCCAGCATTCCGAGCGTCGTTTCCTGATTGAAATAGAAGGGCTCGGTGAGGCCGACGCTGTCGCCATTGCCGGCGAGCGCCATGGCTGCCGCTATGAAGGCCTGATTGCAGCCGGCGGTGATGTGGATGTTGTCGACGGTGACATTTGCACCATAGATCGCCTGCTGTTCGGTGGCATACGCGGTGCGCAGTTCGGTCTCGCCTTCGATAGGGCCGTAGCCGGCATAGGCACGAGATCCGGCGGATTCGGCAAGCCATGCCAGCATATCGGGATGCGGCGGATAGCCGGGCACAGCCTGCGAGAGATCGATCAGCGGTCCGCACTCGCCATCATAGGCGCGGCCCCAGGCGAAAACCGAAGGAACGGGCGGGGGCGAAAGCTTGGATACGAGTGGGTTGAAGGAAGCAGCAGGCATTGTGTCGATCCTTTTGCGGTCATTCCCCGTCTTCAACAGACTGGGGGCTGGTTGCGCGGCGGCGTGGTGTCGGGACGATGGTGCGGGTGGTCTGGCGGGCGATCGGTCTTGGCTGGACCGCCCGTTCCGTTTCGATGGTGTCGAAGAGCCAGTCGATGAAGACCTTGGCGATCGGTGCGCCGCGGACTTCGTTGCGGGCAGCGACATAAAATGCGTCGGCTGCTGGGACAGCCAGGTCGAATGGAATGATCAACTCGCCGGCGGCAATCAGGCTGGAAGCGGTGATGCTGTCACCAAGGGCCACGCCCTGGCCATGGCGGGCAGCCTCGGTAGACAGCCTTGCGTCGCCCATGAAATGTTCGCGCGGATGTGGCATGTCCAACTGGTCGGCGGCGGCCAGCCAGCTGCGCCATTCGCGGCCGTCATCACCATGCAGCAGCACGTGATCCTGCAGGTCGCGCACCGAGCGCAGAGGTCTGGTGTTCAGCAGTGTCGGACTGACGACTGGGAAGAGATCGAAGGTGCTCCACAGCCTTGTCCAGCAATCGCGCCAGCCACCGGCGCCATAGAGGATGGCGATGTCGATTTCCGGCGAGTAGATCAGCTCGGCGTCATTGCTGGAGGTCAGTGTCAGGCTGATTTCCGGGTAGCGATCGGTGAAGGATCCCATGCGCGGCACCAGCCACAGTGCCAAGAGGGCCGGCACGCAGCTGATGCGCAGATTGCCGCTCGTCGAGGGGCGGTCGAGCAGAGCGGTCGCGGCCGCTATGCCGTCGAACGCCTGGCTGACGGCAGGCAGGAGCAGCGCACCTTGCGGGGTCAGTTTCAGCCGTTTGCCGCCACGCTCGAAAAGCGTTGTCTTCAGCGTTTCCTCGAGGCTCTTGATCTGATGCGAGATGGCGCCATGCGTCACATTGAGTTCGCGCGCGGCGGCCGAGATCGATCCGCGGCGGGCGGCGGCCTCGAAGGCGCGCAATGGATTCAGCGGTGGCAGGCGGTTGGCCATGGGGCTCAATCGTTGTGAATTTTTCTCATATAGAATGCTATAACATCGTGAATTGATTTTCCAAGAGGCTTGCGGATTAATGCTCACAATAAAGGCAGCGAAAACAGCTGCCGCAAAAACAGCCTAGGTGGCGGCGTCTGTTGCCACTCCAAAGCAGGGAACGGTTTCATGGCATTCGACGCGGACAAGCTTGCGGCACTTCGGGCAAAATACGGTGAAAGCCGCAATGGCGAGATTTTCGACGCCGACTTCAGCAAGGTCGGCGACAAGATCTTTTCCAAAGGCACGCGTGCGGCACCTTTCTCGGGCCTGCCGACTTTTCTGTCTGCACCTTACCGTGAGGTGGCTGCGCAGGATCCCGATTTCGGCGATCTGCAGGTAGCAATCACCGGAGTTCCGATGGATCTCGGCGTCACCAATCGACCGGGCTCGCGTTTCGGGCCGCGTGCGTTGCGGGCGATCGACCGGATCGGTCCCTACAATCACGTTCTCGGCTGTGCACCGGTTCATGAGCTCAAGGTTGCCGATATCGGCGACGTGCCGCTGCGCAGCCGCTACCGGCTGGAAACGACACACGAGGATATCGAGCGCCGCTTCAGCCAGATTGTCGATGCCGGCGTGACGCCGCTTGCCGTCGGCGGCGATCACTCGATCACCTATTCCATCCTGAAGGCGGTCGGCAGAAAAGCGCCCGTCGGCATGATCCATATCGACGCCCATTGCGATACCAGCGCGCCGTTCGAGGATACCAAGTTCCATCACGGCGGACCGTTCCGCCAGGCTGTGCTCGACGGTGTTCTCGACCCGACGCGGACCATCCAGATAGGCATCCGTGGTTCGGCCGAATATCTCTGGGAGTTCACCTACGAGTCCGGCATGACAGTCATCCACGCCGAAGAGGTGACCGGTCTCGGCATGCCGGCGATCATCGAAAAGGCGAAGGCCATTGTCGGCGACGGCCCGACATATGTTTCGTTCGACATCGACAGCCTGGATCCGAGCTTTGCGCCGGGCACAGGCACGCCGGAAGTCGGCGGTCTGACCACCCGCGAGGTGCTGGAACTGTTGCGTGGCCTGAAGGGCATCAACATCGTCGGGGGCGATGTCGTCGAAGTCGCGCCGCAGTATGACGCGACCGCAAATACCGCCCATGCCGGCGCGCAGGTGCTGTTTGAAATCCTCAGCCTGATGGTCTTCAGCCCGCATGTCACGGCGGCGCGCTGATCTTGCATTCCCGCCGACCGAAAAGGTCGGCGGCTGGCGGCCGGATTGCCCGCATCACCCAAAGCAATGTCCGAAAAAGGGGAATAAAAAATGAACATCAAAACCGCAATGAAATCGACGACGTTCGCAATGCTGATGCTCGGCGGCGCCGTCCTCGGCTTCGCATCCTCCGCAAATGCGGATGCGATCGATGACATCACCAAGGCCGGCGTTCTCAATGTCGGCGTGTTCGCAGATTTCCCGCCCTTCTCTTCGGCGAGTGCCGATATGAGCCTCAAGGGTTATGACATCGATGTCGCGCAATACATTGCTGACGCGCTGAAGGTGAAGCTGGTTCCTGTGCCGATCACCGGTCAGAACCGCATCCCGTATCTCACCGAAAAGCGTGTCGATATGCTGGTCAGCGTCGGCTACTCCAAGGAACGCGCCGAGGTCATCGACTTTGCCGCTGCCTATGCGCCTTACTACATCGCGGTGATCGGCCCTGCGGCCATGGAGGTCAAAGGCAAGGAAGACCTGGCCGACAAGAGCATTGCCGTCAATCGCGGCACGCTGGAAGACACGTCGCTGACGGAAGCGGCTCCGCCGTCGGCCGACATCAAGCGTTTCGACAACTACAATTCCGTCATCCAAGCCTTCATCTCGGGCCAGACAGACCTGATGGTTGTCGGCAACGACGTCGGTGCGCAGGTTCTGGCCCGCCAAGAAGCCCTGAAGCCCGAACAGAAGTTCCAGCTTCTGACCTCGCCATCGCATATTGCCCTCAACAAGGGCGAGGAGCGTCTGAAGACCGCGATCAACGATGCTGTTGCCAAGATGCTGGCCGACGGCAAGCTGAACGAAAGCTCGGAAATGTGGCTGAAGACGCCGCTCAATCCTGAAAACCTGAAGGATTGATCCTTTGGGCTATCAGCTCGATTTCGGCTGGCTCACCGACGCGATCCACCTGATCGCGCAGGGTGCAGCCATGACGATCTTCCTGATTACGGTGTCGGCCGTTGCCGGCATCGTTCTCAGCGTGCTGGGGGCTGCCGCCCGGCGCAGCCGCTATGCGGTGCTGCGCCGGATGATCGGCGCCTATGTCGAGCTGATCCGCAACACGCCGTTTCTGGTCCAGCTGTTTTTCATCTTCTTCGGCCTTCCGAGCCTCGGTATCCGCCTCGATCCGGTGGTTGCGGCGATCCTCGCCATGACGCTGAACATGACGGCGTATACGACCGAGATCGTTGGAGCGGGCCTTGATGCCGTACCGAAGGGCCAGAAGGAAGCGGCCCTGTCGCTCGGTCTTCGCCCGCGCCAGGTTTTCTTCAAGATCGTTCTGCCGCAGGGACTGAAAGTGATATTTCCGGCGCTGACCAGCCAGATCGTCATCATGATGCTGGAATCGGCCGTCGTTTCGCAGATCGCCGTGCGCGAACTCACCTATGAGGCGGATATGCTGCAGGCGCGGACGTTCCGCGCCTTCGAGACCTATTTCGTCGTGACGCTGGTCTATCTGGCTTTGAGCATCGGCCTGCGCCGGCTGCTGGTCGCCGGTGGCAACCGGATGTTGGCGGGAGGTGTCACGTGATCGAGTTCACCTTCTGGGATATCGTCCGCAATCTTCTCCTCGCCGCACGCTGGACCGTGCTTCTGTCTGTCGTCGCCTTTGTCGGCGGAACAGTCGTCGGCGTGCTGATCCTGCTGATGCGGATTTCAACACGGCGCGTCTTCAGGCGGTTTGCGGAATATTATATCGGCCTGTTCCAGGGCACGCCGCTGTTGATGCAGCTATTCCTGTTGTTCTTCGGCCTGCCGCTGATCGGCATCCGCATCGAGGCATGGACGGCCGCCGTCATCGGCCTGACGCTCTGCGCCAGCGCCTATCTTGCCGAGATCTGGCGCGGCGGCGTCGAAGCACTGCCGCTCGGGCAATGGGATGCCGGGAGCAGTCTCGGTCTGCACTATATCGCGCAGTTGCGGCTGATCGTGCTGCCGCAGGCGTTTTCGATCACCCGGGCACCGACCGTTGGTTTCCTGGTACAATTGATCAAGAACACCGCCCTGACCTCCATCATCGGGTTTGAGGAACTGGTTCGGACCTCGAACGCGATCAACAATGCGACTTTCGAGCCTTTCAAGGTTTATGGCATGGTTGCATTGATCTATTTTGCCCTGTGTTTCCCGCTGACGCGGTATGCGCGGGCACTTGAACTCCGTGCCGCCAAATACGGATGATGTCGGCACACACTTCTTCTAAAAACGGGAACAGGCCACAGGCCAAAAAACAAGGAGACGCATAATGAAAGATCTCATCAACGCTTCCATCAGCCGCCGCGGCGTGCTGGCCGGTTCGCTGGTTGCAGCCGGCACACTTGCCATGCCGTCGATCCTGCGCGCGCAGGACAAGTCGCTGAAGGTCGGCGTCTATGGCGGCTACTTCAAGGATTCGTTCGACAAGAACATCTTCCCGGACTTCACCAAGGCAACCGGAATCGCGATCGAATCCATCGCGGAGCCGACCGGCGAAGCCTGGCTCGTGCAGCTCGAACAGGCCGCAAAGGCCGGCCAGGCGCCGGCCGACGTATCGATGATGTCGCAGGTCTCGATGCTCAAGGGCCAGGCGACCGAGCTCTGGGCGCCGATCGATATGGCAAAGCTCAAGAACGCCTCCGGACTGATCGACCGCTTCGTCAACAAGTATCCGGATGGCCGTGTCGCCGGCGTCGGTGCCGTGGCCTGGTACATCACGTTGGTCACCAATACCGATGTCTTCAAGGAGGCGCCGACCTCCTGGGAGGCACTATGGGATCCGGCAAATGCCGACAAGCTCGGCCTGCTTGCCCTGGTGTCGAATTCCTTCCTGCTGGAAGTGACGGCGAAAACCTTCTTCGGCGGCACCAATGCGCTCGACACGGAAGAGGGCATCCTCAAGGCCTTCGACAAGCTCGCCGAAGTGAAGCCGAATGTGCGTCTGTGGTACCGCGACGAAGCACAGTTCGAGCAGTCGCTGAAGTCGGGCGAAATCCCGATGGGCCAGTATTATCACGACGTTACCGGTCTGGCGGCTGCCGATGGTCAGCCGGTCCGCTCGACCTTCCCGAAGGAAGGCGGCATCCAGGACAGCGGTTGCTGGGCGCTGTCGCGGGCTTCGACCAAGACGGACGAGGCGCATATCTTCATCGACTACATGTGCCAGCCGGCGATCCAGGCGACCCTGTCGCGCAAGGTCGGCACCGCGCCGACCGTTAAACGCGAGCTGCTCGACCTGACCGATGCGGAATTTGCGTCTGTATCGTCCGATATCGAGCCGATCACGCCGCGCTACGATCTCTACCAGACCAAGTCGGATTGGCTGAACCAGAAGTGGACGGAACTGATCGTTGGCTGAGATCGAGGCGAAGGGTGGCCTCCGTGGCTGCCCCTCACCCCCACCCTCTCCCCGCTTGTGGGGAGAGGGTGCCCGGCAGGGCGGATGAGGAGCTTTGGGAAGCGCAGCTTCCTTTGAGTTCTTTGCAAGGCAATTCAAGCGCACAATGCTATTGTGGCGCCATAGGCGCTCTGAGCCCACACCAATTGATTTCGGAGACATGATGTCCGGCCTCGTCCTCAATTCCGTCACCAAGCAATTCGGCCCCTTTACCGCCGTCGATCAGGTGCAACTGACCGTGCCGCATGGCACCTTTGTCTGTATGCTCGGACCCTCCGGCTGCGGCAAGACTACGCTGCTCAGGATGATCGCCGGGCTCGACCTGCCGACCGGTGGTGAAATCGTGCTCGACGGGGAAGACATCACCCGCATGCCGACGCACAAGCGCAATCTCGGCATGGTCTTCCAGTCGCTGGCGTTGTTTCCGCATCTGACCGTCGGTGAAAACATCGCCTATCCGCTGCGCATCCGCGGTGTCGGTCGCGAGGAGCAGGTCAGCCGAGTGCAGGAACTGCTCGCGATGATCCATCTGACGGGTTATGCCGACCGTCCGGTCAACAAGTTGTCCGGTGGACAGCGACAGCGCGTGGCGATTGCCCGGGCACTGGCCATCTCGCCGAAACTCTTCCTGCTCGACGAGCCGCTCTCGGCGCTCGACGCCAAGCTGCGCGAGGCCATGCAGGTCGAGTTGCGCAAGCTGCAGCAGCAGCTCGGCATCACCACGATCGTGGTGACACATGATCAGCGCGAGGCCATGACCATGGCCGACACCGTTGTCGTGATGAATGGCGGCAAGATCCGCCAGGCGGCAAGCCCGATCGAAATCTATCGCAAGCCGGCAGACCGGTTCGTTGCGGACTTCATCGGCTCGACCAATCTGTTGCCGCTGAGCGTGCAGGGCAGCCAGACGCTGGTCCTCGGCCAGTCGGTTTCCGGCATTGCGCCGCCCGCAGGCCAGTCGTCCTGCAGCCTGTCGGTGCGACCGGAGGACATCAGGCTTTCGGCGCCTGGCGAAGGCCGGTTGACCGGAAGGGTCACCTTCATCCGCGATCTCGGCGGCACGATCGAGACCTTCCTTGATGTCGCCGGCACCGAGGTGGTTGCGGTCTCGACGCCACGTGAGCGACCTGTCGTCTCGGTCGGCCAGGAGGTCGGCTTGGTGATCGATCCGGAAACCGCCGTGGTGCTTGCAGCATGAGACGCGAACCGCCCAAGACAGCGCTCGACTACGCGCCGCTCGCCTTTCCGGCGGGCATGCTGATCCTGTTCTTCGTCGTGCCGTTTGCGACGATGATTGCCGTGTCCTTCTTCAAGCGGGACCCTGCCGGCTTCTATTCGACCGCCTTCGTCTTCGACAATTATGCCCGCTTCATCTCCACCTTCTTTGCGGGCGTGCTCGGCTTTTCGCTGATGCTGGCGATTGCCGTGGCGGTCGTCTGCGTTTCACTGGGCCTGCCGTTTACCTATCTGCTTGCCCGGATGTCGCGCAAAGCACAGATCTTATGGCTGGTGGCGCTGCTCTCCATTCTCTCCCTGTCGGAAGTCATCATCGGCTTTGCCTGGTCGACGCTGTTTTCGCGCACGGCCGGTATCACCAATCTCCTGGTGATGATCGGGCTGATGGAAAAACCAGTCGCCCTGATGCCGAATTTCGGTGCGGTGCTCACCGGCATGGTTTATCAGGCGCTGCCCTATACGGTGCTGGTTCTCTATCCGGCTCTGGTGCGGCTTGACCCGACGCTGACGGAAGCGGCCCGCACGCTCGGTGCTTCCCCGATCAAGGCCTTCTTCACCGTCGTCGTGCCGGCCTTGCGCAACACGCTGATCGCCACGCTGATCATGGTCTTCATCTTCGCGCTCGGCTCCTATCTGCTGCCGCAGATCCTTGGTCGGCCGCAGCACTGGACGTTGTCGGTGCTGATTACCGACCAGGCGATCTACCAGTCCAACATGCCGTTCGCGGCTGCCATGGCCGTCTTCCTGGTGCTTGTGACGCTCGGCATGGTGGCGTTGACGCTTCTTGTCGGTCGCAAGGGAGAAGCCGCATGAACAAGGTTCTCACCCGCGTCTATTTCACCCTGATCGCGATCTTTCTCGCCGCGCCCATCGTCGTCGTAGCCGGCGTCTCGGTCAACGAGAAGCAAAGCCTGAACTTTCCGCCACAGGGTTTCTCGCTTTCCTGGTATGGGGCGATCTTCACCGATGCCGGCTGGCGTTCGGCGCTGTTTGCGTCGCTGATCCTGGCGCTGACGGCCGCAGCCCTCGCGGTTGCCATCGCGCTTCCACTCGCCTGGTTCCTGTGGCGCAGGTTGGCACCCTGGGCGCAGGTCTTCCAGTTGCTCGGGATTGCGCCTTTCACCCTGCCGCCGGTGATCACCGCGCTTGGGCTCCTGACCTTCTGGGCAACGACGGGTTTCTACGGTCAGCCGTGGACGGCGGTGATCAGTCACGCGATCTTCTTCGTCACGCTGCCGCTGGTGACGCTGTCGCTGGGGTTCTCGGCGATCGACCGCTCGCTGGTCGAGGCCGCCTCGACCATGGGCGCCGATGACAGGACGATCTTCCGCACGGTCGTGTTGCCGCTGATCATGCCCTATCTCGTCTCCGGCTATGCCTTCGCCTTCGTGCTGTCGCTCAACGAATATATTGTTGCCTACATGACCGTCGGCTTCACCATGGAGACGCTGCCGATCAAGATCTTCAACGCGCTACGTTATGGTTACACGCCGGTGATGGCCTCGGTGACGGTCCTGTTTGTCGTCATGGCGGCGCTGATCTTCGGCCTGGTGGCGCGCTTCGGCGACCTGCCGAAGCTGCTTGGTGCGAATGCTGCCGACGACAAGTAGGTGGGCTAAGATCAGCTGTTCTTGAGCGTGCCCTCCAGCAGATCAAGAACCGCGCGGGCCGCATCCATGACATTGGTGCCGGGTCCGAAGACGGCGGAGACGCCGTGTTCGATGAGGAAGTCATAATCCTGGCGGGGGATGACGCCGCCGACCACGACGATGATGTGGCCGGCGCCTCTGGCCTTCAGCGCCTCGACCAGTTGCGGGGCGAGCGTCTTGTGGCCGGCCGCGAGCGACGACATGCCGACGATATTGACCTTCTGCGCGATGGCGAGATCCGCGGCCTCGTCCGGGGTCTGGAAGAGCGGGCCCGCCACGACATCAAAACCGATGTCGCCAAAAGCCGAGGCAATCACCTTGGCGCCGCGGTCATGGCCGTCCTGACCGAGTTTGGCGACCAGCACACGCGGCTTGCCGGATGCCTTGCTGTAGTCGTTGAGCCGGCCGGACAGGATCTCCATCTCGGGGTCGCCTTCATAGGCCTTGCCGTATATATCATGCACCACTTCCGGCGTTGCGGCATGGTCGCCGAAGACAATGCGCATGGCGTCGGAGATTTCGCCGACAGTGGCGCGGGCGCGGGCGGCTTCCACGGCTGCTGCGAGCAGGTTTCCCTGTCCGGTACTCGCGACCTCTGTCAGCCGGGCAAGTGCATTTTCCACCACTTGCGGATCGCGCTGGCGCTTCGTTTGTTCCAGGCGCTTGACCTGCGAGACCCGCACGGCGGAATTGTCGATCTGCAGGATGTCGATCGGTGCCTCGTTTTCGAGCCTGTATTTGTTGACCCCGACGATCACTTCCTCGGCGCGATCGACGGCAGCCTGCCGGCGGGTGGCGGCTTCCTCGATCAGGCGCTTCGGCAACCCGTCATCGACGGCCTTGGTCATGCCGCCCAGCCGCTCGATCTCCTCGATCAGGGCCCAGGCCTTTTCCGCCATGTCGTTTGTCAGGCTCTCGACATAGTAAGAGCCGGCCAGTGGATCGACGACTTTGGTCACGCCGGTCTCGTGCTGGAGGATCAGCTGCGTGTTGCGGGCGATGCGGGCGGAAAATTCCGTCGGCAGGGCAATCGCCTCGTCAAACGAATTTGTGTGCAGCGACTGGGTGCCACCGAGCACGGCGGACATGGCTTCAAACGCCGTGCGCACGATATTGTTGTAGGGGTCCTGTTCGGCCAGCGACACGCCCGAGGTCTGGCAATGGGTGCGCAGCATAAGGCTCGACTCTTTCTTCGGCTCGAATTCCTGCATGATGCGGGTCCAGAGCAGGCGTGCGGCGCGCAGCTTGGCGGCCTCCATGAAGAAGTTCATGCCGATGGCGAAGAAGAACGACAGGCGGCCGGCGAACTCGTCGACCGGTAGACCCTTGGCAATCGCGGCGCGGACATATTCGCGCCCGTCGGCGAGTGTGAAGGCGAGCTCCTGCACCAGCGTCGCACCGGCCTCCTGCATGTGGTAGCCGGAGATCGAGATGGAGTTGAACTTCGGCATCTCCTTCGCCGTGTATTCGATGATGTCGGCGATGATCCGCATCGAGGGCTCGGGCGGGTAGATATAGGTGTTGCGGACCATGAACTCCTTGAGGATGTCGTTCTGGATCGTGCCACTGAGCTTGTCGCGAGAGACGCCCTGTTCCTCGCCGGTGACGATGAAATTGGCCAGAATCGGGATGACCGCGCCGTTCATGGTCATCGAGACGGAGATTGCTTCGAGCGGAATGCCGTCGAACAGGATCTTCATGTCCTCGACCGAGTCGATCGCAACCCCAGCCTTGCCAACGTCGCCCTCAACGCGCGGATGATCCGAGTCGTAGCCGCGATGGGTAGCAAGGTCGAAGGCGACAGAGACGCCCTGCTGACCGGCGAGAAGCGCCTTGCGGTAGAAGGCATTGCTTTCTTCCGCCGTCGAGAAGCCGGCATATTGCCGGATGGTCCAGGGCCGGCCGGCATACATGGTGGCGCGTGGACCGCGGGCGAAGGGGGCAAAACCCGGCAGGCTGTCGAGATGACCGATGCCGGCAATGTCGTCCTTTGTGTAGAGCGGCTTGACGTCGATGCCCTCCGGCGTATGCCAGGTGAGCGCGTCTGCCGGTCGCTTCAGTTCCTTCTCGGCAAGCGCCTGCCAGTCGGCGATGGTTTTCTTGGTCATCTGGTCTTCTCCCTGCTCCGCATGGACTGCGGGCCGACGACTAGTATTCCTGTTTGCCCCTCCCCCTGCCCTCTCCCCGCAAGCGGGGAGAGGGCAGGGTGAGGGGCAAGTGGCGCCATCTCGGCCTTCTCCCCGTTCACGGGGAGAAGGTGCCGGCAGGCGGATGAGGGGATTTCCCTTCAAAGGAAAGCGCTACCCCTCGAACTCCATGATCAGCTCGTCGACCGCCAGGCTTTGCCCCGGCTTGACGACAATCGCCTTTACCGTGCCACGGCGTTCGGCTTTGAGGACATTTTCCATCTTCATCGCCTCGACGGTTGCCAAGGGCTGACCCGCCTCCACGGTTTCCCCCTCCCTGACCGCCACGCCGGTGATCACACCGGGCATCGGGCAGAGCAGCAGCTTGGAGGTATCGGGCGGCAGCTTTTCCGGCATCAGCCTGGCGAGCGCGGCAACACGGGGCGAGCGGACGCGGGCGGTGACATCGATACCGCGCCAGCGCAGGCGGATCGCCGGGCCCTTGAGGTCGATCTTGACGACGATGGTCTCGCCGCCGATGTCGAAATTTGCCAGTGTCTGGCCTGGCGTCCAGGTGCTGCCAACCACAAGTTCGCCGCCTTCCGCGAAGGCCACGCGCGTATTGCCCGAGCCTTCCGAGAGGGTCAACGCGTGATCGCTGCCGGCAAGGTTCACCACCCAGTCTGTGCTGATGATGCGGGCGTGGTTGTCGATCGTGCCGGAAATCTGCGTGGCGCGGGCTTGCAGGCGGTGGTTGACGACAGCGGCGACGGCTGCAAGCTTTTCTGCGGAGGCCGCATCCGGCGCAACGCCGGTGAAACCTTCCCTGAATTCCTCGGCGATATAGGCCGTGGTGATCTGGCCTGAGCGAAAACGGTCCTGGTTCATGACGGCGGACAGGAAGGGCAGGTTGTGGCCAATGCCTTCGACTTCGAAACTGTCGAGTGCTTCCGACATCGCATCGATCGCCTGCAGCCGGTCTGGCGCCCAGGTGCAGAGCTTGGCGATCATCGGGTCGTAATACATCGATATCTCGCCACCTTCGAAGACGCCAGTGTCGTTGCGGATCACGGTGCCGTCAGCCGTCCGTCCCTCTAGCGGCGGGCCGTAGCGGGACAGGCGACCGATCGAGGGCAGGAAGTTGCGATAGGGGTCTTCGGCATAAAGCCGGCTTTCGATCGCCCAGCCATTCAGCTTAACGTCGTCCTGGCCGAAGGACAGTTTTTCGCCCGAGGCAACCCGGATCATCTGTTCGACGAGATCGAGGCCGGTCACGAGCTCCGTCACCGGATGCTCTACCTGCAGGCGGGTGTTCATCTCGAGGAAGTAGAACGTGTTCTGCTTGCCATCGACAATGAACTCAACCGTGCCTGCCGAGTGGTAGCCGACGGCTTTCGCCAGCGCCACGGCCTGTTCGCCCATAGCTTTGCGGGTGGCAGGATCGAGGAAAGGCGAGGGGGCCTCTTCGATGACCTTCTGGTTGCGCCGCTGGATCGAGCATTCGCGCTCGCCGAGATAGAGCACGGTTCCGTGCTTGTCGCCAAGCACCTGGATCTCGATATGGCGTGGCTCAGTGACGAATTTCTCGATGAAGATGCGGTCGTCGCCGAAGGAATTTTTTGCCTCGTTCTTCGACGACTGGAAGCCTTCACGGGCCTCTTCGTCGTTCCAGGCGATGCGCATGCCCTTGCCGCCGCCGCCTGCAGAGGCCTTGATCATGACGGGATAGCCGATCTCGCCGGAAATCTTCACCGCCTCGTCGGCGTCGGCGATCAGGCCCATATGGCCGGGCACGGTGGAAACACCGGCCTCGGCTGCGAGCTTCTTCGAGGTGATCTTGTCGCCCATGGCCTGGATCGCGCCGACCGGCGGGCCGATGAAGGTGACGCCTTCCTTTTCCAGCGCTTCGGCAAAGGCGGCATTTTCCGACAGGAAGCCATAGCCTGGATGCACCGCATCGGCGCCGGTCTTTCGGATTGCGTCGAGGATCCTGTCGATGACGATATAGGACTGGTTCGACGGGGCCGGGCCGATATGCACCGCCTCGTCGGCCATTTCGACATGCAGCGCATCGCGGTCGGCATCGGAATAGACGGCAACCGTCTTGATGCCCATTTTCTTCGCGGTCTTAATGACGCGGCAGGCGATTTCGCCGCGATTGGCGATGAGGATTTTCTGGATCATGGTTGCACTGCCCTTCTCCGCGGCGTCTTCGACCGGCAAGATTGCGCGATAAGCTGATTGTTACCGGCTTGGTTTGCTGACGCCCTTCGCCACGCTCTGCTCGTTCTTCACCTCGCCAAAAGCGTCGGGAAAGTTTTTGCGGGCGAGTGGCTCGTTCAACTTCAGTTTGGCAAAATAGGATTGCGGATCGAAGCCGCGTTCGGCGGCGATGATTTCCCGGCCGAACAACCGGCAGAGGCGTTCGCCGTCGAGATTGCCGCGCTCAAAGGGCTCCGTGCCGAAATACTGCCAGAGTGCATGGACGAAGCCGAGATCGGCCAGCGCCACGGACGGGTCCATGGTCCGGTGACGGGGCCAGTTGGTCAGCGGGGTCACCTTGGGGTTCGGGCGGCGCAGGGTGTATTGCCACTGTGTTCCGGGCAGGCCCGGCGGGAAACCTTGGTGCTTGGGCATAAGCGATTCTTTGGCCATGGCGTCAAACCTCGAACACGTCTTCAAAGGCATCCGGAAAACTCTTGCGGCCGACCTTTTCGTCGATCCTAAGCAGGGCTTCGTAGGATGTCGGGTCGAAAGGCGTTTCCGCCGGCACGACTTCGCGGCCGAACAGCAGGTTCAACCGGCCGGCATCGAGATTGCCACGCTCGAAGGGCTGGTCGCCGAAATGATGCCACAGCGCATGCAGGAAGGCCGCGTCAACCTTCTGCTCGATGGTGTTCGGACGGGCGAGACGCTGAAGGATCTTCAGCGGGGTTGCCCCCTTTTCGTTCGCCCGGCGGATGGTGAAGTGATGGCCATGGCCCGGCAGGCCGGAGGGAAAGCCCCTGTGCTTGGTCATTTCGGGTGGTCTGGCCATCCTGGTCTCCTTTATGCCGTCTTCTCGGTGGACTGGGCAATCTTGTCTTGGGTGTTTGTCTCGAAGTCGGAAGCGTCGTGGCGCTCATGCAACTGTTCCGACAGTTCGCCCGAGGTCTTGTTGACAATGCTGCCGCGCTTGACAGCCGGACGCGCGCCAATCTCGTTGGTCCAGCGCACCACGTTCTCGTAGCTTGCGGCATCGAGGAAGGTTCCGGCGTCGCCATAGGCCTGGCTGAGCACGATCTTGCCATACCAGGGCCAGATGGCCATGTCGGCAATCGTATAGTCGGCGCCCGCCATGAACTGGTTGTCGGCAAGATGCCGGTCGAGCACGTCGAGCTGGCGCTTCACTTCCATTGCATAACGGTCGATCGCGTACTGGATCTTGATCGGCGCATAGGCATAGAAATGGCCGAAACCGCCGCCGAGGAAGGGCGCCGAGCCCATCTGCCAGAACAGCCAGTTCAGGGTTTCGGCGCGGGCGCGGGTTTCCGACGGCAGGAAGGCGCCGAATTTGTCCGCCAGATAGGTCATGATCGAAGCGGATTCGAACAGCCGGATCGGTTGGCCGCCATCCTTCGGCGCATGGTCCATAAGGGCCGGGATCTTGGAGTTCGGATTGATATCGACGAAGCCCGAGCCGAACTGATCGCCCTTGCCGATGTTGATCAGCCAGGCGTCATATTCCGCGCCCGTGTGGCCGGCGGCCAGCAGTTCCTCGAGCAGGATCGTGACTTTCTGGCCGTTCGGCGTGGCCAGCGAATAGAGTTGCAGCGGGTGTTTGCCGACCGGCAGTGGCTTTTCGGTCTGGGCGCCTGATGTCGGACGATTAATGCTGGCAAAGGCGCCGCCATTGCCAGGCTCCCAGGTCCAGACCTTCGGGGGCACATAGCCGGTTGGAAAATTGTTTGCGGGCGGAAATTTTTCGTCAGTCATGAAAACCTCTGTTTTTCGGGTCAAGAAATGCAACGAAGACGAACCGGCTTATTGCTTTGTGAGCGTCTGATGATGATCCGCCTTCTGATCGTCACCGAGGATCCTGTATGTCTTCGCAAGCATGAGGTGAGCATGTCGATCGTCTGCGTCAAGATCCAGCACCGAGTTAAAGAAGACGGCTGCTTGTCGATAATCGCCGTCGATGGCAAGATTCGTGCCGATCATTATTAACGCCATCTTCTGTTTGGTGCTTCTCTCGATGGCGGCCTTCAGGCAGAACTGTTTCTTGTCCGATTTCATCGTCAGGCGATAGATGTCAACGAATCCGAGGTACGGATATGGGCTCCGCGGATCGAGTACGGCAGCCTCGCTGAAGCTTTGCGATGCGGACGCCATGTCCAATTCATCCAATGCCCTGAAACCTTTAGCAGCAGCAGCTCCCGCGGCCTTCACCAAGTTCCCGCTGAACTTCGTAGACGCATCAGAGCGCAATTTTTCTTCCCATGCCTTGGTTTCACCATTTGCGGGTCTCTCCCAAGGAGGAGTTTCCAGGGTTTGAATCTGGCTAGGATTTATCTGAATGATTTCCGATTGGCTGCCTTCTGCCAAAGAAGGCTGTGCAGATAGGGAGGTCATTGTTCCTGCGAGCGTGAGGCGGACAACAGCGTAAATTCTGGCGATACTCATTAGTGGGCCTCACAGCGGCATCGTGTCGTGTTTCTTCCAATGCGTGCCGACCTGCTTGTTCCTCAAACTCGCAAACGCCCGCGCAATCCGGCGGCGCGACGAATGCGGCATGATCACCTCGTCGATGAAACCGCGTTCGGCGGCCTTGAACGGGTTGGCGAAGTTGATCTCGTATTCCTTCGTGCGCGCCGCGATCTTCTCCGGGTCGCCGAGTTCCGAGCGGTAGAGGATCTCGGTCGCGCCCTTGGCGCCCATGACGGCAATTTCGGCGGTCGGCCAGGCATAGTTGATGTCGGCGCCGATATGTTTGGAGGCCATCACGTCATAGGCGCCGCCATAGGCCTTGCGGGTGATCAGCGTCACCATCGGCACGGTCGCCTGGCTATAGGCGAACAAGAGTTTCGCGCCGTGCTTGATGACCCCGCCATATTCCTGGGCGGTGCCGGGCAGGAAGCCGGGCACATCGACCAGCGTCAGGATCGGGATCGAGAAGGCATCGCAGAAGCGGACGAAGCGGGCGGCCTTGCGTGACGCGTCGATATCGAGGCAGCCGGCCAGCACCATCGGCTGGTTGGCGACGACGCCGACGGTTTGGCCTTCGATGCGGATATAGCCGGTGACGATGTTCTTGGCGAAGGCTTCCTGGATCTCGAAGAAGTCGCCTTCGTCGGCCAGTGCCAGGATCAGTTCCTTCATGTCGTAGGGCTTGTTGGAACTGTCGGGGATCAGCGTATCGAGGCGCATCTCGATGCGGGCCGGATCGTCATGGAACGGACGGACCGGCGGTTTTTCGCGGTTGTTGAGCGGCAGGAAGTCGAACAGCAGGCGCACATGCTCCAGCGTCTCGATGTCGTTCTCATAGGCGCCGTCGGCGACCGAGGATTTCTTCGTGTGGGTGGAGGCGCCGCCGAGCTCTTCCGCCGTGACGATCTCATTGGTCACGGTCTTCACCACATCGGGGCCGGTGACGAACATGTAGGATGAATCCCGCACCATGAAGATGAAGTCGGTCATGGCGGGCGAATAGACCGCACCGCCGGCGCAGGGGCCCATGATCACGGAGATCTGCGGGATGACGCCGGAGGCATCGACATTGCGCTTGAAGACATCGGCATAGCCGGCCAGCGATGCAACGCCTTCCTGGATACGGGCGCCGCCCGAGTCGTTCAGGCCGATGACGGGCGCACCGTTCTTCACCGCCATGTCCATGATCTTGCAGATCTTCTGGGCATGGGTTTCCGACAGCGAGCCGCCGAGCACGGTAAAGTCCTGGGAGAAGACGTAGACCTGCCGGCCATTGATCGTGCCCCAGCCGGTGACGACGCCATCGCCGGCGACCTTCTGCTCGGCCATGCCGAAATCGACGGCGCGGTGGGTGATGTACATGTCGTATTCTTCAAACGAGCCCTCATCCAGGAGCACGTCGATGCGCTCGCGGGCGGTCAGCTTGCCTTTCGCATGCTGGGCCGCAATGCGCTTCTCGCCGCCGCCGAGACGGGCTTCCGCGCGGCGGGCTTCGAGCTGGTCCAGGATTGAGTGCATGTATCCCCCCGATGAAGAACTCTTGCTTTTGAAGAACTCTGGCTTTGCGCCTGATATCTGAGCCTTAAACTGCATCGCTTGCAAAGAAAATGATTGAACAGGTGCAATTGCGGATTTATGAATTTGCAAACTGAATATTGCGAATTTGCGAAATGGCCATCGGGAAACTTTTCATCGGCCGCAAGGTCCGCGAAATCCGCCAGGCAAGCAGCACCACGCAGGCGCAGTTTGCCGACATGATCGGCATTTCGACCAGTTATCTCAACCAGATCGAAAACAACCAGCGGCCGGTCTCGGCGACCGTACTTTTGTCGCTGGCGGAAAAATTCGGCATCGACATCACCGAACTGTCGTCCGGCCAGAACGACCGGCTGCTGTCCGCCTTGACCGAGGCGCTGTCCGATCCACTGTTCGAGACCTATAGTCCCGGCCTGCAGGAACTGAAGCTGATCACGCAGAACGCGCCGGGCATGGCGCATGCCCTGATCGCGGCACACCAGGCCTACCGCCGTGGCAACGAGCAGCTGGCGAGTTTCGACGACCGGCTGGGATCGGCGCCGGCCCAGGAAGCCACGCCCTATGACGAAGTGCGCGACTTCTTCCATTTCGTCGACAACTACATTCACGAGCTGGACGTGGCCGCCGAAGCGCTGGCGATCGAATTGAAGCTGGGCGAGGGGGAAAACCATGCGGCGCTGACCGGCTGTCTCGAAGGCCGGCATGGCGTGCGCGTGGTGCGCGGCGAGGCAGGCGACGAGGCGATCCGCCGTTTTGATCCTGTCGGGCGCATCCTGACGGTCAGCCGCTACGCGTCTGCGCCGACCCGAGATTTCCACATTGCCGTCCAGATTGCCCAACTGCACGCCGCCGAAAAGATTGACGCCGTGTTGAAACAGGCAAGTTTTCGATCCGATGAAGCGATTGAGATCTGTCGCATGGGCCTGCACAACTACTTCGCAGGGGCGCTGATCCTGCCTTATCGCAACTTCCATCAGGCGGCGCGCGAATTGCGCCACGATATCGAGTTGATCGCCGCACGGTTCGGCGCCTCGCTGGAGCAGGTCTGTCACCGGCTCTCGACGCTGCAGCGACCGGGCCTGAAGGGTGTGCCGATCTTCTTTGCCCGGATCGACCGGGCCGGCAATATCACCAAGCGCCACAGCGCGGCGCGGCTGCAATTCGCCCGTTTCGGCGCCGCCTGTCCGCTGTGGAATGCGCATCAGGCCTTCGAGATGCCGGGCCGGATCAATCGCCAGCTCGCCGAGACGCCGGACGGCGTGCGCTATCTCTGCATCGCCACCCAGGTATCAAAAGGCTCGGTCGGCTTTCGCGCCGCCCAGCCGCGCTACGCCTTGGCGTTCGGCTGCGAGATTTCCTATGCCGACCAGTTCGTCTATGCCGATGATCTCGATCTGAGCAACCGCGCCGCCTACGATCCGATCGGCATTTCCTGCCGCATCTGCGAACGCGTCACCTGCACCAGCCGCGCCGTGCCGCCGCTGAAGCGGAAGCTGGTGGTCGATCACCGGGTGAGGAACCCGATGCCGTATGAGATTGAGTAGGTGGATTGCTCTGACGCAGCCTATCGGTTTCTTAATCACAGATGGCCCACCGCGGCCTGGACGCTAGGATACATGTGGAAGCTTTGGCACAAAGGCTTGCTAGCCAGCAGCGGCGACCAACACCTTGATCGAAGAGGGAAATGTCAATGGCTATTGGAGCAATAACGATACCATCCGTGCAGGGTGACCTACCGCTCACTCTGGAGGCTGGCAAATCTGTCGTCTTCATCGGCGCGAATGGTGCTGGCAAAACACGTTTGGGAGTTATGATCGAATCTCGGTTTCAGGGGCAAGCCGAGGTTCACCGTATTGCCGCGCATCGTTCGCTGCAGATGAACACCGCCGTTCAGCCGCCGAGCTTGGATCGCGCACTGAAACAGTTGCGGTATGGAACCGCAGAAGGTGGCGATAGCCGCAAACACGGGTTTCGGTGGAAAAGTAAACCAGCAATTGCCATGCTATCAGATTTCGATCATCTCATTGCTGCTCTTTACGCAGAAGAGAACGACGTATCCGTCAAATTTAGGCAGGATGCGAGAGCGAATCCAGCAACACCAGTAGCCACGACAAAACTCGACATCTTGAGGGAAATTTGGCAAGAATTGTTGCCGCATCGGAACCTGATTGTAGAAGCGTCGAACGTAAAGACGGCTCCAGCTGGTCAAATCTATGCCTCCTACAACGCGGCAGAGATGAGTGATGGCGAGAGGGTGATTTTCTATCTGCTCGGTCAGGCGCTACTTCTTCAGTCGAAGACAATTCTGATAATTGACGAGCCGGAGCTTCACATCAATAAATCCGTTTTGTCAAAGCTCTTCGACAAGATTGAAAGTAGCAGGCCAGACTGTTCGATAGTCTACATCACTCATGATGTAGAGTTTGCCGCATCTCGCCATGCAGCCACTAAGTTTGTAATCCGTACGTATCAAAAGAGCCCTGAACAGTGGGATATTGAGCATGTCCCCGAAAACACGCACATTCCCGACGACGTTGTCGCACTGATTGTTGGCAGTCGCTTACCTGTGCTCTTTGTGGAAGGAGACGGAGGAAGTCTGGACATAGCGCTCTACCGTCGAGTCTTCGAAGGTTTCACTGTGATTCCGGTAGGCAGCTGCGATCAGGTGATCCATACCGTCGCTAGCTTTGCAAACCGCAAAGAACTTCATCGGGTGGGATGCGCGGGCATCATCGATAGCGATGGACGATCCGTTCAGGAGAGCGAATACCTGGCTCAGAAATCCGTCTACACTTTGCCTGTCTCAGAAGTAGAAAATATGCTGCTGCTGCCGACAGTTTTTAAGGAACTGGCGATGGCACTCGCGTTCGATGAAGCTGAGGCAAACCAAAAGCTGAATGATCTTAGGGCGCGAGTGATTAGCCTCGCATCCAGTGAGATTGATCGAATAAGCCTCGACTACACGAGACGTCGGATCGACTCGATGGTGAAGAGGATAGGTCTTACAGCGACCGATATCCAAACGCTGGAGACAGATTTCCGTAACGCAACTTCAGCGGTTGACCCCCAAACAATCTTCGAGAACATGCAGGTTCAGCTAACAAACGCCGTCGCTAACGGCGACTATGCAACCATTTTGCGCCACTACGATAACAAGGGCCTTCTGGCTGAAGCTGCGAAGCTGCTGGGACACCAAAAGAAGTCGCTGGAAGAGTTCATTGGACGAACATTGCGCGGTAAGAGCCAGCCAGCACTGCTGGCAGCGTTAGTAGACCTGTTGCCGACGCCTATCCCGCGCCCATAGAGTCGTAGCCTGAGGAGATATTTGCGTCTTGGCCCAGCTCAACGCTTCTGTCCGCGAGCATAGGGACTCGCCGTCTGTCGGTCGCGAACTCTAGGCGTCTCCAACCCTACCCAAACAACCGCTCATCCTTCTCCGTAAAGAACGCCTCGACGCTCTGCGGCGCCACATCCTCCAGCCGTGCCGGTGACCATTTCGGATTGCGGTCCTTGTCGATGATCGCAGCCCTTATGCCCTCATAGAAATCGGGCACTTTCACCACCTGCAGCGTGCCGGCGAATTCGCGTTCGAGGCAGGTTTCGAGGTCTTTCGAGCGACGGGCCTCGCGCAGCATCCTGAGTGTTACCTTGAGGCTGGTCGGCGATTTGGCTCGCATGGCGGCCAGGGTTCTGGTGACGAGGGTTTTGGCGGCGAGTTCGGAGGTTTCGCGTTCCAGGGCGGCGACAATCTCCTCTACCGTGTCGAATGAAAAGCAGCGGTCGATCAGTTGTCGCCCTTCGCAGAAGGGGCCGGTCGGGCCGTCCACGGTAAAGTCCCGGATGGTCGAGGCAATGGTCTGGCCGAGCGCTGGCAGCGGCAACTTGGCGAGTTTGCCGAGAAGCTCAGCGATCCGGTCGTGCGGCACGAACCAGTCGGCGAAACCGGCGCTGATCGCGTCGGCGCCGTTGATCGCCTCGCCGGTCAGGCCCATCCAGGTGCCGAGTTCGCCGGGCGCGCGCGACAGGAGCCACGATGCGCCAATGTCGGGGAAGAAGCCTATGCCGGTTTCCGGCATGGCGAGCTTTGTCGTTTCGGTGACGATGCGGTGGCTGCCATGGCTGGACACGCCAACGCCGCCGCCCATGGTGATGCCGTCCATCACGACGATATAGGGCTTTGCGGAGCGGGCGATGCGGGCGTTCAGCCGGTATTCGGCCCTGAGGAAGGCGGACGCCTTGCCATCACCGGCCTTGCCGCTCTCGTAGAACATGCGGATGTCGCCGCCGGCGCAAAGCCCGCGTTCGCCTTCGCCGGTGACCAGAACCGCGGCCACCTGCGGATCGGTCTCGAAGGCATTGAGAGCCTTGCCGAAATCCACCACCATCTCGTGGGAAAGGCTGTTGAGCACCCGTGGACGGTTGAGCGCGATCAGGCCGAGCGCGCCTTTCCTCGCCGTCAGGATCTCATTGCCCTGATAGTTCGCCTCCAGAAAACGCATGCCATCCTCCCTTGTCTTTCCAGAGAGTTAGATATGCGTCGTCGCTGAAGAGCAAGTGCGTCTATGGTTGCGTTTATCCGACGAGGTGGCGCGGGGTGCCGGCGACAAACAGCTCGATGTTGTCGATCAACTGGTCGGCCAGCGTCTGGATCGCCTCGCGGCTCGCCCAGGCGACATGCGGTGTCAGGATCACATTGTCGCGAGAGGCAATGCGCATCATCGGGCTGCCGGTTGCCGGCGGCTCGCCATCGGTGACATCAAAGCCGGCGCCGGCGATCTGGCCCTTGTCGAGGGCCAGTTCCAGCGCCAGCTCATCGACCAGTCCGCCACGGCCGGTGTTGATGATCAGCGGCTTCTTCTCCATCAGGGCGAATTCGCGCGCGCCGATGATGCCGCGTGTTTCGGCATTGAGCGGGCAATGCAGGGTGATGGCGTCGGCGCGCCGCATCACCTCGTCGAAGGCGGTTTGCCCCGGCTTCAGTTCATCCGAACCGCGGCGGCCGGCGACGAGCACCGTCATGCCGAATGCCTCGGCAATGCGGCCGACGGATTGGCCCAACGTGCCGTGGCCGATGATGCCGAGCGTCGAGGCGCCGAGATCGGAGATCGGATGGTCGAAGAAGCAGAATTGCGCCGCTTCCTGCCAGCGACCGTCCAGCACCGACTGGCGATAGGGGATGATCGACCGGCGCAGTGCCAGCAGCAGTGCGAACGTGTGTTCCGGCACCGTGTGTTTGGCGTAGTTGCGGATGTTGCAGACCGATATGCCGTTTGCCTTGGCGGCGGCAAGATCGATGATGTCGGTGCCGGTGGCGGAAACCGCGATCAGTTTCAGCCGGCTGGCCGAGGCCAGGGCATCGGCGCGCACCGGGGCCTTGTTGGTGATGACGATGTCGGCATCTTTGATCCGCTCGGCCACCTGATCGGCGCTGGTGCGATCATGGATGATCAATTCATGCGGGAAACCTGGCGCGCGAACCACGGTTTCCGGAGAGAGCGTGTCGCGGTCGAGAAAGACGATTCGGATCATGTTGGAACCCTTGTGACGATGCCGCGCCCGGTGTCGGCACGCTTGCCTCAGTGATAGTCGGGGATGCCCGGCATGGTGATAAAACCATCGAGCTTGCGGAAGCTGCGCAGCCAGCGGCGCAGCGCCGGAAACTCGTCATGATCGAGGCCGAAATCACGCGACAGGGCAAAGCTTGCGATCAGCGCGACATCGGCAATCGTCGGCTGGTCGGCAATGACGAATTCGCAGCCGCGGATCTGTTGCAATATCATGTGGTCGTCGATGATGCGCAGGGCGCGGCGCGCCTCGGATACGATCTGCGGCTTTGCGCCGTCCGGTGTGAACAGCGCCTGTTGCCGGGCGATCACTGCGGCGAATAGCTGTTGTCCGGCAAAGCCCAGCCATTGCTGAAGCAAACCATAGCGCGCCGGGTCCAATGGCAGCCACCGGCCAGACGGGTCATGGGCGCGCGCCAGATAGGCCAGAATGGCTTCTGTTCCTGAAAGCGTCAGGTCGCCATCGGTGAGGACCGGCAAGGTGCCCGCCGGATTGATGGCCAGCATATGCGGCTGTTCCTGTTCGCGCCCCGGCTGCATGTCGACGGCAATGGTTTTGTATTGCAGGCCAAGCAGCGAGAGCAGCAGACGCACGCGGTAGCAGCTGTCGTCGAGATCGTAATTGTACAATGTAAGCAGAGACATCAGGCGACCCTGGCGAAAGAGTGTTCGAGCGCAAAGCGAAGTCCGGTTGCCCAGGTCGCCAGCTGTGCACGAGTCTTGTCGTTGGCAGACGCCGAAACGAGAATGTGCAGCACCGTCCTGTCGAGGCTCAACGGCTGAAACGCGACGACGAGCATGCCGCCCTCTGCGGTGCATTGCAGGCAGAGGGGGGAGAGTGTTTTGAGTTCGGCCAGCTCCATGTCCGGCGGGCTGACGTCTGCCAGGTGATCGCGACAGAGCGCAAGCGGGGCGTCGACATAGAGGCTGCGGACGGAAAGCAGATTGTCGGGCAGGTCGGGCATGGTCGTGTGATCCGTGTCTGGCGACATGGCGGTCCAGATCAGACCACCCGCCTCTGCCACGGCCAAGGTCGGGACCTTGATTGTCTTGGGGACATCCAGATCCGGATGGGCCGGAATAAGCCGACATTGGCCGGCGCTGTCGTAGCGCCAGCCGTGATAGAGGCAGGCAATCTGATCGCCGCGCACGAAGCCGAAACTCAGACGCATGCCGCGATGCGGACAGCGATCTTCCCAGACATGGGCCTTGCCCCCGTCATCGCGCCAGACGACATATTCCGCGCCGTCAATCTTCGTGCCGGCGGACGTGCCGGGCTCGATCGATGTCGACAGGGCGACGGGAACCCAAAGGGTGGTGTCGGTCATCTGCAAAATCTCCGGATCAACCATGCGGGTGATCGCTGCGTTCGATATCAAGAATGATGCAATCGTAAGGGCCGAGGCTGACGGCCATTTCAAAGGCATCGATCAGCGCATCCGGTCCGCGCACCGTCAGCATGCAGGCTTGGGTGTCGCAGATGCCGATGGTAAGCGCCAGGTCGAGCCGCGCTGCCCGATGGCGGGCGAATTCCAGGAAACTCTCGGACATCAGGCTGCCGCGAAAAATGAAATCGCAGGAGATGCCTGTGTTTTTGCGGCCGCTCGCCTGGGGAATGTTGTTGCCTGCCAATTGTGCTCGCTCTATTTTCGAGCAATCTAGCGGTGGGTTGCGACGGGGTTCAAGCGGAAATTCAGCGCACCCCCAGATGAAGGATCAGGACATGGCGGCAGGCGAAATCGATCGGGCATCGCTTGACCAGTGGTACGTGATCGACACCGAGGCGGTCATTCCGGTCGGGCGCTCGTCAAACCGACTTCTGGGAACGGACCTCATCGTCGTGAAAGAGCAGAATGGCGCGGTCGCGGTGTTTGCCGAAGGCCGCGAAGGCGCTTTGCCGCTGCGCCACCGCTTCGGTTTTCTCTGGACGACGCTCGGCGTGCCGGAGCGTGAAATCTTTGCGTTGCCGGAAGCCGACGAGCCGGATCGTCGCTATGTGGCCTGCGGCGTGGTGACGGTGAAGGCGTCGGGGCTGAGAATCGTCGAGAACTTTCTCGACATGGCGCATTTTCCCTTTGTGCATACGGATGTTCTCGGCGCCGAGCCCTATACCGAGGTCGAGCAATATGACGTCGAGATCCGTCGCGACGCCGACGAGGTCTGGGCGACGAACTGCAAGTTCTTCCAGCCGCAGGCGGCGCTGTCGGCGACCGATGGCATCACCACACAATACATGTACCGGGTGATGACGCCGTTCACCACGATCCTCTACAAGACCTGCCCGAACTCGGATACGCGCTGGGATGTGATCGGGCTGTTCGTGCAGCCGCTCGATCCAGACCGTTGCCGGGCGCATCCGATCATGTATCTGATCGACGATGTGTCGACGACGACGGAACTGGTGCATTTCCAGCAACTGATCTTCCTGCAGGACAGGATCATCCTGGAAAACCAGCGGCCGGTTCTGCTGCCGCTCGAACCGCGCAAGGAAATCCCGACGCGGGCGGATGCGTCGTCGATTGCCTACAGGCGCTGGCTGAAGGAAAAGGGCGTCACCTACGGCGCGACGACTGCCGCATAGGCAATAAAAAAACCCGGAGGCGGGTGCCTCCGGGCAATTTCAACTCATGACCTCGTCGGGTCTCAGTTCTTGCTCATCCAGTCGTCGATCTCGCGATCGGCTTCTTCCTGGGTCTTGCCATAGGCTGCCTGGATCTTGCCGGACAGTTCCTTGCGCTTGCCGGCGACCACGTCGAGATCATCGCCGGTGAGCTTGCCCCACTGGGTCTGGGCCTTGCCCTTGAACTGTTCCCAATTGCCTTCAACCTGATTCCAATTCATCGGAAGTCTCCCGTGTCTTGTGTTTGATGAGAGGCTCATGTCCTCGGCATCTATAACGTGCCTGTCTTGCGGAAGTTCCAGTTCCGACTGGCAAAGAAAGAGCACGGCGCGAGGGAACCCAAACGGCCTTGCCGCGTTGTCATGACGAACTTGAGATGATTGTGAACGCTTACGGAGGCTCCGAACATGGCGCTATCGACCACCAGCAAACGAAAGATCGAAGACACGGCAAACGATATTGCCGATCGTATTGAAGCGCTTGCTTCGACCGATGATTCCGCCACGCCTGCCGACATCCAGGCCGAGCTCGACAACCTTCGTCGTGACCTGGCCTCGTTGACCAAGACGGTTGCGTCCTTCGGCAGCGGGAAGATCCGCGAAGCTGGCAGCATGGCGAGCCAGATGGGCGCCGATGCCGCCGAAACCTCGACGCAATATGTCGAAGCGGCACGCGATACGCTTGTCGGTGTCGAGCAGGACCTCAGAGCCCAGGTTCAGGCCAATCCGTTCCAGTCGCTGGCGATCGCGGCGGGCGTCGGCTATATCTTCGCCCTGCTCAGCCGGCGCTGATCATGCTGCAATTGATGCAACACCTCGGTGTTCTGGCCTTCGGCAAGGTGCGGCCGACGGCCAGGCGCGTGGCGCGGTCCCTGATCGGGGCCGTGGTGGCGGGCATTTTCGGACTGACCACCTATATCGCGCTGTTTCTGGCGCTCGGAATCTATCTGTCGCGGCAATATGATCCGGTGACGGCCGCCTTGATCATTGCGGCTGTGACGGCGGTGGCCGCGGTTGTCGTGATCGGGGTGGTTGCCGCTCTCAATCGGCGCTCGGAGCGACGCCTCCTGGCGCGTCAACGGGCAGCACGGGCACGATTGCCGGATCCGGTCACGCTGCAGATCCTGGCGGGTCTGCCGACGATGATGCGCGGTAAATCGTTGTTTGCCACCTTGGCCATAGCGGCGGTGGTGTTTGCCATGGCGAAAAGCCAGGGCACGGGCTCGACACGAGCGGATGACGATTGAGCGTGACGATTGAACATTCTGGCGAGATGGCCGGTCACGAGATAGCCAGTCATCTGGCCAGCGACATATCTGGTCCGGAAACAGTTCCGGGCTGGTAGTTCCGGTCTCACCTTGTCATTCGGTGCCGAAGCAACAAGGGCGGATCAGTAAAGCAAAGCCGTTATTTCTTCGCTTTGAGCTCGGCTTCGTGCAGGCGTTCGAGCAGGTCGATCAAATGCGACGGGGTGCCTTCGTCGATGATGGTGTCGTAATATCCGCGCAGTTTCGAGGCAATCAATGCGTTGGAATTCTGGCCCTTGGTGTCGGCAGCTTTGCTTTTTTCGGGCTTGTCTTTTGGGCTCTTGGCCATCTTTGTCCAATTCCGTCAGTTCATTAGGCGGGAGCGAATAGCCTGATAACCTTTTTGATGCAAAAAAGTTCCGCTGCGATGGAACTATTTTTTGCGCCGAACGTTTTCAGCCGAGTCCGCACCCGTATTTTCATATGCGATTGGAGAAATGCATGTCCCTTACTGCCCGCGTCGCCGTTCACCTTCCCTATCTGAGGCGATATGCACGCGCCGTTACCGGTTCACAGACCTCCGGCGATGCCTATGTCGCTGCCGTCCTGGAAGCGCTGATTGCCGATATCTCGATTTTCCCCGATACCGGCGATGATCGGGTGGCGCTGTATCACCTGTTTGTGTCGATCTATGATTCAACCAAGGTCGAGCTGCCGCCGATCACCTCTCCTTTCGCATGGGAAAAGCGCGCGGCTGCCAATCTCGCGGCCGTTCCCACCCGTGCACGCCACGCCTTCCTGCTGGTCACGGTCGAGGGCTTCACAACCGCCGAAGCATCGGCCGTTCTCGGCGTCAGCGAAGGCGAGTTCAACACGTTCTTCAATGAAGCGTCCGCCGAGATTTCTCGCCAGGTCGCAACCGACATCATGATCATCGAGGATGAACCGCTGATCGCGCTCGACATCGAGCAGATGGTGGAAGATCTCGGCCACCGCGTGACGGGCATCGCCCGGACGCACAGCGAGGCTGTCGAGCTTTACAAGCGCACCAGCCCGAAGATGGTGCTGGCGGACATCCAGCTTGCCGATGGAAGCTCCGGCATCGACGCGGTGAACGATATCTTGAAGGTGGACACCATTCCGGTGATCTTCATCACGGCTTTCCCTGAGCGTCTGTTGACCGGCGAGCGGCCGGAGCCTGCCTTCCTGGTCACGAAGCCATTCAATCCGGACATGGTCAAGGCACTCATCAGCCAGGCCCTGTTCTTCAACGAGCAGGTCGCTGAACAGGCGTAAGACGCGGATAAATGCAATAAAGACAGGGACTTGGGATCACGTGCCGGCGCATGGAGCGCTGGCGCTGATCCGAAGGGCCGAGCAACGGCGGAGCAGGACAGTTGGTACATCGATTGACATGGTTTGAACCTCAGCGCGGCGAGGAGCAATTGCGCGAGTTCTTCATAACCGCTCTTATCGATATGGGTGCCAGCCTGATCCTGCAGGACGAAGACGGCACCTATGTCTGCATCACTGCGCTTCCGCCGCAGTGGCGTCTGGAAGCCGGGGCGCGGCCAACCGACGAATCCATCTTCGGACCTGAAATCGGCCAACGGCTGACCGAGATCAAGTCGACCCTGGTCAAGGCGGGCGACCGGGCCGACCTCGAGATCGAAGCCGGCGACGACAGCTTTTTCGAGTTTCGCTGCAGGCTGGTGGAAATGACCGATGCCAAGCTTCACCTGATCACCGTGGTGATCGACCGAACAGAGGATCGCCGTCGCGAGCGTCTCTTGAGGGCCTTGCTGCGCGAAGTCAGTCATCGGTCAAAGAACCTGCTGGCGATCATCCAGAGCATCGCCTCGCAGACCGCCCGCTATGCTGGCACGCTGGATATGTTTCTCGGCAAATTCCGCGGCCGTTTGCATGCGCTGTCGCAGTCGCAGGACCTGATCACCGACAGCAGTTGGCGCGGTGCTTACTTCCGCGACCTGCTGAAGCAACAGGTGGATCGCTACGTTCAGGAAAATGCCGATCTGGTGCGTGTCTCGGGCGATGATGTGCTTTTGACGCCCAACGCCTCGCTGCATATCGGGCTTGCCCTGCATGAACTGGTGGTCAACGCGGTCAGCCATGGCGATTTCCTGCAGCGGCGCCGACCGATCGAGGTCACCTGTACGCGGCTGGACACGCCTGAAGGTCCGATGGTCCGTATCCTCTGGGTCGAGCCCTTCGGCATAGCGGATGCCGATGATATCAAGGCGGTGAAGACCAACCGGTTTGGCAGTACCGTTCTGGAGCGAGTGGTGCCGTCGTCCGTCAATGGTACGGCAGAGCACGAGTTCGGGCAGGCGGAAATCCGCTACGAACTGACCTTCCCGCTTGAGATCTTCGATTAGTTGCGATGAACTCGTCCGAGTTCGGCACTCCCCATTCTCCAGACAACGGTGATTGATCATGCGCCTGTTCAGTTGCTCAAACTGTTCGAACGTCGTTCATTTCGAAAACAATGGCTGCGTCACATGTGGCTCGCGCCTGGCCTTCAGGCCAAGCGCGCTGGACATGGTGGCATTGCGGCCGGATGGCAGTGCCATACTCGCCGATTCCGCCGAACCAGGCTGGGCGGCCCATCCGTGTGCCAATGCCGATATCGGCGGTTGCAACTGGCTGGTCGACGACAACGACGTCTCGGGCTTCTGTGTCGCCTGCCGACACAATGTGACCATTCCGGATATCTCCATCCCCCAGAACATCGCCAACTGGCAGAAGATCGAGCTCGCCAAGCGCAACCTGTTCTATTCGCTGCTGCGCTTCGATCTGCCGATGACGACCCGCGCCGAAAATCCCGCGCAGGGGCTCGGCTTCAAGTTTCTTGCCGACGAAGTCGTCGCGACCGAAGAGGGGCCTGTTCTGACCGGCCATGAGGACGGTTTGATCACGCTCAACATCGCCGAGGCTTCGGATGTCGAGCGCGAGGCCCGCAGAGTGGCGCTGGGCGAGCCGTTCCGCACCCTTCTTGGCCATTTCCGCCATGAAGTCGGACACTATTACTGGAATGTCCTGGTGCGCGATCGTGGCGAATATGATGCGTTTCGCGCAGTGTTTGGCGACGAGAGGGTCGACTATGGCGAGTCCCTCAAGCGACACTATGCCGAAGGGCCAATGATCGGCTGGGAACTCAGCTATATTACCGCCTATGCGGCAAGCCACCCTTGGGAGGATTTTGCCGAAACGTTCGCGCATTACTTCCATATCGTCGATGCGCTCGACACCGCCGATGCGTTCGGGCTCAGAACCAATCCGGAAGCCGACACGGATGTATCGGGGCTGACGTTGAGCAAGACCTTCGACAGCTATCGCAGCGGCAGCTCGGAAGCGCTGATCCGTGCCTGGGTACCGCTGACGCTGGCGATCAACAGCATCAACCGCAGCATGGGCCAGCACGATCTCTATCCCTTCATCCTGTCCGAGCCGGTCTTCGAAAAGCTCAAATATATTCATCAGTTGATCCGCTCCGGCCGGATGTCCTGAACACCAGGCCGAAGTTGAATTGCTTAACAGCCCCGGAACTTCGAGGGTTTTCCCGCGTTAACATTTAAATAACGCGGAGATCAGTGATGAACACCCTGGCTGCTTTGATGGTAATCGTTGCTTGCCACTCGCAAGACACTTCGTGTCTTGAAGAGCCAGTCGCCGTTATTTCCTATGAAACCGGTCAGGCCTGTCGAACTGCGCTGCCGCAGCAGATGCGGCAGGCTGAGCGTCTTGCCGGCATTGTCTACGGTGACTGCATTCCCGTCGACGCCGAGCTTGTCGCGGGGCGAGACATTCACCGTTCGATCGATCCGGCCAAGCTTGCAAGCCTCGATAGACGCGCGGACGCTTCATCGGTCGAGGCTCAGGCGATGATGCCGCAGGTCCCCAGGCGTATTCCGGTCCCGCTTGACCGGTTCCAGGAGATCAAATGACAGACCCGATCCGAAATCGCGAATATCCGCCAGACCCGGCAGTCGACCGTCAGACCCTCGATATGGCGCAAGAGGCCGGTCTCGATGCCGACCTGGGTGCCAAGGTGCCGCCGCTATACGGCGCGTTTACGGTTTCCGTCATGGTCGCTATCCTGGTCGCCATGCTTGCCGGGTTGGCCTGGATCATTCTGTAGGTTGTTCTGAACCAAGTAAAAAAGGGGCCCTGCATTGTGCAAGGCCCCTTTTGTCGCCTTCGTTCCTGATCTTATGCCTGTCGAAACAGGCGCATCGCAAGCGAGATCAGGAAGAGGATGATGAATATCGCAAAGAGGATCTTGGCGATCCCGGCGGATGCGCCGGCAATGCCACCGAAGCCGAGAACACCGGCGATCAATGCGACGACGAGGAAGACGAGAGCGTAGTATAGCATGATGTTTCTCCTGTTCTGGTGGCGGAAAAACGTCAAAGATGAGGCTTTGTTCCATTCGCATCGTCGACAACGAACGCAAAATCAGCCTCCTTTAAAAAAAGACATGTCAGGGGGAACCTATTGGCTCCGTGACCGTTGACCGCGAACAGAGAAACAGAGCCCTTGGAACATATGACACATGACTCTAAGAAACCGCCGGTGGCAAACAGGTCGTCCGGCGTGAGCGCCGTGCACCCTGGAGTGGCGGCGCAATTGCGTGAGTATTATCAGTCGGTGCAGGAGGAAGGCATTCCGGAGCGTTTCCTGAGCCTGCTCGAGCGCCTGGATATGGCTGAACGACAGGCCGGTGAAGGCCGTCGGATCAAGGATACCACCCAATGACAGCTGATGATGAAGCGAACCAGCGCGCCTTCAAGCGCGATCTTCTCGCCGCCCTGCCGAACCTGCGTGCGTTTGCGGTGTCCCTGACGGGACGTCATCATGTGGCGGATGATCTGGTGCAGGACACCATCATGAAGGCATGGGCCAAGCAGGACCATTTCGAGCCCGGCAGCAACATGAAAGCCTGGCTCTTCACCATCCTGCGCAACGAGTTCTATTCACAGATGCGCAAACGTGGGCGCGAAGTGTCCGATACCGACGGCATCTTCACGTCTCAGCTTTCCACGCATCCTCAGCAGTACGGATCTCTGGACCTGCAGGATTTCAAGCGGGCGCTTGATCAGTTGCCGAGCGACCAGCGCGAAGCGATCATCCTGGTTGGCGCTTCAGGTTTTGCCTATGAAGAGGCTGCCGAAATCTGCGGTTGTGCTGTCGGCACGATAAAGAGCCGGATCAACCGTGCCCGCAACAAGCTGCAGGAAATTCTCGGTGTCAGCGGGGAAGGGGACTACGGCCCCGATGCACATAGTTCAGCGGTCACCAAGAAAGCCTTCGCCCTTTGACGATATGCCATGCCGCTTTGCCTGGGTCACGGCATCTGCCAGTGCCTCAGGCTGAGGCGGCTTGGTGACGAACGGGTAGTCTGTCCGGCTTGTGCCGCTCTGCGGGAACTGGTCGTAGGAGGACAGGAAGACAGGGTTGGCACCGGCCGTCTCGATCATGCGGCCACGCACAGTATTGAGGTTGTCGTTGGGGGCTGCGTCCAGAATGACGACATCGAAGGGGCTTCTCGAGAGTTCGCTTTCAAGCCGGGTGAGAGGGACGATGGTCACCTCGCAGGCCAGCGTTTCAGCGAGGATCCTTTCGACCTCCATCGCAATCAGATATTGGTTCTCGGCAATGAGAACGCGAAGCGACGGGTTTTGCATGACTAATCCTTTTTTCAGACCCGCTTATGGTGCCGGGCTTCTCCATCGTCATTTAAAAAAGACATGTGCGGCGTTGGTTGTGTTCCTGTGAGGGAACAAACTGGCAAACAAACGAGGTAATCCCATGGCCGGGGAAACTCGCCTGAATCCGGTTCGCGTCAGCTGTTACGAATGTCCCTTGCGGCGCATGCCGCATTTTCGAACCTTTTCGGAGGACGAGCTGGAATTCGTCGCGCAGTTCAAGCGCGGCGAATTGATGGCCGATCCGGGGACGACGGTCCTAGTTGAAGGCGCAAGGAGCGCGCATCTTTATACGGTTCTGTCCGGCTGGGGTTTCCGCTACAAGATCCTCGAGGACGGCCGTCGGCAGATCCTCAACTACGTGGTGCCTGGCGACATGATCGGGTTGCAGGGGGCGGTGATGGCCGAAATGCAGCATTCCGTCGAGGCGATGACGCCGATGAAGCTGTGTGTGTTCGAGCGCAGTCGTCTGTTCAGCCTGTTCGAGCGCCATGCCGGCCTGGGTTTCGACCTGACATGGCTCGCGTCACGGGAGGAGACAATCCTCGACGAGCATCTGCTGAGCATCGGTCGGCGTTCGGCGATCGAACGCGCGTCTTACCTGATGGCCTTCCTGTTTGAACGGGGACGCATTGCCGGTCTGCTCGATGACGTTCGCCGCCATATTCCCATCACCCAGACACACTTTGCCGACACGCTCGGGCTGTCCATCGTGCATACCAACAAGACACTGAAGAAGCTGGCCGATCGCGGTTACATCCTGTGGCGCGACAGAGGCTGCGAAGTGCTGGATCCGGAAGGTCTGCAGGATACTGCGCGCTGGACGCCAGGCGAACCGAGCATGCGACCGTTCATCTGACCCTGCCTGCGGTTCAACACAAAAAGGCCGGCTCGATGGAGCCGGCCTTTTTCGTCTGACGGTCCTGGATGCTGTCACTATCGCCTCAGGCGACGATGAGCACGCCGGTAAACAGAGCGATGATCAGGATCACCAGAACAATGAAAATCAGAATCTTGGCAATTCCGGCAGACGCTCCGGCCACGCCGCGAAAACCGAGAAGGCTCGCAACGGCGGCAATCAGAAGCAAGATCAGGATCCAGTGCAGCATGGTCGTTTCCGTTTGATTAAATCCGAACAGGTAATCGCCAGATCCGACAATTGTTCCATTTCTGCGCCTCCTGCTCGATTGTGCGGCGCAACAAAAATCGGTTTAAGCTATTCCCAATGCGACAAAAACCGACACTTGCGCACTCAAGTATACTAGACAGCCGCGCGTGCATCTGATCGTTTCCGCCGGGAAAGAGTCCCTGCGACTTTTGTTGGAGGGATTGGGGTTGATGGAGCGAGGTTCGAGAGGGAGATGGGTTTGAAGATCGGTTCGCCTAGGGAAATTTATGGGGGAGAGGCGCGCGTCGCGATGACGCCGGATAGCGCTGTACAGCTGCAAAAGCTCGGTTATGAATGTTTGATCGAGAC
>ERZ1034375.41-NODE-41-length-45109-cov-75.087227_pt1 | contig 45109 bp, 42 predicted proteins | sample MGYA00520585_ERZ1034375 | MGnify/ENA primary metagenome ERZ1034375 (study PRJEB33736, sample SAMEA104288463) | Azolla filiculoides | biome: Urban; feature: water surface; material: ditch water | place: Netherlands | collected 2014 ... | reverse complement strand
GACCAGTTATGATTTCATCCTTGAAGCTCTGTTTCACCAAGCTTTATTCTGTGCAGCCTCATAGAGAATTGGTATAACTTAATTCCTCTTAATTAAATTGACTAAAATATCTAGCCACCCCAAGCAACAACAGATAAATTATGACACTCACCGCTACATAATATAAATATGTAGAACTAAATGAGCATCATGTTCCGCTCATAGTGGGAACGACAATGAAAGTGATTGAATTAGTTACAGGTTATCTTGTTCTCCAACCACAAAGACACAACGAAAAAACCTAAAACTCAACCCCCAAAACCCGCACCAAAAACGCCCACTTATCCGCCGCTTCCTCAATAATTTTCGCCGTCGGTTTACCTGCACCATGTCCAGCTTTCGTTTCAATTCTAATCAACACCGGTGCATTACCAACATGACATTCTTGCAAAGCTGCCGCAAACTTAAAACTATGGGCAGGAACTACCCTATCATCATGATCAGCCGTAGTAATTAAAGTACTAGGATAAGCTGTCCCCATCTGCAAATTATGCAACGGTGAATAAGCATAAAGAGTTTTAAACTCCTCCGCATTTTCCGAAGAACCATATTCAGCTATCCAAGCCCAACCAATAGTAAATTGATGGAAACGCAACATATCCATTACACCCACTGCGGGTAAAGCAGCAGCAAATAAATCAGGGCGTTGTGTCATACAAGCACCCACTAACAAACCACCATTACTACCACCACCAATAGCCAGTTTTTTAGGTTGAGTGTAATTATTAGCAATTAACCATTCAGCCGCAGCAATAAAATCATCAAAAACATTCTGCTTTTTCTCCTTCATTCCCGCTTGATGCCATTCTTCTCCATATTCACCACCACCGCGCAAATTAGGTACAGCATAAACTCCCCCCATTTCCAGCCACACTAACAAACTTACGGAAAAATTAGGAGTCAAAGAAATATTAAAACCGCCATATCCATAGAGATAAATTAGGTTATTACCATCTAATTCAATGCCTTCTTTGTGAGTGATAAACATCGGTACTTGTGTACCGTCTTTACTTTGATAAAAGACTTGTTTTGTCTCATAATCATTAGGATTAAAATCTATCTTGGGCTGACGGAAAATTTCACTTTTACCAGTTTTCATGTAGTAGCGGTAGATAGTGTCCGGTCTAATAAAGCTGGTGAAACTATAAAATGTTTCTGTATCATAACGTTTACCACCAAAGCCTCTAGCAGAAGCGAGTTCTGGTAATTCTACTTCGCGGATAAAGTTACCAGTGAGATCAAATATTTTAATTTGGCTGTGAGCATCTTGGAGATAATCAGCCACAAATTGATTATTTAAAATGCCAACACTTTCTAATGTTTCTGGGGCTTGGGGAATAATTTCTAACCAATTTTCTGACGCTTGATTTTGAGTATCAATGGCAATAACTCTACCCCGTGGTGCATTTAAATCTGTACGAAAGTAGAAAACTCCATCATCATGATCAATAAAGCTATAATCTGCCTCAAATTGGTTAATTAATTCGACCACCTCAGCATTAGGGTTAGTCAAATCTTTGTAAAAAGCCAAGTTTCTGTAGTCAGTCCCTAGCCAAACAGAAATAATCAGATATTTGCCATCTTCTGTTACAGTTCCACTAAAACCCCATTCTTTTTCATCAGGACGATGATAAATTAATATGTCTTCTGATTGAGATGTACCAAGTTTGTGGTAATAAAGTTTGTGGTAATAATTAACATCTTCTAATTTGGTTTTTTCATTTGGTTCATCATAACGACTGTAGAAAAAACCTTGATGGTCATTAGTCCAAGAAGCACCAGAAAATTTCACCCATTTTAAATGATCTTGTAAGTCTTCACCTGTTTGAATATCTCTAACTTTCCATTCTTGCCAATCTGAACCACAGGTAGATAAACTATATGCTAAAAGTTGACCATTTTCACTAATTTCAATTCCCAAAAGAGCAACTGTACCGTCTGCGGAAAGTTGATTAGGGTCTAGTAAAACTCTAGGTTCTGCATCTAAAATGGGCAGAATATAGAGAACACTTTGGTTTTGCAGTCCGTCATTTTTGAAATAAAAGTAGTTTTCACCTTTTTTAAAGGGAATACCATACTTTTCATGATCCCATAATTTTGTGAGACGCTGTTTAATTTTTTCTCGCGCTGGAATTTGGTTTAGATAAGTGAAAGTAATTTGATTTTGTGCGTCAACCCAGGCTTTTGTTTCTTCCGAATCTGGATCTTCTAAAGCACGGTAAGGATCGACAACCACAGTACCGTGATAATTATCAACTTGATTGCTTTTTTTGGTGGTGGGATAGGTGAGAGGAGTTTGAGAATTAGACATAGTTATAGAAATTATTGCAGTGCATTCTCTATTTTCCCCATATCCCCATCTTTAGGCTACTACTCAAGAATATAAATTAGGTTTTGGGTAGTGAGGACTTTTCCCGGTCCCCAGTCCCTACTTAAGCGATAACCAGTTTTTCCCCTTTCAGCATCCGGGAAGCTGCTTCTAGTAGTGCTTCTTCTAGATAGGGTTTGGTAAAGTAACCACTAGCACCCAATTGAACGGCCATTTGTCTATGTTTATCTGCACCTCGTGAGGTGAGCATGGCTATAGGTAAATGATTGAGAGTGGTGTCTTTTTGGATGCGTGATAGCAATTCTAGTCCATCACATCTGGGCATTTCAATGTCACAGAAGACGATATCGCAAGGTAAACCAGAACGTAGTTTATCCCAGGCTTCTTGACCATCACGGGCTTGTTCAACGCGATAACCTGCTTTGTTGAAGGTGAGGGAAAGTAGTTCTCGAACAGTGATTGAGTCATCGACTATTAGAACTGTGGGTTCAATTTTTACTTCTGGGGCTTCAAGCATAGGAGGAAGGGCTTTCCGCGGCCAAGAACCGCCACCAATTTGTCTGGACATCTTACCTTGGAAGATGTCGATGATTTCTAAAACGTCGGCAATGGGCATAATGCGACCATCACCGAGAACGGTAGCACCGGCTACACCACTGGGTTTGGGTGCTGGCCCTTCAAATTGTTTAATAACTATTTCTTGCTCGCTGAGAACTTGGTCTATTTGGAGGGCAACCATTGAATTACCTGACCGCAAGATCACGACAGAAAGCATGTCATCATCTCGCGTACTGCTGTAGATACTGGCACGACTGATCTGGCGATTGAAGGCTAAAATTTCCTGTAAAGGTCGGAATGGTAGAACTGTATCCCGCCAGTAAATAAATGATTGTCCATCAATATCTTTGTGAATATCTGTGATGGGTATATCTACTGTGTCTTCTACGCCGTCCATTGGGAAGGCAATTCTGGATTTATCGGATATGCAGCAGAGAGCTTTGCAGATACTCAGGGTGAGTGGTAGACGAATAGTGAAGGTGGTTCCTTTACCTAGTACAGAATCTGTGCTAACTGTGCCGCGAATTTCGTTAATATCGTTTTCAACTACGTTCATGCCCACACCCCGGCCTTTGATATCATCAATTTCATCGGCGGTGCTGAAACTGGGCAGGAACAAAAGTTCATATAAGTCTTGGCGGGTCATATTTTGCGCTTCTTCTGGTGTGATGATCTCTTTTTGAATTGCTTTGAGTTTGACGTTATGGTGATCAATACCAGCACCATCATCGGTCACGGAAATAACTGTTTGGTTGCCTTGGTGGAAAGCACGGATGGTAATGATGCCCAGAGGTAGTTTACCTGCTGCTTTGCGGACTTCTGTTGTTTCAATACCGTGAGCGATCGCATTGTTGAGCATATGAGTGAGTGGATCGGTCAGATGATCCAAAATCATCTTGTCAATTAATGTATCTGCCCCTTCTGTTACCAACTCTACTTGTTTTCCATACTTGATACCGTTATCCCGCACTCCTCGACGCAAGCGATCAATGGCTTGAGCAAAAGGCACCATTCGCGCTTTGGTTAGTCTTTCTTGTAGCTGGGTGGTGACTTGGCGGAACTGCCGTGCTACACGCTCAGTTTCTTCGGTGACAAAGTCAATGTCGCTGGCTGACTCCCGCAGTCGGACAATGTATTCTATTGTTTCTTGGGAGAGGGTATGGAAAAGGGTAAATTGATCCATTTCCAGTTCGCTAAACCCTCTGTCATTATTAGCATTGCTAGACTGTCCATAGTCTCTGGATCTGCGGCTGCTTAACAGAGAAGCTTCTAGGAGTGATCGCTCGTATAACTCCTGCATTCTTCCACCCACATCTGAAAGATGCTGTACTTGAATCAGCAAGTTATCCAATGACTGTCGCAGACGTTCATGATCCTGCTCTAAGGTGTTACGATTTACCACCAACTCTCCAACTAAGTTACTCATCTCATCCAGTTGTTTAACTGGAATTTTCATGCCTTCTTCTCTGAGCCGACGAGTAGTGGGACGTGGTGTTTTACTGGCAGTAGATTTTGTAGTTCTGCCTTGAGCTGCAATGGTTTGATTGACTTCAGCCAGCAATTTCTCTAAGTTCCTAAATTCATCGGATATTTCTGAGTCCACAAAAGCATTCTGAGCTTTGGAGACTGTTGGTTGACTGACTATCGGTGCTGTTTTAGGCGTTTGTGTTGCTTGGGCATCATCTGTATTCAGCAATGCTTCTAAAGCCGCAAAATCCACATCTGGCATGGAATCGACATTAGGGGATAAATCTATTTCTTCCTCTAAATCTAATAATGTTTCTAAATCAGCAAATTCATCCTGGATATGAACCTGATTTTCTGGATTAGCTACTGCTGTAGTTTCTGCCTCTAGTTCTTCATGATTTGCTTGTTCAAGGTTTACCAGAAACTGATCAGATAAATCATCTGTAATTTCGTTTTCTAGCCCCAATTCTAAGAAAGTAGCATCCCAGGAGGCAGTATTGATGTCTTGTACCAAAGTTTCGTTGACTTCTTCCTCTTGTGCCTCTGGCTGTGTCGCGACACTCAAATTGAGAATATTGAAATTATGAGCAGTATTAATCTTTGTATTTTCCTGGCGAGCAAGTGTTGAGGAACTTTGGCTTATACTTATATTCTCTAGGGAGACTAATACATTCTCTTTATTGTCATCAAAACCAGCAAAAATATCTAGTTCCAGTTCAGCATTTGTTTCGGAAAATTGTTTAGTAAATTCTGGACTAAAATCCAGAGTTTCTGGCTCAGGAGAGAAGCTATACATTTCTGGTAAATACAATTCACCATCATCAACAATGCTAAAAGTATATTGGGAATCTGACCAGTCAGAAAATATATTATTATCTGGCTCTGATACCAATCCCAAATCCCCTAATTTTTCTTGCTCCTGTGCAGTACAATCAAAGTCTTCCAAGTAATTCAGGTTAGAAAGTGGCTGTTGAGTATCACCTAAAGTTTCTCCAAATGATGCAAATATATCTTCTTCTAATTCCCTCACTACATCTTGTCCGACTCCAGCATTGACTCCTAATATTGCTGCTGTATCTGTCGGATTCAAGAAGTCAAAATCATTTTCAGCTTGTGAAATTTCTGCTGTTGATGTTTCTGGTAAAGAAAATATATTTATATCACCAATTTCTAAATCTTCGGTTGTTTCTATTGATAAATCTGCTTGAATAACGGGTTCTATTTCGCCCAGCAAATTATCTGAAAACAAGTTTTCTAGTTGAAGCTGATGCTGTTCTGATGTGGGTTCACCAGCTACAGTTATTTCCTCTGGTGAATCGATCTTGTTAGTGGCTGAAAATTCTTCAAAACTGCTGGTAGTGACTACGGATTCTGGTGGTGTGAGTTCCTCTGAACAAGGAGATTCGTCATCATCTGGTGTTAATCCCCAGAGACTTTCCACTAATTCATCCGTCGTATTGATACTTGTTAAGCCAATTTCTTCTGAAGATTGTGACTCTTCTGGCTCATTTATCGTCAATTCTTCATTATCAATATTAGCTAGGGAAAATTCTAAATTTGTATGAGTAATGGCAATATCACTATGTTCTGTATTCTCTAGTTCTGAAAAGAGTTCTCCAAAGAATAGGTCTTCTGTGATATTAGTGGGGCTTTGTCGCTGATCATTGTTAGTGTCATTATCTAATGGTGAAAGTAAATCAGCTAAATCGGCATCAGCATATTCAAATCCAGTGTTATTACTTCCTATTTGATGAATGGTAGTTTCTATGTTTTCTTCATTTTGCCAATGTTCTTCTAAATCAGGAGTCTCACCTTCAAACAAGTCTGCTAGGGCACCCAATTCAGCAGTTCCTACCTCTAGTCCATTATGGTCAGGAGCATTGCTATTTAGATTGAATATGTCGTTTTGATCAGTGAATAAGGAAGTGGCACTCACAGAAGTTATATCTGTTTCAGTTAGTGCTATTTCTGGCAGCAGTACATTATCTGTATGTTTTTCTAGTATATTTGCAACTCCTGTGACTGTTGGTTGGTCTTCAACCCAATCAAGTTTTAGTTCATCTGGCCACTCAAGTTCGGGAATTAGTTCCAGTGCTTCTAATTCCTGACAAATGGTTATTTCTGCTTCTCTACCTTGAATAACTAATTCTTGGGCTTGTTTAATTTCGGTAATAACTATTTTAGCTAAGGTCAAATAAGTATTATCAGGATTGGCTATCGCATTGGCAGCTGCTTGAGACAATTTGCACCAATTGGACAAATTCATTGTCTCACCAAGTTTAACTAACTTGTGACAGCATTCCTTTAAATTATCCCGTGATGAAGATGTGTTACCTTCCTTAAACAGTTGCAATATCTCCCGCAAGGACTTTAGTACATGAGAGTGAAACTCTGACCACTGTTCACTAGCTACTACAGCTTTTGCTGGCTCTTGTTGAGGTACTAAATCCTGTTTTGGTGCTTGTATGGGTGCATTTGCAGCAATGGGGGTGGTAGTTGCTCCTGATTGTTCAAGCAGTAGTTCTAAATGTTGATTTAGTCCCTCCAAGAATGGTTCAGTTTCTAACATCAAAGTATTAGCCGTTTCTTCTGACAAACCAAACGGACTACCCACATGATCTAACAACGCTTTTAAAGTATCAGAGACACCAAGAAACAAAGACTCTAGCTTTTGGTCAACCTGAACTGGATGCTCTTTGAGAACTTTAAAATAATCTTCCAAACGGTGAGATGTCTGCTGGATACTGTTTAGGCCCAGCATAGCTGCCCCTCCTTTAATGGAGTGAGCAGCCCGGAAGACTTCGTTGATCATTTCTGGGTCGTTGAGGGTATCTTGTAGCTTCAGTAACCCCTGTTCGATTGTATTCAGGTGTTCTCTAGCTTCTTCAATAAAGTAACCCAAAATCCGTTGTTGTTGTTCCGGCTGCATAAACAAGGATGAAGAATAAAGGATGATTGACACTCCCCAACCTCAAGGTAAAGGGATTCTTAAGTAGCCCAAAGGCTTATGTCAGGGTAGGAGCAAGGTGAAGCACAAATATATTTTATACTTCATCCTTATTCCTTTATTTAGATTCAATGGTTTCCACCCGGAAGCGTTCTACGGAAGCAATCAAGTCGCGGGATACTCCCACCAGGTGTTGTAAAGCGGCTGAGACTCGCTGTGCTTCTTGGGATGTTTCTTGGGCTGTGAGTTCCACTGATTGCATGACCTGAGCGACAGCAAGAGAGGTTTCGGTTTGTTCTACAGTATCGCTGGTAATTGAGCGTACTAGACTATCAATATGATCAGCTACTTGGATAATGTTTTCTAGCGCTCGCTTGGCTTCTTCTGCTAGTTTTGTTCCTTTAATTACTTGTTGTGTACCTTCTTCCATCGCTGTCATTACAGAGCTAGTTTCACTCTGGATTTGCATCACGATTTGTTCGATTTCTTTTAAAGATTTGGCAGATTTATCAGCTAATTGGCGGACTTCATCGGCTACAATCGCAAATCCTCTTCCCGCTTCTCCTGCTCTTGCTGCCTCAATACTGGCATTGAGCGCCAATAAGTTGGTTCTAGAAGCAATCTGGGATACCAAGGCGACGATAGAGTTAATTTCTTGAGAAGATTCTGCTAATCGCTTCACTTTGCGGGTAGTTTCTGCCACTGTTTCCCGAATTTCCAAAATCCCCGCCACTGTATTTTCTACTGCTTCTCCTCCTTTGAGAGCGATCGCACTGGCATCACGAGCTACAGTTTCTGCTTCTTTTGCCGCTACTGCTACGCGTTGAATAGATTCGGTCATTACCTGTACGGAATTCAACGTCACTGCTAACTCTTCTGCTTGACGCAAAGCATCCCCAGATAATGCTCTAGCAAAAGTTTCTGAATTAGTCGAGCCTTTGGTTACTTCTCGTGCAGCTACTTTCACCTGCTGCACAATATCCCGCAAGTTTTGAATTGTCAGGTTAAAGGCATCCGCAACAGCACCTAGTACGTCTGCTGTCACCTCAGCTTGAACTGTTAAATCTCCTCTAGCCGCGCCTTCTACGTCGTCTAAGAGGCGGATAACTTGGCGTTGCAAGTTTTCTTTTGCTTCCTCTTGTTCCACCGCCTTGCGTTGCGCTTCATTGGTAGTTGTGAAAATTACCCGCGCCATATCGTTGAAACTCGTGGATAAGTAGCCTAATTCATCTTCTGAGTAAACTGTGGCTTGAACATTGAGATTTCCCTCTCGGACAGCATCAAACTGAGCTTGTAAATCTTTAGTAGTGCGCCGAATTTGCTTAAGTGCGAGATTACCCATAAAGCCAGCGGTCATACCACCAGCTACTCCTGCGGCCAAAGCCATTGCCCAACCTGTATTCCGCACCGATTCCCGTTGTGAGGGTTCTGAAAATTCTGTAGCGCCAAAGCTAATCAAAGCTGCTACCACGGCTGAGGTTAGCCCCACTGTGCCAGCGATATACCATTGCTTCTTCTCTAGAGACGCATTCTCAAAAAATCCAAACAAGCCTTGATCTATATTGACAGTTGGTTCTAGTTTAGAAGCATCTGTTTCTGTAAAAACAGGAACTGCTTCTTGCGCTCCAGTAATTGTGAATAATTCTTCATCACGGTCAACGACGTTATTCAGTGAAGCATTATCAGTAAAACTACTGCTACCGCAGGTTTTACTAACTCTATTTTCCCTGGTGTCTGACAATAACTCTATATCATTGTAGTTAGAATCTGCACTGAGATCAAAGCTAGGAATACTGCCTAAATGATCAAATTCGTTAAAATCATCCAAAAACTGAATATTTTGTGGAGTTTCTCCCTGCAAACGGTTATTATCTTCATCACTAGCAAAGCTTTCTGAGCCAAAGGCAGACTCAAATGCTTCTAAATCGAAACTATCATCATCAAAGTTATGTTGATTTTGTTTCCCATCTGAATTAGCCTGCTGATCGGTATGATCAGAATTGTTATTTAAAGATGAAGATACTTGATTATTAAAGTTAGAAGCTGAGTTATTGTTTAGTTCCTCTGGAATTTTTTGTAACCAACTGTCTGCACTACTCAAAGAAGTCTCGTCACTGATGTCTATAAAATCTTCTCTAGTGAAATCATCATGGAGTTCTTGTTCATCAATGATGACATGAAGACTTTTCTGACTATTGCTGGAGAAGCCCAAATTCCCCATATTTATATTCTCAAATTCTGATGAATCTTCTGGTTGCCTGAATGATTCAGCCAGCGATGAAGCGTTATAGTCATCTGATAAATTAATATCTCCAAAATCTGAGTTCATTTGAACATCATTCATGGCTGAATCCGCTTGATCAGAATTTCCATCAAGGTCAGAGAAATGATTATTTTTTTGGCAGACAGGAGATAATTCCAATTCTCCTAATGCTTCACTGCCACTGCTACTTGCTTGTAGTTCAGTAAATGGTTGATCTAAAGCAAAAGGATCATTACCAAAATCTACTGTGTTACTGGATATTCGATCAAAGTTAAGACTGTCTAATGAACTATCAAACGGATTACTCACAGATATATCTTCGAGAGCTTCTTCAGATACTTCATAATCACCAAAAGATTTTAGATTAAAACTGGAGTTATCCAAGTCTATATCAACTCCTAAATCTAGTAATTCTCCTTCATCAGTTACCAGCCCGTTTGATACTTTCTCAGAATTTATTAGTTGTTCGAACTCTATTTCTGCTGCGTCTTCACGCAAAGATTGTAGATATAGATTGATATTTTCAAGATAACCAGTGGCAGAACCAATAATTCCTTCATCATCTGTTAAATGAAACACCTGCTCATATTCGGCTTTTGCTGTTTCAAAATGCTGCAAAACATAGTATATATGACCCCGCAACAGATGAGAATTAGGATCATCTGGTAGATTATTTACCGCTTGGTCCACTAAAGTAGCCGCAACCTCATAATCTCCTTGTGTATACGCTGTTACTGCCTGCTGATATTTAGAATTTTGATCATCTATATTTGTTGTTGCCATTTCCACCCTCCCGACTTCATCCTGCCCACCTAGCACTTCGCAAAATTGCCGTTTGATCTATTAGTCGCAGATACTTATTATTGTTAGTATCTAACCATTCTCCACGTAAAAAGGGAGCCATAGTATCTGGGATGTTATTTGGCGGCATCAAAGATTGTGCATCTAGCCAGCCCATACCACAGATTTGCTCGACCCCTAAGCCTACTATTATGTCTTGATCTTCAATAGCAATTACTGGTATCTCAGATTTATCTGTGTTTAAGGGAGTTGCATCCCCTAGAAATTGACCCAAATCTGCCACCCAAATTAATCGCCCTCGCAAATTAAGAGTGCCTAAAAGCAGTGGAGAAGCGTTAGGAATTGGGGTGATGCGATCAGGACTAAGTTCTATTACTTCCCGGATGCCAGTTGCTTGCAATGCAAATTCCTGATGCGAGGGAATGTAAAATCTTAAATGTAACTCCCCTTCAGGACTTTCTAGTTGTAATTCCGGGCGAAATTGGTCTTGACCACTACCACTTAAAAAGTCGGGTTTGCTAACCATGTTCTTTTCATCCTTATCCTCGCAGCAGTTGTTTGACTGTTCCTACCAATTCAGTTGGTTGAAACGGTTTGGCTATGTAAGCGTCGGCTCCCTGTTTCATACCCCAATAGCGATCAAATTCTTCACCTTTGGATGAACACATGACGACAGGGACATTTTGGGTCTTGGGATCGGACTTTAAACGCCGACAAAGTTCGTAGCCGTTCATCCGGGGCATGACAATATCTAAAACTACTAAATCGGGAGGTGTGCTTTGAATTGCTTCTAAAGCTTCTACTCCATCCCCAGCATGGGTAACAGTTAGACCACTAGCTTTAAGGAGGTCTGTAATCATCTCCCTTTGGGCGATACTGTCTTCAACAATCAGAACTGTACTCATAAATCCCTATCTACCTCCTGCTTTATACTTTCTTTCTCTGGAATTTTCCCCAATTGTCTATACAAGCGATTTATTGTATAAATTATTTATACTGCTTCACTAGTTTACTGAGTATGGCAGTTTTGCTAGTGTTGGCTGATTCTGTGATAACATTTTTTACCCTATCTTTGAGCAAATCCACAAGTCTTGTATTCTGTTTATTTTCCCACAGCCGAATCTATGTTGATATATTTTTCCACAAGCATCAGTAATTCAGTGTCTGCAAATGGCTTGGTTAAATAATCTGTAGCCCCAACCATCCTGGCTCTGACGCAATCGATAAATCCTTCTTTCCCTGTCAGCATGATAATTGGTAAAAGACGAAATGCTGTAGAATGTCACAGTATGGAACATATTTCATATCCATCTAATTCTGGCATGGCAATGTCGCATAAAATTAAATCTGGCTTGAGTTGAAAAACGAGGCTGAGGGCTTCTAAAGGTTTGGTGATCGAAATTGCTTCATACCCCTGTGGTTTTAAGATTGACTCTACTATTTCACAGATGGTGATTGCATCTTCAATGCATACTACCCGTCCTTTGTGTTTATCTACCTGCTGCCAGTTTGGTAGTTGATTATTAGCACCTGAAGTCACATAATATACTAATTGTAGCCATCCCTATTGTACGTAAGGATATATTGCTTTGGCAACGGTTAAAATATCACGATTCACATAACGAGCCAATTGGCGCAAAGTTGTTTTACCATCAGCCCAATGTTGTAATTTATTCACTTTTGATGCTAGTAGTGCGTCGTTGAGTCTGGTGGTGTCTGCCAGAACTAGTAACTGTTCTGGTGATTCTATATGTGGATACATGTGCTTCCGTTTTTGCACTTAATTGGTAATTTTTGTCACCAAAACCGTAATCTCCAAGTTAGTTAGTTCTGGGACAAGTGCTGCACCTAAATCAAAAATGAAACTACCTTGGTGTAAACTCAGTAAATCAAATAGTGTCTCATGCACCAAGCCGTGAATAATATTCCGGGCTACTTTTGGAGTGATTATATTCTGTTCCAAGAGTGACCAAATGTAACCATACTCCAGAGAAATCATTGATTCTAAGTTCGCAAGCTGCGTTTTATTACGCGGTTGTTCAACTTGGTAGTGACGCAAATAATCGTCAATTCGGTATAAACTACTTTCACCAGCTTGACAATAAACTATTTGCCCGTTTAGAAAAAATACGAACCAAGACTGTGGTTTACTTTCCCCCACAGGATGATCCTTGATACCTTCTTCTGGACTAGGTTTATGCCTCTGATAAGAGCTGTGCGCTTCCACCCACAACTGCCCTGTTCTTTGTCCTAAGGAAATCAGTTGTAGAATACTGCAAATATCCATCTCCTTTAAATTCCCCTGCATTTAGCTAAAAAACCCTCCTTGACTTTCCAGAGAGATTACTTGATTAATTGTTACCAAAATTAGGGTGCAGGGGTTAAGGTGCAGGGTGTATTGGGCTAATAAAAAATTATTTGATTAAATCAACACCCTGCTCGATACCCAAGTGGTTGAAAGCCCACGCCACTAGATTTCAGCGGGCAGACCCTGCCAACGCAGTGGCTCTTCAACTTATTGATGGGGATACCCCCACACACCGCACCCTACTTAAATTCAGGTTTTCCATATTTCCAGTAGAATGGCAGGATGATTATCTATGCCAGCAGTTTTAGTAACCAAGTATGATTATTTTGTAATGGATTTTTGACGAAAATAGTGTTCACACGGTAGCCGTAGTCACTATTATGTATACAGGACATAAAAGTTCCGCCCAGAGCGCATCTACCATATATCAAGATATATCAAGATATGAGATATCAGTTCCATAAATAGTTTTGTCTATCTTGTGCTGCTAAACTTAGCATAAATAAGATAAGTTAACAGAATAATCTAAGGTATATCCTAAAACACGGACATAAAGTGCATCAAAAGGACTAGCGGTGTGCTGTATCTAGCAGAAGTACAAAAGCAGAAGGGCGGTTTACTCGGTGGTGGTTCTAAAACAGAACTCAAACTACTAGCTTGTCAACGCAGCGACCAGAATTGGAGTACTGTATCGGAAGAAACTATTGGGGCTGAAGAAGCCAGTAAATTAAATGATGGCGCACTGGTACTGGTGGAACTGAGTCCGAATCGTCAAGTAAAGCGAATTCAGGAAGCAGGTCGTCCGCTAGTAAATATTTTGCAGAATTTTTCCCGCCAAATGGAAAAATTTAAGCTGAAAGAAGATGAGATTGACCAGTGGAAGCAATCGCTAATGTTTCAAGTCCAAGAGCTAAATCGCCGAGAAATGGAGATGGAATCGCGCTGGGAAGAACTGCAACACCTGGAACATGAGGTACAAGATTTAGAAAAACAAAAGCAGGAAGTGAAATCATCCCGTGAGCAAATTGAACAGCTCCGGACTGAAGTTGAACGCAATCGTCAGGAACTAGAAGGTGCTTGGGAGCATTTGCGGGGAGAACAGCGTCGTTTAGATGACCTCCAAGCATATTCCCCCCAAGGCACGGTTGTGGATGAGGCGCAAACTAAGGCAATTACTGATTTACTCAATCGCTTGTCTGGTGGTGTTGGTTCCACTGTTGCATTGCGGGAAAACCTCAATTTTGCTTTTGAACTCCTAGAACAACAGCAAGCTACTCTCAACCCACATTGGCAACAACTGGAGCAGCAACAGTCTTTAGCTCAACAACAACAAGGTGAAGTTGAACAACTGTCGCAATCTTGGCGCGATCACCAAACCGAATTTCAACAGTTCCAAAATTCTCTACACCAACAAATAGCCGAGTTACAACTAACTACAGCAACACTTAAAAACAAACAAGGGTTGTCTGATATACTTAAAGAACAGTTGGGAACTCAACAAGATTTATACCAACAAACCCAGGCTTTGGTAGCAATGGCTGACAATCTGCTTTTTGGCCAGCAAGTTGATGTAGAAGTTTTGGAGAACCTTTCCCTGGAAGAACTACAAAAAATAGTTCAAGACTTGCACGATAAACTGGAAATTGATTCTAGTTTCGTTCAAGACCAAGAACAAGAGCTAAATTGCAAAGAACAAGGTATAAAAGACTTAGAAGCAAACATACAACAAGTGTCTGGAGAAGAACTAAAAAATTTAGAATTAGAACTAGCTGAAGAAAAAGACCTCTATCGGATGCTCAATAAAAGTTTAAGACCTCAACGCAATAATTTACTCAGGCAGGAGCAAACTTTTAAACAGCACCAAAAGATACTGCTGCAACGACAAGGACACTTTGTTATCGACTCTCCAGGTAATAACACGATTAATTTAGATTCAATTGTTTCCCAAATTGATAACCAACGACAACACAATTTCCACGAATTGCAAAAGCTGGAAAATGAGATTCAACAGCTAAGTGCTGATATTGAGATTAAGCAGGGGGAAATTGATCATCAAACTCAGGAGCTAGAGTCCAAGGATCAAGAACTCAAATCAATGGAAGAACAACTACTCAACTTGCAAACGGCAACTGCTGAATGCTGGGGTAGGGTAAATTTATATCAACAAGCACTACAACCTATTCAAGATTGCTTGGATAGTTTGCGGGATAAGCTGCACACGATCTCAGACTCTTTAACTCATGTTGAAGAGGTTGGTGATTCTCAACGTCAGACTATTAGCGAAATGCGTCAAACCATTCAAAGTTTGATGAATATGCCGGATGTATTAGTTTCTTAGTAAAAAGGAAGGATTAAAATCCTTCTTTTTTATTAACTTATGAAAATCCAGTCACCTTGTACTTGAGCGATCGCACCTCCAGGAAACGGATCGGTTTGGGAACGATTGGGGGCTGTAATTAAAACCCTTAACTTCTCAATATGTTCAAAGTTGGGAGCATCAGGTAATATTTTTTGTAATACCTGACGCATTACCCTACGTTGCAAGGCTAGGGGTACTCTTTTTAAGATGGGACGATTTAGTTGTAAAATATCATTCTCACCCTTTTCTGACGCTTCCAACCGCAATTGATGGGCTGTTTGTTCTAAATACTCTACCTCTGCAAGCAGGAGTTCGGCAGTTTGAGCCAAATTTGATTCTACCTGGGGGTTAAAATTTTCTTTTAAATATGGGATTAATTCTTGACGAATGCGATTTCGTGCATATTGTAAATTTTGATTGGTGGAATCTTGCCAAATTGGTAAATTAAATTCTTGACAAAACTGCTCCGTTTGGGAACGGGTAACTTCTAACAATGGACGTACGAGGATAATATTCTCATTTAGTGGACGTTGCCAAGTTAAAGCTTGTAAACCGTCAGCACCAGTACCGCGCATCAAGTTGTAGAGTAGAGTTTCCGCGCGATCGCTTGCAGTGTGTCCAGTGACAATATATTGATAATTATGAACTTCGGCAATCTTTGTTAAAGCTTGATAACGCCAATTTCTGGCTGAGGCTTCATTCTTAACTGGATTTGTAGCGGTTTCTAAATAAAAAGGTGTATGCCAATTGTGTGCTAAATTTTCCACATGGTGAGCATTAGCTTGGGAATCTTCACGCCAGCAATGATCACAATGAGCTATAGCTAAACTCCACTTCCATTTTGGTTGTAAATCCAATAATAGTTTAATTAAGCACAAAGAATCTTGTCCACCAGAAACCGCGACTAATAACTTTTGGTTACGTGCAAATAAATGACGGGCGCGGATAGTACAATGTATTTCGGCGTGGATGGCAGTCCATGTCATGAAAGAATTTTTAACCGTCAGATAAACTTATATTTTATCCCACATTCCGCACCTTTAACTGTCAGAATCGGTTACTACGGAAGTGAAGTCATGAAAGAAGAGTAAAAACATACATTTATCTATAAAAGAAAACAAATTTTGGAGGTCAATCTTTTCCAATTTAAGGTTTTTGGTACTAAACATGGTAATAGGAACTCCACAGAGGTAGTAAATGTTGATTCGTCAGAGGCTAACCCCATATTGGGATTTTCACCTATATTTTTGATAGTTTGATCAAAAAAAAGCTAAACCTTCTCTGAATTCTTCAATTTCAATTAATAGTTCTACTTCTTGTTTACCTTGCAACGTCCCTGCTGCAAGTTCTTGACAGCGCTCTTCAATACTCCCAAATAGTTTTTTCAACTCGACTATAGTTGTCTGAGGTTGGGAATTAACTGGTGGTTCCCCGTACTCGTCAGTCCAAGATTTGAGATGTTGCAGAAGTAACCGTGTCTGTCCTGGTAATCCTGAATAAAGTTGGATTAATTTGACTATTGTAGTATCAAATGTATTTTGTTTACAGAAAGTATATGCTTGTAAAAATAATTCCTCACCATCAGCATCTAATCTCTGAATCATTTAATTTTTAACTTGCTAAACGAGAACTTAAGCCTGTTTCATTTGATAGGGTTTTTGCATCTAGAACACTGCATGAGATTGAGCAATTTCTTCTGGTGTTAATCTTGATAATATATGAAATATATTGTCACACTTCTCTTCTTACTTATCAAGTAAAGTCAGGGGATGGTTCTCATTAGTAATCTTTTCGTCATCAATATATGCTAGAGATAATTGCTGTTCCTCTATATCTGATGACTGTGGATAGTTTTGAATTTTGTCTGCTTTTTCTATAACATCTGTTACTGTAATACCCTCATCAATCAAAGAAGACGACTCTGTATAATTAGGAACATATTCAATCTGGTCGATACCATAGTTCGGTAATATATCAGTATCAATTACAGATATAAGTCCTGGTGAAAATTCATCCAGTGTGGTGATGTTTGTATAAACTAAGTTGTTGATGAGTCCGAAAGTGGGAATAGCAACAGATACATCAAAACTAGTTTGATAGCGAAATTCTCTCAGTTCAAAATCTAGTTCAAAATTCCCTATAACTAGTTTACAATTAGCTCGTTACAATTAGCTATATTGATAAATTCCGAAACAGACAACAGTTTATTTTCAGGTACGAGAGTAGGATAAATTGAGTAAAAAACTATTTGCTGTTTTGAGTATACTTTAGCGTAGCAATTCCATGTACCATTTTTACCTTGGCAGGTAAGACCTAATATAGGTTCACCTTCAATTTTGATAAATGCCCAGTCATCTTCTATAAAAAAAAGTTGACCAATCTTTGAAAAATATCTTCATAGTCATAACTAGGATTAGCTAATCCCTTAAACCCCTCTACTACTTCCTTAAATCTTTGAGAAATAGTTTCTTCATCCATAGATGATATACTACTATCTATCCATTCTTACAGCCCTTTGCTTATTTTATCTCGAGACTGAGCAATGGTTTCATCAGTTATTGATTGAAGATTATTTTCTGTCCAATCCTGGAAGAAATTGATAATGGCGCTGTTAAAATTTGCGCTGTCAGATATGTCCTTATTTATTATAGATAGGTTTAGGTAATCCCAGAAGCTACGGTAGCCAGTTTCAACTGGTAAACGTGGTTGTTTAACTTGTAAGCCTAACCAACTTTCTGTGTTAAAAAGTAGATGAGTGGGTTCTGATTGACTAAGTTGATGAAGAGAAGCAGGTGCATTATTCAAATGTGGGTACAGGAGTGGTAGGAAATCAGGTTTTAAAGTAGAGCTATGATTTCTATATTAGTTTCACTGTTAAATCCTCGATTGGAGACAGAGCCAGGTAATTCGGGTTGTAGGTTGAATCATGCTTGTCTGTCTATTTGTTGGTAGAGTTCAGGGGGTAATTGAAATACCAGATGCGACTCGACAAGGGTGTTATCGAGTTGTTTAATAGTTAATGTTGTTGCATTTACTATTAAAGAAGTCTGGTTAGAACTATGTAAAGTTAGTTCGGCGTTTAACTGATGACTTTAGCTACTATCACTGTTTACGTTATTGAACGAGATTTTTGTCAAGCTGCCTATTGGTCATTAGCAGGGGCTGTTTTATCTTGGGTAGGTTTGATGCACAGCTATAAGTAGAAGATCGCAGATACGGTTATGTGGGTTGAGGAACAGGTAGTAGTTGGGCTGTGGGTTATATTTTGCTGGCTATTTTGTTTTTCTACCTTTCTTGGCAAACAAGACAACAACACGAATAATCCTAAAAGTGTCTAGAAAATATCACGTAACTTTTGGTGGAATTAAGCATGAACATAGATAATCATACTTTAGACTTGGTGATTGGAGGATTAGCGATCGCCATTCTTCTAGGTGGAATGCTAATGATGTTTACTACCGTCTTGACAAGCAAGAAATAATTATCTTCACCCAGTCTGGCTGGGTGATAAATCACCTTGTATGAATTAGCATTTATGTATCCTCTTAGATCCCCAACTTTTTTAGGAAGTCGGGGATCCTGTGATTGATTACTTGCGCTCTGATACGAACGCAACTTTATTTTTAGAGAACAACCAATTACTAAAGTGCTGTATTTTCGCAGTTAAACTCTTAATTAAGCTGATTTGCGGTTGTTTTCTGGGTGCTGCTAGTTTTAAAACTACCTCTAGCAACCAAGGGGCAAAGTTTTGAGACCAGACGGCTAAATGAGATTGCCATCCGACTAAAATTTCTGATGTATCCTTTTGCAGTCCGATCATGAGTGCTTGGGCTACTTGCTGGGGTGTCATAGGGGTGACTCCACGAAATAGTTTTAAGTCGCGCACCATATCTGTGTCGGTGAGGGTGGGAAGTAAAGCGACAACGCGGATGTTGTGTTCTGCTAGTTCCCGACGCAAGGCTTGAGTAAAGCCTAAAATTGCAAATTTGGTGGCTGAATAGGTGGCCATTGTTGGTGCTGCTACTTTCCCCATCAGACTGGAAACATTGACAATTGTTCCCTCTCTTTGACTAACCATACGTCGCGCTATCAGACTCGTGAGGTTATACATTCCCAACAAGTTAACGGAGAGTTCTTCTTGCACTTGGGGAAGTTTTGATTGCAGAAATGAGTTTTGATATGCGACTCCTGCACAGTTGACAAGTATATGGACAGGTCCATAGTTGCGCCACAGTTGGGCGATCGCAATATTCACGTTGACTGATTGGGTTAAATCTAAGGCGATGATAATCGTTTCGGTGCCTATTTCCTCAATTTCTTGGGCTACTTGGGCTAATTTATGGTGATCGCGTGCTACCAATATCAGCCGCTTTACTCCTTGCTGGGCTAATTCTAATGCGATCGCTTTACCAATTCCACGGGAAGCCCCTGTAATTAAAGCAACTTTGCCTTGAATATTCATCGGTTTTCACCTCCAAATTCTTGGACTTACCTCTGCTTTTTGCTATCCAAAAGGTAAGATAATTGATGAACAGTAAGATTGTTACGCCAGATATTTCTGTTTATTACTCCTTTGCAATACCCCTTAATTGCCTGTACAAAACAGAAATTCCTCGTTGATACCATAGATTAGTCAAAACTCAAGTTGATTGGCAGAGTGGATACAGAGCATCGGTTTTACCTCTTTTTCATCCGAGCATTCACCAGTTGGTTGGCACTACACACCTTAGCAACTAAATCAAGAGATTGCAATCTTTTTTAATAAGAATTTCTTAATACTTATTTACAAAGAAAAATAATATATATAGAAATTTTTCGGTTAGATAAGTTTTGATTAATACTCAAGGCCTCATAATACTGCAAAGGGGTGAAACTTGGACTTATGTCATACTGATAGCGCAGCGTGCCGTAAGGCATGGGTAACGTAGTGCAACGAAGTATCTCGGAGATTCTTCACTATCTCTTTCAGAGACGCTCTGCGAACGTTCAGAATGACACTTTTAAACGGTTTTCAGTATATATGCATTCCCTGACAATATACCCCTACACCCCATTCCCTGGAAATTTTCAATTACTGACCAGACACTCTAAAATGAGAGCAGCAAAAGACGAATCGGAAAACAAGCACACTCCATGCGTATTTCTTTAACCTGGCTGCGTGAACTAGTAGAAATAAAACTTAGTCCAGAAGAATTAGCCGAAACCTTGACAATAGCAGGGTTTGAAGTAGAAGATATTGAAGATCGCCGCACTTGGTCCAATGGCGTAATTGTGGGGAAAGTGCTTGAGCGTCAACCCCATCCCAACGCTGATAAATTGAGCATCTGTCAAGTAGATATTGGTGCAGATGAGACTTTAAATATTGTTTGTGGTGCGGCTAATGTCCGTGCTGATATTTATGTCCCAGTTGCCACCACAGGAACTTATTTACCAAAAATTGATTTAAAAATTAAACCCGCTAAACTTAGAGGTGTCCCTTCTAACGGGATGATCTGTTCCTTAAAAGAACTGGGTTTACCCACAGATTTAGACGGAATTCATATTTTTACCCAAGAAAATCTGTCTCTGGGTAGTGATGTTCGTCCATTGTTGGGTTTAGATGATGTGATTTTAAATGTCACCGCGACAGCTAACCGTGCTGATGCTTTATCTATGGTGGGGATCGCCAGGGAAGTCGCAGCCTTGACTGGTGGTCAATTATCTATTCCACAACTAGAAAACGTGACAATTGCCCAAAATACAGGAAATTTAACCGTAAAAATCCGTGAGACTCAAGCTTGTCCGGCTTACATCAGTACAGTTATTGAACAAATCAAAATCGCCCCATCTCCTGAGTGGTTACAACAACGTTTACGTTCCGCTGGAGTCAGACCAATTAATAATGTTGTAGACATTACCAACTATGTTTTATTAGAATGGGGACAACCTCTCCACGCTTTTGACAAAGAGCGTTTACAATCTGTAGCTAGTAGTGAAAATTTAACCGTTGGTGTGCGCTTTGCTGATGCTGGAGAAACCTTAAAAACTTTAGATGGACAAACCCGCACTTTGTCAACCCAAAATTTGTTAATTACTGCTAATAACAAAGCAGTTGCTTTAGCAGGAGTAATGGGTGGAGAAGAAACACAAGTTCATGAAAGTACACAAAGTCTAATTTTAGAAGCAGCTTTATTTGATTCTGTCGCCATTCGTCGTTCTTCCCGCAGCCTGGGATTAAGAAGTGAAGCTTCTGGTAGATATGAAAGAGGCGTAAATCGAGCCGAATTAGAAATAGCTAATAACCGCGCTTTATCGTTAATTAATGAATTAGCGTCAGGTGTGATTCTCCAACAAGAAATATTTGATACTCGTCCTGATCCCTCCACTTGGTCACATTCTATCTTACTGCGTTTAGATAGAGTCAATGAAGTGCTAGGTCCGATTCAATCAGAAGAAGAAACTGGAGAACTGGAAGTAGATGATGTAGAAAAAATCCTCACTGCGTTGGGATGTGAATTATTGAAAGATGAGGAATGTACTTGGAAGGTGACAGTACCCCCTTATCGTTATCGTGATCTAGAACGAGAAATTGATTTAATTGAAGAAATTGCCCGTCTTTATGGTTATGATAAATTCTGCGACACCTTACCGGATAAAGCAGAAGCTGGTTATTTATCTTTAGATCAAGAACTACTCCGCAAAATACGATCTTATTTACGGGCAGCAGGTTTGACGGAATTAATTCATTATTCTTTAGTCAAACCAGGAGAAGATAAACAGATAGTCCTTTCAAATCCTTTATTTGCCGAATATTCAGCACTGCGAACTGATTTAATCGCTGGTTTAATTGACGCTTGTCAATATAATATAGAACAGGGAAATGGGATGCTGAATGGTTTTGAAATTGGGCGGATTTTCTGGCGAGAAGAAGAAGGTTTAGACGAAGCTGAAATGCTGGCTGGGATCATGGGTGGTGATTCTACCCTTGGTAAATGGTCACGTGATGGACGGGAACAAACCCTGACTTGGTTTGAAGCTAAAGGCATTTTAGAAAGTGTATTTCGTCAATTTAATTTGCAGGTAGAATTTCAACCAGAAAATCGAGATTCCCGTTTGCATCCAGGACGTACCGCCTCTTTATGGGTGCGGGGAATCAGATTGGGTACTTTTGGACAAGTTCACCCCCAATTGCGACGGGAAAAAAGTTTGCCCGAGGCCGTATATGTGTTCCAATTAAGTTTAGATGTGCTCTTGAATACCCTGGATGATGATCAACTGTTAGTTCCTAAATTCCAGCCTTTTTCTACCTATCCAGCCAGTGATAGAGATATTGCCTTTTTCTCTCCTGTAAAAGTCACCGTTTCGGAAATTGAAAAGGTGATCACGAAAGCTGGTAAAGGGTTATTAGATTCTGTGGAATTGTTTGATGAATATCGTGGTGAAAATGTGCCACCAGGACAAAGGAGTTTAGCTTTTCGGTTAATTTATCGTTCAATCGATCACACTCTCACCGATGCAGAAGTAGAAGCAGTGCATAATAAAGTTCGTGAAGCTTTAGTGGAGAAATTCGGAGTGAGTTTGAGAAGTTAAAATTTGGTAATTGGTGATGGTTTATTGGTGAGCCAGTGAAGTCTTGGGGGAAACCCCCAAGACTTCACTGGCGAACTCGAAGGGTGATTGATAAGAGTTTTTTATTAATTACTAATTCTCATTATCAAAACTACTCAAAAACAGGAGACCAAATTTCAGGAATCGCCACTTCCCAACCAGGTAATAAATCAGGAAGTTTTAAAATATTACCATCTTTTAAAGTCACTGTTTAACCATTACAAGAAACTTCTACTCTTCTTGTTTTAGGATTAATTAAAATTCCCACTTTTGAAGGTAAATTAATAAAGTCTTGAATCTTTTTTCTGAGTTCATCTATAGAATCAGTTTTAGATTTTACTTCAACTACCAAGTCAGGAACTAATTCTGCATAATCTTCTGTTGATTGCTTAAGTCTATCAGCACGTACAAAAGTAACATCGAGCGCACGCAAATCAGAATTAGGTAATTTAAAACCTTAGAACCAACTACAGTGCCTAGTTTACGAGGCCTGACCCAGTTTCTTAACAAAGCTGCAAACTGAGTACCTACTTCTTCAGGTTCATAACCTGACGGACTCATAATAATGATGCTCCCACCTACTAATTCCATCCGATAGTCTGGATATGCTATCTGTATTTCTTATAGTTCTTTCACGGTTAAAGACATAATGCTTTTCTCCTGAAATACTACGGAAATACCTATTGGTTGTCTTATTCGATTATATCTTACTACTAGATGTTGCGGCTCGCAAACATAAATGCTCCGGCTTGCAAACAAGACAACTTGTCGCTCAAAACCTTTTGCAAATAAGCATCCTGTTTATTTGCAAAAGGTTTTGGAGTCATCTCAATAGTAAAAGAACTTGGGTAACATGGCGAAGAGACGATTTATCCCTTGAGCAAGGTAAGCTTGTCTTTCACTTGCTCAAGGGCTACTTTAGGTATACCGAACCGTAGTTTGAATAGCTGGAGTTCCCTTTTTGATGATATGACTGAGATAATAAGCAACCTCCTCCAAAGTCCATCCGGCTTCACGCGCTCGGTGAGCAAAATCATGTTACAGATCATGAAAAGTTACATCATGGATAAGTTCCCACTGTCGAACATTTGCTTGTGCTTTAATGTTTTTCCACCAGCGATGAATGCCCGCAACAGTTAGCCGCTCACTGCGCTGAGAAGTAAAAGTGTAAGAACTCTCAGGATCTCGTCCATCGTGATAAATATATTTATTCAAAGGTTGTTGGGCAGCATTAATTTAGATCAATATCTCCCGCCTTACCGCCCTTGTAACCAACGTGCAACCAAGCAACTTTGAGGCCAATATGGGTATGCTCCATCCTTAACCACGAAACATCACTCACGCGACAACCAGCCCAGTCGCAACAACCAGCCCAGTACCCCAGTGCACACACAGCGTGGCTACGTCGATGACCATCTTCTTCGATCAGGTTCCGTAAAATATAACGTTCATCAGTACTCAATTATCTTGGAGCTAAAAGTGCTTGAGGTAGAATGTTTAAACCTCTGGTGGGATTACGAGGCAAAATCCCCTTCTCCTCAATCAGCCAACGAGCAAAACCACTGACAGCAGATTTAACCCGCGCCCTATGAGCAATGCTAGAACCTGACTGCTCCAGATAGGCAAGATAAATAATTTCCATCGCCGTTTTTGTCAACTCTTCGGGATAAAAATCTCCTCCATACCCAGGCCATTCTACAATCCAAAGCAGAAGTTGTCTGAGAACGCGGATATAAGCATCAAAAGTGCTATGCATTTTACCTCTTAGGAACTCCTCATACTCTACTAGTAGAGCTTCAGCCTCAGATAATAACCGTGTATCCACAGCACTAAACTTCCTTCAAAAATTTCTGTGGTGAGTTTTAGAGCCTCATTTGAAACTAATCTATCTCGAATTGTGATACTTTTTCACCCAACTAGCAAGAGAAAGTAATTTCTGTGGTCAGTTTTCTGCTACAAAAGTAAATGAGGTAAACATACTTGGAGCATGATCCGCAAGAAAATCCCATCAGAATCTTTAACCAACTTGCGCCATCGACTTGATATGTTACCAAGCCATTGCCGAGACCGTCCGCAGCTCATGGAAGAAACGGGAAATTTGTACGGCGTGTCAATAGATCCCCTATATCGCGCTTTGCGTAACTCATCCCGACCCAAATCCATCAACCGCTCAGATAGTGGCACACCTGGGAACTTGTCACAAGCAGATATAGAAACAAGCAGATATGGAAATGTACTGCAAAGTCATTGCAGCGACGAAAATTCGCACGTGCAACAAGAAAGGGCGGCACGTCTCCACGGCACGGGCAATTGAACTTTTAGAAGATTTCGGGATGAACACACCACAAGCTTTAATTCAACCACCCAAGGGCTTGTTAACCAAAGCTACTGTCAACCCTTATTTGAAAACATGGGGCTATGACCATCTCACAATGACCCATCAACTACCTGCAGTAGGTTTTCAGGCAGAGTACAGCAATGAATGTTGGCATTTCGACCTTAGCCCGTCAGATTTAAAAGACGTCAAACAACCCTTGTGGGTAGAATCGGCGGAAATCCGCTATTGATACTTTATAGTGTCGTCAATGACCGTAGTGGTGTGTGTTATCAGGAATATCATTGCGTCTATGGAGAGGATGTGACAGCAGCCTTGCGCCTCTTATTCAATGCCATGACAGCGAAACCCTCGGATGGATGCCCCTTCCAAGGGATTCCTGAGATGATCTATACGGATAACGGACCAATTGCTAAAAGCCATGTATTTCAAAACGTGATGGAATGCTTGGGAATGAAACTTGCTACCCATATCCCTGCGGGTAAAGATGGTAGAAGAGTAACAGCTCGGTCCAAAGGTAAAGTTGAAAGACCGTTTCGGACAGTTAAAGAAGCCTACCAAACCCTTTACCACTTTCACGAACCAGAAAATGAAGTTGAGGCTAACCTATGGTTACGCTAGTTTTTGCTAAATTATAACTACCAAGGACACCGTATAGAAGCGCACTCTCCCCTGGAGGATTCGTTGCAGAATCTGCCCAAAAGCGGAATCAGGCAGATGTGTAGTTGGGAGCGGTTTTGTACTTTTGCCCGCGAAGCGCAACGAAGGAAAGTGGATGGCTCCGCTAGAGTATGGGTTGAGGGCATAGCCTATGAAGTAAACCCAGACTTGGCATCTCGGTGGTGCTGGCTGGTCATCCCAAATTGAAAAATGATTTGCGCCGTCCGACTATGGAGGAAATTGGGTATCGAGCAACTCTGTTTTCCTTGGAAGGTATTCTTGGTAATCAGCGAGAATATATTGAATGGCTAGTATCGGAATATAGTATGTCTGATCCTCCCATAGGTGAAATATTGGAGGCAGAAGCTATTGAATTACTTGCCACGCGGCTATTGATACCACTACAAATTGAACAATATTATGACCCTAGCTTTGGAGGCTGCATACCGAGTCGCGGTTCAACCTGTTACTACGGCGATTTTGGAGTCCGTTCTGTCGAAGCCAATTGATGATTTGGAACCCACTCTCACAAGGCATGGCTATGAAGTGAGAGGCTTGGCGGAAGAAATGCTAAACCGGCTGAAATTAAATCACTGTTTCGTGGGCAACTTGATCCAACTCGTGCGCGTGAATTACAGGAGCAAATGTTAGTTGCAGGACTACCACTTTAGTCACAAGTTGTATTTGGTTCATTAAATATGGCAGAAGATCAATACTCGTATAGACAAGCATATCCACTGCAAGTGCAGGCAGTATTTATTATTTGCAATTAATTTGACCCGAACTGGTTGATTGCAAGCTGGTTACAATTATTTTGAGTCTGTTTACAATTAATTTGAGCCACAAATTGTCTTGTTTGCAAGCCGGAGCGTTTATGTTTGGGAGCCGCAACAGCTAGAAGCACTATTTTCAATTGTTTAGTTGCATATATATGTACGGTTGGAGGATTTTCCCCCAAAATATGCCATAACAGAAGCGAAGATACTACCAAACTTGGGTGTCTATACATGAAAAATTCTCAAATTCATTTTAGCGAACGCCATGCAGAAATTGATCTTTACCAACTCCAGAACCTATTTAATATCGCCGCTTTCTGGGCGAAGGGACGTAGTGTTGAGGATTTAAGCATAGCTATTGCTAATAGTGAACCAGTGGTTTCTGTTTGGGATAGAGAGCATTTAATTGGCTTTGCTAGAGCTAATTCTGATGGTATTTATCGCGCCACAATTTGGGATGTAGTCATTCATCCAGAGTATCAAGGTAATGGACTGGGAATTAAATTAGTAGAAACCGTTTTGAGTCATCCACGAATGCAGGTAGAGCGAGTTTACCTGATGACTACTTACCAACATGCATTTTACAAAAAGATAGGTTTTCAAACTAATAGTACAACTACAATGGTGCTATACAATCAATCTCATCTAGATTCTCTTCCATGTGGTGATGTTCAGCTTCAGGAATCGCTAGGGGCATAGATATTTGTAATCTGGTCAAATCCTGCTTTGCCTCTTTGGTGATGGGAGAAGGAATAATTTCTAATTTTCCTCCCATCGCTTCTAGTAATTTTTGATTAAGTAACAGCTTCATTCCTGATGACATTTCCATATTTTCTTGATTTATCTTTTTTCCAGATTTAATTAAATCTATAGGTTCACTGTAAATTACAGCATGATTCGGGACATCAAGCCAGATATAAACACAATTATTTGTAGCTGCGGTACTAGCAGAAAGATAAATACCGCCTTCTTCCATTTGCAAAAAGGTAGTATTTACTAAATTAACTAGTATTTGACGTAGCCAGCGATAGTCTGCTAAAACGTAAATTTCTGGTTCTGGAAGTGATATAGTAAATGAATAATTACGATTTGCTGCCAGTATATAAGTTAATTGATGAACTTCCTGTAAAACTTGGGTTAAGTGTATAGAGTGAATTTCTAATTTGTTTGTGCCTTGGTCGGTTCTGGCCACGCTGAGAATTTCATCAATCATTTTGAGCAATTTTAGCGATCGCTCATAGGCTTGAGCTACAAACTCCCTCTCTTCGGCTGGATCTTCACACAAATCATTCAAAATTAACTGATGTAATCCAATTAGACCATTGAGGGGCGATCGCAATTCATGGGTAGTCCGTGCCAAAAAACCGGCTTTAAATTGGCTCATTTCTCTAGCTTGATGGTAAGCCAGTTCTGTATTTTTTACCTGTTGTAATAAGTTATCTTGTAATAAGTTCTCTGTCTGTGAAGATACTGGAGCTAAATCAGACGACGTTGGTGATGATTTTCTCAAAAACCAGGTTAAACTACTCCCGACTGCTATTCCTGCCGCTAAATATGACCAATCGTTTAAAGTTGTCATAAAAAGTTTGATGCTTGATGCTCAATAATATCTTGTCATTTTTTCATCATACTTAATTTTTAATCTTTAATTTCTAATTTTTCACAAATTCTGGGGATTTAAATCCCCCACCTCATAAAATGACCCAGTGTTGTAGCGGGGTTTAAATCCCCGTTATATCACTTAATCACGAATTATTTTAATCACACCTTGACGTAAAATTTGCCAATCATTCCCCATCCATTTAGCAACTGTAGAAGGTATACCTAATCCTTTATATTCTGTAGATTCTAGAGTAAAAACTTCCGGAAACTGCATTTCTATTTCTGCAAGAGTTTGTAAAGCAGGTTGTCCTGATAAATTGACACTAGTTGTAGCCATCGGTCCAGTGTGTGCCAAAATAGTTTGAGCAACTGTATGATTTGGTACTCTAATTCCAATGGTTGTAGGGTCAGTAGGATTCATGACTTGGGATATTTTATTACTAGCCGGTAAAACCAAAGTCAAAGCACCAGGCCAATATCTATTCACTACCTCTTGCCATATGTGATATTCAATATCGCTACCTTGAACATAGTCCCATAAATCCTCAGTTTTAGCAGCCATTAAAATTAAGGGTTTATCTAAACTGCGTTGTTTCGCAGCATAAATCAATTCTGCTTGTTCAGGTATGGTGGCCAGTGCGGGAACCGTACCTGTGGGGAAGCTGATTAGTTTTCCAGCTTTTGCAGCATTTAGCAGAACTTCTAGAGAAACATTCATAAATATTAAAAAACTACTTATCTATTGTTGACAGAAACCCATGCACTTCCTCAAACAAAACGCGGTACAGATAGTTTAGAAGATCCTCTTTTTCCTGGATTGGTAATTACTTCTGAACAAATTTTTTAACAAGCTGATATTCCTTAATCAGTAATCTGCAAGTGAAAATAAAGTCCTGTTAATCTTCTTAATGCTCTAAATCCTGATTCAGACAGTTGTATAAGCCACAGCAAAACGTTCAATTCCTGCTAAATCACGATGAATGGAAATATTACAATAATGACCTTTATTTTCTAATAATTCTCTTACTATATCTGCTTGTCCTGCCATCATTTCAATCAACCACACTCCACCGGGACGCAAATACGCAGGGGAAACTTCTATTAAATGACGAATACAATCTAAACCATCAGCACCACCATCTAAAGCTAGATGTGGTTCATGTTTAAGCACTTCCGGCTGTAAAGTCAGTACGGTATCAGTGGGGATATATGGCGGATTTGATACCATTCCACTAAACTGACCCTTCAAAGATTCTAGCGGTTCCCACCACGAACTTTGATAAAATTTAACTTGTTCCCCAAAACCCACATTTTCAGCATTGGTTTTAGCAACCGCTAAGGCTTCTGGGCTGAAATCAACAGCATGAATAGTGGCATTTATCAATACCTCAGCTAATCCCAGTGCGATCGCACCACTACCAGTCCCCAAATCAGCCCAATGACCTGATTGTACACCGCCACTTACAGCAGCGGCCACAGCCAAATCAATCAACATCTCCGTTTCTGGTCTGGGAATTAAAACTGCACTTGATACTGCGAGTTTAAACATTCGCCAAGGTGTGACTCCAGCAATATACTGTACCGGCAAGCGGTCATGTAAGCGCCTTTGCCACAACTGGTCTAACTCTGCCAAAGAAATCTGGGTCTGGACTTTATCCCATGCTTTGAAAGATTCCAAACGCAGGCTCAAGCGGTCTAATCCAGCTATTTCCTGTAAAAGCCAATCTACTTCTACAGGAGATATATCATGAGTGATAGCACTCTGAATAGCTTCATTTCGCCACTGCCAAAGTTCCAAACCAGTAACCGGCTGTTGATTTATCATATTTAACCCTACTTAGAAGGCTAAGCTTTAGGCTTAGGCGCATTATTATTTGGAGGCAGAGTCCTAATATATTCTCTTGACTCTCGGGATGGAACCAAAACCACCTGGTTTAACCAAGGCTCGTCTTTATCTTTTAAAGTTTTAATCACCCCATCCACATCAATAACTTGAATATCTGCCTTGGGAAATTTAGGCTTCACTTGCGTTAATAAACCTTGTGCATCTTGCCTACTCAAGAATAAAGGAATCATTTGCTGTTTATTTTGACCCAGTTGAATGGGGACATATCCTTTATCTGGTGAAAATCTCACCGCAAAGATCGGTACACTCTTAAATTGATCTACTTTTTGACCGCTGGCACGTAGCAAGTCTAAAGCCCCTTTTAATTCTTTCTCTACAGGTTTGAAAGCGAACACAAGTCGATTAGATTGATCCTTGGTTTGTTGCAACTGTTGATAAATTACACCCAGAGGCACCGCAGTTACTTGCAGTTTTTTTGCCATGTCTTCCAGTTTTGGGTCTTTAATTTTAGCTTTCTGCAATTCTTTGATAAAAGCCAAAGCTTCCTGGCGACTCATATATACACCTGTTACTGAGGCGCTTTGTTTCCCATTTTGTGGAGGCAAGGTACGACTCAATGGCAGACCTTTATCATTAGTAATCAAATAAACGGGTACTGAGTCCAATTTATTTTTTATTTGTTGTTCTGATAAGGCCAACACAGGACTATTGAGAGACGTAACACTTCCTAGCAGCGTACTACCTATTAAACCTAAGCTTGTGCCCCAGCGAACTAATGATTTCATAACTACTCCTCACCTCAATATCAATAATTGAATTAACTTAGACATCTGAGAAAATGATGGCGTTTTATGGCGTTTCATACAGCAACAACTAGTTTTAGTTATACCAAGCTATTTAATGTATAAATAACTTATAGACTTATCTAATTGTTTTTAATCTGAGCTTTCTATTCATTACTAAATGCTGTATCGGCCTATTATATTTCTTCCCAAGGCAAGATTGATATCCGGGACTCCTAATGATTAAGAACAATGCTATTTTATTCTTTTTCACAATTATGGATGACGCTATCACTAAATCAATCGTTCCATGTGCCATTGCACTATCAAAAATCAACCAAGATTGACATTTTTTCTATAGCATAGAGAAAAATCGCACAGTTCTGCCCTAGCCAAAATTAAAAGACTTATTTTTATTAACAATCGGGATGACAGGATTTGAACCTGCGGCATCCTGCTCCCAAAGCAGGCGCGCTACCAAGCTGCGCTACATCCCGGAAATACTATTTTGCTTTTGATAGTTTAGCAGCACATAACTAAAATCATGTTTTGCTTAAGCATCTCTCTAACTATATCATTCTTAAAGCAGATTGCCAACCCCTTACCTGGAAAACATTAAATTACTTCCTCAGTAAGAGTTTTTTTGTTGACTTAGCCTGACAAAGTTGATCCTGCTAGATAACTGCTTATCGCCAAACCAAATAAGAATAGCACATCTTCAGCATGATAGCGAATTTATGGTGGCAACCTGTTTTGTTCGCAAATTAAGGATTACTGAGGATACCAAAACATCCCTTTAATACCTTCTGGGTCAGGCATAAAACCCATAGTCCGGTAAAAATCTACAACTTGGGGATCAGCAAAAAGAGTAACATTGCTAATCTCCTCACTTCTGAGTTTTTTGAGGACATATTTCATCAATGCCTTACCCATCCCTTGACCCTGGAAGTCTGGGTGAACTACCACATCCCAAATAGTGGCATTAAAAGCATGATCTGAGGTAGCACGGGCAAAACCAATCAACCTTCTTTTATTTCCTCGCACTTGCCACATAGACGCGACGAGAAAACTATGCTCAATGGCTTTTTTTACTTTTCTCAGAGGACGACGGGACCAACCAACCGCATCACAGAGTTCTTCTAGTTCATACAGGTCGATATCTCGCTCAGTGCTAAAAACGATGTTATCGCTACTAGCACCAGATTTGCCTCTATCGCCCGCCGTATGCTCACCAAATGCGGTTGTTTTATTTGTCGCTACAGATTCAGAACTACTAAACCAAGTTTTCCAAAAACCCATGCCAACGTGGTGCGGGTAACATGACTGAATTGATTGCTACTCTTTGAGAGTGTTGATTCATCCATAAAATGACCATCTTTACTCTATCCCTAAACACTTAACTCAAGATTTTTGGTTTTGCATTTTGAGGATTAGCCATAATAACAGCCAGCTACTGAATGTCTCACACCAATCATTTTTAACTTTAACATTTAGTTTTACTCCCCCAGCTAAAGCACGGGAGATTTTTTTCCAGATGCGCTGCCTCTTGACTCCTGGGTTTTTGAAAGTGGTTGCTTTGTTTATCCACTAAAATCAAGATACTACATTATGAGGCATTGTGATTTGTCCAAACTGACAATTTTGTAGACCTTTCGGGTGATAAAGGCTCAAAAACACATACATACTCCAGCAATATTAGAGAGCAAGAAATTAGTGATGGTATCATATTGAGGTGATTTCTCAAAATGATTTTACCGATTTAAGAGAGCGAACAGCCTTTGATCCGGACGATAGAATAATATTTATTGTGTGGTAATTTTTTTCTGTAAATCACCTAAATAGGCAAGAAGAAATTCTGTATAATTGCCACGAGTAGCTGGTATGATATCAAACCTCTACTACTATTCTCACTATTGGGCAAACCCTATGAGAAAGCCGCCAAAATGGAAAATACAGAGTTCTGTACGTAAATGAATTACAAAATTTAGTTACAAAAGCAAATATAAAGCTAGTTTTACTGCTAACTGTTGCCATAGTTAAGAGCAAAGTAGTAAATAACACAGTTGTGAGCTTTAGTTTTAACAAAGCAAGCAAGTCTTACCTCCAACAATGACTTCTGGTTTAAAATCTTCGACACTGGAACTCCTAAAACGCTTTAACAGAGCGTTTCCACAATTTTATGAGCAATTTGTTAGCAGCGAGATACAACTTCAAAATTTACGACTGGCATACCGCTTATATAAAACTAGGCGGGCTGTTATAGAAATGAAATCGGAGGGGACTAAAAGCGCATTGCATTTTGCATACCGTAATCAGTCTTTTCTCCTCAGCGATATCTTTGGTGTACTGGCAGCTTATGGTTTAACTATTCACGGTTTGAGTCTTTATGGTCAGATTCGACCACCAATGTTAGTTTTTATTAAACTTCTAGTATCTCGTGGGAGCAAAGCTCTAACCGAAAAAACCGCCGAAAATGTTTGTCGTGCTATTCGTGAAGCCTTGGGCAGTCGATTTGAGGTAGAAGAGATGTTAGCAGTAGAATTTAACCTGAATGTTGGTTTAGAACAAGTACAAACCGAGTTCTACGTTGATCCAGTTTTTCACCTTCCAGCCTTAGTTATTGAAGCTGATAATCAACCGGGATTATTTTATAAAGTTATGTACGGCATCTGGCAGGAAGACCTGCTGGTGGTCAATGCCAATTTGTTGGTTTGGCGGGGACGTACACGACTCATACTTTACTTGTTAGGACCCAATGAAAGCTTGATACCTGAATATCTGGGTCACAAAATTGCTGAAGGAGTGCGACAGAGGTTACTCGGTCAATGAAGGGTGTGGGGGAAGAAGTAGGGGAGCAACGCGAGAAAATGAGATCATTTATCATCAAATCACCAGGGGGAGCAGGGGGAAAAAAGAAAATAGTTTTAATTCTCATTAAATTAGTGACAACTCTCACTGGCTCAGAAATACACGCATTTTGGGTGTTTAGTTAAGTCCCTTCCTCCCCTGCCTCCCGATCTCACAAAATCGCGTTGCTCCCCCTTGATCCCTGCTCCTGACTCCTTGTCCTCTTTACCACCTCCTGCCAAGCGGTACGATATACGTATGGCAATAATAGAAATCTTAGGCGTTCCACACGCATACGAGTTGACGGCTCCCACGTCTTGCCCCCATGCTTTAGTCTTTATCCACGGCTGGCTCAATAGCCGTGTATACTGGCAACCCGTGATTTCTCGCCTTTCAGCAGATTTGCAGTGCTTGTCTTATGATTTGCGAGGTTTTGGCCAATCCCAGTCTGATTCAAAATTGGATTTTAATCGAGCAGAAACTGTTTCCAGCTTAACTGCCACTACAGATCATGATGTGGTCACCTATCCCCTTGAATCTCCGTATTCTCCCTGTGCATACTCTCAGGATTTAATCATCCTGCTGCAACATCTGAATCTTTCAAGTGTTTGGCTAATTGGTCATTCTTTGGGGGGTACTATTGCTATCACAACTGCTGCTCAATTACCTGATTGTGTTAAGGGAATCATTTGTATTAATGCTGGTGGTGGGATTTATCTCAAAGAAGCTTTTGAGCAGTTTCGCTCGGCAGGGCAGAAATTTTTACAAGTTCGCCCACATTGGTTGTCCCAATTTCCTTTGATTGATTTGCTCTTTACTAGAGCGAGTGTTTCAATTCCTTTAAATCGTTATTGGGCGCGTCAACGAGTAATGGATTTCATACTTGCTGATCCACAAGCAGCTCTAGGGACACTTTTGGACTCTACCACTGAGGAAGAAGTTAACCGCTTACCCCAATTGGTTTCACAGATTAAGCAACCAGTTTATTTTTTAGCTGGTGCTGATGATAAGGTGATGGAACCTAAGTTTGTACGCCATTTAGCTAGTTTTCATCAGCTTTTTCAGTATGTTGGCGATAATTTTATTGAAATTGCTAATTGTGGACATCTAGCTATGTTAGAACAGCCAGATGCAGTTGCTGATCACATTCGGTCATTAGTCATTAGTCATTAGTTATTGGGTATTGGGCATTAGGAAAATTACTTCCCCATATCCCTCATCTCCCTGATCTCTCCCCCTGCCTTCTAATACAATTGCATAACTTGACTTAGGGATAGCCGAGAGTTCACGCCCAAGGTTAGAGGTGATGTATGTCCACGGGCTAGATGATCAGCCGCTGCACAGCCTATCATAGCGGCGTTGTCTGTACAATATTTTAAGGGGGGGAAGAGGGCTCTGATGTTATGCTCCCCAGCTGCTGCTTGTAGGTGCTTTCTTAGTCCAGTGTTGGCTGCTACGCCACCACCTACGGCGATCGTATCTAGTTTATAATCACGGGCGCAGGTGATCGCTCTTTTGGTTAAAGCTTTGGCTATGGTTTCCTGAAAACTGGCCGCAATATCAGCTATTGGCAGTTCTCTACCATGTTTCTCAAATTGCTGCACTAACCGTAACACCGCAGTCTTTAATCCGCTGAAACTAGCATCATAGCGATGATAACCCCCACCTGGTAGAGAAATTTTTCCTTCTGGTAGCGCAAATGCGTGGGTATCGCCTGTTTGTGCTAATTTATCAATGATTGGTCCACCCGGATAACCAAGCTTTAATAACCGTGCTACCTTATCATAAGCTTCCCCGGCCGCATCATCACGGGTTTCTCCTAGAGTTTCGTATTTACCACAATCTTTTACATAAATCAAGCTTGTATGTCCACCTGAAACGAGTAAGCTAAGAAATGGGGGATATAAAGTAGGCTGCGCCAAGTAAGTTGCGTAAATATGTCCTTCCAGGTGATGAACTCCCAAAAAAGGCTTCTTATGAACCATCGCTAGAGTTTTGGCAGATGTCAAACCTACTAACAACGCTCCTACCAGTCCTGGCGCACAAGTGGCGGCAATCGCATCAATTTGTTCCCAACCCATAGAGCTTTCATCCATAGCTTGCGCTATCTGTTGATTAAGAGTTTCTAAGTGTTGGCGTGATGCTACCTCCGGGACTACCCCTCCATATTGTTGATGGACAGGAATTTGCGAGGCTATGATACTGCTACACACTTGACGATTGTTCACAATTGCCACAGCAGTTTCATCACAACTGGTTTCGATAGCTAAAACGGTTGTCATAGGTATTGGTAATTGGGTATGGGGTATGGGGTCTCGGGTATGGGTCATTAGGAAAATCACTTCCCTATATTCCCCAGTCCCCAATCCCCAATCCTCACTTTTGGTTGAGAAGCTTTAACTTTTATTTACTTAAACTTTACTCGATTACCCGCCAAGAGTATGATGACTTGCTAGTTATCCAAATTAAACACTGTACAAGCCGCTTCGTTTTGTACAAATAACTTCTTGTTTTGTAATAAAAGGAAACAACTCCATGCGACGATTGTTTGCTTTGATTTTAGCGATTGGTCTTTGGTTCAATTTTGCTCCTCAAGCACAAGCTCTGGGAGCTAACCTTGTACCTTGTAAAGACTCTCCCGCATTTCAAGCACTAGCCGAAAATGCCCGCAATACCACTGCTGACCCAGAATCTGGTAAAAAGCGGTTTGATCGTTATTCTCAGGCACTCTGTGGACCTGAAGGGTATCCTCACTTGATTGTTGATGGTCGTCTTGACCGCGCTGGTGATTTCTTGATCCCTAGCATTCTCTTCCTTTACATTGCTGGTTGGATTGGTTGGGTTGGTCGTGCTTATCTACAAGCGATCAAAAAGGAATCTGATACTGAGCAAAAAGAAATCCAAATTGATTTGGGTCTAGCACTACCCATTATCAGCACTGGATTTGCTTGGCCAGCAGCAGCAATCAAAGAACTTCTCTCTGGTGAATTAACAGCTAAGGATTCAGAAATTCCCATTTCGCCACGCTAATTCATCTGTTCTCATTCAATTGTTCTTGGAGACTAAATTCATGGCTGACAAAAGCGATCAATCATCCTATTTGATCAAGTTTATTTCCACAGCACCTGTGGCAGCTACTATCTGGCTGACAATCACAGCAGGCATTTTGATCGAATTTAACCGCTTTTTCCCTGACTTACTTTTCCACCCTCTACCATAGGGGAAAAACGGGATTGACATCAGTAAACAGTGAACAGTAAACAATCCCATAGCTGATAACTGTTTACTGATAACTAAAATAAATGCCAACATTTTGAATTTAGAGGCAAGATAAAATATGGCTCAAGCAGTAGATAGATCCAAGAATCTCCCCAGTGATCCTAGAAATAGGGAGACAGTAAGACCTGCTGGACGTGATCCACAAGATGGGAATCTAGAAACCCCAGTGAATTCTTCTCCCTTGGTTAAATGGTTTATTGGCAACTTGCCTGCTTATCGTCCTGGTCTAACTCCTTTGAGACGTGGGTTAGAAGTAGGTATGGCTCACGGTTACTTACTGTTTGGACCTTTTTCTAAATTAGGTCCCCTGCGCGATGCTCCCAATGCTAACTTAGCTGGTTTGCTGGGTAGCATTGGCTTGGTTGTAATTCTTACAGCTTGCCTATCCCTGTATTCCAATAGCAATCCAGCTAAAGCTCTTCCCAGTGTGACTGTACCCAATCCTCCAGTAGACGCTTTTAACTCCAAAGAAAGCTGGAATAACTTCGCTAGTGCTTTCTTAATCGGTGGTATTGGTGGTGCTGTAGTTGCTTACTTTTTGACTAGCAATTTGGGCATAATCCAAGGTTTAATAGGTTAATTTCATGTGTGGTAATGGGTAATAGGCAACGGGTAATTGCAGCAACTGACAATTACCCATTACCTATTACCAAATTCAACTGCTAATTATCCAAATAGGACTGTTTCAATTTCGTTTAAAGCAGCGTCAAAATCGTCATTCACGATTTGAATATCAAATTCATGTGCGGCTTGTATTTCCTCTTGAGCGCGGTGCAGACGGCAAGCGATCGCTTCATCAGAATCTTGCCCCCGTCCACGTATCCGTTTCTCCAGTTCCGAAGATGACGGCGGTAGTATAAAAATACTGAGGGCGCTAGGAAAGGAAGCACGAATTTGTCTTGCCCCTTCCAGTTCAATTTCTAGCACCACCAACTGACCAGACTGAATGTGGTCAAGCACTGCTGCACGGGGTGTACCGTAATAGTTACCAGCAAATTCTGCCCATTCCAAGAATTCCCCTTGCGCAACTAATTGTTCAAACTTGCTGCAGCTGATAAAGTAATAGTTTTTGCCGTTTACTTCTCCTGTCCGGGGAGAACGAGTCGTTACAGATACTGAATAATACAGTTCTGGATGACGTTGAAGCAGCTTTTGCATCAAAGTTCCTTTGCCGACTCCACTAGGGCCAGTCAAAACAATCAGCTTGCCCAGAGACGGGCTTTCTTTCGTAGTAGCACCACTAGGTAAGGGTAAAACTTGCATTATCCGTTCAACTTGTGAATTAATCAGTAGACACTATTCATCAGTCTTGTATTAGTTGCCAGCGCAACCAGGCACTCAGAAATTAGAAACTTGTAGCACTAGTGACAGAACACTTGTCTATTTCATATGCTACGGCCGATACATAACAAATAGGAGGGTTTATAGACCCACATCTAATTAATTATCTGCCGTCTGATGATCGCGGGAAATAATAAAGCGATTTGCTACCGTTTCCGGCTGAATCGCTGATAAAACTACATGACTGGAATCAGTTATAATTACAGCCCTAGTCCGACGACCATAAGTTGCATCAATCAGTTGGCCTCTGTCCCTAGCATCAGTAATGATGCGCTTAATTGGGGCAGATTCTGGACTGACAATGGCAACTACTCGATTGGCGGATACGATGTTGCCAAAACCGATGTTGATTAATTGAATGTCCATAAAAAAAACTGGCGCTAAAGGCGCTAGTAAAAGCTTGTGATAAACATATTCTCATGTTATACCTAAAGAATGGGAGTTACAACGATTAACGTCTTGATATCTTGAGTTTTCTAATAACAACAGCTTTTTTTTAGCTCTTTATCAGCTAAAAATATCAAATATCTTTCTAAAGGTATATGGAAAATTATACTCATAAGAGTTAATAGGAAGTTTTCTTGACGCTCTCCACCCTAAAGTGGATATTCTTTGGCGTTAAGTTCTCTAACCAAGTTTTTGTACCCTTACCACAAATTTATGCTTACGAAAGAGGCTCTTGTACAGGGCGGGGAAAACTGGGGGATTGGGAATTCCCCTACCACTCATAGTTTAAAGCTAGCAAAATTGCCAGTAATTTAGATTTATCTGAATCTCTTAATACTGCACAGTAATTAACCTGTCCTTTAATTCAAGGTATTTCATTACTTGCTAACTCAGATTATTATCCCCTTGCTGATTTATGACTAATCGCAAAACTGATAATCCTAAGATTATTAAAAATAGCACCAAACCAATTGTACAAGCATAGCTAAATTCTAAATTAATAAATGCTTGCTCATACAAATAGTAAACGATTGTTTTAGAACTATTGAGTGGACCGCCTCCAGTCATAATATAAACTTCTTCAAAAACTTTAGTAGCAGAAATAGCAGAAATTACAGCTACCAAAGCTAAATAAGGCTGCATTAAAGGTATGGTAATATCTAAATGTTTACGAATACCATCTGAGCCATCAATTGCTGCCGCTTCATAAACATCAGGAGGAATAGATTGCAACCCTGCTAAATAAATTACCATGTAATATCCTAAACCCTTCCAAATAGTTACAGCCATGACGCTGGCAAGTGAAATGGGGACAATTCCTAAGATTTTTTCAGGACTGCTTAACCAAGGAATTCCTTCAGGAAATATTCCTAAATTTTTAAAAAATTGATTTAGTAAACCCTTCTCTGCATACAACCATTTCCAAGCTATTCCTGCTACTATCATTGAAATCACTACAGGAGTATAATATGCAGTTCTAAACCAATTCATACCCCGCAATTTTTGATTTACCAAAATTGCCAAAATTAAAGGAGCAATTACTAAAATTGGTACAACTCCTATAAGATATAGAATAGTGTTTTCTAGGGTTTTCCAAAAAACAGCATCTTTCCACAACCGGAAAAAGTTATCAAATCCTATTAATTTAGTAGGTTCTCCGATTTCTTGATAGCTGGTAAAGCTGAGGTAAAATGCTTGTATTGCCGGCCAAAAGACTGTTAAGCTTACAATGATTAAAGCAGGTAATAAGAATAAATAAGGTGTTAATTTTTGGTGAATGAGAATCCAATTTTTTTGTAGGAAAAATCTATTTATCATAGCTATGTTTGACGTTCTGAATAACAGTTAACTAAGTCGGCGTTAAGAAATCCACTTATGCAAGGAAATGTTATATTAACAAATAACTCAAAAATTGCTTATGGGGCAGTTTTTGCAAAACTATACATACAATCGTATGTATTCTATTTCGTTAGTTAGAATAAATACCATCTAATACTGAATTACATTATACATCTCCCACAAATATAGGACTTATATCTGATTTTTGTTGGCTTAGCCTGCGCTTTGCGCTTACAAAATTGCGTACACATCTGATGGAGATGTGTTTTGTTTCTTGTTGCCTATTCCCTGACTCAATAAAGAATATGGCTTTGTCTTCTATAAGGGATACATAAATACAAATCGCAGGGCTATATATAGGTGATCAACCCTTAACTTACATTTATTTAGTTACGAAATGCGATAAATCTATCCAAGGAATGATTTTTAGTGTTTACCCGTAAAGTCTCGGTATGAATTTTGTAATCTTTACTATAGAAAATCATGATTTGTGAGGAGAGCAGATTTTGACAAATATAAAATTTTTAACTACTATAAGTCCTAATTGGGTGCAGTTTACAGGAGCAACCCTCCTAAGTTTTCTTTTTGTAGCTACAGCTACTTTTCAGTAAACCGCATCTGCTAATGAAAAATTTGTCACTGAGCATCAAAGTAATGAATTGAGTTATAGCCCAACGGCTGAAGCATCTTCATTTGCCTGATACAGAAAAATTAGCATCAGAAGTGCAAATAGAAAAAAATCTAGTTATTCCTCAAAAAAGTGAAGCAATTATTCAAGACAAACAACCCCAGCTAATTTAGTAAAACTAATCTTATTATCATCAGCACCATTTATTTTGACCCAAAATGGTGCTGATGATGGGGCTACTCAAATCAGAACCATTTTTGTGAATTTAGGCGCTTCCTCACATATTTTACAGCAACTGGTAAAGACTCTATATGGTCTTTGTCTCTCGCGAAGAGCAGCAACTTCTGGTCTTCCTACTGCTCAAGTAACAACAGGCAATTTAGTGGCAAGTCTTAAAGTTCTAAAAGCTACTTCTGTAATTTCCCAAGCAGATCCTGTGGAGAATGTTAATATTAACACGGCTAATATGGATATTAATAGGTTAAATGCTGCCATCAATGGTTACAACCAGATTGTCCGAGAAAGTAGTCCAGAAACTCTCAAACAGCTATCAAAAAACGAAAACTTTCTGGAAGCTGGTAGGGTGCTGAGACAATTAAGGGCTGTGCTGAAATAGCATCAAGTTTTTTAAAACTAACTCAATAGTATTGTTAAGTCATATTTTCGATTCCACTACCATGTCTTTCATCAGAAAGCATGGTATTTTTATTTTTTACCATTATTCACAACAAAAGGAAGTGGAAAGTTTATGTATAATTTAGCTTATTACATAAGATATTTATCGTGTAACTTACATAATAAATAGTGTTGAGAGCATTAGGAATGTGATATCAACTTAATCACATTTTTTCATGGGCTATTTATCCAATACTAAGGTTAGATGAGGTGTTGACTATATTACTAAACCTTTTCAAGCAGAGGATGTATTAATTAGAGTTCAGCATCAACTAACTATTGTTATAAAACGCCAGTAACTTTATGAACATAATCAGGATTTAACGAGGTAAATTGAGGGATGCAAGCAAGTTGAGTCCAAACTGAAGTTGTTACTAACAACGATTAATTTAGTTAGTCAAGCTCCCAATTTACATCATCCCATAGAGGTTGTATTGAGTGAAGTTTTCGGATGATTGATTGGGAATATCGTGAGGCTTGGATGACTAATTCAGATGGTACAAGATTGGAATTATATCAAGCTTACTATGATTGTTTTGATCAAGCGTGAAGACGGTTTCATCGAGCCAGTTAACAGTACAGTTTTGCAGCTGGAGTTCAACTAATAGGACGAGTTTGGAAAACTCAGCAACCGGAATGGATTCAGGATGCTTCTCTGGTGCAGCGAGATTCTTTTTCAAGGGTTGAATTGGTGGAGGATGCCGGTTTAAAAACTGTATTTGCAGTACCAATTAATATAGAAGGAAATATACTTGCGGTGATGTGCTTTTTTAAGCTATCGCCTTTACCTCATAATCCAGAACTTGTGGAGTTGGTAAATGCAGTTGCTTTGGAATTGAGTGGACTTATTGGCCGTAAGCAAACAGAAGAAGCTTTGAAACAAGCAAATAAGGAGTTATTACGATTAGCTAATCTAGATGGATTAACACAAATTGCCAATCACAGGTGTTTTGATGAATCGCTGACTAATGAGTAGCTACGATTGTAAAGGGAACAATTACCTTTGGCATTGTTACTTAGTGATATAGATTTTTTCAAATCCTACAATGATTACTATGGACATCAAGCAGGTGATGAATGTTTGCGTCAAGTAGTAGTTGCAATGTTACAAAGTTGCAAAGTTTCTGCGGATTTGGTAGCCCGTTATGGTAGTGAAGAATTTGCCATCCTACTACCTAATACAGATTTAGAGGGAGCAATTCATATCTCTCAAAAAATTCAAGCCCAAATAGCCAGAATAGCCATCTCTCATCAACGATAATCTGTTAGTGGTCAAGTAACATTGAGTATTGGTATTGTTAGTATGATTCCTACCATTTGGGCTTTATAAGAAGACATGATTGCCGCACCAGACCAAGCACTTTATCAGTAAAAGGCTCAAGGACGCAATACTTACTGTGTGTATTCTGCTGTTTAATTACCAGGTATTTATGAACTAATGTAGGTAAATGAAGTACAAAATTTAGTAATAAAAACTTACACCAAAAGGATTTTATTGCTGATTGCTGACTGGTACTGAATATTTACTGTTTATTTCATCTTCAGATTTTAATATGCAATTATCTCTATCCCACATTCCGCACTTAAATAAGTAGCATAAATCAACTACATTTACAGGCAATTCAGAACTATTTTTTTTTAAAACCCAGTAGCCATGAAAATATAAATCATGCACGTCAAAGTTCCAGCTTTCTGATTGTATAAGAAAAGCTAGTTAGACAACAATGTCCCCTACTTCGTTTAATTTGAACTTCTCAATCACTTATGAAAATACAAGACTATGCAATAGTGAATTAGAGATTTGAAAACTAAGAAAATAAATAATACTTTTGACAAGCTGTAGGTAAGAATTGGAAAATTCCACAACGTTCCTCTGTCAAGTTCAGAATCCTATAAACTCCTTGTGTAATCAGAAAATGAATCCCTTGAAAACATACACCAGTTGCTGCCTCTTTCAGAGGATTTTCCCGAACAAGTCGGGGAACCAGCCCAACGCACTGGCTCTGAAATATCCAACGTAAAGTAGGGGATTCTGTAGGTTTATTCAGTTGATTTTTAACTGTCGCTTTTTGCGTCTTTAACGAGATTCTTAACGGTACGTAAACAAAAATAAAGCCCAAATGTAGCCCAAGCTGGCTTGATAAGAGGGAAAGACGTCCGGATTCCAGTTGAACCAGTCAATAAATAGAAAGGATATGAAAGATATGGCTGTTCTAAACGCTTCTAAAGCTTCAGTAAAACTATTCAAAGGTTTCTTAGCCCACCTTGGTCTTCATCCTCCAGTCCACTGATGGCAAATAATAAAAGTGTAGGCACAGAAAACCAAAATAAAATCGCGCAGTCAACTGCTATTATCTCCAACTTGATATTCTTTGAGTCCTAACCATCTCTTGGCTTCCCTGTAAACAAATTCTACCCAATTTCTTTGAGAATATGTATCAACTATCCATTGGGGTGTGACAATTGCTCAAGAAACATTAGTAATCAACTAATCAACATCAGTGGCTTGAGAGAAAGTAGAACCGTTGATGACGATAGCAATATTATTACCCTTTCCAGTTAAGGGTGATATTTCTACTTCTTTAGTTACTAGCCATAATGTTTTGGATTTATCTAACTCCAGTTGAATTTCTGTAAAAGCCTCTTGGGGTAAACTTTGTGCTAATTCATCTAACCTAATTATTGTTGGACTATCCTCTTGGTCACTGGCAAGGACTTTGGGATTTTTAGCGAATCCTCCTAAATACTTTAAATGCCGATTTTCTATCTTTAATAAGAAAGATGTATTGTGGCCATATCCAGCATCTATAATTACTATTCCTGGTTGATAACCACGGCTTAAGGTCAGATCTATTAATTTAATTCCTAACTCAGGTTTATTCTCAAATAGAGGGTCTTGTTTCCCTTTGGGTAAAGAATCACCGTGGTGATATAACTCTATATCTAATGGTAAGCTTTTACTGCCATCATAATAGATGTATGTGTTGTTACTACTACTATTCCAGTATCCCTTTTCCCAATTTCTCCAATATATTGTCTTCCTACTCCATCCCTAAAATTCCCGCTTTTTCTATGGACAGAATCATCAATTATTAAGCTAAGTCCTCTGGTGATTCTCCTCTGACTACACTTGTTCATAATCTCTAACCGATGCTCATTGACTTGGGAACTGGACCAAGGTGCTTCATTTAAAACGTGGTGTAATCGCTGCTACGTCACCCCTAGGGCATTCTCTGCCATTTGAAATAGGTTTTTTCTCTCACTTTCACCCAATCATCCCCCTAAATCATGTCTAAACTCTCTTCTTTCTGCTTGATGAGTAAATACATCATCAAATGACACCATCTTTCAAACGATGGTGCCATTGCTGGGCCAGTGGTTTCTTTCATCAGCTTCTTTTAACGTGAAAGCTACAGCAAAATCCCATTATAATCCTTTTTACTCTTAACTTTCGTTTAAGTCCCGTTAATTGTCTTTGTCCCAGATTATAAACCAAAAAACACAATGCCATTAACATCATCATTGTCTCTACTCTTTCTGGATTTTTCACAAAAAGACTATGGGCGGAAAATAACGGGTCTTTAATAAATCTAAATCCTCTTTCTGTTGATTACGGTTCTTTATATATTCTCAATATTTCTATGGTTTCTAATTCGCTTGTCTCTAAAATATTCGTTGCTAAAATAAATCGACTACAAGAGGTAAGGATTCAGGTGGTGGGGTATTGACAAGTGTGATAGGTGAGGCAGAATATAGCAGTTATGGAAAAGAAGCTACCACACTAGACAGAGAGATATTGAAGCAGTTGGCAATAGAGGAACTGGTAGAAATCATTATTGACCAGGGGAAAAGTATAGAGAACCTAAGAAATAGAGTAGTAGAACTGGAAAAAGAA